>Ga0193751_1001443_pt1 | contig 15270 bp, 13 predicted proteins | sample L1c2metaG_FD_143050 | JGI IMG/M metagenome (GOLD analysis project Ga0193751, IMG submission 143050) | Soil microbial communities from a riparian zone of the East river system, Colorado, United States - L1c2 | ecosystem: Environmental > Terrestrial > Soil > Riparian zone | place: USA: East River... | reverse complement strand
GTGGGTAGAGACTTCAGCGTAACCAGGCACGCGTATTTCATCGGCTTACTCGATCCGCCATGTTGAGGGCTCTCAATCCGCAGCTCAACGCCGACGGGGAGCTGCAGCACCTGCTGACGCTGGAAGGGCTGCCAGCAAGTGTCATCGGACGAATTCTCGACACCGCTGTGCCGTTTGCGTCCATCGCCGAACGCGACGTGAAGAAGGTTCCGCTGCTCCGCGGCAAGACCGTGTTCAACCTGTTCTTCGAGAACAGCACGCGCACGCGCACGACCTTCGAGATCGCCGCAAAACGTCTGTCGGCCGACGTCATCAATCTCAATATCGGCGTATCGTCAACCTCCAAGGGCGAGACGCTGCTGGATACGATCGACAATCTGGTGGCGATGAATGCGGATATGTTCGTCGTCCGCCATGGTGAGAGCGGCGCACCGCATCTCATCGCGCAACACCTTTCGGCATCGCGATGCACTCACATCCACGTCGTCAACGCAGGCGATGGCCGGCACGCTCATCCGACGCAGGGTCTCCTCGACTTGTTCACCATCCGTCATTACAAGCACGATTTCAGCCAACTTGCGGTCGCGATCGTCGGCGACGTTCTCCATTCGCGCGTTGCACGGTCGCTCATTCACGGGCTGACGACGCTTGGAACCCCGGAGGTGCGGGCAATCGGGCCGAAGACACTCCTGCCCACCGCGGTCGAGAGCCTCGGCGTCAGGGTGTTCCACGACATGCGCGAGGGGCTCGCCGGTTGCGACGTGGTGGTCATGCTGAGGCTGCAGAGCGAACGCATGAAAGGCTCGCTGCTTCCTTCCGCGGGCGAGTACTTCAAGCACTACGGTCTGACCGCGGACAAGCTGGCGCTGGCCAAGCCCGACGCTATCGTGATGCATCCGGGGCCGATGAACCGCGGTGTCGAGATCGACTCCGCGGTAGCCGACGGCGAACATTCGGTGATCCTGCCGCAGGTGACGTTCGGTATCGCGGTGCGCATGGCGGTCATGAGCATCCTCGCGGGCAATTGAATGGCGCATCGGCCGTCGAATCTCCGGAGTGCCCGCGAGTCCGGGCTCCTGGAACGATCGCGCTGAATCCGCCCGTGCAATGAAAATCGAAATCAGCCATGGCCGCCTGATCGATCCGAAGCAAGGCGTCGATCGGCCGGCGTCGCTTTTCATCGCTGCCGGAAAGATTGCCGCGATCGGCGACGCGCCGCCGGGATGGCACGCCAACAGGGTCATCGACGCGGCGGGGCTGATCGTCTGTCCGGGCTTCATCGATGCATGCGCGCGCCTGCGCGAGCCCGGCTTCGAATACAAGGCCACGCTGGAATCCGAGATGCAGGCGGCGATCGCGGGCGGGGTGACCAGCCTTGCGTGCCCGCCGGATACCGATCCGCCTCTCGATGAGCCGGGACTGGTGGAAATGCTCAAGCATCGTGCCCGCTCGCTCAGCTGCGCCCACGTCTATCCGGTAGGAGCGCTCACGGTAGGCCTCAAGGGTGAGACGCTCACCGAGATGGGCGAGCTCGTGGATGCAGGATGCATCGCGTTTTCGCAGGCCGATGCGCCGCTCGCGGATAACCAGGTTCTGTGGCGGGCCATGCAGTACGCCGCGACATTCGGCTACCGCGTGTGGCTTCGGCCTCAGGATGCGTTTCTCGCACGCGGCGGAGTTGCCCACGATGGCGAGGTGGCGATGCGTCTCGGGCTCGCGACCATACCGTCGGCGGCCGAGACGATTGCGCTCGATGCGATATTCACGCTGGCGCGAGCGACGGGAGCGCAGGTGCACCTCGCCCGCCTTTCGACGCACGAGGGCGTCGATCGCGTACGCGAGGCCAAGCGGAAAGGACTTCCCATTACGTGCGACGTCGCGATCAACCACCTCCACCTCTGCGATGTCGACCTGGGGTGGTTCAACCCGCATTGCCGGCTGATTCCCCCCTTGCGGGGGGTGCGTGATCGCGAAGCGCTGCGGAAGGGACTCGCCGACGGCACGATCGATGCGATCTGCTCCGACCACACTCCCGTGGACGACGACGGCAAACAGGTCCCCTTTGCGGAGGCCGAGCCGGGCGCGACAGGGCTCGAACTTCTGCTGCCGCTGACGCTCAAATGGGCGCACGAGGAGAAATTTGCGCTGGCGGCCGCGCTCTCCAAGCTCACCGTCGATCCCGCTCGTGTGTTGGGTATCGACGCAGGCCACATCGCGGTGGGTGCGCAAGCCGACGTGTGCGTGTTCGATCCCGACGCGTATTGGCTTATCGAGCCGCGCGCGCTCAAAAGCCAGGGAAAGAACACGCCTTTTCTGGGACTCGAACTGCCTGGCAAGGTTCGCTACACGTTGGTCGGTGGGCAGGTCGTGCACGAAACCTGACATTTACAAAGGAGGAATGGTGGATGCGGTGACGAAGTCCGAGATCGACAGGCTGTTGCCCGAGCAGAAATACGACCGGCGCAATTTCCTGGTGACTTCGCTTGCCGCGGGCTTTGCGCTGGCGGTGCAGCCGGTGTCGGCGCAGACCATCACCACCGACAGCAACGGCCTGGTTGCCGGAGAGGTCAAGATCCCGGCGAAGGACGGTGACATCCCGGCATATCGCGCGATGCCCGCCACTGGAGGCAACTTTCCGACGGTGCTGGTTGTGCAGGAAATCTTCGGCGTGCACGAGCACATACGCGATATGTGCCGCCGCTTCGCCAAGCTCGGCTATTTCGCCATCGCGCCCGAGCTCTACGCGCGTCAGGGCGATGTATCCAAGATGGCGAACGTGCAGGAGATCATGGACAACGTGGTCAAGAAAGTCTCGGACCAGCAGGTGATGAGCGACCTCGATGCCGCCGTTGCCTACGCCAAGTCCTCCGGCAAAGCCGATGTCTCGCGCCTCGCCGTGACCGGATTCTGCTGGGGCGGTCGCATCGTCTGGATGTATGCGGCACACAACCCCGGCGTCAAGGCCGCGGCTGCATGGTACGGGCCGCTCGATCGCTCCTATTATGCCGGCGACAAGTCCGCCCTCGACGCGGTCAAGGACCTCAAGGCGCCGGTTCTAGGCCTCTACGGCGGCGCCGACCAGGGCATTCCGGCCGAATCGATCAACAAGATGCGCGAAGCGATGCGCGCGGCGAACAAGCAAGGCGAGATCGTCGTCTACCCCGACGCGCCGCATGGCTTCAACGCGGACTATCGTCCGAGCTACCGCAAGGAGGCGGCCGAGGACGGATGGAAGCGGCTGCAGGCGTGGTTCAAATCGCACGGCGTGTGAGGGTTTACGCGCGGGCAGTATCGGCTACTCCAGCCGAACAACATCTATTGCGACGTACGGCGGTTGCGGCAACGGCTCCGTGGCGGCGCAACGCCGAAAAGCGGTCAGGTGTCAGCGAGCGCTTTTCGGCAATCTGCCCAGTAAATAGAACTCGTCGTTCGGCCGCATGGCGATGAGGTTCGCCATGCGATTGGAAAGCGCGAAGAACGCCGCGATCGCACCGATGTCCCAGATATCTTCGTCGCTGAATCCCTGTTCACGCAACGCGTCGAAGTCGTTTTCGGCAATCTCGACGGAGCGCAGCGCGACCTTGAGCGCGAACGCCAGCATCGCTTTCTGACGGTCGCTGATATCCGCTTTGCGGTAATTGACGGCGACCTGATCGGCGACTAACGGGTTCTTGGCGTACACGCGCAGGATGGCGCCGTGGGCGACTATGCAATACAGGCAATCGTTGGCGCCCGACGTCGCGACCACGATCATTTCGCGCTCGGCTTTGGTGAGCCCGGAGTCGCGCAGCATCAGCGCGTCGTGGTACGCAAAAAACGCCCTGAATTCGTCGGGCCGGTGCGCCAGCGTGACGAAAACGTTGGGAATGAAGCCCGCCTTTTCCTGCACCTCCAGCATGCGCGCGCGGATATCTTCCGGCAAATCCTCGAGCTTCGGGACCGGGTAGCGACTGATCGCGGGAGTATTCATCCGGCGCCCTGGATAGATATTGTTGTCATTCTTGGCCCTGAACACTCAGTCCCCATTCGATGCTGGAGCGGCGCAGCGGGCTCAAAAAGCGACGATATCGGCAAGACCTCGGGAAACTTTCGGGCTTCCAGACCAACGGCCGATCGCGGCCGCGCTTGAGCGCCGCTTCACTCCTTCGGCGGCACGTAGCCCGAAGCGACATCTGCGCCGCCACCAAAAAAGTGCCGCTCCATCTGTTCGGCGAGATATTTGCGGGCGCGAGGATCGGCAAGGCTCAAGCGGTTCTCATTGACCAGCATCGTCTGGTGCTTGAGCCATTGCGCCCACGCTTCCTTGGAAACGCTCTCGTAGATCCGTTTGCCGAGCTCGCCTGGATAGGGCGGAAAATCGAGACCTTCGGCCTCGCGGCCGAGCTTGATGCACTGGATCATGCGCGCCATCGACTGTCCTCGCAAAGCGAAAAGAAAGTCAAATTATCGCATGGCGGGCGCGGGCCGACGCCACGTGCTACGCGAGCTTCTTTTCGTAGACCAGGGAGCGGCGCTGCCAGTTGTAGAGATCCCGCTTGCGAGACGGCAGTCGCGACGGATCGCTTTCGACGAAGCCGCGCTCGATGAACCACCCGGAGGTTCGTGTGGTCAGCACGAAAAGTCGTGTGAGGTGCAACTTGCGCGCGCGCTGCTCGATCTCGTGCATCAGCGCCTCGCCGTACCCTTCGCGACGAAAATCGGGATGCACCGCGAGCGCGGCAAGCTCGCCCACTTTTTCTTTTGGAAAAGCGTACAGCGCCGCACAGCCGATGATCACGTCGTCGTGCTCGGCGACGACGAAGCGCTCGATCTCCATTTCCAGGCGCTCTCGAGAGCGGCGCACGAGGACTCCCTCATCTTCGAGAGGCTCGATAATCGCAAGAATTCCGCCGACGTCATCGATCGTGGCGCTGCGCAGATGCGCGAGCGGACCCGCCGAGACCATGGTGCCGATACCGTCGCGCGTGAAAAGCTCCAGGAGGAGCGCGCCGTCGTGGTGACGCGAGACGAGGTGCGTGCGCTTGACGCCGTTATCGCAGGCGCGGATGGCGCACGGCAGGTAATGCTGCACATCCGAGGGCAGCTTGGCGCGCCTGACAATAAGCGCCTCGGCGTCGTGCGTGGAAAGCTCCGTCAGCAGCTGGCGTCGACCGTTGCGGACGCCATCGTTGTCCATGAGGAAGATAAGCTTGTGGGCAACGAGTTGCACGGCAACCTGCGTGGCGACCTCCTCAACCGCGAGGTTGAAGATCTCTCCGGTGGGTGAATATCCTAGTGGCGACACGAGAACGATATCGCCATCATCGAGCCGCTGGCGGATCGCCTCGACATCGACGCGCCGGACTTCACCCGTCCACTGCATGTCCACACCGTCGAGCACCCCGATCGGCTTGGCAGTCAGGAAATTGCCTCCGACCACGCGAATGCGTGCACCCGCCATGGGCGAGTTGGCGACACCCAGCGACAACATCGCCTCGATCCGGCTGCGTGCATGCCCCGTTCCCTCGAGCACGCAGTCCAGCGTCTCCGCGTCGGTGACGCGCAAGCCGCGGTTGTAGACGCTGGGGATATTCTGCTGCTTGAGGATCGCTTCGATCTGCGGTCTCGAGCCGTGCACGACGACCAGCTTGATCCCAAGACTGTGCAGCAGGTTGAGGTCGTGGACAATGCCGAGGAAGGTGTCATCGGCGACGACCTCGCCGCCGAAGGCGATCACAAAAGTCTTGCCTCGAAACGCATGGATGTACGGTGCAGCCGAGCGTATCCACTGAACGAACGCGCGCGTCGTCGCGGAATTCGCGGCGGGATTGATGCGCGGAAGTCGAGACATGGACGGTCGGCAAGGCGGGGCGGACGGATTATAGCGCCGCGCAACGGCGAGCTCGCGTATCGCCTATAATTGGCGTTGCGCGCGTCCGTCCACCCGCATGAAGCGCGCGCTCGATTTTCATGGCCGCACCACTGCTAGAAAACCTCAATCCGGAGCAGCTTGCCGCAGTAACGCTGCCGCACGCGTCGGCGCTCATTCTCGCCGGCGCCGGCAGCGGCAAGACACGTGTCCTGACCACGCGTATCGCGTGGTTGCTGGCTACCGGCCAGGCAAGCCCGCTGTCGGTGCTCGCGGTGACCTTTACCAACAAGGCCGCCAAGGAAATGCTCGCGCGGCTCTCGGCGCTGACGCCGGTGAACACGCGCGGAATGTGGGTCGGCACCTTTCACGGCTTGTGCAACCGAATGCTGCGCGCGCATTACCGCGATGCCGGCCTGCCGCAGCTCTTCCAGATCATGGACATGCAGGACCAGCTTGCGCTGATCAAGCGGGTTTACAAGGCGCACAACATCGACGACGATCGCTTTCCGGCGAGGGCGCTTCAAGCACTTGTCAATGACGCGAAGGAGTCGGGGTTGCGTCCCAATCAGGTGGAAGCCCACGACGAGCTCAGCCGCCGACAGGTAGAGCACTACGCGCTCTACGAGCAGGCGTGCAATCGGGAGGGTGTCGTCGATTTTCCCGAGCTGCTTCTGCGCAGCTACGAACTCCTGTCGCACAACGACAGCCTGCTCGAACATTACCGGCGCCGTTTCTCGCACGTGCTCGTCGACGAATTTCAGGACACCAACGTCCTGCAGTACAAATGGTTGCAGCTCCTGACCGGGCCGCATACCGCGGTATTCGCAGTAGGCGACGACGACCAGTCCATCTATGCGTTTCGCGGCGCCAATATCGCCAACATGCAGCATTTCGAGCGCGATTTCGCTACTGCCGAGACGCCCGTCAAGCTGATCAAGCTCGAGCAGAACTACCGCTCCCACGGGCATATTCTCGATGCGGCCAACGCGTTGATCAAAAACAATCAGGGGCGGCTGGGAAAGAACCTGTGGACATCCGACGCCAGAGGTGAGCCTGTGCGGGCGTTTGCCGCGCCGTCCGACATCGACGAGGCGTCATTCATCGTCGACATCGTCAAAGGTCTGGTCGACGAAGGCGTCTCGCCGGCGGAGATGGCCGTTCTCTACCGCTCGAACGCGCAGTCGCGCGTCGTCGAGCATGCCTTGTTCAATGCCGCGATGCCTTATCGCGTGTACGGCGGCATGCGCTTTTTCGAGCGAGCAGAAGTCAAGCACGCGCTGGCCTATCTGCGTCTCATCGCCGCACCGGATGACGACGGCGCCTTTCTGCGCGTGGTCAACTTTCCGCCGCGCGGCATCGGGGCCAGATCGCTGGAAACCTTGCAGGAGCGCGCGCAAGCCGCGGGAACCAGTCTTTGGCAGGCAGCCTGCGCGGGCACCGTCAGCGGCAAGGCCGGCGCCAGCCTCGCTTCGTTCATCAGGCAGATCGAATCGATGCGCGAAACGACGCGGGTGCTCAAGCTTCCTGAAGCAGTGGAGCACGTTGTGCATGCGAGCGGGCTTCTTCCGCATTACGAAACGGAAAAGGATGGGCAGGACCGCATCGACAATCTGCAGGAGCTCTTCGCGGCTGCGGACAGCTTCATGCGCGAAGCCGAGCGCGAGATTGGCGAGGACATGGGCGACCCGCTTACCGGCTTTCTCGCCCACGCGGCGCTGGAAGCCGGTGAGACTCAGGCGGCGGAGGGACGGCCGGCGCTGCAGCTGATGACGGTCCACTCGGCGAAAGGGCTCGAATTCCACACCGTTTTCGTCACCGGGCTCGAAGAGGGCCTTTTTCCGCACGAGAACAGCCTGTCCGAATACGATGGCGTTGAAGAGGAGCGCCGGCTGGCCTATGTCGCGATAACGCGCGCGCGGCGCCGGCTTTATCTCACGCACGCACAGAGTCGCATGCTCCACGGTCAACTCCGGTACAACATTGCGTCGCGCTTCCTCGATGAATTTCCAGCGGGCCTGGTCCAATGGTTGTCGCCACAGCGCCGCGATCGGGCTGCGGGGCCGACGGGTTACAGCGCCGGCATTCCCCGCGTTGCATTCCATGAAACCCCGGGCTGGCGCATAGGACAGAGCGTGAAGCACGCCCGCTTCGGCCTGGGGATAATCATCGACTCGGAAGGGCGCGGCACCGACGCCCGCGTGCAGGTAAATTTTCGCGACTCCGGCGTCAAATGGCTCGCGCTCGAGTACGCCAAGCTGCAACCGGCCTGACCGTGTCGCTGATGGCGTTGTCCGGAGTCAGTTAAGTGATGGAAGCGTCCGCGACGAGCGCCTCGTCAGCGTGAAAGACGTCGCGATAACTCACGTAGTCCGAAATATGCAGGGTCGCGACCAAAGCGAACAGGTAGGGAAAGATGACGACAAATGCCAGGACGCCGGCAACGGTCTCGCCAAAAAACAGAGCGATCGATAGCGCGAGCCCGGGAAACACGCCGCCCAGCGCGAACACGGTGCAACCGTACAGCGCAATGGGCTTCCAGTTGGCAACCGCAGCGCGGAGGCTGGTGGCCATCGCGCGCAGGGCGCCGGCGTCATCGAATACCACCAGCGCGGGAGCGAACCACAGCGCGAGCAGTGTCGGCAAGGCGCATGCCGCCCCGAAGAGCATCGCCAGCTGCACGCGTCCGCCCGCCAGAAGGTCCTCGCTGGGCTTTTCGGCGCCGGACACCAACGCGATGAGCTTGCCATCGTCGACCATCGTGGTGGCGAGCGCCGCGACCGTCATTCCGGCGAGATAAACGATGCCGAGCGGAATGAGCGCGAAGAGATTGCTGCGAAAGCCGCGGAACAGATAAACCAATTTTGGCGGGCTCCCGCGCTCCTGGCTCCACGCGGCAGCTAGAAATCCCACTGCAAAGACAGGCTTGAGAATAAACACCACGAACAGGCCGAACGCTCGCCACGGTCCGAACTCGAAAATCGAACCGATCAGGTAATACCAGAAGAGGAGCATCAGCCAGCGGAACGGCGCAACCCGGAACATCGCGTAGGCACGCCTGAGCCAGTCGACTCCCGAACGGGCATCTCGCCGAGAAAACTCGGGCGGTGGTCCGCTCATGAGTCCGGGAATCGCGCCGGGATTGCCGCACGATCGAGAAGGATGCGCTCGAAATTCACGGGATCGTGCGCATGCGTGAGCTCTCCCGTGCGGGGAAGATGGAGGTCGTAGAGGCGCGAAAGCCAGAACCGAAGTCCCGCTGCGCGCAGCAAGACCGGCCACATCGTGCGTTCCTCTGCGTTCAGTGGTCGCAGCCGATCATACGCCGTGATCATGGCGAGCAAGCGCTCGTTGTCGAGCGCGCCTTGATCTTCGCCCTCGGTCACGGTGCACCAGTCGTTGACCGCGATCGCAAGGTCGTAGGCGAACGCGTCGGTTGCGGCGAAACCGAAATCGATGATGCCGGAAACGCCTTGTCCATCGAACAGAACGTTGTCGCAGAACAGGTCGCCGTGAATGGCTCCGCGCGGCAGCTTCGTCTTCGCAAAGCCCGCCTGAAACTTGATCTCGGCGGCCATCAGCGATTGCTGCTCGTCGGTTAGAAATGCTCGCACCGCCCTCGCCGCCTGGCGCCACCATCCCGGGCCGCGGCGGTTGCTCAGGCGAGGGCGGTACCCTGCGGCGGCCACGTGCATTTGCGCCAGCGCAGCGCCCGCCTCGGCGCAGTGCGCAGGTGTTGGGCGCTCGACCGGGTCACCGTCGAGCCGTGTCACCAGGCCGGCAGGCTTGCCGTTGAGAAAGCTCCACAACGCGCCGCTGCGATCGGGCTGCGGCGCGGGGGCTTTGACTCCCGCGCGCGCAAGATGCGCCATGAGATTGAGGTAGAAGGGAAGCTCTTCAGGAGCGAGTCTTTCATAGAGCGTGAGCACGAAACGCCCGTTATCGGCCGTCACGAAGTAGTTCGTGTTTTCGATTCCCGCGGCAATCGGCTCGAAAAGCTGAACTGCGCCGATCGCGTAACGCGTGAGCCAAGCAGCGAGATCCTGCGAGGTTACGGTGGTGTAGACAGCCATCGGCAGTCACGACGGCGCGAGAACCGGCGCGAGGCTCACTGCGGAAATGGGTCGGTTGTTTGTTTCAGAACGAAAAAAGCAGCCACATCGGGACTCTGAGTCCCGAGTCGAGGCTGTCGCGCCGAATAAAGGCGCCGTCCGCTCCGTCGGCAACAAGGTAATAAGGCCGACCTGTCTTGGGGGTGACTTTCACCATCGTCAATCGGCCGTTGACACGATATTCTTCGATGGTTTCGCCCTGACGACGAGTGATGGTGATTTGCGGCTCGAGCTCCGGATCGTTCGCGATTTCGGGTGGGGGCGGAGGCGGTTCCGGCAGCGGCTCGAGCCGCTGCGGAGGCGCTTTTTGCGCAGTTGCGCCCACCGCGATGAAGAACGCAAGCGAAGCAATGAAGGCTATGAGGCGAGGACGCATGTTGCGTCGGTCGAGAGTACGTTATGGACGGACTTATTCTAACATTGAATCGCGAAGCGCGAATCGGCGAAGCCTTGCGGTTTCCGCAGGCGCGAGATCCGCGGTCCGCGATCAAAGGTTCAACATCTTGTCGCGTTCCGCGCGCGTCGGCCGGAAGATGGCTCTGGTGTCGGCCGCTCGCGCATTCGCGCTCGCTTAACGTGCTGCGCAGTGAGCCCTCCCCCATCGCCGCCAGCCTCGCGCGCTCCGTTCGCGCACCGGCTCGAAGATGGCTCTGGTGTCGGCCGCTCGCGCATTCGCGCTCGCTTAACGTGCTGCGCAGTGAGCCTCCCCCATCGCCGCCAGCCTCGCGCGCCGCTCTAAAGGTTCAGCATCTTGTCCCGTTCCGCGCGCGTCGGCTGGAACCCGCGGCTCTCATAGTAGTCGAAGATGGCCTCGACGATCGCTTCCGGCTCTTCGATGATTTGAAACAGCTCGAGATCGTGAGGCGAGATCATCCCTTCGCCGACCAGCCTGTCTCGCATCCAATCGATGAGCCCCTGCCAGAATGCTCCACCCACAAGAATGATCGGGATCTTGCGCGTTTTGCCGGTTTGAACAAGCGTGAGGCATTCGGTGAGCTCGTCGATCGTGCCGAATCCGCCGGGCAGTACGACGTACGCCGATGCGAAACGCACGAACATCATCTTGCGCGCGAAGAAATATCGGAAGTCGATCCCGATATCCTGGTACTGGTTGCCTCCGTGCTCATGGGGCAGCATGATGTTGAGGCCCACGGCGGGAGAGCGGCCGGCGTGCGCGCCGTGGTTGGCGGCTTCCATCAGGCCCGGTCCGCCTCCCGAAATCACCGAGAAACCGGCGTCCGATAGAAGACGGGCAATTCGTTCCGCTTTTTTGTAGTATGAATGTCCCGCGCCGATGCGGGCGCTGCCAAACATGCTTACCGCGGGCCGGATGCCGCGCAGCTGTTCGGTCGCGACCGCGAATTCTGCCATAATGCCGAGCACCCGCCACGCCTCCTGGCCGTTGGTCGAATACGTCGCCTGGGGATCGATCAACTCCGGGATCTTGCTCGTCTGAATCATCTCGTTTATGCCCACGCTGGTTTTGGTTGACGGCTCGTCGTACTTGTATCGCGCGTTTCATGCGCTGCCGGACCTGCGCACCTCGCGCGGCGAGCCGACCGGCGCGATTCGAGGTGTCATTTCGATGTTGCGCCGTTTGGTGGAGGACGGCAAGCCGGACTATTTCGCGGTCGTGTTCGATGCGCCCGGGAAAACCTTTCGCGATGATTGGTATCCGCAGTACAAGGCGAACCGATCGCCCATGCCGGACAATCTTGTCCTGCAAATCGAACCTCTGCACGAGCTCATCCGCGTTCACGGCTGGCCGCTCCTGATGATCGAAGGAGTCGAAGCCGACGATGTCATCGGCACGCTGGCGCGGCAGGCGGAGGCGCAAGGGATCGACATTCTGATTTCCACCGGCGACAAGGATCTCGCACAGCTCATCACGCCGCGCGTCACACTGGTGAACACCATGAGCAACGAAACACTCGACGTGGAAAACGTCGCCGCCAAGTTCGGAGTGCGCGCCGACCAGTTGCTCGATTTGCAGGCGCTGACGGGCGACTCGATCGACAACGTGCCCGGCGTCGCCAAGGTTGGACCGAAAACGGCTGCAAAATGGCTCGCCGAGTACGAAACGCTGGACAACTTGATCGCACACGCGGGAGACATCGGCGGCGTGGTCGGCGAAAACCTGCGAGCCGCGCTTGAGTGGCTTCCTCAGGGCAGGAAACTGTTGACCGTAAAGACCGATTGCACGCTACCATTCGCGCCGACCGCGCTCGCGGTGAAGCCACGCGACGTTGCCAAGCTTCGCGAGCTCTACGATCGCTTCGAGTTCAAGGCCTGGATGAAGGATGTCGAAGGCGACGCGGCGCAGGCTGCTTCCACCGCTTTGCCCACCGGCGCGCCCGTGCCCGCGACTGAGCCCGTGCCGGCAATACCGCGCAACTACGAAACGGTGCTCGACTCACCGGCGTTTGAACGCTGGGTCGAGGCGATTGACAATGCCGAACTGGTCTCTTTCGACACCGAAACGACTAGCCTCGACCCCTTGCAGGCGCGCATCGTCGGGCTGTCGTTCGCAATCGAGCCTGGACGAGCTGCGTACATCCCGGTCGCGCATCGATACGCCGGTGCGCCGCAACAGCTTGCGCTCGATACTGTTCTCGCGCGCCTGAAGCCGTGGCTCGAGGATCCGTCGAAGAAGAAGCTCGGGCAAAACATAAAGTACGATCAGCACGTTCTGGCCAATTACGGGATAAAGCTCGCCGGCGTGGCGCACGACACACTGTTGCAATCGTATGTACTCGAATCGCATCGATCGCACGACATGGAAAGCATGGCGTACCGGCACCTCGATCTGAAGACGATGAGCTATGCCGAAGTCGCCGGAAAGGGCGCAGGGCACATCGGCTTCGATCAAGTCGCGGTCGAGAAGGCCGCCGCGTACGCCGCCGAGGATGCGGACATTACGCTGCGCCTGCATCGCGCGCTCCACGCCAAGATTGTTGCGGACGCCAAGCTCGATTTCATCTATTCCAAGATCGAATTGCCGACGCGGGAGGTGCTCTTCCGGATGGAACGCGAGGGCGTCCTGATCGATCGAGAGATCCTATCGGCGCAGAGCCGCGTGCTGGGCGAACGGATGCTGTCGCTGGAGGAGCAGGCGTTCCAGGCTGCGGGTCAACCGTTCAACCTCTCATCGCCGAGACAGCTGGGAGAGATTCTTTTCGACAAGATGAAGCTGCCGGTGGTGAAGAAGACGGCGACCGGGCACCCATCCACCGACGAAGACGTCCTCCAGGAGCTCGCGGCAAACTATCCGCTGCCGCGGCTGCTCCTCGAGCACAGGGCGCTTTCCAAGCTAAAGTCGACGTACACCGACAAGTTGCCGCTGATGGTCAACGCGAGCACGGGACGCGTTCATACCTGCTTCGGGCAAGCGACCGCGGTCACGGGGCGGCTCGCCAGCACCGAACCCAATCTGCAGAATATTCCCGTGCGCACGCTCGAAGGCAGGCGTATCCGCGAGGCCTTCATAGCGCCGCCCGAACACACGCTGGTGTCGGCGGACTATTCACAGGTCGAGCTGCGCATCATGGCGCACCTCTCAGGGGACCAATCGCTGCTCAACGCGTTCTCCGAAGGCGCGGATATCCATCGCGCCACCGCCGCGGAGATTTTCGGCGTGTCCATGGATGAAGTGACCTCGCAGCAACGCAGTTACATCAAGGCGGTGAACTTCGGATTGATCTATGGAATGAGCGCTTTCGGGCTCGCTGCGCAACTCGGCATCGAGCGCGGCGCCGCTCAACAGTTCATCGACAAATACTTCATGCGCTACCCCGGTGTTGCAGACTACATGCAACGCACGCGCGAGCTTGCGCGTCGTCAGGGTTACGTGGAGACGGTTTTCGGCCGTCGCTTGTGGCTGCCTGACATCAATGCAGGGGGCGGCCCGCGTCGACAGGCCGCCGAGCGCGCCGCGATCAACGCGCCGATGCAGGGGACTGCCGCGGATCTGATCAAGCTCGCGATGGTCGAAGTGCAGCAATGGCTAGACAGAGAGCGGCTCGGTGCACGCTTGATTTTGCAGGTCCACGACGAACTGGTGCTCGAAACGCCTCTGCCGCAGCTCGAGGAAGTCAAATCGACTCTGAAAAGGCTCATGGCCGGCGTTGCCCAGTTGCGTGTACCACTTGTGGTCGACATCGGCAGTGGCCCGAACTGGGAGCAGGCGCACTAGCAAGCGAGGGATCCCGCGTCGTGTCGCGATCGAGGCGCCACGCTCAAGCCAGCCGGCTACCGGCTGTATCTCGCAGTTTGCCGTTGGTAAGGCGACGACCCCCTTGCAAGACCCGGTGCGTTATAAGAGCATCAGTTCAACGGACCGCTAAATGCTTGCACCCGCACATGTTGGCCATCTTGCGATGTTGCGCGCCCTTATCAGGCAAGCCTCCGCCGAGGGAAGCTTTGCTACCGCCCTTGCCGGCGATACGTCGCAGTCGGTTGAATTTTTCGACAAACTCAAGCGCGCGCTGGTCCACGGTTACTTCATCGAAGAGGACACGCGCAGCGGACGCGTCGAGTCCGTTTCCGTGCCGGGATACGTGTTCTGGGCCGATGATCGGAACAGCAGCAATCCGCCCGCAGGCTTCGGGCTGTTCCGCGCGATCGATGGAGGCTACGAGCTGTGGCTCGCCGGATTGGAGCTGGGGCGACGCGGCGGCGGCCACGGCCGCGCTTTGATCGATTCGCTTTTCAATACGCCGCCGGGGAAAAAGACGTGGGTCGTGCGCATTCCGCGCGGGTCAAAGTACCGGTCCACCGTCGAACACCTGCTCGGTCCGCATAAATTCCAGCCTGTCGGTGACACGCCGAACCTTCGCTGGTTTCTCCGCCGGGATGCGCCGTACGCGGTGGCCGTGCGGGTCCGCGACATCGTCAACGGCCATCCGGCAATGAACTAGCTTCCGCGCCGAGCGGCGGATCAGTTCGCAGGTGGCGCGAGTTCGTTCTCGTAGATGTCGCAGTAGCTCGTGTAGACGGACGCAATCGTCACCGGTCCCAGCACGAGCCAGCCCAGCATCAAGGGCAGCGTCGCGACGAACGCCAGAATCATCCAGATGATGCCGTAGATCAGGAACGGCAGAACATTCTTCGCGCATCCCGACAGCGATAGCCGCATCGCCTGCAAAGGTTCGGCGCCCTTCAATACCACCAGCGCCGGCGCAAACCAGATCGCCATCACCAGCGGCAAGTACAGCAGCAGGAACAACAACGCGCCGACCATGACTGCCGAAAAAGCGCCTGCGAGCAACGTTGCTCCGGTCAGCGGATCGTCGACCTTCCATATTTCGGTAA
>Ga0193751_1001442_pt1 | contig 15270 bp, 15 predicted proteins | sample L1c2metaG_FD_143050 | JGI IMG/M metagenome (GOLD analysis project Ga0193751, IMG submission 143050) | Soil microbial communities from a riparian zone of the East river system, Colorado, United States - L1c2 | ecosystem: Environmental > Terrestrial > Soil > Riparian zone | place: USA: East River... | reverse complement strand
GCCGGCGAGGACGCGCTCGAAGCCGATTCCTGCCGCGGCGTAAGCGCGCTGCATCGCCGCACGCTTCGCGCGCGAGCGCTTCCCTTCAGTCACACCAGCGCATGAAACTGCGCATTGTCGCGCTGGGCCACAAGTTGCCGGGTTGGGTCGCCGAAGCGTATGCCGACTATGCGCGTCGTCTGCCGCGGGACTTCTCGCTCGATCTCGTGGAAATCAAGCCTGAGGCCCGTAATCGAGGGAGGACCACCGCTCAACTCCTGGATTCGGAGGCGAATCGAATCGAAGCCGCGACGCGCGGCTTTGAGGTCGTTGCGCTCGACCAGAAAGGCGCGCCGTGGACGACGCTCGAGCTCGCGAACGCCTTGAAGCGTTGGCGCGAACAGGCTGTTGCAGTCGCCTTCGTAATCGGCAGCGCGGACGGATTGGCCGAGCGCGTCAAGCGCGACGCCAGCATTATCGTCTCTGTTTCCGCGTTAACATTGCCGCACGGACTCGTCCGCGTGCTGCTCGCCGAGCAGATCTACCGTTCGGTCAGCGTGCTGCAGGGCCACCCTTACCATCGCGAATGAGCCAACTCTTTGTCCTCACCGAGCGTCCCTCGGTCTATCTCGCGTCGAAAAGCCCGCGGCGGCAGGACCTGTTGCGGCAGATCGGTGTCGAGTTCGAGGAGCTCCTGCTGCGCGACGCGGCAGGCCGCCGCCGTGACATGGTGGAGTCTCCCCGCAAGGAAGAGGCGCCGCTCGACTATGTCAAGCGGGTTGCGCGCACCAAGGCATCGGTGGCGTGGCATCAGATGATCCACCGCGGTCTGCCGCCCAAGCCGATCCTTGCCGCCGACACCGAAGTCATTCTCGACAAGCAGGTGCTCGGCAAGCCGAAAGACGCCGCGCACGCCGCTCTTATGCTCGAACAGCTGTCTGATCGCACGCACGAGGTCCACACCGCCGTCGCCGTGCGCTGGAACGCGCAGATCATGCTCGCCGTATCGTCGTCGCGCGTGACATTTCGCGCGCTCACGCGGGAGGAGATTCAGCGCTATATCGCCACCGGTGAGCCCTTCGACAAAGCCGGCGCCTACGCTGTGCAGGGTCGTGCGGCCGTGTTCATCAGCAGGCTCGAAGGAAGCTACTCGGGAGTGATGGGGCTGCCGTTGCACGAGACCGCTGAAATCCTCGGCAAAGTTGGCTTTTATGTGTTGTAAGGCTCGATGATGACCCACGAAATCCTGATCAACGTCACGCCGCAGGAGACTCGCGTGGCGATGCTCGAGCAGGGCGTCGTGCAAGAGCTGCATATGGAGCGCGCATCGGCACGAGGCTTGGTCGGCAACATCTACCTCGGGCGTGTCGCGCGCGTGCTTCCCGGAATGCAATCAGCGTTCATCGAAATCGGGCTCGAGCGCGCGGCGTTCCTGCATATCGCCGACATCTGGGAAAACCGCCAGAACGGCCACGGCCACGACACCAAGCCGATCGAGCGCATCCTGCACGAAGGCCAATCGCTGTTAGTGCAAGTCATCAAGGATCCGATAGGCACCAAGGGTGCGCGTCTGTCGACGCAGGCGAGCCTGGCGGGCCGGCTGCTGGTATTTCTCCCGCAGGACTCGCATATCGGCATCTCGCAGCGCATCGAGGACGAGGCCGAGCGCGAAAGCCTGCGCGAAAAGCTGCAGCAACTCCTTCCCGAAGGGCTCGCCGGCGGATTCATCATCCGCACCATGGCGGAGACCGCATCCGAAAAGGAAATGCAGAACGACATCGAATATCTGACCAAGCTCTGGAGCGACCTCACCGAGAAATCGAAAACGGTTCCATCGCCGTCTCTGGTGTACCAGGACCTCAACCTCGCGCAGCGCGTGCTTCGCGACATGGCTACCGAGGAAACCACGCGTATTTTCGTCGATTCGCGCGAGACGCTGCAGAAGATGGAGGAGTTCGCGGCGCAATACACGCAGAACATCCTCGAGCGGATCCAGCATTACAGCGGCGAGCGGCCGCTGTTCGACCTGCACGGCGTCGAGGACGAGATCCAGAAGGCGCTGGCGCGGCGCGTCGATCTCAAATCAGGCGGCTATCTCATCATCGACCAGACCGAGGCGATGACGACCATCGATGTCAACACGGGCGGCTTCGTCGGGGGGCGCAGCTTCGACGACACGATCTTCAAGACCAACCTCGAGGCCGCGCAGGTGATCGCGCGGCAGTTGCGCCTGCGCAACCTCGGCGGCATCATCATCATCGACTTCATCGACATGGAAAATGCCGATCACCGGGCCTCGGTGCTTGCCGAATTCAACAAGGCGCTGGAGCGTGACCGCACGCGACTGACGGTGAACGGATTCACGCAGCTGGGGCTGGTCGAGATGACGCGGAAGCGAACGCGGGAGAGCCTTGCGCATGTGCTTTGCGAGCCGTGCGGCACCTGCACCGGCCGCGGCGAGATCAAGACGGCGCAGACGATATGCTACGAGATCCTGCGCGAGATCGTCCGTGAATCCAAGCAGTTCAACGCGCGCGAGTTCCGCATTTTGGCGTCGCAATCGGTGATCGACCTCTTCCTCGACGAGGAGTCGCAGAGCCTGGCGCAGCTTGGCGACTTCATCGGCAAGCCGATCTCGCTGCAGGTCGAGTCGATCTATACGCAAGAGCAGTACGACATCGTCCTCATCTAGCATGTCGCCCGACATTTTCGATGTTGTCATTCCGAGTCGCCGCAGTCGTGTTCCTGGCGGCGAGATCGCTTTTGCGCGTTGATCCGGCCCGACAGCATATCCCTCGCGATGATCGGGATGCATGGTGAACGCGTAAGCGGCGACCCACGATCGTGAGTGGCAAATAATGTGGAAGCGCATTCGCGAATTCGCCGCGCGGCTGTTTCGTCGCGCGCCGCTGCAGCCGGGCCGGTTTGTCGCCGATCGCAAGTTCTCGTGGCGGGGATGGCTTTCGTCCTCGCCATGGGTGTGGCCCGCGCGAGATTATCTGGTCTACATTCCGCGCGGCTACGGTGGATGGAAGCGCCGGCCCCTTGTCGTCTTCATTCACGGCTGCAGACAGTCACCCGAGGATTTCGCAGCCGCAACCCGGGTTGCAGCGCTTGCCGACGACCAGGGTTGGCTGTTGCTGCTTCCGCGCCAGACCGGTAAAGCCAACCCGTGGTCGTGCTGGAACTGGTTCGACGGCGCCACGAGCGCCGGCCGCGGCGAGGCGGCAATCGTCGCAGCGCAAGTCCGTGCGGTGCGGCGGGCGTATCGCGTGCATCCCGGACGGATCTTCGTGGCCGGGCTCTCCGCCGGCGCGTGCATGGCTGCGGTTCTCGGCGTGCGCCATCCCAAGCTGTTCGCGGGCGTGTTCGCGCACTCCGGTGTTGCGTGCGGCGCCGCATCGGCGCCGGCCGGCGCTTTGAACGTGCTCAAGCACGGCGCGGACACCGATGTGGAGAGCATCGCCAGACATGCGCGCGATGAAGCGCCTCCCGACGCATTGCCACTGCCCTTGCTGGCCATCCACGGCGGGCGTGACGACATCGTCGCGGAAATCAATGCAGTGCAGCTCGTGAGGCAGTATCTTGTCTTGAATGGAATCGAGCCCAATGGCGCGCGCGACGACTGGCCACGCGCCGATGCCGAAACGACGCGCACACTGCCCGGAGGACGAACCATGAGCATCGCGGACTATCGGCACGAGTCGCGGATCGTCGTACGCACAATTCGCGTTGCCGACCTCGCTCATGGCTGGAGCGGAGGGGACGCGGCGTTCCCGTACAATGATCCGAACCCGCCCGATGCGACCACGCTGCTCGGGGAGTTTATCGCCGGGAGTGTGCGTTAGCGGGCTTTTGAAGGAGCATTCGATGGCCGCCTCAGGCATGAACCATTTCACAGTGCTCACCGACGATGTCGAAGGCACCGTGCGCTTTTACGGCGAGCTGCTCGGTCTGGTTGCGGGACCGCGACCTGATTTTGCTTTTCCCGGAGCATGGCTCTACGTGGGCGCGAATCCGATCCTGCACATCATCGGCGGACGTCCGAAGCCCGAGCTCAAGCCCGGCGTCATCGACCATATCGCATTCAGCGGCGACGATCTCGCTGGTACGCTCGCGGCGCTGAAGGCGCACAACGTCGAGCATACGTGCAGGCGCCAGGTCGATTCGGGTGTATGGCAGGTGTTTTTTTTCGATCCGAACGGTGCCAAGGTAGAAGTGGATTTCGCCAGCGGCGAGCAGCCCGGCGCTTGAACGCAATCGCGCGCGCAACGCTGGATCATCTGGTCGTTGCAGCCGACGTGCTCGAACTCGGCGAGGACTACGTCGAATCGCGGTTAGGCGTGCGGCCGCATCGCGGCGGCAAGCACGCCGCGATGGGCACGCACAACAGCGTTCTCGGGCTCGGACCGCGCAGCTATCTGGAAGTCATCGCGGTCGATCCGGAAGCGGTCGAACCCGAGCGTCCGCGCTGGTTCGATCTCGATCGTCCTGAGATGCGCAAGCTTCTGGCGCAGGGACCACGGCTCATCCACTGGGTCGTGCGCTGCGATGACATCGAAAGCGCACGCGCGCACGCGGGCTACGACGCCGGCGTCGTCTATCCGATGTCACGCGGCGCCTACAGGTGGCGCATCACCATTCCACGGGACGGCCGTTTGCCTGGCGAAGGCCTGCTTCCCACGCTCATTGAGTGGTCGGACGCGTTTCATCCCGCGGACTCGCTTCCCGACAGCGGAATTCGGATCGCGGCGCTAGCGGGTGCGCACCCCGAACCCGCATTGATCCGCGCACCGCTCGCGGCGCTCGGGTTGACGGCGACCTTGCCGGTCACCTACAACAAGACGCCGCGGCTTGCGGCGATGCTCCGCACGCCTCGCGGAGCGGTCACGCTGTGAGCAGCGGGAGGGGCTCTCGGCGAGCAGTGTGAGCCGGGGTCGAGCGTTCGCGAATCAGCGTCGGTCACCGACGCGCGATCGTCCACCTCCCATTGCGACAAAAGGAGGTGGCGCCGTAGGTGCGAATTCATTCGCACGCAGTGCAAAAAGAAACGTCGGCGGCCGAATGAATTCGGCCCTACAGGCTGGACCCGGCGAGCAGTGTGCGCCGGGATCGGGCGTCCGCGAATCAGCGCCGATCACCGACACGCGATGTACGATGAGCGCGGGCGTGTCGACATCGTCGGCATTGTCGCCCGCGCGCGCCGGAGCAGCGATGACAGACTTTGCCAAGTTACTCACGATGAGGGTGCCGTCCGGCAGGCCTGCCTGCGCCTTCAGGCCCTCGTTTCGATGAGCGATTCGGTGTCAGGTGGAGGCGCCAGTGTTGCAAGATTCACGACATAGGGCGTATTGCGCTGGCTATGCCAGAGCCCAACCGGATTCATCCGCGAACGCAGCAGATGACCGCCCACCATGACGACGATTCGAGAGATATCCCGTACCGGCCGGAAATGGCTTCGACGTCCTCCCCGATGATGGATCGCAGCAATCGGGACGGCGACCGTCGTGACACCGAGTCGCGCAGCGCAGATCACGACCTCGCTCTCGAAGGTGAATCCAGTTGCTTTCCTGTGAAGAGCAGAAACTTGCCGCAGCAGGGACGCCGGGTAGACCCGCTGACCCGACTGCGAGTCCGCGACAGGATGGGCCGCCGCCCAGCCAATCCAAAAATCCGCGAACTTGTTCGCCAAGCGGCGCGCGCGCGGGTAGGATTCGCGATCCAGAAGCCGCGCGCCAATGATGATCCGATCAGGGTGGAACTTCGCCGCGGCGAGCAACAATGGAATGTTGCCGGCGAGATGCTGACCATCGCCATCGAGCGTAAGAACAACGTCCGCGCCGCGCGAAATCGCCCAATCGAAACCTGTTGCCAGCGCGGCGGCCTTTCCTCGATTGGCAGCATGACGCAACAGCGTCACCGGCAGGTCCGCCACCTCCTTCGCCGTTTGATCGCTTGATCCATCATCGATGACGGCCACATCGGTACATTGCGCGAGAACATCCTTCACAACCACCCGTATCGTCGCCGCCTCGTTATACGCGGGAATGATAACGAATGATTTCATAAGTACATCGCGCCGTTTACCGAGACGACCTCGCCTGAAATGTAAGATGCCGCTTCGGACGCAAGAAATGCGACGACAGCGGCCACTTCCGCGGCTGTCCCCATCCGCTGCATCGGTACGAGCGAACGCACTATGGCTTCATCGAATGTTCGCCGCGCCATTTCCGTATCGATGATGCCCGGAGCTACCGTGTTGACCGTTATGCCTTTCCGGGCAACTTCGATAGCCAGCGACTTGGATGCGCCGATGACACCCGCCTTAGCAGCCGAGTAATTTGCCTGGCCGCGGTTGCCCGCGAGCGCTGCAATGGATGCCACATTCACAATGCGTCCCCACCGTGACCGGATCATCGGCATCAGAATCGGCTGCGTCACATTATAGAATCCATTTAGGATTACATCGATGACGCCCAGCCATTGCTTGGGCGTCATGCCGACCAGCGGCGCGTCGTCGATGTAAGCCGCGTTATTGACCAGAATTTGAATCGGTTCGTTTGCAACGAGCGGGTCGAGGACATTCTTCACCATGTGGCTGTCGGTAACGTCGAATACTACGGGTTCGGCTTTGCCTCCACTCGCAATAATCGACTCGACGACGGCTGCTCCACTTGTCACGTTTCGGTGCGCATGGACAAGAACATGATGTCCTGCAGCCGCCAGCTCCCTGCAGATCGCGGTTCCGATGGCACCGCTGCCGCCGGTTACAAGAGCGCGTTTCAAGAAGCGTCCAGCACGAGGAGCACGCTCGCGCGGCCAGAGACGAGCGTCATCTCTGCCGCACCGATGCTGAAATGGTAGGTAAGAGCCTCATCGGTCGCGGCGACACGGGTTGCATCGATGGTCAGCGGTGACGAACATCTGTCCAAGCGATCTGTCGCGAAAGTGCATTGGCGCACGCTGATCAAGAGACCGTATCGCACCGGTGCCGCACGCTTCCCAGTCAGTTTCTGATGCGCTGCCATGGCTTGCGCAGCAAACTCGATCCCATGAATCGAGGAAAGTCTGTCGCGGGTGCGGAGCGGATTGTCCATGTCTATGTGACGGCTGGAATGACAAGTAATCCGAATCGCGTCGCACGCCACGACCGAGTCGAGCATGCACATCGCGCCCTGGTGTGGTATGAGCCGGGCAATAGCCTCTCGCCCGATCATGGGATGACCTCGAGCTCCAGCCAGGTCGAGTCGAGATAAGGGAGGGAAATACAAGCCGGCTCGCCTCTTGCAAGCGCGCGCAAGAGCGGGAGCGCCGCCGCCGCGGCATTGTTCCCGAAGGCCTTCGAGAGCGGATCGGTGCTGCGCATGGACGCATTACAATCGACGATCGCCCAGCGCGCGATGCAGGCTGGCTTCGTATCGCCGCTTGCTCCATCGAGCACGATCGCACAGGCAAACGCGGCATCGCTTAAACCCAGCGCCTGGATAGGCTCCGGGAACGGCACATCTACCGCAACAACCAGAACCGGGCCCGCGGTTAAGCGCGCTTGTGCATAGCCCTCGAGCATCGCTGCCGCAAAGGACGATTCGTCCGCGCACACCGTCGTCGATGGCGCGGTCGACCGCGTCGCGATCGAGTAGTAACCGGCAGGGGCGTTGTAGACCGAGTTGTGGAATGCTGTCGGAGACACGGACACATCACGCTGCGCCAAGGACCTTAGCATCTGCGAGAGCACGGCGCCATCGCCGTCGGACGAAGTGAAGATCGCAGGCATTGTTGCGATGGCGCTCTCGGGCAAAGAGACCAGGGCGTCGTGTGCGGCAAGGCAAGCGAGCCTCGACGTTTCGTTGATGCGGCGGCTCTCCGTAAGCGGCAATCCGCTGGCTGCGCGATAGAAGGACGAATCCGGCTGGAAAGCGTCTACGTCCGTCAAAACGCGCGACGCTCGCGACCAGTCTGGCAAGCCGGAGGCGCAGATTCCAATACTTCGCGCACCGATCGATCTCATCGGGTCAGTCCGAACAGCAACGAACAGTTTGTACCACCAAATCCAAATGAATTGCTCATTGCCGCGGTAAACGTCTGCGAACGGGCCTTTCGGACCAGCGCGGCTCCAAGCTCGGGATCAACTGCATCGCAATTGACGGTTCCGGGAATCCATTGGCAGGCAAGCGACATCGAGGTGATTATTGCTTCGGTAATGCCGGCCGCGCCAAGGGTGTGCCCCGTGAACCCTTTGGTCGAGCTGACCGGCGTTTTCGTGCCGAACACGGTTGTAATCGCACGATCTTCCGCCAGGTCGTTCGCCCGGCTCGCAGTCCCGTGGAGATTCACGTATCCCACTTCACTTGGGCCCAGCCCGGCTGCCGTCAGGGCCATGCGCATGGCGAGTACGGCACCGGCACCTTGAGGATGGGGCGAAGACATATGCCACGCGTCGGAGCTCTCTCCACAGCTCAATAGCGATATCGGGCCATCAGCGCCCGGGTCGAGCAACGCAAAGCCGGCGGCTTCGCCGATGGAAATCCCGTCGCGCAACAGATCGAAGGGGCGGCAAGGTCCGGAGGAGACGAGGTTCAACGCTCTGAACCCGGCCAGGGTCGATAGCGCGAGAGAGTCGACACCGCCGACGACGGCAGCGTCACAGAGGCCCGCTTGGATGAACCGCCAGGCAGACGCAAAGACCTTCGCGCTCGACGAGCATGCGGTTGAGACCGTCTGAGCAGGGCCGCGAAGGCCGAGATGGCGGCGGACAAAGGAGGTCGTGGCATGCATGTTATGGACGTCGCGTTGGAGAGCAGGTCTCGACGAGGTCGTCGGCGTGCGGCCGACCCAAGCCCGGTACGCAAGTTCCGTGTCCAAGATCCCGGAAGTCGTCGTGCCGATGAAAAGCCCGATGCGATCGCTTCCGTGCCGCGCCACAGCCGAGGAAACATCCTTTCGGAAATCGTCTTGATCCAGGCATAAATAAGCGAGTCGATTGTTACGCGAATCCGGCGCGGCAAGTCCGGTGGGAATCCGCACGGATTCGAGGTCGGGCACCCGACCGATCCATGTCGACATGGGAGACGACCATTCGAGATCGAACGGGCGCAGGGCCGTGTAGCCTTCTTGCAGGGACATGCGCACGGCATCCGAGCCGGTGCCACAAGCGTTCGTCAACGTAGCGGCGACAACAGGCAAGGGTCGGCTTTTCATGGGGTTCGATGCGGGGCGCGGTCTATGGACGAGAGCAGCAGGCAGAGTACAAGACTCAATACGACGCCGACGGTCACCGTGACGCCTATCGCGCGTAGAACCGGTACTTGCGACGATGCGAGTGTACCGAACGCACAGACTGTCGTACCTGCAACGACGGCGAGCGAACGAAATATCCTCCCTTGTGGTTCGCCGCTCCCAATCCCGGCGTCTATGAACAGCGCATAGTCGATACCGATTCCGGCGACAAGCATCAGCGCGACCAGATGAAAAACCGTAAGCGGCGACCCGATGGCCGCCATGGCGGCCGCTGTTGCGCAGACCGCGATGCCAACAGGCAGCGCAATTCGCACAACGGCGACAACGCTCGAAAGGCCGATTATCAAGACGGCAAGAACGAGAAACGCTCCGGCGCCGAATGCGGCAAGCGCATGGGCCCTGAAGTCGGCCATCATTTCGCGGGACGTCTGCTGCAGATCGATCCACCGAACGCCCGAAATCGCAGCATCGGAGACCGCCGCCTGAACGCTTTTCTGATCGTTGATTTCCGCGAGCGGTACAACCGCGAGCCACCGGCCTTCGGCGGCGTGAAGCAGGCCGTCGATCTTGAGCCCGAGCGCGGTGCCCGCGAGATCGCCGGGATGGAGTTGCGGCGCTGCGCGCGCCGCCGCCACTGCTGCGAAAAACGGCTCGAACGCGCCTGGGCGCAACGGCAATCCGGTTGCAGCGTCCACAAAGTTTTCGCGCAGGCGCGCCCCTTCCGGGAGCGCGGCCCTGCGTCGAAGCTGTGTCTCGACCGATGGGATGTAATCGCTGACGAGCTCGAAGCTTCCAAGCGCGTGCGCCACAACCGCGCTCTCGAGCACGGGCCGCAATTGCTCGCTCGACCGCAGCACCGCTTCCTGACTTGGTCCGTCAATTACCAGCATCGAGCGCACATCGGGCGCGCCGAGCGCCGTACGCAGGTCTCGATCTTGCAGCTTGAGTTCCGACGGTAACGGATTCAGGTTGGTCAAATCGTCGTCCCACCATGGCTTGCCGAATGCAAGAGAAAACAGCGACGAGGCGAGGACGAGTGCGAGTATCGCCCTCGGTCGCGCTCCCAGGGTGATACGCCATCCTTGAAACATCAAGGTTTCCCGAGCCCCTCGCCAACCCGCCGGGACCCACCTCGGCAAAACCCACGCGGTGACGGCGCCAGCGCCCAGAACGCCCACCGTCGTGAGCAACCCCAGTTGCGCGAGCCCGCTAAAACCTGTGAACAGGAGCGCCATCGCCGCAGCCGCCGTCGTCAATATCGCCATCGTGAACGTACGCCGAAGGCGCAAGAGCGTATCGCTGGCAGACTCTGCCGTTCTCTTCTGCGTAAGCAAGTAGCCGGGATAATCGACGGTCTCGCCAAGCAGTGTTGCGCCAAAGCCCAGAGTGATGGCATGGACCGCGCCGAATGTGGCGTTGACGGCAGCCATTCCGACGAGAAGCCCGCTGAGGGCAGGCAGGGCACAAAGAATTACGATAAGAGGCGAGCGATAGGCGAAAACCAAAATTGCCACGATCAACACGGTCGATATCAGCGCCAGGCGCGCTGCGTCATTTGCGACCACGATCCGGCTTTTTGCTGCCATGGCTCCGGGGCTCGAGTAGCGAAGAGTCGCCGTCGTATCGCCCCGTGCAGTCAGAAAAGCACGTTCGACTACGGCAATCGCCCGCGTTTGTCCATCCAGATCGGATCCTTTTGCACGAGTCTCCGCAAGGAGCAAAGCGCGCTTGCCTTCTGGAGAAAACCACACGCCAAATTGTTGCTGCGGCCGCTTTGCCGGCGCCAATCGCTGCACCAAGTGTAACGTTTCACCGGTCGGATCTTCAGGCAGCAACGTCTTTTCGAACAGCCCGCTTCCGCTTGCAAGCTCGCGTACTCTCGTTTGCAGCACCGAGCGCAAACCATCGGCCGTGAAACGATCGGCCGTGATGGTATCGCTCAATTGATAGCGGTGTTCTCGCAACACCTCGAAATCACGGTTATTCCGCTCGGCATCGCCGTTGTTGACGTAGCTGAATTCCTGATTGCCCGCCAGAAGCCCGCCGAGCGTCTTGCTCACGTTGCCAAGCCCTGCCGGGCTGTCTCCGGCAAGCTCGATCAGCAGGAGCCGACTCACCAGGCCCTCTTTCAGCTCCGTGACCAGAAACCGCTGGGCATCTCCCCTTGCATCCGGCAGGAACGCCGAAAAATCCGCGTCGACACGCAGTTGAGTAGCTACGTAAAGACCGGCCGCAGCCATGGCGACCAGCCATCCCAGGGTGATCCGGGCGCGCACAGTCACGGCGGGAAGCGTTCCCCTGGCTTGATTTCGATCGATATTCGATCGGCTTGCGCGTCACGGACTTCGATTGAGGTGATTGCGGACTTTTTACCGCGGACATGGACCCATGAAAGGGCTTTGCTGACGCGTGGATCGACGGGCTCGAGCCGCATCTCCCAGGCATTCTGATCGCCATTCACCTCGATCCGGAAGAGCCTCGCCAGTGAGGGTTCATCTCCGGCAAGCGTGGCGCGGATAGCTTCGATCCAAGCAAGAACGACGGGTTGTGCAGAGATCTCCCATTCGCGATTGCCTTCACGTGACCGTACGTAGATGTGGTCGCCGGTTATCGCGATCGTCTCCGGAACCGGCGTGACGACCCGCATCTCGAGGCGGTCCGGGCGCGTGTAGTGCAGCGTTCCACGCCGGACAATCGGCGCATCCAGCACCTTGAGGTGCCGTGTCTCCTCGAACGCGCCGTCACTGCGCTCGACTTTGGACAGCATTGCCATGAGGTCCGACAAGCCTAACGCGGCGCCGGGAGACGAAATCGGCGCGATCGTGACCAGCGCCGCGAAAATCGAGCACACGACCGGCCGGGCGCTCGGCGCTTCGGGAACCTGTTTACCGCTGGACATCCCAAAAGTCGTAGAAGTTGAACCAGTTATACGGGGCCTCTCGACAGCGTTGCTCCAGCCAATTTGCGTAGCGGGTGCACGCCCGCGCGAGCTCCACGTCCCGCGCGCCGCGCGATATATCGATGCGATCGGCGAATGGCTCGATTTGAATGCGATATCGATCTCCCTCGATTTGCAACGCCGAAAACAGCAGTACCGGCACACCGAGCGTTCCAGCGAGCACGAATGGACCTTCCGCGAATGGCGCCGGCGCGCCGAGGAACTCGCAGATCCTTACGCGATCGCCGGAGAGCGCCCGGTCGGCAAGGAGACTTACAACATCGCCGGCACGCAGCGCATCGCGCACTTCCAACATGGTTTCCGGACGGCCAAGGGCGATGACTTGCCGCGGCAAGTCCGAGTTAAGCGACGCAAACACGCTTGTCAGCTTCTCGGCATTCGCTTCATGCATCAACACTCTCAGCCTGACCGGCGAATGGACATGAGCGAGGACACGCATCATTTCAAAGCTGCCCAGATGCGCCCCCAGGAGAAGGACGCCGCGACGCTTGGAGACGGCAGACTCGAGTATCTCGAGCCCTTCTAACGCATAGTCGAAACCCTCCAGCCCCTTTGCGAGAAGGTGAGCACGATCCAGGATTTGCCGCGCGAAACAATGATAGTGCTGGAAACGCTCCGACCACGTCGGCGTGCGGCCGTAAACCCGTCCAAGGTAATCGCCCGATGCAGTCCGCGCCCTGCGCGAAAACACGAGGAAGTACGCGCATATCGGATACAGCAGCAGCCGCCCAACCGATCGTCCGACCCGCAACGTCAGCGTCGCAATGAGCTGCATCAATACGCGGCTGCCGCGTTCGCGTTGAGTGCGCCACAACGGAATCGCGGTCATCACGTTCCCGATTCGAGCGAGCAGCGGAACAATCCCGTAGCCACTGTGCGTTCAGCGCCAACGATCTCGAAGCGCGCCGCAACGTCGTCATCGATCTCGATTCGTATCGTCACCTGCTGTTCCGGCAGCACCGGAACGAGAAATTTCGCGTTGACGCATTCGATGACGCGAAGACCCGCATCGCACAGAAGATCCTCAACCGAAGCAAGGAGGAGTACGCCGGGAACAATCGGGCGATCGGGAAAGTGACCCGGCAACGCGGGGTGTGAGGGATCGAAACTTTTTTGTGCCGTTAATTCTCGATGCGCCCTTTTCGCCGCAGCACGCGGCGCGCGGAGAACGACCTCGCGAAGTGCGGCGAGCGGCAGCTTGCCGGCGGCGTTTCGAGGGAGCGCGTCGACAAGAGCTATCGTTCGTGGCAAAAACGCCGGGTCGATCCGCCGTGCCAGGTTGCGTCGCAGGGCATCCGCCGTGAGCCCGGGCGCGACGGCGATCGCCGCCAAGCGTTGCGCACCGTCGCTCGGAAGGAACATGGCGCCATCCTGTACACCGGCGATCGAAAGCAGATGGGTCGTCAATTCGGCAAGCGAGCTCCGCTTGCCCGCGACCTTTACCAGATCCGCGTCTCGACCCACGAGTTCGAACGCGCCAGCGCCGCCCGCGCGCGACAAGCGGTCTGCCAGCACAAGTTTGCCGCGGAGATGACCGCCGCAAACGCTCGCGGTGCCGTCGGAAGCAATGTCGAACGTGACGCCGGCCGCAGGTGTCCATGCGCTTTCGCTGCCTGGCCGCCTTACAGCGAGTATGCCGCCTTCGGTGCATCCATAAATCTCGCGCACCGGGGTTTGCCAATCATGCTCAATCATGCGTGCGAGTCGGCCGTCGAGCGGCATCGTCGACGCGACTATGCTCGCCACGCCTGTGAGCGCAGGGTATTCACGATGAAATGCGCGCAACTGAAGGGGCGTTGTCATGAGCCAAACGCCTGACGGCGCGATAAGGCGCGTCTTCGCGAGCACGTCGGCAAGGTCGGCTGCGAACGTCGGGCGGACAGCGATGACCGGCGTCGCCACTTGCAGCGGGAAAATCACCGTTGTTTCGAACCCGAACATGTGCTGACAGGGGACAGTCCCGAGGATGGCCGTACCTGCGGGCGGTGTTCCGACCGACTGCATCAGCGACATTGCGCCGGCCACCAGCTCAGCCCAGGTCTTTTCGTGGGCCTGCGGCGCCCCCGTCGAGCCCGACGTGAAGAGAATTGCCGCGACATGCTCGTCTGGGATTGCCGGCCATATTTCGATGCGGCGATGCGGGCCGCGCAAAGTCGCATCTATCCAAGGTTCGACGGCAAACATCGCCTCACGGTCTTCAGAAACATGGTCGGTGAGACATACGTTACTCGGGTAACGGATGCGGAGATCGGACAGCGTGCTCGCCAGCCGCGTCGATGGCAGAACCAGGGTCCGGCCTGCGAGCAGCGTGGCGATCGCGCCTACCAAAAAATTATCGTGACGCTCGCATAGATTGATTGCGTAGCGCACGGACGAGAACGCTCCACCCATGCAGCGCGCGGCATCCAGGGCGTGGGCAACGGACAATGGACCGGCCACCCGCCACGCGAGCGGGTCGTCCGGTTTGAATCCTGCGAAGAGTGCCCGCATCGTCAGTACATGATCATAGTTTCCGCATCCGATCCGCGACCATCAGCGCCAACGCGATCGGCGAAGCATGACAATACTGTGGAAAACGCCATCGTCGGAATATGTATTCTCCGAGAAATAGCAACGCGACGGCGATATGGTTGCCCACCGCAACGAACCAACCCCATATCGCGGGCGTCGACGCGGCGGCGAGCCAAATCGAAAATGCCGCAGCGCCCGCAAAAAAAATGGCCCACACAGCGGTGAGCGTCCGGGTGTAGATTGCCAGGTCGGCTTCGAGCGTTCCTCGTTCGGCGCGTGCAAATGCCGCTATCAGAGGCTCACGCCCAGCCCTGAGCGTGCTCGCGAACAACGCAGCAAGTCCCAGGTTCAATGCGGCCGGCGGAATAAAAAGTAGCGGCTTTGCGAGGTCGGCAACCGCAAACAAGGCAAACAAGGGTGACGCGAGCAGAAGCGCGATGCCTGCAAATCGCCACCGCGGACGCCGTACACAAGCGATTCCGACGACGATGCAGGTCAGCGCGATTGCCCAGCGAGGGCGACCTGCGGCGATCGCCAGGCACACGGACACGGGGTAAAGCGAATAGAGCAGCACGGCCGCCCAA
>Ga0193751_1001440_pt1 | contig 15279 bp, 14 predicted proteins | sample L1c2metaG_FD_143050 | JGI IMG/M metagenome (GOLD analysis project Ga0193751, IMG submission 143050) | Soil microbial communities from a riparian zone of the East river system, Colorado, United States - L1c2 | ecosystem: Environmental > Terrestrial > Soil > Riparian zone | place: USA: East River... | reverse complement strand
GCATCGAGTTCCCCGCGCATGCACTCGAAGGCAGCAACAACTGGACCATCTCCGGCGCGCTCACCGCCAGCGGCAAGCCGCTCCTCGCCAATGATCCTCACCGCGTCATCGGCCTGCCTTCGTTGCGCTACATGGTTCACCTCGTCGCTCCCGGATGGAACGTCATCGGCGCAGGCGAGCCCGGACTGCCCGGCGTAGCGCTAGGCCACAACGAGCACATCGCCTGGGGGTTCACTATCTTCGGCCTCGACCAGCAAGACCTATACGTAGAAGAACTAAATCCCGCGAATCCGCTTGAGTATAAAACTGAAGACGGATGGAAAAAGATGGAAGTACGCCGAGAGGTGTTCCTGGTCAAAGGAGCGGCGGCTGCGGAAGTCGATCTGAAATTCACGCGCCACGGCCCCGTGCTCTGGGTTGACGATAAGAACGACGGCAAACGCGCGCTCGCGCTGCGATGGGTCGGAACCGAGCCCGGCACGGCCGGTTATCTGGCGTCACTCGCAATTGATCGCTCCCAGAATTGGGACCAGTTCGAAGCCGCAGTGGCGCGCTGGAAAGTTCCTTCGGAAAATCTGGTGTACGCCGACATCGCCGGCAACATCGGCGAGCACTCCGCCGGACTGGCCCCCGTGCGGAACTGGACCGGTCTTCTCCCCGTCCCCGGAACTGGCAATTACAACTGGACGGGTTTCGTCCCCACCTCGGAACTGCCACACTTTTTCAATCCAAAGGAAGGCTTCGTGGCCACCGCTAATCACAAGATGATTCCAGAGCACTATCCCTACAACGTCGGCTTCGAATGGGTTCCGCCGTATCGCGTCACCCGCATTCGTTCCGTAATCGAGAGCGCAAAGCAGGACCACCACAAGTTAACCGTGCCCGACATGGAGTCGCTGCAAAACGACGTTACTTCGCTCCCCGCGCAGGAGTTTCAAAAGCTCGTGCGCGCCACTCCGCTGAAAGATGATCCTGCGCTCGCGGCCTTTCTACGCTGGGACGGAAAACTCACGCGTGAATCATCCGACGCAGCTCTGTACGAAGTCTGGTTCCAACAGATTTGCCTCGCCCTCGGAAAGCGCTTTTTCAACAAGGATGACAGCGGCCTTCAAAAACCAGGCGGACGTTACAACGATCTGCCGCCCGACACCGTCCAGCGCATTCTCACGAATCCTGATAAGAATCTCTTTGGCGCTGGCGACAATCCTCTCGCTGCCCGCGACCACTTCCTCGTGGACACGCTGCAATCTGCGCGCAAAGAGCTTGCGAAGTTACTCGGTCCTGACCCGTCGCAGTGGTTGTGGGGCAACTTACACAAGGTCCACTTCCGCCACGCACTAGATCAGCAGCCCGGAGCAAAAGACGTGCTCGACCTAAGCCCCCTGTCCCGTCCTGGTGACGAATACACGGTGAATGCCACTGACTATGGCGATTCCTGGGAACAGCTCTCAGGCGCGAGCTATCGCGAGATTCTTGACACCAGCGACTGGGATCAATCGGTCGCCGTCAACACGCCGGGCCAGAGCGGCCAGCCCGGCAGCCCGCACTACTCCGACCTCATGCCACTGTGGGACGCTGGCCGCTATTTTCCGTTACTCTATTCCCGAAAGGCCGTGGAAGCTGAAGCCACCGACCGCCTCGTGCTCGAACCTTAAAGATGCCCGGCGGCGAATTAAATCTCCTGTAGAGACGCGGCTCGCCGCGTCTCTTTCGCCGCCGCAGACGGGGCGAGCTCCGTCTCTACTAGACTTTCTCTCATGAACTCAAAACTCAAAGCCATCTTCTTCGATGTTGGCAACACGCTGCTGTTCCCCAATCGCGAGCGCATTCACGCGCCTCTAGCCGAACGCGGCTTCGTGCCCGATGCCGACCTCCTGCGCGATCTGGAGTGCCGAACCAAGAATCAGTTCGACGGGATGATGACCAATAACGGCAACACCGACCACAGTTTTTGGTGGATGTTCTACTCCCAGTTACTCTCCGAGATCAGACTCAAAGACGACGCAGTCCGCGATCAGCTAGTTGCCAGCATCCGTAACTCCAGCAACTGGGACATGATTCGCCCCGGCACCGCCGAACAATTACACAAGATCGGCGAGCGCTACCAGATCGCGGTCATCTCCAATGCGGATGGCAAGATCGAAGACGTGTTACAAAGGTGCGGGATCGCCAGTTGCTTCCGCACCATCACCGACTCTGGACTCGTCGGATACGAGAAGCCGCACCCGCAAATCTTTCGCCAAGCCCTGAAGAGCATGAATGCCGCTCCCGGGGAGAGCCTTTATGTCGGCGACGTGTATTCCGTGGACTACCTCGGCGCCACCGGCGCAGGCATGCAAGCGGTATTGATGGACATCCCGGGCGCGTACCGGGACAAGGGCGTGCCACGAGTTGAATCGCTCGAAGAGTTGCAGGCTGTTCTGCGCGACAGAGAATCCATCGAGATCTAGTCGGGCGAGGGCGGCTGCCGCTACAATCAGCAGAACATGTTCGACTCCGCTCGTTTTTTCATTTTCCTGAGTGCCGCGATCCTGCTGGCCATTGCTCCCGGACCCGGAATGCTTTACGTCCTCGCCCGCGCCCTCGGTGGCGGACGCCGCGAAGGCCTGCTCTCTGCGCTCGGCACATTCTTCGGGGGCATGGTGCACGTGTTCGCCGCCGCCGCCGGCATCTCAATTATTCTCGCCAGGTCCGCCATGGCCTTTGCCGGGGTCAAGTATCTTGGCGCAGCCTATCTTTGCTTCCTCGGGATTCGCATGATTCTCGACGCCAGAAAGGAGGATGGCATTTCCATAGCCGACCTGCCGCGTGAAAGAAATCCCTTCTGGCAAGGTGTCATGACCGAGGTTTTAAATCCAAAGACGGCTTTGTTTTTTCTTTCTTTCATCCCCCAATTCGTGAACCGCGGGCACGGACACGTCTTTCTCCAGTTTGTTCTGTTGGGAACACTCTCGGTGACGCTCAACACTTCAGCCGATATCGCCGTGACCCTGCTCGCCGGACCGCTCGGCCAGCGCATTCGCGGATCGGCGCGCTTCCGCCGTCGTCAGCGCACACTGACCGGCGCAGTCATGATTGGATTGGGAAGTTACTTAGCTCTTGGCGAATCGAAATAATTTCCCGTAAAGACGCGGCTTGCCGCGTCTCCGGCAGCGTCCAAACGAGACAGGGCTAGCCCCACTTCTACTGCACCTCAATCACTTGATGATCATGACAGTCGGGATGAACGTGCTGATAGAGATTCGCGAGCAACCCCGGCCCATAGCGCGCCACAAAACTCACACCCGCGACCTCGCGCTCCTGCAGCACCTTATTCGGAAATAGCGCGTGGCTCAAGGCATCCGCGTGTCGCGTGATGACCTCATTCCGCTGCTGTTCCGCCCGTGCCACTCGCGCCCGCAGGCGATCGATTTGATGCGACATGCTGGTCCGCGTACTTTCGGCCGTGTCGATGAGAGTTGAATCCAGCCTGCCGATCGATTCGCGAAGAGCCGCCATCGACTGCTCAACACTCGCGTAGGCTTCCGAGAAGCGGGCCTGCAAGTCCGGCGGCAGCGAACGAGCGGCAATCACTTCGCGAACTTTTTCCGGGCCGAGGAATACCTCAGGCAGGCTCAGTTGGTAGCGCGTCAGAATGCGCTCCGCCTTGGCTTCGAGCAGCGTCGCCGAAAACCGCGGCAAAATCGGAGTTACTCGTCCCAGCAGTTTCTCGTAAACGACGGCGGCCTGCGCGAAGTACGCGACTTCAGCCGCTCCGCCGGTGTAGACAAGCGTCGGCAGCAGGTAGTCCTGCACCACGGGACGAAAAAGCGCGTTGGGACTGAATGTCTCCGGAGCTTCTTCGATTCGTTCGACCAGCTCTTTGGACGAGCTCCGCTCATCACCCACCGCAAACGCACCACCGTCGGCCCCATTGTTCTTGCGCCGCACCACCGTGCGAGCGCCATTCTTCACTTCAAAAAGCAGCGTGGTCGCCGAAGTCACTTTCACTTGCTGGTGATATCCCGCCGCATCGAGCGCTTTCCCCCGCGCCAGTAGAGCCTCATCGAGTTCGGAGACCCGCTCAATCGCCGCGCGAAACAGAGGTCTTGCGAGGTCGTGGAAATCCTTTTCCGCCGGATCGAGCAGGATGACGCCAAAATCCGCAAAGAGCCGCGCAAACAGCAGGGCAAACGCGCTGCCCAGACTTTCTCCCGGACGATACGCCCGACGCAGCCAAGTCGTGACCTCGGAATCTCCCAACAGCGCGGCGGCGCGCTCAACCACCGGCTCAATCTCCGGCCCGAATTTGACCGTTCCTACGGGCGCGTCGTCCACCGCATTACCATCGAACGCCGGACTCTCAACCGCCAGGCGTTCCGGCAGCCCGTGCTCGGAAAGCAGCGCGACATGGTTGACCTCGGCCAAATCGTGATCCTCGGTCGCCAGCCAGAAGACCGGGACGCACTCCACTCCGGCCGCCGTAGCCTGTTCCGCCAGCTTGACCGCAGTCAGCGCTTTGAAGATAGAAAACAGCGGCCCGCCGAAGAGACCGACTTGCTGTCCCGTAACCGCCGCCAGCGCTCCTCGCTTGAACCGCTCAATATTGGCCAGCGTCTTAGGAGATGCTCCCCAAGCGCGATTTTGCCGCTCAAGAATCTCGCTAACCTTACCGCGTCGCGCAGCATCGTATGCGACGCGCTGGGATTCGTCCTTTACCCACTCCGAAAAAATCGGTGACCGCGGATAAAAGCTGCGAACGGAAGGAGTATAGGAAAGGTAATCAAGGAAGAGGCGAGTAGTATGCGGAATCTGCTGGAAGGGCAAACACTGCGACTTCATCGACAGCCCCCCGGACATCTCCCGATACACCCGCGCATTTTTGCGATCCGCATACGATCCCACTCTCTAGGACGCCCTAGCGCGGGAATTGTCACCCGCGTCCAAAGCTAACACTTCTCAGGGAGAAAACGCCAAACTCAACTACATCAGATGATGCGGAAGCACCCAAGTTGCAGAGAGTGGGAGGAATTCGTAGGATGGGATGCGAATCTACGGGGGAAAATGATACGCGGGCTGCGCCAAGAATCGGAGGCGCATAGGAACAACTACTTGGCAACCCAGACGACAAAAGTCAGTTCGTCATCCTCGTAGCGTGCCGAAATCTCCCAACATCCGAACGTCGAAAAGTCGATGCCTCCTACCAGGAATGATTTCCAGTCCTCTGTGTAGCTTCCCAGGCCCTTCGAAATCCTCGGAGGCGGGGCGGGAGCGTCCAGTCGTCGCGCAGTGACCGTCAGCTTCAAGGCTTCATTTTCTGGTATGTCGGACTTGTAGCCCAGCCAGTCTTGCCGCCACCAGAAGGTCTTATCTTTACGCGACCGTGTTCCGTCGGTGCGAAGTATCGTCCATAGCCTGTCTGTACCAAACCAAAAGCTGCCTGTAGGGGCGTGCGGGGGATAGGGTGTCGGGGCCACAAATGGGCTGTCTGACGCCTTGGTAACTGGACACGTCTCCGGTTCCCGGGGCTTTGCCGCGGGTGCTTGCTGGCTCAGAGATAGTTGGGACACAGAAATCAAGCAGACTAGGGAGAGAAGGCGCAGTGACATAGAGCCTCCGATGGCGATGCGTCAATTCTACAATCTCGGGGGGCGCTTCGGCACAATCAACATCTAAAGTTTCTCAAACACCACCGCAACCTTGTCTTCGTACACCACCCGCCATGATCGAGGAAGCTCGCGGAGCAGGTTGGCTAATGTCGAGTCAGTGGGCAAGAGCGCCGTCCGAATCTGCCACTCTTCCAGCACGCTCTGCCATCCCGGCTCTGCCTGCGTCAGGATCAGGTACTGGCGAATCCGGCCGGAGCCATAGAGATCGTGACGGTCATCGACCACGACCTTGCGCTCGGGATACATTCGCCCGGGGTTCATTCGCCCGGGATACATCCGATAGATGAGATACCCTCCCCAGGCATCGGTCGAGAAAACCGCCTCCGTGCTCGGCTGCTTCCCCTCGAATTCCTTCTGTAGGAAAGTCACCGCTGCGACCGGCATTTTCTTCGGATCAAATTCCGCCCGGATCAACTGCCGCGAACCGAGCCATCCACCTTGAAGGCAAATCGCAAAGGCGAGGGCCGCCGACACAACCGGCCACAGGTGTCCCCGAAGCTGTATTTCCTGCGCACCCATGCGCTCGGAGAAGCTGGAAATTCGGACTGTGCACCTGCGCACCCATTGCCATGCACCCGGCTTGTCCGCCAGCGAAGCGAAGTTTTCCCACAGCATCGGCCCGACGATCAGCACCAGCAGCATCGAAGAGACCGGAAGATTGCGCGACGAATAAAATCCCGCATACACCGCCAGCAGCACAACCAGCAGATGACTGAGACGTAGCTTCTTGCGATGACCCGCAAACGCGATCAGCACCAGTACCAGAATGACCGCAAAACAGCGCTCCGCCCAGCCATGAAAATCGGGCGATTTGAACTCATCGATCCGGTTCATCAGGTAGCGATCACTCAGATAGCGATAGATGTGAGCGTGCAATTGCCAGCCAAACGGATTCACGAGCGTCGCCATCACCGAGGCCACCCAAGCCACGGCCATGGCACGAGCCCCATGCGCGGCGCGAATCGCGGCAAACGCATCATTCTTCTGCGCGCGAACACTCTCGAAGAATGCCGCAAGAGTGTAGATTCCGAGCAGGGCTATACCAAAGAGCCATCCGCCATGTAGATTCACCCAAAGCAACATTGAGGTGGGAAAGAACCAGAGCATCCATCGCGACAGGCTTCCGTGCTCGCGGCCATCCCAGCGTTCCCCTCGTTCACAATGCTCCAGCGCGACAAACCACAGCAGAGAAAAGAGCCAACTCACTATGTGCGGACGCGCGTACAGATGAATCGTCGAAGCGGCCAACGCCAGCAGCATCAGCACGATTGCCAGCAGCAGGCCGGTTCCGCGTTGCAGCAATTGCGAAAGCAGCAGCACGAAAATCGCAGCCACCAACAAGGCGCACAACCAAACCACTCCATTCAATCCGCAAGCCCGGTGCAGAATTCCAAGCAGTATGTCGTACAACCATTCCCAAGCAAACCAGGATTGACCTCGCATGGTGGAAGAAAACGGATCCGTGCGGGGGAGAGAGTGCGTCGCCAGAATCAGCTCGCCGGTTCGGATATGCCATCCAATGTCCGGATCCGCCAGCGGCCGATTCGACAAGGGCCCCCCCAGCAGCGACCAGAAAAGAAAAATGAAAATGATGTCCCGGACGGAGGGCAGGAGAAAATGCAGGACTCGCGAATTGGGCTGCGCCGGGGTCATCAAGGTTTGAAGACGCACACGATGTGAAGAAGCAGTGTATGCGGATGCTGCGCGATGATGCCAGCGGAATGGTGCGGTGTCGTCGATGCATGCCCCTTAATAAGCGTCTCGTCTTTCGATGGAGCGCCGGGCGTCCCCGCCCGGCCACCGCGCACATTCCTCTGGCCGGGCGGGGACGCCCGTCGGTCCATCATTCAACGCGACGCCGCACACCGAGGCCGCAAAAAGTTTTCGACCGAACATCCATTCTTATGAATCTCTATAGTAGAGCCGATGAACAGGATCCAATGACCAACAAGTCCAGACCGAGAGTGGTGATCGTGGGCGCCGGTTTCGGAGGCCTGACCGCCGCCCGCCGGATCGCTCGGCTCCCCGTTCGGGTCACAGTCGTTGACCGGAAAAACCACCACACCTTCCAGCCGCTGCTCTACCAGGTCGCGACCGCCGGCCTCTCTCCCGGCGAAATAGCGGCGCCCATCCGTTGGATACTGAGAAGCCACTCCAACGTTGAAGTGTTACTTGAAGAAGTCGTCGATTTCAATTTGGAACAAAAGAAAGTCATCACGAAGCAGCAGGTCCTGGATTATGACTTTCTGATCATCGCCTCTGGGGCGACTCATGCCTACTTCGGTCACGACGAATGGGAGCCTCTGGCGCCCGGTCTGAAGACGATTGAAGACGCACTCGAAATCCGCCGCCGCGTTCTGCTGGCCTTCGAACTGGCCGAGCGCCAGAACAAGAGCCTTAACAAGAATGAGACCGCCGGAGGTCAGAACGCACTTCCGCTGCAATTTGCCGTCATCGGAGGCGGCCCGACCGGCGTCGAACTCGCCGGCACTCTGGCTGAAATTGCGCACCACGCAATGACCCACGAGTTTCGCAACATCGACCCGCGGCAAACCCGCATCCTGCTCATCGAAGGCGGCCCCCGGGTTCTGGCCGCCTATTCCGAAGAACTTTCCCGCAAAGCCGAAGACCAGCTGCGGCGCCTCGGAGTCGAGGTTCGCACGTCCCACCTGGTCAACCGCATTGAGCCCGGAGCAGTCTGGGTTGGCGATGAAAAGATTCCAGCCGCCGTGATCTTATGGGCGGCAGGCGTTGCCGCTTCGCCTCTGGGCCGAAGGTTGGGTGTTCCCATCGACCGCGCCGGTCGCGTGTTCGTCCAACCCGACCTCAGCATCCCCGCACATCCCGAAGTATTTGTTATCGGCGACCTCGCCGCACTCAACGACGAAAGTGGCAAGATGCTTCCTGGAGTCGCGCCGGTCGCCATCCAGCAAGGTGACTGGGTTGCCGACACCATCGCCCGCGACCTTGAAAATCAACCGCGACGCAATTTCCGCTATCACGACAAAGGCAGCCTGGCCACCATCGGCCGCGCCGCCGCTGTCGCCCAATTCGGAAAGTCCGGCAAGTTCCACTTGTCCGGATACTTCGCCTGGCTGGCATGGCTCTTCATCCACATTCTTTTCCTGATCGGATTCCGCAATCGCCTGATCGTGATGATCCAGTGGGCCTGGTCGTATCTCACCTACGAGCGCGGCGCCCGCCTCATCACCGGCAGCAACGAACTGCCGGGATGGACCCAGCCCCAAGGGAACGGTGGAGCGACGGGCGTCTCGCCCGTCCACCCCGGCGCGGACGCTCGGCTCTCTACCAGTCCCCTGGACGCGGCAGCAGTAACTGTCACTCCGCCGCGGCTCTAGCCGATATAATCAAGTTGTCGTGAAACGCGCCACTGTCTTCGCCTTCATCTCTCTAGTCTCGCTGCTTTTCTGCCCGCTGCTTCGCGCCGAGGACACTCCCGTCTCCGACCGAACTTTGGACGGCCGCACCACCGTCGGCCGGACCATGGTCGTGATTCCCTTTGAAAATACTTCTCCAACCCCCGGCCTGGAATGGCTCGGCGAATCTTTCCCCGAAACCTTCCACGAGCAACTTAATTCTCCCGTTCTGTACGTAGCCAGCCGCGACGAGCGCCTCCGCGCCTATGATCGCCAGGGCGTTCCGGCCGGAGTTCATCCTGCGCGCGCCACCCTCTACCGCCTCGCCGAGCAGATGGACGTCGACTACGCCGTGCTCGGCTCCTACAAGTATGACGGCGCGCGCCTGACTGCCATCGCCCAGTTGCTAGACATGCGTGCGGAGAAACTCTCGCCCGCCGTCACTGAGTCCGGGCCATTGGCCGATCTCGGCACGCTGCAATCCGCACTGGCGTGGGACTTGCTTCGCCTGATCCGCACGGACTTCTCCGTGCCCAAGGACAAGTACATCGCAAGCGTTGCTCCCGCGCGTCTGAATGCCCTGGAGAATTACGTCCGCGGCACACTGGCAACCAGCGCCGAAGAAAAGGTGAAGTACTATCGCGAAGCGACCCGCATCAATCCGGCCTACGCTCAAGCCTGGCTGGAACTGGGCAAAACCTACTACGCTCAGCGCGCTTACGAATTCGCGATCGCTGCGCTGAGCCAGGTGCAGCAGTCGTCTTTAACGTCAGGCCTAATGTCGGGCGCAGTCGCTCGCGAGGCAAATTTCTATCTCGGACTCGCCGCCTACGCTCACGGAGACCTCGCGAAATCGGAAAGCGCCTTTCAGTTCGTCGCCGCGCGCCTGCCGCTGGCCGAGGTATTTAACAACCTCGGAGTGGTTGCGTCGCGCCGCGGCCAGAAAAAAGCAGCTGAATATTTCCAGCGAGCAATTGAGAACGATCCCAGCGACCCTGACTATCACTTCAACATGGGAGTAACTCTTTCCCAGGCTGGCGATCGCGCCGGCGCGGCACGCGAACTGCGCACGACACTCGATCATCGCCCGAACGATGCCGAGGCCAAGATGATGCTCGACTCCCTCACACCTCCTGCTGCCGGCAGTATAGTTCCGAGCAGCTCGACGACGAAAGCTCCGGCCGAGCGCATCAAGCGCAACTACGAGGAAGATTCCTTCCGCCAGATGACCACTCAAATGGGCAGTTGGGCCGAGCAGCAATTTTCCCGCTCCGACCCCCGCTCGCACGCGCGCTTCCACGTCGAACTCGGCAAAGAACTTCTGGCCCACGGATTCACCACCGAAGCCGAGGCCGAATTCCATCACGCCGCTGCAGTCGATCCCTCGAGCACCGCACCGCTCACAGCCCTCGCGGACGACTACGACGCTCGCGGCGACGCCCGCGAAGCCCGTGCCCAGGCCGAAGCCGCTCTCCGCATTCGCGAGTCCGCTGACGCCTATCTGGTTCTTGCGCGCCTCGATTTGAGAGAAAATAGAATGGAAGCGGCCGCCCAGAACATCAATCGGGCGCTGCGACTGGAACCCGGCAATCCCGCCGGCCAGAACCTGAAGCGCACCCTAGCAGCCAAGCTCGCGGAGAAAGCGCAGCCGCTGTCACAGCCATGAAATCAGCTCTCAGCTCTCATCTCTCAGCTCTCAGAAGCGCTCGTGTGGAGAAGGCTCGTGTGGCGACTGGCGCTCCCGCCCGTCCGCGTAGGGACAGCCGCCCTCGGCTGTCCAGCCGAGCGAAGCTCGGCAGCTGCCGGCGGCCACATCAACTCTGGATTCGCCGCACAGCCTGCTGCTTCGTAGCGCTCTTTCTCCTCGCCGCCGTCTCCGCGGCCGACGTCTTAAAGATCACCGTCAACGACGCGATCCAACCCGTCACCGCCGAATACATTGGCCGCGCGCTCGCTCTCGCGGCCGCCAATCACGACCAGGCCGTCCTAATCGAAATCAACACCCCCGGAGGCCTGGTAGATTCGACCCGCGACATTATCGACAAAATGGTCGCATCGCCTGTGCCAGTGATCGTCTACGTAACTCCGAGCGGCAGCCGCGCCGGCTCCGCGGGAATCTTCATCCTTGAAGCTGCTGACGTCGCAGCCATGACGCCGGGAACCAACGCTGGTGCGGCGCATCCCGTAACTCTTATCGGCAAACCCGACGAGACCATGATGAAGAAGATTGAGAACGACGCCGCTGCGTTGATGCGCTCCGTCACCGCTAGACGTGGCCGTAATGTTGAACTGGCCGCAAGTGCCGTGCGCGAATCGAAGTCCTTCACCGAACAGGAGGCTCTGGACAAAAAGCTGATCGACTACGTTGCTCCCAACCAGCAGGATCTGTTTCGCCAGATGAGCGGCAAGAGGTTCAAACGTTTCGACGGAACTCCCGTATCGCTGGACTTGACAGCCCAGAAGGTAAGCAACTACCCCATGACCTTGAAAGAACGCATCCTTTCCTACATCATGGATCCCAATGTCACACTGATCATTCTGCTGATTGGTGCATTTTGTCTGTACATAGAATTCAACCATCCTGGGGCAGTTGTGCCCGGCACGATTGGAGTGATCTTCATCCTGTTGGCAGCCTTTGCCATGCACCTGCTCCCGATTCGCTACGCCGCGCTCGCGATGATTCTAGTTGCCTTCCTTCTCTTCGCCGCCGAAGCCAAATTCGCCAGTCATGGAGTACTGACCACCGGCGGAATTGTCCTTCTGACCCTCGGCGGATTACTACTGGTCGACGGCCCCATCCCGGAAATGCGCGTCCATCTGGCGACAGCGCTCGCCGTCAGCATCCCGCTCGGAATTATTACCGCATTCCTGATGAGCATTGCCGTGCGCGCTCGCCGCAACAAAGTTGTCACCGGCGAACAAGGATTAATCGGCGAAATCGGAATCGCCCAAACCACGCTCGCCCCTGCCGGAAAAGTCTTCGTTCACGGCGAGCTGTGGGACGCCGTCTCCACCGTCCCCGTCCCCGCCGGAGAACGCATCGTCGTGCGCCAAGTCGATGGACTCACCCTCCGAGTCGATCCCGCAGCGGCGGCAAGACCAGTGATGGCGTAAGCCGCGCACATGTTGGGGGTTATAATTCGCTACGCTATGAAAAAGGAAACTATCGATCAACTAATCCAATTTCTAACGGCTATGGCTCATCACTCGCGGGAATATGCTCTGAAGTTGAAAGCTTTTGAGCAGGTAGCAAAGAAGCATCCCGAGATTTTTCGGGCCTATGAGGAATACCTGGAAGAACTTCGTTCCAGTGCCCTGGCTCAGGAGTCTCACGACCATACCGAAGTAGCGCTCGAAGCGCTTAGCACAGAACTTCTTCGGGATCACGATTAGCTTCGACCATATGCGTGTCAATTTTCGACAAGCCGCGTGCCCCATCCTTTTCGCGCACTTTGCGAAAAGGACGGGTGGGGATCATCGGTGCACTCTATTGAGGAAACCTACGCCGCCGCAGTCGTCACCTTGCGCACCGCCAACGACAGCATCACCCGCGTAACCCCGCTGATGATCATGCTCACGCCGACCAGGACGCCGATCGCCCAGGCGGAACTCGACGGCCATTGCATGTAGATCATCAGCCCCAACAACAGGGTAACGATCCCGTCAACCAGCACCCAGCTCGCTCCTCCCGCCGCGCGCATCTTGAAAAACAGAATGATATTCAGGACGCCCTCAATCAGGAAGAGCGATGCCAGCACCAACGTCAGCGATGCGACTCCCAGCAGCGGACGCATGATCAGGTACCCACCGAAAAAGACATATGCGAGCCCAACCAGAAGCTTCCAGATCATGCTGCCAGCTCCATGAGCGCGAAAGGCAAGCATGACGTGGACCACGCCTGCCAGGATGATGAGCCAGGCAATGACCGCGTTGACCGCCACGGCGGCAAGAAATGGCGAACCAATCGCCACCATGCCGAAGACGATCAGCAAAACGCCCCACACGATTGATAACTTCGAAGTCTGACGTACGATGTCGACCGGAGTTGTCTGTGCCATTGGAGGCCTCCTCGAAAAGGCGGACTAATCCTACTCTCAAACCGCCAATTGCAGGATGACATTTTTGTCAACTCAGTATCCCGCTTCGCGCCCATGCCGCACCGCCAGCATCACGATCTGTTTCCCGTCGTAGTGATAGAGAGCGACATAGGCTCCGTGTCCGAACTCAATCACCCACTCGCGAAACTCCGGCGGCAACTCTTCGACCGGACGGCCGCTCTGCGGATGCCTGGCAAGCGCCTTCACGCCCTGCCGGATCGCCTTCACCGCCCGCTGGGCCGCATCGCGGCTTTTGGGAACTAAGAAGGCATGAAGACGGGCCACATCCAGCAAAGCGGGTTGCGACCAAATCAGTCGTGACATTTAGGAGGAGCGGCGTCTTTGCCCGCTTCGAGTTTGGCCAGCCAGGCATCGGCTTCTTCGGCGGTGCCGTGGAGGCCGGTCGTCTGGTAATGAGTCCACGCGGCAAGCGCGTGCTGCCGGAATTGCTCGCGCTTCTCTTCGCGCTCCACATACTGCTCGATCGCTTCGCGCATGACCCAGTGCGGCGAACGGCGGCGCGCTTCGGCCAGACGCTGCACGCGCTCTTTCGTTTCGCTATCGAGCTTCACGCTGGTGGTGGAAGGCTTCGGCATGGCGAGTAATCCTAGGTGTTACTTTACAACACTATAGCAGAGGGGCAGTCGTTTGTCGTTGGTCATTCGTCGTTGGGGAGACGACCGTGGAATCCCATCACTTCAAGAGACGAAGCGTGGGGCATACCCGGCCATCCCAACTCATGTCATCCTGAGCGGAGCATGAACTTCACGAAGTGAAGTTCCTGCGGAGTCGAAGGACCCCTACACTTTCCACCGTGCCTCAAACGTGTCAGGGAGTTCTCACTGTGCATTGGGGTTGTGTGGCTGATTATGCACTTTACACACGATCGCTATGGGCTAGTATCTTCCCATGGATTGGCTGTGGATGGCCATTGTGGTAGCGATTGCATTTTTCCTTTCTTACCGGGAAAAGGAAAGACGCATTCTCAAAGCGGCATGGCTAATCATGGGGTTCATGGGGATCGGCTGGATACTTTTTCACCTGCTGGGGCGCATTTGAACCTGATACGGTGCCGGGTCCCCATCCTTTTCGCGCACTTTGCGAAAAGAGCCTGCCCTGAGCGAAGCCGAAGGGGTGGGTGATGGGGATCATCGGCGCACTCTATGAACGAGGGGACTGCAGGAGTCAACAAGAAATCCCACGCGGGAGACAACCGTGGAATCCCACTCTTCAAAAAACAAAGTGTGCGGCAACCGGCGCACTCAATATAGCCACCCCAACGTTGTCATCCTGAGCGCAGCATGGACTTCACGAAGTGAAGTCCATGCGGAGTCGAAGGACCCCTACACCTTCCACCGTGCCGCAAGCGTGTCAGGGAATTCTCACGATACTCTGGGGTAGATCGAAGCCAGTACTGCCGGGGCCCCATCCCCTTCGCGCACTTTGCGAAAAGGACCTGCCCTGAGCGAAGCCGAAGGGGTGGGTGATGGGGATCATCGGTTCACTTTATGAACGAGGGCGCTGCCAGGAGTCAGCACGAAATCCTACGCGGGAGACGACCGTGGAATCCCACCCTTCAAAAAACGAAGGAGCGGGCACCCTGTGTGAGAACTCGTTTTCGGGCGATCCAGTGGGATGAAATGTCCTGAAATCCAGCCCCGGAGGGGCGTCCGAGCTTAGCCCAGCGCTTCAGCGCTGGGAAAGGGGAAGTCATGATTCAAGTCCCGGAGGGACGACCGAGTTCTCACTACGCTTTAAGAACTGAAGCCGGGTGCCCTATACATTGGCGTTTTTTGCGAATGTGTGGGCGTCAGCGCAGACTCCCTCGTATGACTTCAATGTTTGGAAGGGCAAGAAACGCAGTTGCCCAATCCTTCGTCCGAGGATGGGCTAGCCGCCGTGCTCCGTGACTTTTTTGCGAGCGGAAGATCTCCTTCCAGTCCTGGCCAAGCTGCGCTTGTACTCGGGAAATTTGAAATTGGCAAAAGCTATCAGCTCGGGCATGCCACGAAATAAATCTTCCTTCTTTACGCTCCTGTCCGCCAATTCGCGCAAAACGAAGACATTGACGAAGCCGCTTCTCTTGTCCAAATCGATAAGGTCTAGATCGGGCCAAACATTGTCGTCCAAGTGGCAAGCCCGAGTAGTGGCCAGCCA
>Ga0193751_1001438_pt1 | contig 15298 bp, 11 predicted proteins | sample L1c2metaG_FD_143050 | JGI IMG/M metagenome (GOLD analysis project Ga0193751, IMG submission 143050) | Soil microbial communities from a riparian zone of the East river system, Colorado, United States - L1c2 | ecosystem: Environmental > Terrestrial > Soil > Riparian zone | place: USA: East River... | reverse complement strand
ATTTTGTATTGCAGACCATCCGGCAAGGCTACGACGCCTTCCTTGGTTTTGTTTTGTGCCAGGAAGTCGTCGCCGGCCTTTTTATTGATTTCTCCGGCTTTCTGCATGGCTTGCTCCTGCTTGGCGCGAAGGTCGGTTTGAAGCTTGGTTAGAGCGACCTTCATTTCGTCATCGGTTAAAAGCAACTTGCCGCCGGCGAGCGCATCTTTCATCCCGCGACTGAAAATTGCCGGGTCTATGTCCACCGTATCTTTGCGCATGCTCTTGCCAATGTTTACTCCAATGGCGTAGCTGACCTTATCTTTGTCGGTCTTAAGCGCCAGCGGAGTTTTCGCACCAGTCGCAGTGCGCGGCTTGGCCGCGGTAGTCCCCGGGGTTTTTGCAGCCGGAGTGGTTTGGGTTTTAGGCGCCGGAGTCGTTTGGGTTTTAGGCGCGGGCGAGGGAGTGTCTTGGGCCCACAGGTTGCCGGATGCGAGCAGACCGAATACAAAGAAATTTAATACGAAGGTTAATGTTTTTTGCATAGATATATTGTCACACTGGCCCGCAAGCTGTGCAAATCAGGATCTGTGGCCGCAACCGGCCCCGAGGCGACAAAAGGGCTATGCCCACTTGCCGCTAGCTGTGCTACGCGGGAACCGTTGTTGCGGGCGTTTCCGGCGCACGCGGAGCGCGAGGAGAATCCGGCTCGACACCCCGCCAACCCACCGGGCGGCCGCTGACGGCTTCCTTCACGGAGCGGAAAAGCACCACGTACATTAACTGCCGATAGTAGAAGCGCTGTAAAAGCACAGGGATGAGCAGCGTCCAATCTTCCTTGCGTTCCAGCGCGAAGGCCACCATGCAGGTAAGCACATCGATCAGCACAAATCCGACGAAGAAAAATAAGGAGCGCTGCACGTCGGCGGTGGTCCACAGCTGCGGCAATCGCGCGATATGCAATTGGCCGACGGCCCACAGTGCGATCGACCCGAGAAACATCAAATCGATGATCGGCGAAATGAGCGGAAGCACTAGTTGAAATACAAAAATATTTGGCAGCGCGATCCAGCCCAGCGTTCCGTATTTGGGCCTTAGCAACGTGTCGCGGTGCTTCCAGAAAGATTGCAGCGTGCCGAAGGTCCAGCGAAATCTTTGGCGGATCAGCGCCCCCGGAGTTTCAGGAGCTTCGGTCCAGGCGATAGCTTCTTCGTCATAGCTGATGCGCCAGCCGAGGCGCCGAATGGCGATGGTGAGGTCGGCGTCTTCCGCCACGGTATCGGAAGTAATTCCGCCGGCCGCTTCAATGGCCTCGGTGCGCCATGCCCCGAGCGCGCCGGGCACAACCGTGATGCAATTGAGCAGATCGAAAGCGCGCTTCTCCATGTTCTGGCTGGTGATGTACTCGAGCGCCTGCCAGCGCGTAAGCCAGCGGGTGCGATTGCCGACCTTCACGTTACCGGCCACCGCGCCGACCCGCGGATCGGAGAAATGCCGCAGCAATTTGGAGATGGCGTCCGGTTCGATCTCCGTATCGGCGTCTATAGTCACCACGATTTTCGTACGCGCTAGGGACATCGCCAGGCTCAGCGCGGCGGACTTCCCGCGGTTCACTTGATGGATGATGTGCACGCGCGAATCCGCGCCAAAGTGGTCATCGAGCAGCGCGCCGGTGCCGTCAGTCGAGCCGTCATTGACCACAATTATTTGAAGATTATTTGTGTCGGTAGCCAGGACGGAAGAAACCGTCTGCACGATTACATTTTCTTCATTGTGCGCAGGAATCAAAACGGTCACATCGGGTGGCGGATCGGGCATCACGTAGTGATCGGGGCGAAGTTTTTCTATCAGCGCCAGAATGCCGATGACCACCGCGCGCCCGCTTACCAAAATTATTCCTACAATGAAGATGGTCGCGAAACCTACGCGGAACCAGCGGTACAAACTGAAGATGAATCCGTCCGCGCGCGCTTCGAAGCGCTCCTGCGGAGACAGCGGCAGCATCATCGACGCGCGCGTTTTGCCCAGCAAATCCGGAACAGATACGAATTGGTAGCCTTGCGCGCGAAGCCGATCGATCAATTGAGGCAACGCCGCGACGGTTTGGGCGCGGTCACCGCCGCCGTCGTGAAAAAGGATAATATTGCCTTCGCTGGCCTGGGTCAGGACGTTATCGACTATTTCGGAGGCTGGAACTTGTTTGCCGCCGGGCGACTTCCAATCGTGCGGATCAATTTTTTGGCCCACGATCACGTAGCCCATATCCTGCGCGATAGGCAGTTGCGCGACTTCCTCGGCGTATTCCGGCTCATGATCGATGCCGTAGGGCGGGCGAAACAGAATGGATTTAACGCCCAGCGTGCTTTCGATCAATCGCTGCGTTAAGTTCAATTCCCAACGCAACTGGGTGTGCGAAATATCGTCGAAGTTCGGATGCGTGTACGTGTGGTTCCCCACCTCGTGGCCTTCCGCATATTCACGCTTGAGCAATTCCGGCCACTGGCTTCCCGCGACGCCGACAATAAAAAATGTAGCGGGCACGTTCTTTTCTTTAAGCACATTAAGAATCTTGGGAGTCCACTGGGTGTCCGGGCCGTCATCAAAGGTGATGGCCAATTTCTTTTTGGCCGCGCCAAGCTGATCGATGTGATAGGAAAGCGGATAAGTTTCGAACTTTTCCCCGGTGAAAAGATCGGTGGAAGGATCGTAAGTAAAGCTGCGGCGGCCGTGTTTGGGAGTATCGATGAAGTGCCAAATGTCGCCGTCACCTTCAAAAATCAGGTCTGGTCCCGGCGGAATATCGGTGATCTTGTTGCGAATGGCATCGGTTGGATGAGTGGCATCCCAGATCGGCCACATCGAAGTATCGGCCGAACCCAGGCGCCACAACGCCGTCCCTTGAACACGCATGCTCACGTTGGCCCGTAGCTCGTTGTAAGCGGTGAGGGCATCGAGCATCCATACTTGATGGACGTGATCGTGGTCGTCATTGTAGGAATAATGCGGGTTCAGAGAGACGGGATCGAATTCCACGGCAGTTTCCGATTCGGAAGCGCGAAGCAAGGCTTCCTGAATGGTCAACGATTCCGCGACTTCCTGTTTTTTCTTGGGAGCTTGCGACCAGTCGTAGGCGTAATTGCCAATCGCCGAGATAACCTTTTGCGCCGGTACGATTTTTAGTATTTGCCGGAGATTTTCTACGTACCAATCTTGTCCGGCGATTGGTCCGGGCGGCGACGTGAGCCAATGCTGGTCGTAATTCATCAACACCAGGGCGTCGCATTGTTTGCCAAAGAATGCGTAATCGTAAGCGTCGTCGCGCGCGGGTAGCGCAACCATGAGCTTGAGATTCGCGGAATGTAACGCCGCGGCAAGTTCAGTGGCAAATTTTTTAAACTGAGCCTGGCTTTGGTCGGGCACTTCCTCAAAGTCAACCACGATGCCGGATTCGTGAGTTTTGACGGCGTATTCCACCATATCGCGCTCTAGATTGTGCCTGGCGTTCGGGCTGGCGAGCATCTCGGCCATTTCCTTGGTGTGCCAGTTGACGCCGTCGTAGTTATTGACCAGCGCCATCATGGGAATTTCCACGTTCACAGATTTCATCCATTGATGAAGCTTGTCTTCTTTGAGGATGGCGATGGCCTGGTCGGGAGTAGCCCTGGCGGTGTTCTGCCCGTTCTCATAATCGACAATGGTGATTGCGCCATCGGAGGTTACGGAATGAAGCTGCTCGGGAATGAGAAGGTCCAGGTCTTTGTAGTGGCCCTTTAATGAGGCCATGCTATTGGGATCCCAGCTCACAAAAAACGCAGCGTGCAACGGATCGTAACTAGCCGGGACCGACCCGATGGAAGCCACGCGGCGCTTCCGTCCTTCGCGCACCGGCAGCAATTTGGCGGTTGGCTTGAGCTTAAGTGGATGAAACGCGGGCTTGGTGTCCGGCAGCAAGCCCGCGGGCAAGTCGACGCTGACCGCCACGGTGACAAAGAAATACGCCAGCGCCACGGTGAGCAGCACCGCGGAAATTTCCATGACGCGCCTGGTGCGGCGCCAGCGCACGCGCTCCGCGTCATAAAATATAGGCCCGCGTTCCTTCATGAAACCTTTCGACCCAGGGGCACGGCAGGGTTATCTATGCGCTCCGGTGTTGGAGCGCAATATTCGAATCCGTCTGCTCTATTGTAAGATGCGTTTCATTGATGCGGCGAAATTTCTCCACTGCCATTGCCGCGCTTGCGGCAGGCGCGTGCTTGCGTTTTTTCTTCGTGCTGAAGTATCCCGCCAGCTCCGGGGACACCATACTTTACGAGCAGATCGCCGCGAACTGGCTGAAGCATCACGTTTACGCCATGAATGTAGGCGGCATGATTACTCCGGTGGATATTCGGGTACCGGGTTATCCGGCATTTCTTGCGTTGATTTACTGGTTGAGCGGCAAGACCGGCCCGGACGCGCGGTTCTGGGTCATGGCCGCGCAGGTACTGGTGGATTTGCTGACGTGCGTGGTGGCGGCCGGCTTGGCGGCAACGCTGATGGCTTTGGCAAGCGGGAGGGTACACCGTTGGCGAGTTTTCTTGGTCGCGTTATGGCTGACGGCACTCTGTCCCTTCACGGCGAACTATGTGGCGGTTCCGCTCACGGAAACGTTGGCCACATTTTTTACCACGCTGACTATTCTGTTTTTATGCCTGCTGGTATTACAGTTCCCGGGCTCGATTGTTTGGGTGAAGGACCGGCCAGTCCATTTGTATTTCAAGCAGGAGTGGTGCGCGGCGTTAGCAGGAATTTCCGCCGGCTTCGGCACACTCATCAGGCCCGAAACGCCCCTGTTGCTTATGACCGCGTGCGTGGTGCTTGCATGGCATTTTTTTCGAGAAGACCAATTCCCGAAACAGTGGCGTGAAATGATTCGCATTTTTGCCTTCATGGCGGCGGGATGCTTACTTCCGCTTACGCCGTGGGCCATTCGCAACGCCATTACCTTGCATGAAGCGCAACTTCTAGCGCCGAAGAATTCGAACCTGCCTGGCGAGTTGGTGCCGGTTGGCTTCATGGCCTGGGAGAAAACCTGGCTATTCCGACTCCGCGATTGTTACCTGGTGGCCTGGAAGCTGAATGATCAGCCCATAAATTTGGAGGACATTCCTGCGCGGGCGTTCGACACGCCAGAGGAAAAAGAACGCGTGGCTGCATTGCTTGAGCCGTACAACGATGAGGTGACTCTCACGCTGGAAGAGGACGCAGGTTTCGCGCAGTTAGCCAGGGAGCGGACAGCGCGACACCCGCTGCGAACGTATTTGTGGCTCCCTGCGGTTCGAGCTTTTATGTTGTGGTTTTCTCCGCGCATCGAATTGTTGCCATTGTCGGGCGATGTATTTCCTTTAGCCGAGGCGTGGGAAAACGATCCGCGGGATCAGGCGGTCACCGCCGGATTTGAATTGCTGATGGCGCTATACCTTTTGTTCGGAGCGTGGGGCGCGGCGCGGTTGTGGCGGCGATCACCGGCGAAAGTAGCTGTAGCGATAATCGTAGGCTACATCGTGGTGCGCACGGTGTTTCTTGCCACGCTGGAAACGCCAGAACCTCGCTACATGCTGGTGTGTTTCCCCGCCTTGCTGGCCATGGCGGCGCAAGTGCTTGCAGGTAACAGCGTTGGAAAAGAGACTTCTTCCGCGGCTGCACAGCCTCTCAAGGAAAGCGGCTAACGTTATTCGAAAGGCTCGGGATGAATGGTTACGCGATGTATTTGCGGGAATCTTTCTTTCACGCGGTCGACCAGTGCGGCGGTGACGTCGTGAATCTTGTTAATCGGCAAATCGCTGTTCATTGTGCAGTGGCAGGAAACCAGGATGCGGTGCTCTACCTGGCGCACGCGCGCATCATGGCAATTTAAAAGTTCATCGTATTCGGACGGCAGCGAATTCAAAAATTCTTCCACTGCTCCCGCCAGCAGCTTCATTTCACCAAGGCCCGCATCCGGCGTGGCAATGTGCGTTCCTAACGGCTCGATGTGAATATTTACTTCCGTAGGCGCATCCCGTAAAGCGCGAATGCCTTCTTCGAGCTTAGTGGCCTGCCGGTGGGCTTCGCGCAGCGGTAAATTCTCGTCAACTTCAAGGTGTAATTCGATAAAAAGCTTGCCGCTTTGCTGCAGGGCGGTTACGTCGTGAATGGCCAGTCCCAGGCGTTGTGCCAGAGCGCGGATGGATTCGAACAGATGCTCGCCTTGAGGCGCGCGCGGTTCGGCGTGCACCATTACATCCGAGGGCACAATTTCGCCGATGCGTTTTTCGATGGCGTCGCTAAGCGCGTGGACTTGTTCGAGACTGGTGGTACGAGCGACGCTCACGGTGGCATCAACGAAATGCCGATTCCCGGCGCGGCGGACGCGCACGCGATCCACATCCAGGACCCCTTCCATGCGCGCCACCGCGCGAGCGATCTCCTGGCGAAGGCCTTCTGGCGCGGCATCCACGAGAGCGTCGAGCGTGCGCCTGCCAAGTTGCGATCCAACCCACAGAATGACGCCTGCCACGGACAAGCCAGCGAGCGCGTCGGCGTAAACAAGCCAGGGAAGATGCCAGGTGTCGCCAGCCCACACGAGACCAATGCCGGCAATGACCACGATGGTGCTCCACACATCCGTCGAAAAATGCAGAGCGTCTGCTTCTATAGCCTCGCTATGGTATTTGCGCGCGACATGGCCCAGCGCTTTCGCGCGGGTTATATCGATCGATAGAGCTACGAGCAGTATCAGCAGCGCAATCACGCTGGGTTGAATATGCACATGGTGGAAGAACAAGCGATCGATGCCTTCGTAGATGATGAACACCGCGGTAATAAGGAGCAGTCCCGTCTCCACGAAGGCTGAAAAATTTTCAAACTTGCCGTGGCCGTATGGATGACCCTCGTCAGCAGGCTGGTCCGACATACGCACGGAAAAATACGTGATAACCGCGGCCAGAAAATCGAGGCCAGAATGCAGCGCTTCGGACAACACGCCAAGGCTGCCGGTGCGAGCGACCAAAAAAGTTTTAAGCGAAAGCAACACCACTGCGGAGCCGACGCTTAACAACGCGGCGCGCTTCTTTTCCCGGACTTCCAGGTTTTGCAGAATGGCCATCAGGTTTGCCTAGACTATCCTAAGTTCAGGAGGTTTATTTGCAGAGGTTGAGGAGACCGTGCTTTCGACAGATGAGGAAAGCCTAAGAATTGAGGGGCTAACCTTTGCGCGGGATAAATCTCAGTGCGGCGGAATTCATGCAATAACGCAGCCCTGTTGGCCGCGGCCCATCGGTAAAAACATGACCAAGATGGGCGTCGCAGAGAGTGCATTTTACTTCCGTGCGCACTACCCCGTAAGAAACATCTTTTTGTTCGCGAACGTTCTCGTTGGCGATAGGCTCAAAAAAACTCGGCCACCCGGTGCCAGAGTCGAACTTGCTTTTGGAATCAAACAGCGCGTTGTCGCAATCAATACACCGATAAAGGCCTGCGCGATGTTCGTCGTGCAGCGCACCAGTGAAAGCCCATTCCGTGGCGGCGCGGCGCGTAACATCAAATTGCAAAGCGCTAAGTCGAGCCTTCCACTGCGTGGCGCTCTTTTGTATTTTTGCGGTCGTCGAGGCGCCCAGAGAAGTCCCGTCGTCGGCAAACTTTATGATTTTTATCGGCCCGGCGGACATAGTTGGTTCAACATCATCGGCAAAAGCGGAAGAACAAAGCCGTTGCACGCCAATGAGCACGCCGTAACCGCCCAACGTTGCCGCTGCGTATATGAAGCCGCGTCTCGTAAATTCTTTCATGAGTGTTAGCTAAAAAACTCAGTGATCGCTAGGTCGAAATCGCGATCAGACTTACTTCGACGCGATTATGGCCGGTTTGACGCGGTCATCGGCGGCGCAGCCACAAGTGGCAACCGCTTGGGCTCCCCGCGCGCTCCACGCACTTCCACTTCTTCAAACAGCAGCGATGGCGCGACAATGGACGCCGGCAAACCGTTTTGTGCGGACCCAAAAGCGCCCAGAGCAGTGCCCGCGAATCCGTTTACCTGGCTCTGCATGTAGTTATAAACATAATTGTCGCTGCCGATTCCCCCGATATTGCGAATCGCACGGGAGTTTAAACCGATAAGCCGCGCGCCGCGGATAATCTCTTCGCGGCCGTCTTCCGGGTACACCCGATAAACCACGAGAGGCAGGCGGTCGCCCGTGCCTGCGCCGCCGCCGTAGCTTGCCAGCAATGCTTGAAAATCATCCTGGTGCAGCAGGCTGATAGTGGGATTATCCATCTCGCGAACAATCATGCAGTACGCCAGCTTTTGTTCGCGACAGTCATCTAGGAATTTCTTTTTCAACTCCGCCGGCGACACAGTTTCTTTGGAGCTAAAGAACAGATTGCTCATCGTCGGTCTGGCGTCGCTCAGAAATGCAGAACGGCCATGCCCATTGGATTGGTCAAAATCAGGACCAGGGCGGCGCGACATCAGTTCGCTCTTGAGCGCGCCGTTTTCCACCAAGGTCACTTTTTGCGCGCGCACTCCTTCATCGTCGACCGCGTACGCACCGAGTAATGGCGTGCCCTGAAACTCTTTGGCGCTAGGATCGTCGACCACCGTCACGGAAGCCGGTAAAACGCGTGCTCCGATGCGAGTAATCCAGTCGCTCTTTCCGCCGAGCCCGCTTAACAGTTGTTCCACTACAGGAGTGAACGAGACTGGAGGCCGCGCGCCATTCACGGCGGGCCCAAGAATCTGCGCCAGTAGCGGAGCTGCAGCACGCGCTTCAAAAAGCACCGGCCCGGTATAGTCCTGCGCCGCGGGAGCGGAGCGCAGTGCCATCAATTCGCTGCCGGTAACGTTGAGGCTTTTGCGCACGGCATCGGGAGCGGGCAGATCCGCGGGACGCACGGCGTAGGTGGCGAAAAAGTGGTTGATGGGCATGCCGTCATCGGCCAGAGCGTTCATGCCAGACTCGATGGCGGCGAAGCTGCGATTGGTGCGAATTTCGGTGCCCTCGCTGGTCACGAGATATTCGGTGGCGAACACCAGGTAATACGTGACGCGAGTTTCGTAGATTTGCGGGAAGGCGCGCAGCGCGGCTGAGGTATCCCGGGCTTCCTGGTCCCAGTTGCGATTGGTCCAGTCGGCCATGACCAGCGGCTCCACGAGATGCACCGGCTCGGCTTTGGAAAAATCATTGATGTCCGATTGACGCGCGAGGCTGCTGAGATAGGCCTGTTTGCGCGAATAAGTTTCCACCGCTTCCTTGAAAGCCTGATCCGTGGCGATCCACAGGTCCTGCCGAAGCGAATCGTAATCGCGATCGATGCCCACAGAGCCGGTTGACCCGATGAATCCGCGGAAACCGTCGTCGCTAACAAAATTGGAGCTGTCCAGCTTGTAATTCCCAACACGCGCTTCCACATCCATGAAGCGGTTGCGGACGTGATTGCTGTTCAATAAGGTTCCGAACTCTCCGCTGATTTCGCGAAAATCCAGATCCAGCAGACGGTATTCCACGTAGTAGGGGCGAACCGGCTGATCGGTGCCTGGTATTTTCAGCTCCAGACGGGTTTTGGAGCGCTCCATTTCGTCACGCATGGCTCGCAAGGTCTGGTCATTGTCGTCTTTCTGGCCGCTGTCTTTCGGAACTTCGTTTTTCTGAGCTTGCGGCGCCGAGGCCCATGTGGACGTGCCGCAAGCGATGCTTGATGCGAAAAAGAAAAATGCATAAAACAAGCGCGCTACCTTCATAGTTGACCGCCCGTCTTGGCAAAGGCCGTGTCATGCGCCGGCGCCGGCAGAATTGGAGGCCGATCTGTGGAGCTTTCTTTCTTCTGCACTTCCAGCTCGGAAGTCAAAATCGCTGGAGAAGCCGCGGAAACGGGCACAGAGCCGGATTCCGCGCCACAGTAGCCATTAAAAACTTCAGTGGTGTCTCCGGTGGCGACGATCTTTGTCAGGGCAGCCAGGGGAGTGCCGACAATATCCACGCCGCGCACCAGTTCGTCGGGCCGTCCGTCAGCAAATACTTTGTAGACCACCAGGGGCAGCACTTGAAACGCCTGCGGCTGGCCGCGGCCGGTGAAGGTGAAGCCGCCGGCTATGTCGTCAATCAATAAGCCGAAAGGTTTGTTTTGCGCCTTGATTAGCTCAATCAGCTTGGCGCGCAGTTCTGCGTTGCTGACCATCTTGTTGCTTTCCACGATCAGGTTGCCTTGACGCGAAACGGGAGTGGCGCCCAGTTGACGCCTGCCGTGACCATTCGAATGCGGAAAGTCCGCCAGCGGCGACCGCGACATTTCAAAGTTTTTCAGCACGCCATGATCCACCAAAGTGACGCGCTGCGCCGGGACGCCCTCGTCGTCAAATTGGTAAAAGCCCAGCAATTCCTGAGAGCCCAGGCGCTTCCTGGTGGTGTCATCGACAATGGTCAAAAAGCTGGGCAAAATCTGTTCGCCAACTTTGTTCGAGAAGGTCTGGCCTTCCGTTACATCCTTCTGGCGATGCCCCTCGTCGCGGTGGCCGAACACTTCGTGGAAGAAAACCGCCGCGGCTCGTCCAGTGAGCAGCGCCGGTCCGACAGTGGGATCATTGATTGGCGCCGCAACTAGCCCTTCCAACTCCTTACGCATAGTGGCTTCCGCCGCATACACGGCTTTATCGTCTGGAGCGTCGGAAGGATTTACCCAATCAAAATTGTAATAACGGTTGATGTCCATTCCGTCTGGAGCTTTGCCCTGAATGAATAATTCCAAGCGATAACGAATCTGCCCGAACTGCAATTGGGTGCCTTCGCTGTTTACCTGGTAATCGTTCTGCGCTTGCCCGCTGAAGGTCACGATAGAATTGATGACCGCGCTGGAATCGCGGAAGGCTTTGGTGTAGTCGCGAACTTTTTGTTCCCAGGGTTTGCGCTCCACATTCATGGAAACTTGCGGACCGACGTAGGTGTGCGGCTCTTCACGGGAAAAATCGGGAGCCTTGCCTTCCGCGGTTTCTACTTTCACTTCTTTGCCGGTTTTGATCTTGATCAGTGCCTGTGAAGAAGCCTCGTACTGCTTGTTGGTTTCCAGCCAGATGGCGCGCCGCAGCACTTCGGCATCGTCATCGATCGGCACCGAGGTGCCTGGGCCGCCATTGGCTTGCTGGCGTTCGCCGACTTTATGCGAGTTATCCAGCGTGTAAGTGCCGGTACGCACGGAAACTTCCAGCCATCGGTTGCGGCCTTCGGTGCTGGTCAACAATGCGCCATTCGAACCGGAAACATCCGCGCGCTGCGTGTCCGTGACGGTGTAGCCGAGAAAATACGCCGGCGGCTCTTGCGCTTTCAAAGCTTTGAAGGAGCGGTCCATCTCTGCCTGCAGCGCCGCGAATACCGGCGAACGCTTTGCCGGTGCGTCGGGCGGCCCAGCAAATACGGCAGTGCTGGCGCCGCACGATGCGGTCAGCACACAAAGAACATGAATCCATCTATTACGCATACATAAGATCAAAGGGAGCCTCACAAGCGATTAGACGGGAGCAACGACTGTTTCAGTGTAACCGAGCGTCCGCGAACCATACAAACCGGGTTAGCTGGGCTGCAATGTATTGGATGGGCCAGCGCCACGGACCGTTGCACCCCACCTGTCAAAGTTGGTGAGCTATCGCAATTGGGCTGACCGCAACTGGCTGAGCGCGACTGACGAGGGGCGGTCATGCAAAACAGCTATGGAAACGTGGGCTGCTCCCGACAATCTGGCGTTTGCTACTTACCGAGGCGAAAAATCACGGCGGCCATATCATCGTGTTGGCGGATTACGTCTGTGAAACCGTGCACCGCCGAAAAGACACGCGCCAGCAGTTCTGTGGGTGACACGCTGGAATTTTCGTTACAAATGCTCATCAAGCGCGTAACGCCAAAATCATCGTAGCGGGCATTCTGCGCTTCGATAATTCCGTCTGAGCAAAACAGGATAGAATCACCCGGCTCCAATTTCAGCGTCAAAGTCTCGTATTGCGCATCCGCAAACAAGCCCGGCGGGATGCCGGAAAGATCCAGGACACCACAGCCCGTTGCGGATAAGTACAGCGGCCCGGGCATTCCCGCGCTGGCCAGATGCATCTCAAGCGTGCGTGGGTCAAAAACGCCGTAAACTATCGCGGCGTGGCGTTGCAGCCCGCCACGGCTCATCAAACGTTTGTTGAGCGCTGACAAAATTTCGCTCGGCGACTGGCCGGTTTTGTGCACGCTACGCAAAATTCCCACCGCCAAGGCGGCATACATCGCGGCGGGCAAGCCTTTGCCGGAGACATCCCCGACGTAAAATCCCACGTTATCGTTATCCATCAAAAAATAATCGACGAAGTCTCCGCCGACGATGTCCACCGGCTCAAATACATGAGCGATGGTTACCGGCCCGGCGCAAAGAACCTCCGCGGGGAGCATCAAGCTTTGGACGGCGCGCGCTTCTTCAAGCTCTTCCTGGCGGAGTTTTTCGATAGCACGAGCTTCGACTGCGGGCGAAATGGTGAGCATATAGGGTCTGGAGCGTGAGTCACCGCGAAGGGGGTCGGACGGCAAGTGCAGTCTAGCAAAGTTGGCGTTCGCGCTTGCAACCAAAAGTTGAGTTGTTTCCTGCGCAATTCCCATGCAAGCAGATCTTGCCGCAGGGCGTTTGCGGGTTGAAAATTACAGCATGCGACTTCTGGCCATGTTGCTGGTCTTTTCAGCGTTGTTGTTTGGCGCATATGTTTTTTATTTGAAGAAACTGCCTACCACGGACAGCGGCACGGCCTCTACGCAAGCTATCAGCCTCACCGGCGTGCGCAGCGACCTGCTGCAAATCGCGCAAGCAGAGCGCGCCAACGTCGCCTCCAATGGGAGTTGCGCATCGCTGCCGGATCTCATCTCCTCGAATATGTTGACGATGACTAGGACGGAACGCGACGGCTACAGTTACTCCGTGGAGTGCTCCAGCGCGGAATTCAATGCCGTTGCGCGGCACGCTCCTGCGCCCGCCGGCTCGCCCATCCGCTACCCTAATCTGGCCGTGGATCAAAATATGCAGGTTCGCGAAGTAAACTAGCCACCTCACAGCCGCGGTTTATCGCGTCGCATATTCGCGGAACATTCCTCGCCACCTCTCCGTACCATTCACTGACTTCGGATAACGAACGCGAGCCTCGATTAGTCTCGACGATTCGCACCTTCCGAAAAGGAGAAGGTATGGACAATACAGTTGGCCTGGTCGCGGTCATTCTCTCTTTAGGATTTCCTCTGGGCGCCATGTATACGTACTACTGCGTGCGCAAACTGCGTAGCCAGGAGCGCCTTGCGGCCATGGCGCGGGGCGTCGAAATTCCCATGGAGCCGGAACTTTCTCAAGGAGCACGTTCGCGCCGTTGGGGCATTCTGCTGGTTTCTGGCGCGCTCGGTTACATGGCAGCGATGGGCACAATCGCCCACTTTTCGGAGCCCGATGCTTGGACTGCCACTGCCTTGGGCATCATTCCGTTCGCTCTCGGTCTGGGGTTTTTCGTTGACTGGACGCTGATCCGCCGGGACGTTCGCTCTTCGAGCTAGCCTTTCATATTGCTACTGCCTGCCGCAGGCGTACGCAACGCCTCAGGGCGTTGTCATTCCGAGCGCAGCCGAGGAATCTCTCTTCGCATTTCGCCTTTGCTAGGCGGGTGACCGAGGTCCACGACAGCAGCCGTGTTAGAATTGGGCCTTAATGCATCCTGCAATACCGCACCTTATCGAGCTTCAGCGCGTTGACCACAACATTGGCGCGTTGCGCGCCGAAATCGACAGCTACCCCAAACGGATTCAGGAAGCCGACAGCAAGCTTAGCGGCGCGCGTGCGGCCGTCGCGGCGGCCAAAGAAGCCCATACCAACGCGCTCAAAGACCGTAAAAAATTTGAGCTGGACGTCGATCAATGGAAAGATCGCGCGCGCAAATATCGCGATCAGAGCGGCGCGGTAAAAACCAATGAGGCTTACAAGGCCTTGCTTCACGAGATTGCCAACGCCGAAGCCGAAGTAGCCAAGGCTGAAGATCGCCAGCTCGATCTGATGATGTCGGGAGAAGAGTTTGAGCGCCGCGTGCGGCACGCCGAGGCGGACCTGAAGGAAGCGGAAACAAGTGTCGCGGCCGATCGCAAAGAAATCCATTCACGCTACGATGAAAAACAGAAATTGCTCAAGGCGGCGTTAGTGGAACGCGAGCGCATCGCCGCTCCCGTGCCCAAAGATTTACTTGAGCTCTATGAACGTATCGCCAAGCGGCACAACGGAACCGCCATAGCGCAAGTGCGCGACGATCAATGCCGCGGATGCGGCATGCGCGTGCTCCCGCATATCATTCAAGGGCTGCGCCAGGAAACTAACGAAGAAGTCTATCGCTGTGAAATGTGTGGCCTGATTTTGTACACGCTGGATCCCATTCCGGTGACCAATCCCGGCTCAGGCTCAGGTAGCGACAAGACACCGGCTCCGTCGGCTTTAAATTCCTGATGATTCGTCGCCCGACCTCTCCACGTGAAACTGGTTTGTTTGCCGGTTCCGAGCCGGATGCCAAACCGCGTGCCGCCGCTTTTCAAGCCAACATCGACGGCGGCTCGCGCGGGAATCCCGGACCCGCTTCCTATGGCGTGGTCGTGCGCAACGAGCGCGGCGAGATCGTCGCGAAATTTAAAAAATACATCGGGCACATGACCAACAACGTTGCCGAATACTATGGCCTGATTGCCGCACTCGACTACGCGCAATCCCACGGCGTGCGGGCGCTATGTGTCGAAAGCGATTCCGAACTGCTGGTGCGGCAGATGCGCGGGCACTACAAGGTAAAAAGTCCGGATCTGCGTCCCTTGTTCGAACGCGCCAAAAAGATGTCGCAAACTTTTGACTCGTTTCGCATCGATCACGTCTACCGCGAGCAGAATGCCGAGGCCGACGCGCTCGCGAATGAAGCCCTGGATGAAACATCGGGCAAGCCGAAACCATCCGCTAAGGCCAAGCCGGAAGCCCGCCCGAAGTTGCCGCAAGACATGCAAAGCGCTCCACGCAAACTACGGGCTCAGGTTCGCAATGGTGGATTGCATCTTATGGAGCCTCTGGATTTGCCGGAAAATACTGAGGTGGAAATTCTGCTGCGACCCGTACCTAAAAGTTAAATCGCGCCGTTATTTCAAAGCGTACGAACGATACAGGGTATCGCGCTGCGCGGGCACGAAACCGGCGTCCGAAATTATTCGGCGTAGTTCGCTTTCGTTGGTGCGATTTTTAACGCCCGCGGCGAACACCACGTTTTCTTCAATCAAAATGCTGC
>Ga0193751_1001436_pt1 | contig 15307 bp, 14 predicted proteins | sample L1c2metaG_FD_143050 | JGI IMG/M metagenome (GOLD analysis project Ga0193751, IMG submission 143050) | Soil microbial communities from a riparian zone of the East river system, Colorado, United States - L1c2 | ecosystem: Environmental > Terrestrial > Soil > Riparian zone | place: USA: East River... | reverse complement strand
ACAACAATTGGGCTCCAGCGTTAATTTCGAATTACACTGGAAAGGAGGTGGTCGGATGACAAGTTCTGAAGGCAGTAGTTGGGATGTTCAAAGACCAAGTGAGGTGGCTGAGACTTAGAGCGGGTCGCTCTAAGCGGGGCTTCGGGCAATTCGTTATACACCTTGTATAACCAAAACTCGAGGCTACAGCCCGCACACTACCGGTGAATAAGGATTGGATCCGCCTGACGTAGGTCGGTCAGGAATCCCGGAGTTGCCGTAGAGGCCACGTAGAGTGACCACCTCTTGGTCAATCCCAAACAGTCCACCGGACGGCCCGCAGGGTTAAACCTGCGGGCCGTTTGTTATTGAATCACGGGCGGCCATGCCTTTCTAATGAAGGGTCTCCCCGACGCCTTCCCTGTATGAGTCCCAATTCTCCACGCCGCGCGCCGGCTTCGACCGGGACGGGATTTGGCCGATGGCGTTCGGTCGAAGTAAGCTTGAAGGGTGTCATTCTCTGATAAATCTCCTCTGAACGAACAGCACGAACGGCGCCGCCTGGCCGATAACTATGCGGGCATGACCGACGGCGAGTTGCAGCGGCTGGCGCGGAACGCCCAGTCGCTGACCGAATGGGCGTGGGAGGCACTCGAAGATGAGATGGATCGCAGGAATCTGAAATATCCTGAAGACCCAGCGTACCATGCAAGACAGGGCATGGAGTTACAAGAACTGGCGACCATCCGTCAGTTTCGCGATCTGCCGGAGGCGCTGCTGGCGAAGGGATGTCTGGAGTCAGCAGGCATTGAATGTTATCTCGCAGATGAAAATCTGGTCCGGCTGGACTGGTTTATTTCGAATTTCATTGGCGGAATCAAACTCAAAGTGCGCGCCGCGGATGTCGAGAATGCGCGCACGATTCTCGACGAACCGATTCTCGAAGGCCTCTACGTGCAGGGCATCGGGCTCTACGAGCAGCCGCGCTGTCCCAAGTGTCAGTCGCTGGATGTGAACTTCCAGGAGTTGGACCGTCCCATCGCCTACATGAGCGCCTTTCTTCGCGTTCCTGTGCCCGTGCAGCGCCCAGGCTGGCGATGCCACTCGTGCAATGCGGAGTGGGAAGATGACGGGGTTGAGGGTAGCAGTGGTAGGTCGCATGCCTAGAAGCTGCTCTACTCTCGTGTTACCGTACTCTTGTGAGCACCCTGAGCCCCAAGCTGCGCGAGATCTTGAGCAAATGGCACCCCGGTTGGGAGCCAGAGATCGAGAAGGAAACTGAATGGATATATGTTTATAAGATCGGATCAAAGTCTGGTTATAAGATCTCAAAGTTTTGGGATGAGAGTTTTGAAGTCAGCTCGGCGGCACTTCGCCAACGTTGGCCAACGATGAAGGAGGACCAGCGATTGGAGTTTTGTTCAAATTGGCAGCACAAGGGAACATGGAACGACAACGACGCCGAGATCCTAGAAATACTCATGCAGGACGGGAACGATCGCCTCTGGAAGAACTGTCCGTTTGCATTCACGAGGCATCCTGACCGCGACCGCGCTGTCACATTCCTTGTCGAACGTTTGCGGAACTATGATGGTGGGTACGAACCGCTCAATTACTTCCAAGCACTCGGTATCATGAAAGACAATCGGGCCGCTGCAACGATCAGACCCTACTACGAAAAATATCGGGAAGCAATGGAAGCCGAAGCGGTTGCAGGAGTGCCCGACGATGTGTTTCGCGGCCCTATACCTTACTTCCCGTATCTGTCTGCGTGCGGCGCTCTCGTGAAGGTCGACGGTGCACCCGAGTACGAACGAGCCATTCGCAAATACTTCGACCATCCTAGCGAACAAGTCAGGTGGTGGGCAGAGCACGCGCTGGAGATCGAGGGACCCACAACGGCGAAAAGGAATGCCGAGTACAAGAAGAAGAACGCTGGAGAGTGACTTCCTTCGCTGCACGCTGCCAGTAGCGTTCTATCGCGACTTTCGCCAACAGCCGGCAGCCAATAGATTACAAACCGGTCCCCGCCGTGGCGAACCCCTTGAGGATTACATCAAGCGTATCTTCGGCGAGTTTCAGAGCTGGCAATTCTTCCCGAGTGAACCACCTGACTTCGGCTGCGTCGCTGGCGGCGGCGAGATCTCCCGCAACCCGGCGGCACAGAAAATCAATCAAAACGTAGTGATATTGCACGCGCTTCTCGGGATTGCGCAGGATGCGGTCGTAGACGCCGAGGAGATCCCCTGGATCCACAGTGAGCCCGGTCTCTTCGCGGGCTTCGCGGATGGCGGCTTCGCGGACCAGTTCGCCGACCTCGAGGACGCCTCCGGGAATCGACCATTGTGCCTGCAGCGGTGGATAAAGGCGCTTCACCAGAACGACGCGAGAATCCTCGATGATGATGGCGCCGACACCTACCAGCGGCACTTCGGGGAATTCGCGTTGCATGCTGGCGAGGATTCTAAAGCATGCCGTAAATTGCGTTTCGTGCTCACCCATATATATGGCGTCATCCTGAGAGAAGCCGTTCTTCAGGCGGAGCGAAGAGCCTGCCCTGAGCGAAGTCGAAGGGATCTCGCGCGAAGTTTCACCGTGCATTGATGGCTCGCGCGAGATCCCTCACTCGGCTGAAGTGCGCCGAGTTTCGGGATGACGCCCTCTTTTGTTGTGACTCTGTGGTTAAATGGTTTTCCTATGGCGCTCGAAGAATATAAGCGGAAACGGCGGTTTGAAGAGACGCCGGAGCCTCCGCCGAAAGTCGCAAGCAAAGCCGGGAACAGGTTTGTGGTGCAGAAGCACGATGCGACGCGGCTGCACTACGATTTTCGGTTGGAAATGGAAGGTGTGCTGAAGTCGTGGGCGGTGCCCAAGGGACCGTCCCTCGATCCTGCCGACAAGCGGCTGGCGATGCAAGTGGAGGATCATCCGGTTTCGTATTTCGATTTTGAGGGCAATATTCCCGAGAACAATTACGGCGCGGGAACCGTGATTGTCTGGGATGTGGGCACGTGGCAGCCGCTTTCGCCGGTTCCGGTGAATGGGAAGTATGTGCCAGGCACGGAGGCGGAAGCGGCCGCGATGCTGGCCAAAGGTGATCTTAAATTTCGTTTGAACGGAAAACGGCTTAAGGGAGACTTCGCGCTGATCAAGATGAAAGGTCGGCGTCCGGGGAGCAAAGGCAACGAGTGGCTGATGATCAAGAAGCACGATGACCATGCTCTAGAGGGATACGACATCGAAGAGTTTGACCAGTCGGTGATGAGCGGGCGCAATCTGGAGGAGGTTGCCGGTGACGCAGGTTCGCGGGAGTGGAAGAGTCGCCCCTCTTCCGGACGAGGGAAGTTAAAGGCGGAGTGGCTGGCCGATGCCGTGGCCAAGCTTGATCAGAAAAAAGCCGCGTCGAGCGGGCAAAAAAAAAAGCAGAGGCAACAGCTTACCGCCGAGAACGCGAAGAAACGAACGCAAAGGACGCAGAGAAAAGCAACGGACAAGTCTTAGCGTCTGCCGGGAACAATTCTTCCGAAACCGATCGGCAACAGACGCCGAATAAGAAATCGAAATTCTCTGCGTCCTCTGCGAGTTCCTCAGCGTCCTCAGCGGTTCAAACTCTTTCGGCGGCTCCCGTCAAGCGGCCGATGCCTACTCTGATTCATCCCATGCTTGCCGAATCGATCTCCGAACCCTTTGACGGAGCGGAGTGGCTGTTTGAGATCAAGTGGGATGGATATCGGGCGATCGCGTTTATAGAAAATGGCAAGGTACGACTAGTCTCGAGAAATCAGAATGATCTCACGGCACGATATCCGGAGTTGAAGAATATGGCCTGGCTCATCAAAGCGAAGACGGCGATTCTGGATGGCGAAGTGGTGGCGCTCGATGCGGAGGGCAAAGCGTCGTTCAGTCTGATGCAGCAGCGCACGGGATTCCGTCCTGGGGGGCGGCACGCGGCGGGGAATGCCGATGTGCCAGTGCTGTACTACGCTTTCGATCTGCTCTATCTCGATGGCTATGATTGGCGGCGCGTTCCGCTTGAGCAACGAAAGCACAAGCTAGCTGCAGTCGTGGTGGCGGGCGATGGCGTGCGATTTTCCGATCATTACGAGGAGCGTGGCAAGGCACTGTTCGAAATCGCGCGGAAGAAAGGGCTGGAAGGCATTTTGGCGAAGCGGCGCGCCAGCTGTTACGAAGAGCGCCGCAGCAGCGATTGGTTAAAGATCAAGATTCGGCATCGGATCGAAGCCGTCATCGGTGGATACACGGAAACTAAGGGCAGCCGCACGCATTTTGGTTCGCTTGTGCTCGGACTGTATGACAAGCAAGGGCGATTGATCCATGTCGGGCAGGCGGGGAGCGGCTTCAATCAGAAATCGCTGGGCGAAATTTCGAAAGTGCTGGAGAAACTGGAAACCAAGAAGATTCCGTTTTTCGGGGATGTAGACGCGTTGCGCAAGGTGAGTTTCGTAAAGCCGGAGTTGGTGGCTGAGATTGAGTTTGCGGAATGGACCGGTGGAACCAGCGCGGGAAGCGGGCCGAAGCTTCGGGCTCCAGTGTTTCTCGGACTGCGAGACGACAAAGATCCGAAGGAATGTTTATTAGAGGAAGCTCGGGTTGAGTCTTCATGATGCTTCAGGCGTCCTTACAGGACGCCTTCGATAAGGTCCTGCCTACCCGCCGCTGAACGTGGCGGGCTACTTTCGGACATCCCTACGGGATGCAGGGCCTGGGTCGGACCGGGACCGAGCGGTCAGTTATTTAATATCTTTCATCGCCAAGAGCGTGCCGTAGTCCCGGCCGGTGGGGTCCACCGCACGCGCCACGACCGCGGCGAACGCGTCTCTCACTTCGGGATACTTGGTTGCGACAGCCTTGATGACGGCCACATTGCCTTGATAAGCCTGGTTTGTGTTTGAAACGTCGGCAGCCTGATACTTCACTATCAGATCCAAGTCGTTGCCCACAACCTGCGGAAACATCGAAATGAGTTTGTAGGTAGCGGTTCCGGCTGCAAGGTCAACCGTCTTTCCCACCGGAAGATCGGCGGGCTGGATGCTCTGCGCTTCGTCGGCGATCTTATCGGTCGCCAATGTCCCCATGAACGGCAGCGGGGATGCTAGAAGCCGAGCTTGAGTATAGAAAAGCCAGGCATTATGCATCTGGCCCTTGGTCTTGTATTCGCGGGCGCGCGCCAGGAACCAATCGCTGTCATGCCCGGCGACTTGGGCAGCTTTGACGTAGAGGCCGCCTACTTTCCAGTCAGTTCCTTCCTGCTGAAGAATTAACGAAAACATGGTTCGTCCCTTCGCGGAATTCGCTTCGAGAAGCACCACGGAGTACTTGCCGGCTGGCAGATTGTCGAGGTAGAAGACGGCGCTGTTGGAGGTTTGTCCGCTCTTTCCGAAAACTCCGCAGTAAAACTCGGCGTGTGGCGAGGGAGTGGTGCCATCGAGCAGAAAAATGCCCTTCACTGTTGCCTGGGCACTGGCGAGATCCTGTTGGTGATCTTTGATGGTGGCTTCGATTCCGGAGAAGTCAGAAGCAAGACTAGGGATCGAATTCTGACGCAGCGAGGCGGCGTCGCCCTTAGTAGCCATTCCGAAATATCGCTGGCCTATGGTTGTGATCGCGTTCCGAGCGGCGTCGTCGAGGTCGCTTGAGGTCTGACAACTCTGGGCATGGGCACCCAAGGGAGCAAACGCCGCCAACGATAAAGCAATCCAAAGAGCCGAGGGGAGGCTGCGGGACAGATTCATATTTGAACTCGCCTTTATTTTCAAAGAGTTGGAAAAAGGCTGGGTTCAGTCTACGCTGCTTCAGCCTTACTCTGTTAAGATTTACAGCCCCCGGAAATGGTTGACTGCAATCCACTTCCAAACTGGACCCGCTTCATAGGACAGCATCAAACGCGATGCAAGAGGGGGTCACTGGCGCGTTCTATCGAGTGAGACCCTCCTCCATTCTGAAGGGCAGTCGTGTGGGGCCGCCCGGTGATAAAATTGGAAATGCGGCCTTGAAACTGCGTCCGGGAAGTTGGCTTCTGGGGATAGCCTGAGCATGGGACGGAAATTCAGTCAAATTGCGAGCATCATAGTCCTGGTCCTTTGCGTGGGCGCCTTTTCATTCGCAATCGCTACTCCTGCCAACGCTCTGTCGCAGAGCCAAGTGAGAACCAAGGCGAAGGCGAAGAAGCCGCAAAAACCGCAGTTGCCTGTGTTGCCCTCCGGGCCGACGGGCCCGGTACAGCCAATTCCGCTGGATTCGATAGCGCCGGTGCCGCCGCAAGTCAGCTATCAAAACGCGCAGTTAACCATCGTCGCGGCCAACTCAACTCTGGGCGACATTTTGCGCGCCGTCCGCAAACAAACAGGGGCGGAGATTGAAATTCCGGCAGCGCCCGACCGTGTGGTAACCCATCTGGGACCAGGTTCTGCGCGGGATGTTCTCGCTGAACTTTTAAATGGCTCGCGGTTTAATTATGTGCTGCTCGGTTCCCCGGCGGACAGCTCGGTGCTTACACGCGTGGTACTGGTGGCAAAAACCGGGCCGGAGAATGCGAGCCCGAACACTCCGAATAATCCGGCGATCACGGAACAAGCGCAACCCGGAATCGTGCAACGCTCGGGCGGTCCGGGAGCAGCGACTCTCCCTGATGTGGCAGGGGACTCAGAAGCCACAGACAGCAACGCGGACGACGCCCCGGAAGCAGCTGCGGAGCCGGAACAAGCGCCCCCTGCCTCGTCCGATCAGCCTACGGTGAAAACACCTCAGCAAATGCTGCAGGAAATGCAGCAGCGGCAGTTACAGCTTCAGCAGCAACAACAGGGTCAGCAACAGCCACCGACCGGACAACCCGGACAACCGCCCTATCCTACTCAGGGCGTGCCCCCGCGACCCGAAGACAAATAGTAAGCTTTTCTCGACTGGCCTTCTTGAGATCGATGCTCAGGGCCGGTTGCCGCGGACGTTTTCCGACCGTAGCGCCAGCCGAATCGATAGCGAGTCGCCCTCCGCCATGGTTTTCTGAAGCAGTTCCCAATCACGCGCGACTTCTGTTTCGGAAATGCCGCGCGGTGATCCTCGCCGCAATACCGCCTGAAGCCGCGCCGCGAGGAGTTGACGCTCCAGTTCGGGAGGTGCGCTTCCGCTCAAAACATTGTCGGCAGAGACGCCGATCTGCACGCGGCTTTCTCCTACTTGTACTTCAAGAATCGGCCGACCCTGCTCGTCGACGCCGGTCTTCGCCTTCGACTGTAGTCTGGCCCATACTTTGTCTACTTTCCGTCCTGGTTTTTCCGGATAGGCGCCGGCCAGAAAATGTTTCAATTGCCGCTGGTAGGCTCGGCGATCCTCCGCTCCGAGGGGCCGTTCCGGTGCTCCACCTACGACGAACACCATGGCGTTGCGCGCCGGTTCAAAATGGCCTGCGCCGGTCCCTACATAGACCGCCGCCAGGCATCCAGCGAAGATCGGGCTCACTACGACACTGGGCACGATATACTTCTTGGCCTTAAAGAAAGCTTCAACAACTCCATGCACACTTGTGCTGCGTGGCATGCTGCCCGGAACTTGCGAAATGATCAGCCTCGAAAACTCAAACTCCGGATGACGCGCGCTGAACTTGGTGAGCATTTTCGCAATCTGCTTCGGCGTGGTGATGCCGACATCCGCGATCAGGCTGCGATGCAGCGATTTTGGGTAGTAGAAGTTCAGCACGCCTTTCGCGAAATCGGCGCAATTGTTGGAGACAAGGTCGAAATGAGACTGATTGGGAGATGTATTGTATTTCTGAATTAGGGCGTCGTCCTGTTCGGAGCTAGTTTCGATCTCGAAACCGTAGATCGTGCGATCGTAGGACGATCCAACCAGTTGGTACCAGTTTCCGCCGGGTACCTCGCCGTTTCTTCCGTCAGGGGCAATATCTTTCAAATACTTACGGCGATAGCGGTCGCGCAGAAATGCGGCCATCTTGGCATTGGCGAAAAGCGGAACATCTTCTGGACGCTCGACGGCGTAAAGGTAAGGAATCAGGGGAATTGCCACCCAATCGTACCCCCCGACGCGGTCGTAACGACTAAGAACGATTCCTGTTTCGCCGGGGGCGCAACGGCGCAAGATCAGCGGGGTATCGGCACATACGCCGGAAAGATACACGGCGGCATGACCGGTGGCAGTAAAAAATCCCATCTTGCCATAAGGCTCTTCCAGGAGGAGTGTGGCCGAGGCTTCCGCTATCGAAACAAAAGCCAGGACGGCTACCACTAACTTAATGAAAACGCGCCCCATCGGCTGAATGTGGCGTGAAAGCATACTCCTCCCGAATCACAGTCTAAGTCCGTGAGTAAGAACCCTTTAGACAAAGATTAGTTGCGGGAAACGCGAAAAACCAGTTACGGAAGTTCCTGTAAATCGAAGCAGGAGAGTCCCTTACCTCGGCGAAGACAATACGAAGGCAGTCGTTGACTGGGATTGGCGTTATTCGGCTGGCATCAACCGAGTTTTGGCCCAAAGGGCGCTCTCCCTCACGAATGGGTCTTCGTCGGAGGCGAGTTGCTCCAGGAGGGGGAGGAATTCCTTGTTGCCGCTGTTACCCATGGCAATGGCGGCATTACGGCGGAGGCCCGAGCGCTTGGTGCGATGAATGGGCGATCCCCGAAAAACGGCGCGAAATTCTTCGGTTGGCATTTCGGCGAGCCATGCAAGCGCAGGGTTCACCAAGCCCGGACGAGCTTCAAATTCGGGCGCGGACGTTGCCTGAGCTTTGCGATTCCACGGGCATACATCCTGACAAATGTCGCAGCCGAAGATGTGCCGCCCCATTCCGGCTCGAAGCTCTTCGGGAATCGATCCGCGTTTCTCGATCGTCAGATAGGCAATGCACTTATTGGAATCAAGTTGATACGGACCGAGCAGAGCGTCGGTCGGGCAAGCATCGATGCAGCGAGTGCACGTGCCGCATCGGTCTGCAGCCGGGATGTCGGGCGCAAGTTCGAGCGATGTGAGAATCACGCCCAGGAAAAGCCACGACCCTTTTTTCTGATTGATGATGCAAGTGTTCTTGCCGATCCACCCCACTCCTGCGTACTTAGCGAAGACCCGCTCGATAATTGGACCGGTGTCAACGTAGCTGCGGGTGGTGAGCTTCGGCTCGAACTCGTCGGGCAGTGCGTGCTGCAGAGCAGCTTCCACTTGCTTCAATCGGCGAAGAACCGCGTCATGATAATCGTCGCGGCTCCAGGCGTAGCGCGAGATCCAGCCGCGGTCAGGATCGTGGTGGACTTGCGTCGAGTAAGGATTCTCCGTGTTGTAGTTGATGGCGCAGACGATGACGCTTCGCGCCCATGGGGCGACGCGAGCAAGCGAGGCGCGCTTGAGATCACCGCCATCGTCGCGCGCTTCCAGGTATTTCATCTCGCCGGCGTGGCCAGCGGCAATCCACTCCTCAAAATGTTTTAGCTCGGAAGCATCGGCAGCTGGAGCGATCCCCGCGAGGTCAAACCCCGCCTCTTCGGCGGCGCGCTTGACGATGGCTTTTAGGTTATCGATCGAACTTGCCACTTCTTCCTCATCCCTCGTCTATAAGGTTATAAGCTTTGCGGTTCGGTGTCACACCCGCTTTGCTGACAGCGACGACCCGCTGCGTTATGCTTTTCCGCATGCGCGGAAAACAACTCAGGTCTTTTGCCCTTGCACTCTCTCTGCTGCTTCCGTCGGTTGTAGTCGCTCAGCACACGGCGGCCGTGGCGGTTGCAATCCGAGTTACCGATCAGACCGGAAACGCGGTACCGCATGCACAGTTGCGAGTTGTTCCGGCGCCGGACGCGGCTTCGAAACTCGAAACCGACAGCAAAGGCCAGCTGGCGCTCGACTTAAAGCCCGGAGGCTACGCCATCTTTGTGCGCGTCCCAGGCTTCAAGAACGCAGTTGCGCACCTCGATGTTGTGAACGCCGATATGCCCCACTCGGAAGCCCGTGCCGCGAAGCTGGCGCAGACTTTCGAGATTAAGCTGCAGGTCGGAGCAACTGGGTCCCCAACGGTCAGTCCAATATCATCGAAAGATGGGCTGCTGGTATCGGCGTATCCCTATCACGATCCCATCGGATTTTCGTTCTCCGACCTGAAGGCGATGCCGCACATCACGGCGACTTTCCACAACGCCCACACAAATGCTGACGAAACTTACTCAGGCGTGCGTTTGGCCGATCTTCTTAGCAAAATAGGAGCGCCGCTCGGCTCGGAACTTCGAGGCGAAGCGCTGACAAACTATATCGTCGCCACGGGAGCGGATGGATATCAGGCTGTCCTCGCTCTGGCCGAAGTCGATCCGAGCTTTCATCCGGGAGAGGTTCTAGTCGCCGATGGCATGAACGGCCAGCCGCTCGACGCGCACTCCGGACCGCTCAAGCTGGTGGTGACGGAAGATAAGGGGTCCGGCTCGGTTGGTACGTAACCTGACAAGCATTGAACTGAAATTATTTCCGTGAGCTGGCGAGCGAGCTGGCGCCAGATCACTTGTGCCCGGCAGCGCCCTTCTCCGTGGTCTTTGTCTCGGCCGTGACGCGCTTCCGAAAATCATTTTAATTTTCAGGGTTGCAATCTACTGCGATTTCTTACATGCCGAGCTTTTTCACTTCCTCGTTGTAGTACTTGCGATAGAGGATGTCCCACTCTTGCGCGAGCCTTCGAGGATGGTGCGTTTGGCTTTCGATTTTCTGGCGGGCGGCGACGTCGATTCTGGCTTCCTGATTCAGCAGCTCTTCGAGAATCTTGCGAGTCTCCTGGCGGATGGTGTTGGGGTCTTCGATAAACTCGACTTCATCCATCTGTTTGAGCACCTCGGAAACGGCGCGGGCCAGCACGTTGACTTTGTCGCGGCTGAGCCTCACAGCACCGCCTTGTACTTGCGCACCAGTTCGGTCTTCACCTTACGAAACATTTCCTGGTAGTTGGCGCCGCTGTTGCGCATTTCATCGGAGTAGGCTTCGAGGATGACGCGCACTTCGTCGTTGATGCGGTCTTCAAGCGAGAGCTCGTCGACCAAAGCTGCGTTCACGCGCTCATTCACGGCGGGAACGGCCGCGGTCTCGATGAACTTGCCAGCAATCAGTTTCTTGGTGACTTCACGGGCCAGATAGCCCACATATTCTTTGGAAAGAAGCATCTGCGGATTGGGGTCCTGCGTGCAAGAGTTTGTCAGTGTGAATCAAAAAGTGTAACACAGCAGGCGGCGGAGCGTAGTGCCGGTCCACAGCCCCAGCCCGGCCGCATCTCCATGTTAACGTTTGCGCCTCACCGATTTTCGCGAGAATGGCGAACCAGGCCCGCGTTCACGCCACCTGCCGAACTACATTTGGCGACCCTACCGGGCTGGCGCCTGAGGCGGATCGCGCAGGATATAGACAAATTGCCGGATCTCGTGGCGCTCCCGCTCCATTTCCTGCGCCGATTCTTTGGCGATCTGATCGCAGCGCGCGAGTTCCGCTTCAGCCTTGGCAGCGTCGCCAACTTTGCGATAGGCCTGGGCCAGGCGATAATGCGCCTCTTGCATTTGCGGATCAAATTGTATGGCCTGCCGGTAGTCGGAAATCGCTTTGCGAAAATCTTGCTGCTCAGAATGCAGAATTCCGAGTTGGAAGTAGGCAGCAGCAAATTTCGGATCCAGCCGAATTGCATGGTCTAAGAGGGACTCGATTTGCCCGGCGTTAAGCGAGTCCTGTGACGCCGCGCGCGACTTCCAAAGACTCATTGCGAAGTAATAATTCGCCTCGGCATTCTCCGGCTGCTTTGCATGAAACCGTCGCAGCTTTTCGGCAATTTTTTCGGACGGTGGGGCCTCCGCGCTTTGAATCCTCCCCAGGAACAGATATGGGATCGGATTGTTGGGCTCCAGATCGGATGCTTCGCAGATTCGCTGAACCGCCTGATCATAGGATCCCTGGAAAAAAAAGGCAGCGCCAACTCCGATCAGCATGCGGGCCGAATTCGGGAACAGACGGTTGCCTTTGGTGAAGACCTGCAGCGAGGGTTCGGGAGCGTGGTGCAGCAGAAGTTCGGATCCCCAATCAAACAGATAAGGCTCGCGCGGATCCAAATTCGCGGCGAGCTGGTATTCGCGCACGGCGTCCAGGGGATTGCGTAGTTTCTCTTGTACGTCCCCGAGCAGGTGGTGGAGTTCTGCCGTGCCGTGACGCATGGCCAATGCCTTGGCGCGGTCGCGTGCCTGCTCGTAATTGCCGGCGTGTGCGTAGGCGAGCGCCAATTCGTAGGAGTTTTCGTAGTCGCTAGCTTTGAGTTCCCCAGCACGCTCCAGGTAGGGAATCGCGTCGCGCGCCTTTCCGTTCTCGTCCAGAACTTTGCCCAGAAGGTGGTTCGCTTCGAAGTCGCGGGGAGCACGTTCCACGCGTTCGCGCAGCAATTTTTCTTTTTCTGAAGCAGCAACCAGAGCGGTGCTGGCTGGAGTCTTGCTTAGGAAAACAGTTTCCTTCGCGAGCGCTTCCCGGGTTCGTACGATCGTATCGGAACCGTGACCGCCGAGGTTGGTGGTATCGGTCACTCCTGCAACCGCGAACTGTGGCTCGTCAAAAAACTCTGGAGTTTGCGCCGTGCCGGGCTGCGCCGCTCCAGTTTTTGCCGGCAGCAGAATGAGATCAAGGTTCTTCACTTCTTGCGGGCCTAAGAAGAGTGATGGAACTTCCGTATCGCCGTATCCGGCCATTTCGGCCCGCAAGCCATACATTCCGGCATCGAGAGCGGCAAAACTGTAATTCCCCTGCGAATCCGCATGCACCGTCTGCGTCCGCGTTGGATCCTGAGCCTGCAGGTGAACGGCGCCGCCGGCGACACCTTTTCCTTCCGAGTCGCGCACGGTACCGCGGAGTGAAGCCGACCTTTCTTTTTCTTGGGAACGGAGATGCGATGGAAGCGAAGTAAGTAGGACGAACAGGGCAAGGGCGCAACTCATTGTGTGGACGGATCTGGCTTGCTGCGATGCTACATGGTGGCCCATAAAGACAGCGCGCTGATGAAATGCTCGACTGAGGCCCTTATTCTTTGTCGCGCTTAGTGGGGCATTCTATCTGCCAGCATCGCTGCTCGCAACCGCTTGGGTGGCAAAAGTTTGGGTGTTCGAGAATCTTACTTCCAGTTGGGAGTCATCCTGAACGGAGCCGCTTTTCAGGCGGAGGGAAGGATCTCGCGTGTACCCGCACCATGCGCGAGGAGTCTCGGGTGAGATCCCTCCCCCGGCCGAACTGCGCCGGGATTCGGGATGACGCCTTCTATATGGCTACGTAAAGAAATCGCTGGCGGCCTCCACACGTCACGAAATAGAATGCAATGTTTTGCAACGAGTCCGGCGATAGCATTTGACATTTTTACGAATCATGAAAGTACATCCTCGGGGGATGAGATGAGACTGGGCAGACTGGGCAGGATACTAGCCGCAGTACTGTTGATGACGTGTCTTCCAGGATGGGGCCAGCAGTCCCCGGCGAGGCGCAAGATCATCATCGATCAGGATGCAGCCGGGCCCGGCGGATCGGACCAACAGGCCATCTTGTCGCTGATCCAGTCGCCACAAACCGAAGTGCTGGGCATAACGGTTGTGACTGGCGATGGCTGGCTCAAAGAAGAAGTCGCGCACACGCTGCGCACGCTCGAGATTATTGGGCGCACGGACATTCCCGTCATTGCCGGCGCTGGACTGCCACTGGTGCGGCGCAAAGAGGAGACGGAACTTTGGGAGCAGCAGTACGGGTCCATACCATGGCTCGGCGCATGGACTCCGCAACGCTACCATCCTCCCGATCAGTTGGGCGAAATGCCGGAGGGCAAGCCCACGACAAAACCGCTCGATGAGGACGCTGCGCATTTTCTCCTGCGCATAGTCCGCAAGTATCCGCACGAGGTCACGATTTACGAAGGCGGGCCGATGACCAACCTCGCGCTCGCTATGTCGATCGATCCCGAATTCGCCGGACTTGCGAAAGAGTTGATATTCATGGGCGCAAGTCTGAATCCCAAGACCGACGATCCTGAGTTTGTGAACACGCCCAGGCACGAATTCAATCTTTGGTTCGATCCCGAGGCGGCGCACATCGTGCTGACGGCGCCGTGGAAGAGGATGGTCTGCACCACCGTGGACATTTCTCTCAAGACTAGGCTCACGCAAGAATTGCTCAACCGGGTCAAGGCGGGCACTACACCGGCAGCTCACTATGCCGGTTCGTATTCGAAATTACATGGACAATATAACTATTTGTGGGATGAACTCGCGGCGGTGGCCTGGCTCGATCCGAGTCTGATCACCGCAAAAGAAACCCGTTACCTGGATGTTGAGCTGAGCCGTGGCGCCGATTATGGAAACACCTTGAGTTGGTTGGAACACGACAAGCCAAAGAGCGTGGGGCGGCCAGTCGAGGTGCAGGTTGATCTGGATACGCAACGGTTCTACAAGATGCTCGTCGATTTGCTGACAGCTCCGACCCCAAAGCCGTAAGTGTGCTTCGAGAATTACTGTTGCAATTGATCAAGCATTTGTTTGGCCTGCGCGTGATCGGGATGCTGTTTAAGCAGGTCGAGCAGAACGGTTCGGGCCTTGTCGCGCGCGCCTTCCAACGCGTAAACGCGCGCGAGGTTCAGATAGGCCTGATCGAACCCCGGCGCCAAGCGAATGCAGGTTTCAAAACTTTCTACCGCCTGCTCGCGCCGCTCAGTTACCAGGTAAAGCACTCCAAGATTATTCAGAGCCTCAGGATAATCAGGGCGAGCCTTCAGGGCGCGCTGCAAATGCTCGTATGCTTGTCCGGTTTCGCCAGTCTGGGCATACACCATTCCCAGGCTGTAATTTGCTTCAGGATCTTGGGGCGCGACTTCCAGTGCGCGTTCCAGAACCTTGCGCGCCTCATCCCAACGCTTTTGCAGCCGATAGGCGTTACCCAGATTATCGAGAGAAAGCAGATGATGCGGATTCAACTGAAGAGCTTTTTGAAAACACTGAACAGAATCTTCTATGCGTCCTTCGCGCGTGGCAATCACGCCGAGATTATTCCAGGCGTCGGTTAAAGTGTCGGGATAATTGGCCGTGAGTTTCACTACGCGCTCGAATGCAACGCGCGCGGCCTCGTTCTTGCTCTGATTCAGAAATACGCTTCCGATTCCATACTGCGCCTCGGCGCTCGAAGGATCATCGCTTAAGGCCCGCCGGAATGCCGTTTCGGCCTGATCGAGATATCCGCGCTGGAAAAACAAGGCACCGTAGGAAAGATAGTTGCGGCCGACTTCGAGGGCGTATTTTGCAATAGGGAACGGCAGAGCGCGCGCTAGTCGCTC
>Ga0193751_1001435_pt1 | contig 15313 bp, 8 predicted proteins | sample L1c2metaG_FD_143050 | JGI IMG/M metagenome (GOLD analysis project Ga0193751, IMG submission 143050) | Soil microbial communities from a riparian zone of the East river system, Colorado, United States - L1c2 | ecosystem: Environmental > Terrestrial > Soil > Riparian zone | place: USA: East River... | reverse complement strand
CGCCAGGGACGCGCATGATCGACGAGGCCGACGCGATCCCGCTCAGCTCGTAGACATAGTGGCCCATCGACCGCAGCCGCGCGATGACAGTCGAGTCGAATCCGCCGCGCTCGAGTCGTATCGAATCAGGCAGCGCCTGGTGGTGGATGCGCGGCGCGCTCATCGCATCCGCGAGCGACATCCGATGGTCGATCACGTCGAGGATGATCTGGGATGTCGCCGAGATTATCCTTGGCCCGCCACGGGCGCCCGTGACGAGGAGGAGCCCGCCCTTTGGATCTAGCACGATCGTTGGCGACATCGCGCTTAGCATTCGCTTTCCCGGCGCGATGGAGTTCGTCTCGCCTTGGATCAGGCCGTACATGTTCGGCGTTCCCGGCTGGGTCGTGAAATCGTCCATCTCGTCGTTGAGGAAAAAACCGGTGGCGCTTACGTACACGCCGGATCCGTACAGATCGTTGAGCGTGGTCGTTGTTGCGACAGCGTTGCCGAACTGATCGACGACGGAATAGTGCGTGGTCTCGTTGCCTTCACCGATTTGCGATGCTATCCGCGTCGTCGGGTCGGCGCGATCTCTCGAGATGGACGCTGCCACCTGCTTCGCGTACGATTTGCTCGTCAACGTCGAAAGAGGAACTTTCACGAACGCCGGATCGCCGAGCTTCGAGTTTCGATCGACGAACGCGCGCTGCGACGCCGATGCGACGGCGTGGATGCGGTCGGCGGTGCCGAATTCCGCAGGCGCGCCGTACGCCTCGAGGATGTTCAGAGTCTCCGTGACCGTGATCCCGCCCGAAGACGATGGCGGCATCGATATGAGCGTGTACCCGCGATATGTGCTCCGAATCGGCTGCCGCCAGATCGGTTGATACTGCGCGAGGTCTGCCTTAGTGATCAAACCGCCATCGCGCAGCATTTCGGCGGCGATCGAGTCGGCGATGGTACCGCGATAGAATGCGGCTGCTCCGCTGTCGGCGATCAGCGAGATCGTGTGCGCGAGGCGAGGCTGGACGAAACGCGACCCGACCGCTGGCGGCGCGCCATTGGGGAAGAAAACGGACTTGCCGGCGAAGCCTTCGATTCTGCCCCTGTCTCCCGAAAGTGCGTGGACGAATCCGCTGTCGACGACGAACCCCTCGGACGCGAGACGAATTGCCGGCGCGAGCACCTTCGCTATGGGGAGAACACCATACTTGCGATGCGCTTCCAGCATTCCCGCGACGGCGCCAGGAACTCCGGAAGCGCGCGGACCGATCACGCTCGCGCCGGTGAGCTTTCCGGTGGGGCCGACGTACATGTCGTGCGTGGCTCCGAGCGGCGCCGTCTCACGGTAATCGATCGCGGCCACTCGGCCGTCAGCCATTCGAATGACCATGTACCCGCCGCCACCAAGATTTCCCGCCTCGGGGAAGGTGACGGCGAGCGCAAAACCCGTTGCAACCGCGGCATCGACTGCGTTCCCGCCCTGCTTCATGATGTCCGCTCCAACTTGAGCGGCGAGGCGGTTGTTGCTCGCGACTATCGCGTGCTGTGCGAAGGTAGCGTGGGATCCGGCGGCAAAGCGCCATGACGACGGAAACTTTGCGGCGACGCGCGGAGGAATCGCAGGCCCCTGCGTAGCAGGAGCGAAAGGCTTCGCGGCGGCGAGCCATAGCGCCGCGCCCGCGACTGCACCCGCAACAACGATTGTTCTGTTCAGAGCTGCTCCGGAAGATGCGATAATGAATTCTATCGCGGGCGCAGTCTGCCGGAAGTTATCGGCTCACTTTGCGTGTGCCGAATCCCACACGGAGCAGAACGCGAATGCCGGGCATGCTGTTGGTGTTGCCAACCCCATTCGACAAATTCTTTCGCTCGTGAAGCCCAAAACCGTAATCCGACACCACGTCGATGTTTGTCCGCGCGTTCACGCCGTAGCCGAATCCGTAGCCCAGATCAAACAGCGGATCGATATTGCCGCTGCCGGCCAGCTTGGCGCCGTCTGAATCGCGCTTCAGATTCCGATAGGTGACTATTCCGCCATTGAGCTCGAGCACCTGGTGCAATCCGATTCCCGATCCCGAGTGGAATGTGACGACGAGGGTCATCAGATCGAGATGGGCATCGCAGCCGCCAACCGCGACATCACACCGCGTACCGGAGACGCCAGACGGCATGGGCACCGAGAGATCGGCGCTGTAGACGAAGGGCACTTTCGCATAGCTCCCCGCGATGCCGAACGACGATCCGTTCGCCATCCCACCCTCGAACGACGCACGATACTGGAAGTTTGTGGAATTTCCGAAATCCCACTTGCTCCCGGTGACGCCATCGTTGACCTCATTTGCCCTGAAGCCCGAGACCGCGCCTGATACCCACACGTTCGGATCGCTGGTCGTGTACACCTGCGGCCGGCGCTGCGCGCCGAGCGAAGCGGCGGAAAACGTCATCAGCAATAATGGAAATAGAATCCTTTTCATCATCTTGCTCCAGGTTGTTGCGATTCGCGCGAGGCGTCGGGTAAGTTAGGTCGTGGCTCACCGCTCGGCAGCGCATTGATGTTGGACCCTCGCGAAACGGAGCGCCGCAACCCGCGTACCGCGTCCATCGACCTCGCTTCCCCCGTCGAGATCGTAGACTTGATAAACGCGGAAGACCGCGGTGTTCCCCAAGCCGTCGCCACACAACGAGAGCAAATAGCGCGCGCGATCGAGCTTGCCGAAGCAACGTTTCGCTCGGGCGGACGCTTGTTCTATGTCGGTGCCGGTACCTCAGGACGACTGGGAGTGCTCGACGCAAGCGAGTGTCCGCCCACCTTCGGCACGAATCCGGAGATGGTGCAGGGAATAATCGCCGGAGGACTGCCCGCTCTCACGCGCTCGCAGGAGGGCGCCGAAGACGTGGTCGAGAATGGCGCGAAAGTGATCGATGAGCACGGCGTCAACGAGAAAGATTTCGTGATTGGGATCGCCGCCTCGGGAACCACACCCTACGTGCGCGCGGCGCTCGAGCGAGCAGCGACACTAGGCGCAAAAACAGGGATTGTCGCGTGCTCGCCACCTCCGCCGGATCTCGTTGCCAGAGTAGATGTCGCGATGCTTCCCATCGTCGGTCCGGAAGTCGTCACCGGCTCGACCCGCATGAAGGCCGGCACCGCAACCAAGCTCGTGCTCAACACCATCACAACGGGCGCGATGATTCGCCTCGGCAAGACATACGGCAATCTCATGGTCGACCTGAGAGCGACGAACAACAAGCTTGTCGACCGAAGTCAGCGAATCGTGATGGAGGTCTGCGGCGTCTCCCGCGATGAGGCGAAGAAGCTGCTCGAGGGCGCCGACAAGAGCGTCAAGACGGCGATCGTCATGCAAAAGCGAAATGTCTCGCGGGAAGAAGCAGAGCGACTTCTCGTCGAGAACGGCGGCGTGATCAGGCGGATCACGAAAGACGCGCCGCCTCCAATCCAGGAGCGCTGAGATGTCGTCCGGCGTCGTCGTCGGGCTGATGTCCGGAACATCGCTGGATGGAATCAGCGCGGCGGTTGCGCGCTTCACCGATTCGACTGACGGCCGAATCGACGTCGATCTTCTCGCGTATACCTCGCATTCGTACATCCCGGCACAGCGGCTGAGGCTGAGTACGGCGCTCGGCGGCGGAACTCCGGCGGAATATTGCCGCCTCAACTTCGACCTCGGCGGGTGGCTCGCTGATGCCGCGATCGAAGTCATGGCAGAAGCGGGAATCGCGCGCGATGACATCGCTGCAATCGCATCGCACGGCCAAACGATCTGGCACGAGCCGGGTCACTCGACATGGCAGACGGGCGAGCCCGCCGTGATTGCGGAACGTACAGGCGTCGACGTCGTGAGTGATTTCCGGGTACGCGACGTTGCGGCCGGCGGTCAGGGAGCGCCACTCGTTTCAATCGCCGATGCGCTTCTCTTCGCATCCGGATCGGATTGGCGAGGCCTCCAGAATCTCGGCGGCATCGGCAACATCACGATCGTTCCGCCGCACGGTGAGATCGAAAGCGTTCGCGCGTTCGATACCGGACCGGGCGTCGCGGTGATCGACGGCGTCACGCGGGTGCTGCGACCGGAGCTTCCGTACGACGTCGACGGAAAACTCGCCAAAGCGGGTCGCGCCGATATCGCTCTCGTGAAAGAGCTGCTCGCTGCGCCCTATTTTGCGTCACCGCCGCCCAAATCAACCGGCCGCGAGCTATTCAATACAGACTACATCACGAAGCTCATTGCACGCGCCCGAGCCAACCGCGCGAGCGACGAGGACATCATCGCCACAGCGGTGCAGCTGACCGCGGAAAGCGTGGGCGATGCATATCGGCGGTTCATCGCCGAGCCGATGAAGGCAGTACTGGTCTCGGGAGCGAAAAATCCGGCGCTCTTCGCAGCTATCGAAAAAGCGGCGGCCCCAGTTCGCATTCGGCACTTCGACGAGGTTTATTTCGACGGCGAAGCCAAGGAGGCGGTGGCCTTTGCATTGCTTGGATATCTGCACGTGACGAATCGTCCGGGGAACGTGCCAACAGCGACAGGCGCGCGCGGCCAGCGCATTCTTGGGAAGCTCACGCCGGCATGAGTGAGATCGCCGCGCTCTTTTATCCGGCAATTCGCTGGGACGCGACGCACGGCTTCGAGGGCCAGCGAAGCGCCATCGACGAGGCGCTCAAACTCGGCGTCGGCGGTTTCATACTTTTTGGCGGTCCGTCGGAGCACGTCGCCACTCTGACTGAGGATCTTCATTCCAGGTCGCGCGTTCCGCTCCTCATCGGGGCCGACCTCGAGCGCGGGGCAGGGCAGCAGTTCGCCGGTCAGACCGCGCTTCCCCCACTGGCGGCGATCGCTTCGCTCGAAGAGGTGCAGGCCATTCGTCGTGCCGCCGCAGTAAGCGCCCTCGAGGCCCGCTCGATCGGAATCAACTGGATTTACGCCCCCGACTGCGATCTCGACATCGAGTCAAACAATCCGATCGTCGGAACAAGATCTTTTGGCAGCGATCCCGATCGAGTTGGTGAGTACGCTGCCGCGTGGATCGATGCATGTCAGGCCGAAGGAGTCCTTGCCTGCGCAAAGCATTTCCCCGGACACGGACGGACTACGGTCGACTCGCACAAGGAGCTGCCGCGCGTAGAAGAATCAGGCGAGACGCTTCGTGAAACCGATCTCGTTCCGTTCCGGCGTGCAATCGAGCGCGGCGTCGCGGCGATCATGTCTGCGCACGTCGCGTTTCCCGCGCTCGATCCGAGCGGCGCGCCCGCGACATTGTCGAGGCCAATCCTGACGGATCTCCTGCGCAAAGAGATGGACTTCACGGGACTCGTCGTGACCGATGCCTTGATCATGGAAGGAGTCCTCGGCGGTGGCGAAGCCGAGGCCGTCGTGCAGGCTTTATACGCGGGGTGCGACTGCCTACTCTATCCCTCGAACATCGTCGAGTGCGACCGCGCGATTCGCAAAGCAATCGACGACAAGCGGCTCGACGAAGTCGCAATCAAGCATTCTCTCGACCGGCGTACCAGATGGGCCCGCTGGGCAGCGCTCTCAAAAGAAACCAATCGTCCGACCCGTGACGAAAGTGGCTGGTCGACGCAGCTGGCAGAGCGAGTCGTGCACATGGTTCGCGGCCGAATGCCACAGCTGCCGCAGCCATGGCATCTCGCAATTGTCGACGACGACGTCGGTGGACCTTATCCCGCTCCTTCGCGCGATCCACTCGTCTCATCTCTTCGCGCTGGTGGAATCGAGCTCATTCTCGACGCGGATCGCTCAGCCGGCACAGCGGGCTCGACGATCATCGCACTCTTCGGAGACATCCGCGCCTGGAAGGGCCGGCCCGGATACTCCAGCGCAGCAAAGGAGGCAGTGCGCCAGGCCTTGAGCGTTGCACCCGAGAATGAGCGCTTGATCGTTCAGTTCAGCCACCCGCGACTCGCCAGCGAGCTTGACGTCGATGCCCCGATCCTCTGCGCCTGGGGCGGAGAAGCGGTAATGCAACGAGCAGCGGCGCGCACGCTGTTGCGCGAAGTCGCCGTAAACACACCCGCACGTAATATCCGCATCGAGACTGAGGCCCTACGCCCGGGTGAAGCTCGGTGACCGATCCCGGAGTGAAAAGCTCTCCCCTGCGGATCTTCGGCCAGCCGAAGATGGGGATACTGGTTCTCCTTGGGTTTTCATCCGGACTTCCGTTCTACCTCACCAGCAAGACGCTTCAGGCGTGGATGACCACTGCGAAAGTCGATCTCGCCACGATCGGCTTTTTCAGTCTGGTCACGCTGCCGTATTCGCTGAAATTCGTCTGGGCTCCGGTGATGGACCGCTACGTCCCGCCGTTCCTCGGACGCAGGCGCGGCTGGGTTCTCATCACGCAGATCCTCCTGTTGCTCGCAATTGCCGCGATGTCGCTTCACGATCCGCAGCAGGGATTACGGATGCTGGCGGTAAACGCAATTGCAATTGCCTTCTTCAGCGCGTCACAGGATATCTCGCTCGACGCGTATCGAACGGACGTCCTCGAGAATCGCGAGATGGGTGCGGGGGCCGCCGTCTTCGTGCTGGGCTACCGGATCGCGATGATCACCACGGGCGCGCTCGCTTTCTTCCTGGCGGACAGAATGCCGTGGCAGACCGTGTATGTAATCCTGTCCGGCCTGATCCTCATTGGCGTCGCCACGACGTTTTTCGCCCCCGAGCCGGTACTGAGCGACGCGCCGCCACGGACTCTCGGAGAAGCCGTGGTGCTCCCGTTTGCGGATTTCTTTCAGCGCGTAGGCATTGTGCGCGCGCTGTTCGTGTTGCTGTTCATCGTCGTCTACAAATACTCGGACAGTCTCGCGGGAAGCATGACGACTCCATTCCTGCTGCAGGCGGGATTCTCGCAGAGCGAGGTTGGAGCAGTTTTCCTCGGCGCCGGTGTAATTGCAACGATCCTCGGCGTGCTGGCTGGCGGCGCCGTCATTGGCAACCTTGGAATCAACCGGGCGCTCTGGATCTTCGTGATCGTTCAGGGGCTGAGCAATCTCACCTACTACGGTCTGTCGCTGGCCGAGAAGAGTCACGCGCTCATGGTAACCGCGGTCGTGATCGAGAACTTCGGCCTCGGCCTCGTCACCGCCGGGATGACGGCCTTTCTAATGAGCATGTGCAACAAGCGCTTCACCGCCACTCAGTTCGCGCTGTTGTCGAGCCTCATGGCCGCAAGCAGGGACATCCTTGTCGCGCCCGGTGGAAAGGTCGCCGAGTCAGTGGGCTGGTCGTCGTTCTTTCTCATCACGGTGGCGATGGCGATTCCGCCACTCGTCCTGCTGCCGTTTATTGCGCCGTGGAATCGGGAAGTGCCGATCGGTGCCGCGCCCCACACCGGCGAGACTGTGCCCGCTAAAGCTGTTCAGCCGCCGTTGGCTCCTCGAGCCTGAGCTGCCTCAGGAGTACGCAAGCGCGCTGCGACGACCGTGACGTTGTCGGGAGCTCCGGTATGCATCGCTTCCTCGATCAACGCGTCGCAAATCTCTTCCGGCCGGCCGGCGCCACGGGTAATGCGCGCAATCTCTTCCGCGGAGACCTGATTGGAGAGCCCGTCGCTGCACAGCACGAGGAAATCGTCATCCTCGAGCTTAAGGCGATATAAGTCGGTGACGACTTTTTCTTCCGGGCCGAGCGCCTGGAGTATGATGTTGCGGTGCTCGCTCTGCGCCGCCTCCTTCTGCGTCATGCGGCCCGCGTCGATCAAGCGCTGGACAAAGGATTGATCCTTCGTGATCTGCTTCGCGGATCCTTTGCGCACCAGGTACGCCCTGCTGTCGCCGACCTGGGCGATGTACGCCTCACCATCGAGCACGAGCGCAAGCGTGGTCGTGGTTCCCATGCCGTGATGCTCGGGCGAGGAATTCGCTTTTTGGAATATCGCCCGGTTGGCGATGTCGATCCCCCGCTTGAGCGCGGCTTCGATGGATTCGGGAGTACGCTTCGGCACCTTGTGCCACCACCGGTGGAGCTCGCTGAGGATCGTCTCAGTCGCGATCGAGCTGGCAAGCGCGCCCGACGCGGCACCGCCTACGCCGTCGGCGACGATGAGGATGAACGGCGCCGTGTGCACCGACACGAGAGCGGGCGCGCTCATCGTCGCAATGTCGCCCGTCTCCAAATTGGCAATCATAAAGGAGTCCTGATTGTCGTGCCTGATCAGCCCGACATTCGAACTCCCAAAAATTTCTGCAAGCAATTTTGGCTCGAAAAGAGCGTTGTTTTATGATCACAGGAGCCGATCGCTCTCCCGGAATTCAAAAGATAGGAGCAAAACGACAAGGGCACTACCCATGCGTATCAGATAGACTGGTCCCTTGATCCACGTGCAACCTACATTTTGACGATGAAAGCTGCCGCCCTCGGGGTTTTTGCCTGTTGCGTAGTATTGGTGAGCGCGTCCTGCAGCACTGCTACAGGACGGCCTGCTCCTAGTCCTGCGCCCGCTGTGATTCCGCCTCTCGTGCCCGCGCCGTTGCCCCCTGCGAGCCCAAAACTTCCGCCGGTTCCCGAGGTTAGAGGGCCGGTCAAGATCGAAGTCGTGTATCCGAAGCCTGAGCAGCTCCTCACGGTTCGCGATTCGAATTTCATATTTGGAAGTGTTGGCAGTGGAGACGCTGCTCTGCAGATCAACGGCGTGTCCGTTCCCGTGTGGCCGAACGGCGCATTCATGGGATGGCTTCCGGTACCTCCGGATAACGCGCCCCGTTACCAGCTTCTCGCTCGCGGTCCAACGGGAAGCGACCGGCTCGTACTGCCAATCAAGGTTCCACCGCTACCGGACACGACTCGCCGCGATACTCTCGTCGGAGACACTCTCAAGGCGCCACCGTCTCCCGATTCGCTGCTGCCGATCACGTCGAACGTCTTTGTAGCGACCGGGCCACCGGGTTCAACGGTAGACGACACCGATCGCGTGACCATCGCTCGCCCCGCTCCGGGAAACGGCCAGGAATACAAGTGGTTTCTCTTCTCCGGCACCGTTGTGAAGGTTACGGGTCAACAGAAGGCGAGCGGCGACGAGTTCGTCCGCATAGAGCTCGACTCGGGACAGATCGCGTGGGTGCTCAAGAGCGAGCTACAGACTCAATTCATCTCGCCTGACTCGGCGCATAGGGTCATCGGCGACACGGTCGCGCCCGTGCGACACGTTGGGGATGTCCGCATCGACACCCGCCCCGAGTGGATCGACATCGTCATTCCAGTCACGGGACCGCCGCCTCCATATCTGGTCGAGGAAACTGACCGCTCGTTGTCTCTACTTGTCTATGGAGTGAGCGGCGCGCCCGTTGTCTCGACGATGCCCCAACCGGCCGATCCATATCTGAATAGCCTCAGCTCCACTCCGGAGCCAAACAGGGTGCGCTACGCGATCAATCTCAATCGCGCGCCCTACGGCTATCTCGCCCTCTGGCAGAACGGGACGCTGACGTTCAGAGTGCGAAGGCCGCCGCGCATCGTGGATCGCAATGCGCCTCTCCGGGGACTCACCATTACCGTCGACCCGGGACATCCGCCCGCCGGTGCTACCGGGCCAACGACTTTCTATGAGGGAGAGGCGGTGCTGCAGGTCGGATTCCGCCTGCGCGATTTGCTGACGCAGGCTGGCGCCAACGTTGTGATGACGCGCACCACGATGGATCCGGTTGATCTCGGTCTTCGCGCTATCATCAGTCGCAGAGCGAATGCTCATGCATTCGTCTCGGTTCATCTGAACGCATTCCCGGATGGGGTGAACCCATTCGTCAACAACGGTTCGCTCACACTGTATTTCTGGCCGCACTCGATTCCGCTCGCCACGGTGACACAGGCATCGTTGCTCGAGCAGCTCGGTCTCCGTGACAACGGAGCCAAGTTTCAGAACATCGCAGTCGCCCGTGGAACATGGATGCCGTCCATTCTCACGGAGGGAGCGTTCATCATCATGCCCGATCAGGAAGCCGCATTGAGAACGCCTGCCTATCAGGAAGCATATGCCACCGCGATTCTGCATGGTCTCGAGAGGTATTTCGCCTCCTTGGCTCAGACGCAGTGATGCGGATCGGGCTTGTCGCCGCGTTGCTCATTGTCGCGGCGCGGGTGGCGAGCGCGCAGCTGCCTCCCAACGAAGACTGGCGCACGATCCACACTCGACATTTCCGCGTTCACTTCACTCCTCCTCTCGAGGAAGAGGCGCGACGAGCGGCGGTCAACGCTGAACGCGCCTACACGGAGCTATCCGCGGAGCTGGTTCCACCGCGTGGCACTATAGACCTGGTCGTCTCGGACAACGTCGATTATGTGAATGGCTATGCGACGCCGTTTCCTTCCAATCGCATCGTGTTGTATGCGCACCCGCCTACGGATGCTTCTGGTTTGCGCAACTACGCGGACTGGAATGCGCTCGTGGTCACCCACGAGCTCACACACATTTTTCATCTGGACCGATCGCGCGGAATATGGCGCGTTGGTCAGGCGATCTTCGGACGAAACCCGCTGCTCTTTCCCAATCTGTACGAGCCGCGCTGGGTGCTCGAGGGATTGGCTGTGTACTACGAGTCCAGGTTGACGGGTGTCGGGCGTCTGGAAAGTTCGGAGCACTCGATGATCGCCCGTGCCGCCGTGTTGGGAAATCGCCTTCCGGCGTTGCACGAGCTTGCGCCCGGTACGTCGCGATTTCCGGGCGGCGAAGTCATCTACGTCTACGGCTCGCTTTTGTTCGACTATCTGTCGCGCACCCGCGGTCCGGCGAGTATCAGAGCTTTCGTCGAGCGTGGCGCGATAACTCCCTTTCCGTTCTTTCTCACCGCGACCTCGCGCAGCGCGTTCGGCGAATCTTTCCAGACAGCGTGGACGCAATGGCGCGATTCGCTTGCCCGCGAGATGAAGACGCCGCACGTGGTGATGCCTGCGTGGCAGCAGGTCACGAGCAGCGGTCGCATTGCGCTTTTTCCGCGCTGGTTCGGCGACACTGCGCTCATCTATGCCGGCGACAAGGGTCGCGAGATGCCCGCTGCCTACCAGATCTCGCTGCATGGACGTGAAAAGAATCTGGGACGGAGAAATGGAACGAGCCCGAACGTTCGCCTTCCGGATGGGAGCATCATCTTCTCGCAGCCCGACTATCTCGATCCGTATCACGTGCTCCAGGATCTTTACGTCGAGCGCGACGGACGGCAGACGCAACTCACTCGTGGGGCAAGACTCTATGCGCCCGACGTGAGAGGCGACGGTGAGATTGTCGCTGTGCAGGATCTCCCGGCGACGACTCGCATCGTCCGGATCTCGCCGCGTACCGGAGCGATAACGCCGATCACGCCGACGAGCATCGACACGCAGTGGATGGATCCGCGCTGGTCACCTGGCGGATCGCGAATCGTGGTCCTGGAGCAGACGCGGGGAGTCTCCCAGCTCGTGGTGCTGGACGCGAGCGGTGCGCCGCTGATGTCGTTCGGGGCTTCCCGCGCGATAAACTCGCAACCGAGCTGGTCTCCGGACGGCCGACGCATCTATTTCTCCTCTGAGCGGAACGGGATGCCGCAGATTTACGTCGCCGACATATCGGAGGTTCCGGTGAGGATCGCCCGCCTTACCGATGCCGCGACCGGAATTTTTTCCCCCGAAATTTCGCCCGATACAACCAGGCTGGCGAGCGTCCTCTTCCTCGCGGATGGAGACCACATCGGCGTGGCGCCGATTCCACAGCCGCTGGGTTACTCGGACGCCGACACGTCGCGCATCGCGTTTCGCGCCGCGTGCTCCAACTGCATCGCGCCTCCTCCGCCGGGATTAGCGCCAGTTGGTCTCAGCGATACGTCGAGGGCGACGCCATACTCGCCGTGGCTGTCGCTCCTGCCGAGGTACTGGGCGCCCGTGATCGTGAGCTCGACACTGGACGGAACCTCCTGGGGCGCAACGACGAACGGCTACGACATCGTGGACCGTCACGATTACACCGTCGAAGTCCTGCACAACAACCGATTCAAACAGAACTCAGCGTGGCTCTGGTACCGGTACTCCGGTTTCGGACTTCCGCTCATCGATCTGTACGCGTCGCAGAATTATTCCAACGGCGACTTCGGGCTTATTCTCGCGCCTGACACAGTATACGGAGTAATCAGCGAGCGCGACCGCGTTGCATCTCTGCTGGCGACATTTATCCGTCCGCGCTTCCGCACTTATTCGCTGCTGTCAATCGGTGGCGAGATAGAAAGCTTTGGATACGTCACGAATCCGGATACCCTGATTAGGCACATCTCTACGTTTTATGAGAAGACACACACTCTGCCCGCGATCGTGGCATCAGCGGGATGGTCGAACGCCCAGCGTCCGGAGCTGAGCATCTCCCCGGAGGACGGGATCAGCGCGAGCGTGAATGCCCGGCAGCGCTGGCAGGAGGGAACGTCGGGACTGTCGACGCGAAGCGTCACCGGGGTCAGCGCGCTGTTCAAATCGCTCGATCTGCCCGGCTTTGCGCACCACGTGTTGGCCCTCCGTGTCGCCGGAGGAATAACCGACGAACGTAGCCTGGATCTGTTCTCTGCCGGCGGAATCAGCGGCACTGCGCTCGAGGCCTTTCCCGGATTTGCGCTCGGCGAGCAGCGGCGCACCTTTGGCGTGCGCGGTTATCCGGCGAGTGCAGAAGAGGGAATTCGAGCGTACGCGGCCACGGTCGAGTATCGAGTCCCTCTTGGTGCACCGTCGCGCGGATTTCGTTTTATCCCGGTCTTCCTCGACAAAACATCGCTCTCGTTTTTTGGAGAAACCGCTCGAGCGTATTGTCCTGCGAGCGCAGCAAAATCGCAGGACGGCGTGTGCCTGGCCTCCGACGCCGCGAACCCCATAATGAGCTCGGTGGGTGCTGAGCTCAACGTCGACACAGGACTTGAGCTCGACGTGCCCGCGCGCCTCCGAGTTGGCGTCGCGTTTCCTTTGGCGAATCGTGAGCGGTTTCGTGCGACAGGCGCGCAGGCGTACACCAGCTTTGGAGCGTCATTTTGATCAATGGCGACGCACTGGAGTACAGAGCAATGCAACTGCAACTGAACGGGCGAGAGGTGTCAGTGGGGTAGAAATCAGTCTTTCAGTTTATGACGCCCAGACTTGCCGCCGGGGCGTCATGTCAAAAGCGGCTTGTGTCCCGAATCGGGCAAAGAAAAGTCTGGGCGTAGTAAACTAGCAACTGACATCTACGCTACTGACACCTCTCGCCCGTTCAGTTGCAGTTGGTTGTACTTGCTGAGACTGACGTGTATCAGGGCAAACCCGAGTCTTCTCAGCCGAATACCACGCAAGAGCTTGCCCAAAAGAGTGTCGCAATCCCGCTGGAGAAAAAACGCCTCTCGCGATCTAACTCGGTAGCTGCGGGGTACTTACAGGTGCGCGAGCATTTCCAGCCACGTCGAACATTCAGCGCATGTTATGCAAAAGGTCCTACAGCGAACCAATTCCATCGCCATCGTGGAAAACCAGACGGTGGATCTCTATTCGTGATGTGGATACTGTAAGTCGTTGTCGGAACAGGAGATAGTCGCAGACTGGCGCGGACTCACGAATACGGGTAGAATGCCTCCCCGCATCGAAACCACCGATGCCCAAGCGTGCAGTCCTGACTTCATCGTCTAGTTCTTGACAACCCTTTTATCCTGCGGAGAGTTGTACTAATGCCGATACCCGCCGTGCCGCCCCAGGGCGACGCCCAGCTCAATGACAATGCTCGCACCGTGATCGGGAAACGATACCTGGTCAAGGATGCGACGGGCACGCCCGTGGAGCAGCCGGAAGACATGTTCTGGCGAGTAGCCGGCATTGTGGCCGAAGCTGATCGCCGTTACGGTTCCAGCGACGCCCAGGTGACCGATATGGCGAGCGACTTCTACCGTCTCATGGTCGAGCGTCGCTTCGAGCCGAACTCTCCCACACTTATGAACGCGGGCCGTCCGCTGGGACAGCTCTCTGCCTGCTTCGTTCTTCCCGTCGAAGATGCGCTGTCGAACGGTCGCGATGGCATCTATGACACGCTGCGCTCGATGGCGCTCATTCATCAGTCTGGTGGCGGCACCGGGTTCAGCTTTTCCAAGCTGCGCAGCAAAGGCTCGATGGTTCGCTCGACGACGGGCGTCGCGTCTGGTCCAGTCTCCTTCATGAAGCTCTACGACGCATCCACCGATGCAGTAAAGCAGGGCGGCACGCGCCGTGGCGCTAACATGGGCATCCTCCGCGTCGATCATCCAGACATCATGGATTTCATCACCTGCAAGGAAGACCTCACCCAGATCACCAACTTCAACATCTCGGTCGCCGTCACCGACAAGTTCATGCACGCTGTGAAGGAAGGAACGAGCTACGACTTGATCGATCCCTCCAACGGCAAGGTGACAGGCCAGCTCGACGCGCGCGCCGTGTGGGGCAAGATGATCGACGACGCGTGGCGCACCGGCGAGCCCGGCTGCTTCTTCATCGACGAGGCGAATCGGTACAATCCGGTGCCGCACGTCGGTAAGTACGAGGCGACGAATCCCTGCGGCGAGCAGCCTCTTCTGCCCTACGACGTCTGCAACCTCGGCTCGATCAACGTCGGCTACTACGTCGCGGATGGCGAGATGGATTGGAAGGCGCTCAAGCGCGATATGCATCTCTCGGTCCATTTCCTCGACAACATCATCGACGTCAACAAATACCCTCTGCCCGAAATCGACGCGCTCTCGAAGAGAATTCGCCGCATTGGGTTCGGTGTGATGGGATTTGCGGACGCGCTGGTGCGACTGGGCATCGCGTACAACACTGTTGAGGGCGTTGAGTTCGGCCGTCAGCTGCAGAAGTTCATCGACGTCGAATCGAAGCGCGAGAGCGAGCGCCTCGCCAACGAGCGCGGACCGTTTCCCGAATGGGCGAGATCCATCTGGGGTCCTGACGAGACGTGCGCGCGTGATGAGAAGGGCAATCGTGTTCGTCCCATGCAGATGCTTCGCAACTGCAACGTCAACACGATCGCGCCCACCGGTACGATCTCGATCATCGCGGGCTGCTCATCGGGTATCGAGCCCCTCTTCGCCGTGGCGTTCATGCGCAACCAGGCTGGCGTGCTGATGCCCGACGTGAACGAGGACTTTGTCGCCATCGCGCGGAAGGAAGGCTGGTACACCGAAGAGCTGATGGAGAAGATCGCAAAGGAAGGCCACATCCACCTCGAGGAAGTGCCGAAGCAGTGGCAACGCGTCTTCGTGACCGCGCACGACATAACTCCTGAATGGCACGTGCAGATGCAGGCTGCCTTCCAGGAGAATTGCGATTCGGCGATCTCGAAGACGACC
>Ga0193751_1001434_pt1 | contig 15313 bp, 16 predicted proteins | sample L1c2metaG_FD_143050 | JGI IMG/M metagenome (GOLD analysis project Ga0193751, IMG submission 143050) | Soil microbial communities from a riparian zone of the East river system, Colorado, United States - L1c2 | ecosystem: Environmental > Terrestrial > Soil > Riparian zone | place: USA: East River... | reverse complement strand
TCTATCGGCAAAGCCACGAAGCTACAGGGCAAAGCCACGCGGATCGGCGTGTGGAAGTGCAATGAGAAGGAATGCCGCAAGCAATTCACGGTCAAAGTCGGGACCGTTTTCGAGCATGGCCGCATCCCGCTCCATAAGATGCTCCAAGCGGTTTATCTGCTTTGCTGCTCGAAAAAGGGCTGCTCGTCGCACCAACTGCACCGCATTCTCGACATCACTTACAAGTCGGCCTGGTTTCTCTCACACCGCATCCGTGAGGCCATGCGGGAAGGATCGCTCGCACCGATGGGCGGTCCCGGCTCAATCGTAGAGGCGGACGAAACCTACATTGGACGGCAGCAAGGCCTGGACGTTGACCGCAGCGGCTACCACAACAAAAACATGGTGGTCACGCTGGTCGAGCGCGGCGGATCGGCTCGCTCATTCCACAGTGACGGGCATTCGGTAGCTTCGGTCTACCCGATTGTGCTTGAGAACATTCGCCGTGAAAGCCACTTAATGACGGATAAGGCGGCGCACTATCGCGCTCTTGGCGAATTGTTTTCGGATCATGGCACCATCGCTCATGAGCGCGGCGAATACGGACGCGGCGACATCCATACCAACACGGTCGAGGGCTATTACTCGATCTTCAAGCGCGGCATGAAAGGCGTGTATCAGCATTGCTCCGAAAAGCATCTGCACCGCTATCTTGCCGAGTTTGATTTCCGCTACTCGCACCGCGTCGCGCGTGGTGTGAACGATGATGCACGCGCGGATCGTGCGATGAAGGGCATCGTTGGCAAGCGGCTTACCTATCGAAATCCTCACGTCACCGCAGCCGAGTAAACGCCAGCAACGGCAGGCAAAACGGTTCGCGGAGCCTGTACAGCTTGAGTTTCGTTTTCCCGAGTCTAAGCGGTTGAAATGACTCGCCTAAATGATTCTCCTTGACGAATCAAAGGGATACCATATATTAGGGATAGTCGGGAGCGCGGCTCTAGCGCGTTGGAGAGTGCCTTACAAGCCTCTCCACCCGACGGCCGACTTTCATAAAAATCCGCGCGGATTTGGCTCGATGAAGTCCCCTTTAGGCATTTTGACCAGCCCATAGCCAAGAATTTCTCCGCGCGGCGAGCATCTGAAAACTGGTTTAATCAGGTTAGCAAAGCGATGTTCGCCGTTGTGAAAAGATCGGTGGACGGCACCGGCTACCATATCCGCAAGCTGTAAGCCGACACTTGCTTCACTAGGCGAGAAAAATATCGTCTCGATTACGTTGGCGTAATTCGACGTGAAAGGCTCGCCGCCTTCGAGTAATTCATGGTGACGAGCGCGTAGCTTTTCATCATCAGGCACAGCTCGATGGTCTGAAACCACAATGCCGTATTGCGTCTGACCAGTCACGCGAGTGGCGTCTTGAAGGAAATACTGGAACCGTTCCGTCACGCCTTTGTAAGTCAAATGATATACGTCATCCTGCGTGACGACAGATGGCCGTGCATATGCGGCTTGAATGCAAGTTACACAGCAAATCAGTTTTACCGCCTTCCGTGACGTTAATATCTGGAAAACATCGTTCCGCAGGGTACGCTTTTCTTGTTGATTCATGTGCGAAATAGATGTGGCGGCGTTGCCGGTGCCAAAATGCTTCCACTTCAATTCTCCGCGGACATTGCGGCTTGCTTTCTTGTATTCTTTGGCAATGCCGTGCCATGCACCCTCTGGTATAATCACCCCGGCAATGACTAGGTATTTGCCATTCGCCTTGTCGGGCTTAGGCGGCGTACCAGATTCATCGAGGAACAAAAAATACACGGGGAATCCCCATGCCGGTCCGAAAGTCAGAAAACAAGGATTCTCAAGTTAGCGCGTTCCGCAAGGCGGCGCGTGAGCTAGGCGCGGATGAATCCGACGAGAGGTTTAAAGACGCGCTGCGCAAGATCGCAAAACACAAACCACTAGAGCGGCGCCAACGCAAGAAAGTGAGCGCTTAAGCGTCCCCTGTCTCGTCAGTGGAAGGGGCACTGGCAGCGGTCGGTAAATCAATAAGTCGGCCTTGCTGAACTAAATCTTCCAAACCAATAGTAATCAAATGCCGCGCAACGGCGCTGTTTTCGTTACCGTATAAATCGCGCGCTACAAGTTGATTGAAAAGCGCCCGCATCCCAGCCGGCAAAGTCACGTATATCTGACGCGAGTCGGGATTGGGAGACTTTGCCATAACGCGGAACTCGGTACTGCTTACAAGCGGCCCATAGACTGTCATGGGGCCGCTTGAAGGGCGAGTCCTTCTATGAGAACATTGGAGCGTTGATTCGTGGCCCTGGATGGGCTGCAATAAAAAGCCCCTGAAAAGGGGGCCTGGAGATTAGGTGGGCCCTCCCGGGGATGATCCGGGAACCGTCCGATTAATAGTCGGCCGCTCTACCTATTGAGCTAAGGGCCCTTTAGTCTCCTGACTTCGACGGATCACCCCGCCCTCACTGGCGGGGTGATCTGCTTCGGAATCACCCGAAGCAATGCGGAGAAGGCTAGGAGAGGCCGAGGGAGCGCGTCAAGACTTTGTACGAAATTGTCAATGAACCACTAAATGTGGGGATTACGGGGACGAATCGAGCTAACGCAAAACCGCAGCCGGAAAAACGGAAATCAAGGTAGCCAGATTGGCGGCGTCCTCTGCAACTTCTGCTTAGTCAGATACATGAGCGCGCCGTCGGCCAGCGTATGCCGATTTAGGTTGCCCGCCTTGGCTGTCTTGATGATGGGCAGGGCGATTATTGTCCGGCCGGCCAGGGCATAATCTTCAGTAGCCCACGGCGCTTTGCTCGCTTCGACATCCGCCCAAGCGTCGTCGAAAGCGTCAGTCAGAATCTTGACGGCCTCGGGCTTAAAGGTCCGATCCGCAAACTGCCTGATAAATCCCTGCATGGCCGGGCCTCACTCCCGACGGCACGAACCTACCCCCATTAGTCGGTGGTTTGCAAGGTATATAATCGCCCAGCGGCGTGTTGCGCCTCGATCTTGTCCCAGATCAGCGCGGCAATATCGGCGCCGCCGAATTTTTTCACCGAGCGGATGCCGGTCGGCGAGGTGACGTTGATCTCGGTGAGAAATCCGCCGATCACGTCGATGCCGACAAACAGCAGGCGCCGTTCGCGCAAGGCCGGTCCGAGCCGCGCGCAGATTTCGCGCTCGCGCGCGGAAAGATCGGTCGCCTTCGGCACTCCGCCGCGCACCATATTGGAGCGCAGATCGTCAGCCGCGGGTATGCGGTTGACCGCACCGGCGAACTCCCCGTCGACCAGGATGATCCGCTTGTCGCCCTCCTTCACTGCCGGCAGATATTTCTGCACCACCCATGGCTCGCGGAATGTGGCGGCGAACAAATCATAGAGCGAACCGAAATTGAGATCCTCGCGGGCGAGCCGGAACACGGCCTCGCCACCTTTACCGTAGAGCGGCTTCATCACGATATCGCCGTGCTCGGCGCGAAATTTTTTGATCGCCGCAAGATCGCGCGTGACGAGCGTCGGTGGCATCAGATCGGGAAATTCGGTGACAAAGACCTTTTCCGGCGCGTTGCGCACCTGCGCCGGATCGTTGACCACCAGCGTCTTCGGCTGGATGCGCTCGAGCATGTGCGTCGAGGTGATGTAAGCCAGATCGAACGGCGGGTCCTGGCGGAGCAGCACGACATCGAACGACGCCAGCGCAACGAAGCGCGCCTCACCGAGCGTGAAATAGTCGCCGGCTTGGTCACGCACCGAAACCGCCCGCACGGTCGCCGAGACTTTGCCGTCATACATCACCAGCTGATCGGGCGTGTAATAGGCGAGCGAATGGCCGCGCGCCTGCGCTTCCAAGAGCAAGGCAAAGGTCGAATCGCCGCCAATATTGATCCGCTCGATTGGATCCATCTGGACGGCGACGTTCAAGCTCATCTGTGCTGATCCGGCTGGGGTTGTCAGGTCGATCTTAGATTTGACGCTGCGGTGGGAGTTTATCGCGCCAAAGGCCGTTTTGAGCAAAGCACAAGTTTGCAGTCAACGATGCGGCGAGGCCGGCGGAGCTCCGCATAGCCAATATGGCGCGAGCGTTCCATTTACCCCCCTGCATTGAAGGCATTGACGATGTGGCGCGGCAGTTTACCCGGCGTGACAACGACGACGTCGAAACGGATTTCGCCGTTTGCATGTCCGGGATAGCGAGCGAGCCACAGCTCGGCCGCGCTAACGATGCGGTGCTTTGTTCGCTCGGTCACCGCCTCCATGGCGTCGTTGGCGCTGGCGCGCGCCTTGACCTCCACGAAAACCAGGATCCCACGCCGCCGCGCGACGATGTCGATTTTGCCGAATGGCGTTTTCCAGCGCCGGGCGAGGATGCGATAAGCCTTGGCGATCAGCAACAACGCGGCGCGGCTTTCTGCCGAAAGCCCGCGCCGGAAAGCTTCGATGCGTTCCGGCCGCGGCAGCGCCTTCGGCGCTTTCAGCGGCTCAGTGCGGCGCGCCATGGTCGGCATCTTTTTCGGCATCTTTGCTCAGCGCCAGCGCGCATCGGTAGACTTCGCGCCGCGGGCGCCCAGTGACATGAGCGACTTCACCCACGGCGTCTTTCAGCGACAGCCGTTGCAGCGCATCGCGCAGCAAGACTTCGGCCTCGGCGGCGCTTGTTTGCACCGCCGCCTGCGGCGGTGCGACGACCACAACGATCTCGCCGCGCGGTTCGGCGTCGGCATAGGCTCGCGCGAGGCTTGTAAGTTCGCCGCGCTTGATCTCCTCATGGAGCTTAGTCAGTTCGCGGCACAATGCGGCCTCACGGTCTGCGCCGAGCCCGGCAGCGAGATCGGCTAGCGTCGCGCCGATCCGCGGGCCGGTCTCGAAGAGCACAAGGGTAGCGGGAATGCGGGCGAGTTCGGCAATGCGGGCGCGGCGCGCTACAGCCTTTGGCGGTAGAAATCCAGCGAAGAAGAACTGATCGGTCGGCAATCCGGCGACCGAGAGCGCGCTCAGCACTGCCGAAGCGCCGGGCAAGGCGGTAACGAGGTGGCCGGCATCCTGCGCGGCGCGAACCAGCTTGAATCCCGGATCGGAAATGAGTGGGGTGCCGGCATCGGAAACGAGCGCAATGGCAGCGCCCTCGGCCAGTCGGCGCAACAGGGCCGGGCGCGCCTTCGCTGCGTTGTGGTCATGGTACGGCGTGAGCGGCGTCGCGATCGCGTAGCGGTCGAGCAATTTGCGCGTGACGCGGGTGTCTTCACAGGCAATCAGGTCGGCGCCGGCGAGGGTCTGCAGCGCGCGCAGGGTGATGTCGCCGAGATTGCCGATCGGCGTGGCAACCAGATAGAGCCCCGGCGCAAGCCGCGAACCTTGGATCGGCTGGTCGGCAATGACGAAGCAGCCGACGGCGCCTTCGTCATTGCGCGCATCGTGGCGGGGTGCATTGCGAACCGGGATGCTCATTGCCGCCACTCTAGCCTTGCTTTCGCGAAGCGTCACAGTCGCGCCAAATTCGTTATCTTTTTCATTTGGTTAACCATTCGCCGCCAATATGTCGGATTGGCGGTGCCGAATGGTTAACGGCGCTCGGGGCCGCCGTGGGGAGGACTGCCGTGTCCGCGCAGCTGCAGGTTCAGGGCTCGGCGGAGTTGCCAACGCGGCGCCGCTCGATCGCGGGCCTGCTTGCCGCCGCCGGTGCGCTGGTTGCCGGTTGTTCGCAAAATTCGCAGTACCTGTCGTCAGCTCCACCGCCGCAGAGCCCGCAGACGCCGCAGACGACAACGATCGGCACCGGTCAGGTGAAAGCCGGGCTCATTTTGCCGTTGTCGGGCCCGGGCAATGCCGGCATCGCCGGCCAAGCCATGCGCAATGCCGCAGAAATGGCGATTGCCGAGTTCAACAGCCCCAATCTTCAGCTCCTGGTCAAAGACGACGGCGGCACCGCGGAGGCGGCCCGCCTTGGCGCACAACAGGCGCTCGACGAAGGCGCCGAAATCATCCTCGGCCCGTTGTTCGCGCAATCGGTCGGCTTTGTCGGTCAAGTAGCCCGCCCGCGCAATGTGCCGGTGATCGCATTCTCGACCGATGCCAATGTTGCCTCGAGCGGCATCTATTTGCTTAGTTTTCTTCCCGAGTCCGACGTCGATCGCATCGTGCAATACGCAACTTCGACCGGGAAGCACTCCTATGCAGCGCTTATTCCGGACAACCCCTACGGCACGGTGGTGGAAGCGGCATTCAAGCAAGCGGTAGCGCGGCGCAGCGGCAGCCAGATTGTCGCGCTCGAACGCTATCCGCACGATAAGACCGCGATGGCCACGCCCATTCGCAGCATCGCCCAAGCTTCAGCGCGGGCCGATGCTTTGTTCATCCCCGACGGCGGCGATGCAGTGCCGATGTGGCGCAGGCTCTCGCGGCAGCTGGGGTAAATCCGAAACGACTGCAATTGCTCGGTACCGGGCTTTGGGACGACCCGCGCATCTATGCCGCTCCCGCTCTTGATGGCGGCTGGTATGCCGCGCCGGACGGGGTTGGTTATCGAAACTTCTCGGCGCGCTATCGCGCGCGTTACAACCAAGATCCGGTCCGAACCGCGACGCTCGCCTATGATGCGGTGGCGCTCGTCGCTGCACTGGTAAAAACGCAAGGCCCGCAGCGATTTTCGCAGCAAGTGCTGACCAATCCCTCCGGCTTCACCGGAATCGACGGGCTGTTTCGTTTCCGCACCGACGGCACCAATGAGCGCGGCTTGGCGGTGCTTCGCGTCTCCAGCGCCGGCGCTCAGACGGTCTCTCCGGCACTGCGCAGCTTCGGCGCCGGATCGGCGACATAGCCGCGCGACAATCACCGTCTCGCGCCGTCACCCGCCCGAGCATTTTATTTAGGCGGCGAGGTCGGCAACCACCGCATCGAGCACGGGGAAGCCGGACAGCGTCACGCGCAGCTGACCGGCGGGCGTCGTCTCGATGAAGCCGTGCTCGTGCAACATGGCGATGCGTTCGGCCTGCAGCGGGCGTCCGGCGATCGCTGCGTAGCGCGCGAGATCGATGCCTTCGGCGAGCCGAAGGCCCATCAGCAGAAACTCATCGGCGTGCTCGGCGGATGTGAGCACCTCGTCGGCGACGACGCCGTGACCATCTTTCTCCACGTGCGCGAGCCACGCTTCCGGGCGCTTCTCCGTTGCGGTGGCATGGCGTTCGCCCGCGATATCGAGCCGGCCATGGGCGCCCGGGCCGATCCCGGCATATTCATGGCCGCGCCAGTAGATCAGGTTGTGCCGGCATTCTCCGCCGGGGCGGGCATGGTTTGAAATCTCATAGGCCGGCAGGCCATGGGCGGCGCAGATGTCCTGGGTGACGTCATAGAGAATGCGCGCGGTGTCCTCGTCCGGCGGACGCAATTTGCCCGCCGCGTGGAGCGCGGCGAACGGCGTCTCCGGCTCGATCGTGAGCTGGTAGAGCGAAACATGCTCGCCGGCTTGCGCCAATGCGGTGCGAAGCTCGTTCGACCAGTGTTCGGGTGTTTGATCGGGACGTGCATAGATGAGATCGAACGAATAACGATCGAAAACCGCGCGCGCCACGCCAAGTGCAGCCAACGCTTCGCGCGCCGAATGGGTGCGACCAAGTGCGGCGAGGTCGCGATCCTCGAGCGCCTGCACGCCGAGCGAGACGCGGTTGACGCCGGCGGCGCGATAGCCGCGAAACCGCTCGGCCTCGACGCTGGTCGGATTGGCTTCAAGCGTGATCTCGACGTCGGAGGCAATTCGCCAATGACGTGCCATCGCTTCGATCACGCCGGCAATCGTCGCGGGTCGCATCAGCGAGGGCGTGCCGCCGCCGAAAAAGATAGTCGACACGGTGCGCTCCGGTACACGGCCAGCCGTAGCAGCAATCTCGGCGGCAAAAGCGCGGACCCATCGCGGCTCGTCGATTTGTTCGCGGCGGACATGGCTATTGAAATCGCAATATGGACATTTCGAGAGGCAGAACGGCCAGTGGATATAAACGCCGAACGCCTGTGCGTTGTGGCCGGCGTCACGGGAAGCGGCAAAAGAATGATCAGTGCCGGTCAAGACAAGCCTCGGCCAATTTCATGAAAGCGCGGGTACGGTGCGATAGGCCTTTGCCGTGCGGCGGCAATCCGTGTTTCTCGTCGCTCGACATTTCGCCGAAGGTTCGTTGCTCGCCGTCCGGCTGGAACATGGAGTCGTAGCCGAAACCCCGATCGCCGCGCGGCGGCCATACCAGTGTGCCGGCGACGCGCGCCTCGAATTGCTCGACGTGGCCATCCGGCCAGGCCAGGCACAACGCCGAAACAAATTGCGCGCGGCGACGTTCCGCCGTCGTTGCGCCCCGCGCGCGCAATTGTTGCTCGATTATTTCCATGGCGCGACCGAAGTTCCGATCGGGGCCCGCCCAGCGCGCCGAGTGAATTCCGGGCGCGCCGTCGAGCGCGTCAACAACAAGCCCCGAATCGTCGGCCAGCGCTGGGAATCCGGCACCTTTAGCGGCCGCTTCGGCTTTGATGCGGGCATTTTCGCCGAATGTAGTTCCGCTTTCATCCGGCTCGACCAAGCCCAATTCACCAGCCGATATGGCCGCTATCCCATAAGGCGCAACCAGTTCGCTCATTTCAGCAAGCTTGCCGGGATTATGCGTTGCGATCGCCAGACGATCCGAGTCCAAATGCCGGCTTGCGAATGTCGGGTGGTGGCCCGAACGATTATCGGCAAGGTCATCATCAACGATCCGTGTTCCGACATCGGACTTCGCCATTCGCTTCACATCACTGCCATCTTCTGCAAATCGATCAGCTTGGCCACGCCTCTGCGCGCCAGCGCCAGCAAAGCCGAGAACTGTGTTTCCGTAAACGGTACCTTCTCCGCAGTGGCCTGGACTTCGACGATATTGCCCGAGCCGGTAAGGACGAAGTTGGCGTCGGTGTCGGCCTGCGAATCCTCGGTGTAATCCAGGTCAAGCACCGCCACGCCGGAACAAACCCCGCAGGAGATCGCGGCGATATGGTCGCGCAAAACTTCGCTCTCGATCATCTGGCGGGTTTTCATCCAGCCGAGGCAATCGTGCAGCGCGATCCACGCTCCGGTGATTGAGGCCGTCCGGGTGCCGCCGTCGGCCTGAATGACGTCGCAGTCGATCGTGATCTGACGTTCGCCGAGCGCCTTAAGATCGACCACTGAACGAAGGCTGCGTCCGATCAGGCGTTGTATTTCCACCGTGCGGCCGTTCTGCTTGCCGCTCGATGCTTCGCGGCGCGTGCGTTCAAGCGTCGCTCGCGGCAGCATGCCGTATTCGGCGGTGATCCAGCCGCGCGCCTGGCCCTTGAGCCAGGGTGGCAGCCGATCCTCAAGCGTGGCTGTCACCAGCACATGGGTATCGCCGAATTTCACGAAACATGAACCTTCCGCATATTTCACCACGCCGCGCTCGAGCGACACGGGGCGTAATTCGTCAGGCTGTCGGCGGCTCGGCCGCATGCATTTCTCCAAATCTTGCCGGCACAACTGCGCCGGCAGCTTACCCTTGTAAAGGATGAACTTGGGCAGTGCTTGGCCAGGGTGCGACCTTGTAGTTGGGAAGCGACCGGCCGCACAAGAGATCGCCGCGAGGGCATGCAGAAAAGTCGAAAACAACCGCAATGGCCGGCGATTGCCAGCTTGCTTGGCTTACCGCTACGCTCTGATGCGCGGAGGAGAAGTGATGGCTAAACAAGTGATCCAAGAGCCCACGCGCATTTTAGCTGAATTTGCCGCGCGGCTCCGCTTTGAGGATTTGCCCGAGCGGAGCCGCGAGCATTGCAAGAATCTGATCTTGGACGCGCTTGCCTGCGCGCTTGCCGGACATCAAGGGGAAGAGACCGGTCAGGTCAGAGCCTTGGCGTCAGCGCTCGCGGAAGGAAATGAATCGAGCGTCATCGGCGGAGGGCATTTGTCGCTCATCGCCGCCACGCTGCTCAATGGTTATCTGATCACGGCGGTTACGATGTGCGACGTGCATCGCGCCACCATGACCCACATCACTCCCGAAATCGTCCCGCCGGCGCTCGCCATCGCCGAGCGCGATGATTTGATAGGGCGCGATCTCCTGGTCGCCGTAGCCGCCGGTTGCGAAGTGACAACGCGCATTGGCATCGGCCTCGATTATCCGGCGTTTCGTGCGCGCGGCTGGCACGGGCCGGGTGTTATCGGCCCGTTCGGCGCGGCCGCGGCGGTCGGCTCGCTTCTGAAATTCGACGCCGACGCGATGGCGCGGGCTTTCGGACTCGCCGGCAGTCAGGCCGCGGGTACCTACGCCGCATGGGGCACGCCGACGGTAAAATTCCATCAGTGCCGGGGTGCTATTTCGGGTCTCCTGGCGGCACTGTTGGCGCAACAAAACTTCGTCGCAACACGGGAGTTTCTAAGCGCGGCAGACGGCGGGCTTTACAACGTCTATAGCGGCGGCGGCAAACCGGAAGCGGCGATCGCCGAACTGGGCCGTCGGTTCGAACTGGAGCGCATCGCGCTGCGGCTATGGCCGTCGGCGACGCTGATTCAAGGGATGAACACGGCGCTTTTTGGTCTGCTCGCAACACACAAGATCGAGGCGGCGCGCGTCCGCCGCGTTGCGATAGCGCTCAGCCAAACCGCTTACGATATGCACGGCGGCTTCGGCACCTATAAAGGGAAGTTCGAAGCGCTCTTGTCGGCCCATTACACCGCCGCGGCGGTCCTGCACGACGGCGCGTTGAGTTTGGCGCAGTTCGCCCCACAGCGCTACGACGATCCGACACTCCGCGCTTTCGCCGCAGAAAAGGTCGAAGTCCGCGCCGATGCCACAGTGAGCGGCTCGCAAGCCAAGGTCGAGATTGTTCTTGAGGATGGCACGAGATTCGACGCGCGCTGCGAGCATCCGCTCGGTTCGTTCGAGAATCCGCTGTCGCAAGCACAGGTCGAGCAAAAATTCCGCGATTACGCCGCGGACGTGCTGTCGGAGGCCCGTATCGACGAGGCGATCGATGCAGTCGGCCGGCTGGAGGATTTCGGCTCGGTGCGTAAATTGATGGCGCTCCTGCGCACGACGCCGCGCGCGCGTGCGATCGCGGCGGCGGAGTGATACATAGAGGGCAGACTTCGGGGAAAGACTTCGTTTAAGGCTGCGGAGCGATGTTTTGAGTAGCCACCAACTTCCGCTTGGCGCGACCCAAATGGGCCTCGCTCAACTCAACGAACGTTCGCGCGAGATTTTTCGCCTGATCGTCGAGAGCTATCTCGCGACCGGCGAGCCGGTTGGCTCGCGCAATCTGTCGCGCATCCTGCCCATGACCTTGTCGCCGGCTTCGGTGCGTAACGTCATGTCCGATCTTGAACAGCTCGGGCTGGTCTATGCGCCCCACACCTCCGCTGGCCGTTTGCCGACCGAGATGGGGCTTCGCTTCTTCGTCGATGCATTGATGCAGATTGGCGACCTCACCGAAGCAGACCGCAAAACCATCGAAGCGCAGGTTGCCGGTTCCGGTCAGGCCAAATCGCTGGAAGCGGTACTGACCGAAGCGTCGGGCCTGCTCTCCGGCTTGAGTCGCGCCGCCGGTGTGGTGCTCACGGCCAAATCAAATCCGCGGCTCAAACATATCGAATTCGTGCGGCTGGAGCCCGAACGCGCCATGGTCGTGCTAGTCAGCGAAGACGGGCAGGTCGAGAACCGCGTTGTCAATGTTCCGCTCGGCTTGCCGACCTCTGCTTTGACCGAGGCCGCCAATTTCCTCAATGCACGGATCCGCGGCCACACGCTGTACGAAGTGAAGGCCGAGATCGAGCGCACGCTGAAAGAGAGCGAAGCGCAACTCGATCAATTGACCCAGAAGATCGTCGCCGCGGGCCTGGCGAGCTGGTCGGGCGGCGAGCGCGAGGAGCGCAAGCTGATCGTGCGCGGTCAAGCGCATCTACTCGAGGATCTCAAGGCACTCGCCGATCTGGAACGGGTGCGGCTGTTGTTCGACGATCTTGAGACCAGGCGCGAGGTTATCGATCTGCTCGGCCGTGCCGAGCAGGCCGAAGGCGTGCGTATCTTCATCGGTTCGGAAAACAAGCTGTTTTCACTGTCGGGCTCCTCGACCATCGTGGCGCCCTATCACGACGCGGCTGGGCACATTGTCGGGGTACTCGGGGTCATCGGGCCGACCCGGCTGAACTACGCCCGCATCGTGCCCATGGTCGACTACACGGCCAAAGTGGTGAGCAAACTGCTCGGCGGCTGACCGCCTGTATTCCGCTTGATTTTTGCCGTTTCAGCCCTGATATGCGGGGCACTGGTCGAGCAAAAGCCCGAACCGCGGCAGTCAAACCGGACCGCGTCTGGGGCGCGCTGTTTCGGGATCATGATTATTGAACGGAATGAGAGATGACGGATAAAACCGCCCGCCATACCGCTCGCGCGCAAGAGGAAGCCTCGCGGGCACCGGCCGCGGCCTCCGAACAGGCCGCGGCCTCCGAACAGGCGGCGGCTCCGGAGCCATCCACGGCGCTGGAGCGCGAGCATGCCGAAACCAAAGACCGGCTGTTGCGCGCGCTCGCTGAAATGGAAAATCTGCGAAAACGCACCGACCGCGAAATCGCCGAGTCGCGGCTCTATAGCCTCACATCGTTTGCGCGCGACCTGCTCGTGGTGGCCGACAATATGCGCCGCGCGCTCGACGCAGTGGCGCCTGAGCTGCGGTCGAGCGCAGAGGGCGGGGTGAAAGCGCTCATCGAGGGGGTCGAGCTGACCGAACGGGAATTGTTGAAGGCGCTGGAGAAGAACGGGGTCCGGCAGTTCACGCCGCAAGGCGAAAAATTCGATCCGAACGTTCACCAGGCGATGTTCGAAATTCCTGACGCGACGGTGCCCGCGGGCAGCGTCGTGCAGGTGGTGCAGCCGGGCTACATGCTCGGCGACCGCGTGCTGCGTCCGGCCCTGGTCGGCGTGTCGAAGGGCGGACCAAAAATGGCTCCCGCGCCGCCTGGTAACGACAATAAGACGCCGAAGGAGCCGGCGGCGAATAGCTGACCGCGATCAGTTCGTGGCGACGCTGTCGCGCACGCTGCGCAGCCGCCCGAGCATCTCGGGCCAAGCGTCCAAGCGCGCAATCCCGATCATCCGCAAGAATCCGCCCGAGCCGAACCGCAGCCACTGCACGACCATCACATCGGCACCGGTCCCGCCGTCCTTGGCCTTTGCCAGGGTCTGGTAGCCCGGCTGGCTAGCGATGCGAAGCGGTCCAGCGTCCTGCACGTGCACATCTTTGATTCCGGCAATTTGGCCGAAAGTCACGCGCGCGAAATTATCCCGATCGCCGACGTCCTCGGGCCCGCCGGGCAATGCTGCGATAAACATGCGCCCCTTTGCGGTCGCATTGGGATCATCGGCAACCTGATCGGCCGGCACGTCGACCAGCACGATGGCGCGGCCAGGCACGACATCTTCAACATGGAAGCCGGCCAACTGTCCGATCTTAAACGGGATCAAGCTCAGCTGCTCGGCTTCAGGCACACGCGCGCGCACTGTAAGCGTCGCGAAAGTCGCGCGCACCGTTTGCTCTGAGTAAGTTGTATCTTGTTCCGGCACTTGAAAGTTGACCAGGGCGGTCAGATCGCCTGCAGCTGTGATCAGCAGCCATTTACGAAAATGTTCTTTGTCGATTGCCTCTCTGCCGTTTAGCACGAAGCCTTTGCCGGCCGGTAGCTCGATAGGCTCGCGCCGATCAACCTCGATGCCTTGCTTCTTCATGGCCTCTGGGACCATCGACTTGGCCAATTGATCGTACGCTGCCGCCGGGAGCGCCGTGAGCAGAATCGTGGCGTTAGTGGCGGGGTCTTGGAAGCCTGGGAACGTGCGGCTCACCAGCATGCCTGGCGGCGGCACCAGCCCGAGCCGCGAGCCGGCCGGGAAAATCGCATCGGCCGCGAACGCCTCCGGCACGGTCGCTATCATCAAGAGCACCGCCAAAAAAGCAGAAAGGTAGCGGCACGCGGCGCTGTCCGCGACTGTGACGCAGCGTGATCGAGAAATGACTGTGAGGGCAAATTGCATCGGGTTATCGGTTTGATACTTGCGCTATCGTACTTGCGCTTTCGTACTTGCGCTTTGGTACTTGCGCTTTGATTCTCGCGCTTTGGTTCTCGGCGTTGAGGCGCAGAAGCTTCACGCCTACTGTCGCGGACAGGTTACGCGCCGCATCGTCAGATTGATCCGTCCGCCCTCGGTGAGCAAGGTCGATGTCTGCGCATAGATGCGGTCGACGCCGTGAAAGGCCAGGCGCGCATCGCCAGCAAGCACGAGCACATCGCCGGAATTGAGGCGGAACGAGCGGGTCGAATCGCCTCGCTTGCCGTCGCCGACGCGGAACAAACAAGAATCGCCCAGCGACAGCGATACGACCGGTGCCGAAAAATCGGCTTCGTCGCGATCTTGATGCAAGCCCATTTTCGCCGTTGGACCGTAGTAATTGATCAAGCACGCTTCCGGCGGGTCCGGATATTGCGCGACATCGTCCCACAACCGCAGCAGCAGGTCCGGAATCGCGGGCCACGTCTGCCCGCTCTGCGGATGGGTGCTCTCATAGCGATAACCGCGCTCGTCCGAAATCCAGCCGAGCGGACCGCAATTTGACATGCCAACGGACATCGGCCGGCCAGACTTTGGCATGCGCGGCTTATAGAGCGGCGCGTCCGCAAGCACGCTGCGGATCGCCGCAAGTGCGGTGAGCTGTGCATTGCGGCTGAAATATTCCGGATAAAGCCGCAGTCCCGAGCCGCCGATTAGCAAGTTCATGTGTGGCCCTTCGGTGTGCGCCCCATCATGTGCTCCCCTTCATGGGATCTTTACGGCTTGTGAACACCGTCTTGGTCTAAGGTCACGACTATCAAGGCGCTCGCGGTGAAGCACGCCACAGGCAAAAATCTATGCCCGGTTCATCCCCGCCGCAGCTAGTGCACTATCCCGGCTCGTCGGTCGCGGGAAACGCTGGTCGGCACGGACAATCCTGCCTTGCAGCGCGATGATGCCCTCCTATATGAGCCAAGGGAAATCGCCTCGCGCAGCCCGTTTCGGACCGCCGGGGCGATGTGTGAATAAGGGGGTCGGACTTAAGGGCGCCTCTGATGGGCCAGCCCGACCTGCCGCAAAGGAGAGGATTTAGGACCATGGCTAAGGTCATCGGTATCGATCTCGGGACGACCAATTCCTGCGTCGCCGTAATGGAAGGCAAGACGCCGAAGGTCATCGAGAACGCTGAAGGGATGCGCACGACGCCGTCCATCGTCGCTTTTACGGACGAGGGCGAGCGTCTGGTCGGCCAGC
>Ga0193751_1001433_pt1 | contig 15317 bp, 13 predicted proteins | sample L1c2metaG_FD_143050 | JGI IMG/M metagenome (GOLD analysis project Ga0193751, IMG submission 143050) | Soil microbial communities from a riparian zone of the East river system, Colorado, United States - L1c2 | ecosystem: Environmental > Terrestrial > Soil > Riparian zone | place: USA: East River... | reverse complement strand
CCGGCGAGCCGGAGCGTTCGTGCGGTCAGCAGCTTGTCGTGGGCGACGACTAGGGCGCCGGGAGGATTCCGCACGTCTATGCCGCCGGCCGCGAGCCGCTCCAGCTCGCCGGTGCCGCGTTCGATGCCGTCGAGCTCCTCGCGCACGTCGAGCCTCGCCAGCGCGACGTCTCCCGGCTCGAGGAGTGCCAGCGCCCGGCGCGGTTCGACGACGGACGCGGCAAAGCCGCGGGCAGCGGCCGCTGTGGCGAGCGCCACGTTCGTCGGGCTCAGCCGATGGGCGACGACGGCGAACCTCATCGCCGAAATGGTGCGGGCGGTTCCGAGCGGCGTGGGGGTCGATCCGGTGACGCGCCGGTGTCGGAGCCGCTACCCGGCGGGCGCGGCGCCGTTCGTCGACGCCTTCGGGACCGGCTCCAGCCGGTAGCCGACGCCGTACCGCGTCTGGATGAACGTGTGCGTCGACGCCTGGCGATCGACCTTCTCTCGGAGGCGGCGAACGAACACGTCGACGGTGCGGTCGCGGTGCGACTCACGCCGGCCCCAGAGCTTCTGCAGCAGCTCGTCGCGGGTGACGACGCGGCCGCGGTCGAGGGCGAGCTGGTAGAGGAGGCGGAACTCCGTCGGCGTCAGCTCGGCGCTGCCGCCGTCGACGAATGCCTGCACCTCGAGCGGGTCGATCCGCAGCTCCTCGATCTCGATCGGCTCGCCGCGCGGCGTCTCCTCGCGGCGGATCGCCCGCCGGGAGGCCGCGCGCACACGTGCCACGAGCTCCTTCATCGAGAACGGCTTGACGAGATAGTCGTCGGCTCCGATCTCGAGCGCGTGTATGCGGTCGTGCTCGGTGCCACGGGCGGAGACGACGACGATCGGCGTGCCGATCCCCTCCTTCCGCGCCGTCTCGATCAGCTTCCAGCCGTCGATGCCCGGAAGCATCAGGTCGAGCACGCACACGTCCGGCTGCTCGTAGCGAAGCCGGGCCAGCCCCTGCGTGCCGTTGCCGACGGCGACGGGGTCGAACCCTGCGGCGCCGAGGTGCCGCGCCATTCCCTGCGCGATCACCTCGTCGTCCTCGACGATGAGAACCTTGGGCATTGTTGTGTTCATTATCGGCATCAGCCGCGTTGTCGAAGGGTAGAGGAATGGTGAAGGAGTGGTGAACGAGGATCGGGCCAGAGCCGTCGCCGCGAGCTCCGACGAGCCGATCGTCGTCCTCGACAGCGAGCGGCGGGTCGTGGCGGCGAGCGACGCAGCAGAGAGCCTTCTCGGCGCCGTCGAGCCGGGCCGGCGGCTGCCCGAGGAGCTCGCGGCCGCCCATCCCGACGTCCTCGTGCTCTTCCTCGAGTCGGCGCCGGAGCTGCCCGCCTACCAGGAGCTGCGGGCCGGCTTCACGGCGGCCGTCTCGCACGAGCTGCGCACGCCGCTTGCGCGCTTGCTGGTGCTGCTCGAGAGCGCGACGCTGCCCGGCTCCGACGTCGGCGAGCTGATGGAGCAAGCGCGGCAGGAGGTCGAGCAGGCACGGGAGCTGATCGACGACGTGCTCTTCCTCGGCGAGCTCGAGACGGGCCGAGAGGTCGTCTCCCTCGGTCGCACGCTGCCGCAGCCCGTCGTGGAGGAGGTCGTCGCGTCGTTGGCGGAGCGGGCGGATCACGCGCAGGTCGTGGTCGAGGTCCGAGTCGACGACCGCGTAGAGCTGCCGCTGCGTCCGCGGATGCTGCGGGTAGTGCTCGAGAACCTCCTCGCGAACGCGATCCGCTACGCCGGGCAGGGAAGCACGTGCACGGTCGAGGTTTCGGAGTCCGGCGACGGGCCGCGACTCACGGTCTCCGACGACGGCAAGGGAGTAGAGCCCGCCGATCTCCCCCGTCTGTTCGAGCGCTTCTACCGCGGCGACCAGGCACGCACGAGCCGGGGCACGGGGCTCGGGCTCGCGATCGTCAAGCACGTCGTCACGGCAGCGGGCGGCGACGTCGAAGCTGACAGCGAGCCCGGGCGCGGCCTCGAGATCCGCGCGCGGTTCCCGCCCGGATAGCTCATGGGTGCTGCGCACCCGCTCCAGCTTCGCGAGCTACCTAGCCGAAGCGGCCCGTGACGTAGTCCTCCGTCCGCTTGTCGGACGGGGCGGTGAAGATCTTCTCGGTCGCGTCGTACTCGATCAGCTCGCCCCAGCGCTCGCCTTCCTCGCCGCGCGAGATCGAGAAGAAGGCGGTCATGTCGGCGACGCGGGCCGCCTGCTGCATGTTGTGGGTGACGATCACGAACGAGTACTCGGTCTTGAGCTCGTGGAGGAGCTGCTCGATCGCCTGCGTCGCGATCGGGTCGAGCGCGGACGCCGGTTCGTCCATGAGCACGACGTCCGGCTCGACCGCGATGGCGCGGGCGATGCAGAGACGCTGCTGCTGGCCGCCCGAGAGCGAGAGGGCGCTCGCCTTCAGCCGGTCCTTCACCTCGTCCCAGAGAGCCGCCTGCGTCAACGCCCGCTCGACACGCTCCGAAAGGTTGTCCTTCATCCCGAGCACCTTCAGGCCCCAGGCGACGTTGTCGTGGATCGACTTCGGGAACGGGTTCGCCCGCTGGAAGACCATCCCGATCATCCGCCGCACAGCGACCGGGTCGACGTCCTTTGCCGCGATGTCCTGGCCGTGGTACCGGATCGTTCCCGTCTGGCGGAAGCTCGGGACGAGATCGTTCATCCGGTTCAGGCAGCGGATGAAGGTGCTCTTGCCGCAGCCCGAGGGGCCGATGACGGCGGTGACGAGGTTCTTGTAGGCCTGCATCGACACGTTCTTGAGGGCCGGCTTGGAGCCGTAGATCGCGGTCAGGTCCTGAATGTCGAAAACCTGCTCGAGCCGCTCGCGCGGCGGCAGCGGCTGACGCTTCATCTCGACGCGCACGGCGTGCTCGATCGTACTCGACGCGGACACAGGCTCCTCCTTCATCTGGCTCATCCGGCGGCTCGCGCGATCTTGCGACGGCTACGGGTGGCGAGCCACCGTGCTCCGAGGCTCGCGAAGAGGATGAACAGGATCAGAACGAGCGCTGCCGCCCAGGCGCGCGCATGGTCGGCCGGATCGGCCGAGTCCGAAAGCTCGAAGATCGCGACGGGAACGGTCTGGAGGGCTTGAGACGGGTTCCAGTGGGTCCCGGTGGCGACGAGCGACGAGGTGAAGAGCAGCGGCGCCGTCTCCCCTGCGACTCGCGCCACCGCGAGTGTCGCGCCCGTCAGCACCCCGCCGATCGTCTGCGGGAGCACGATCCCGAGCGTGGTGCGCCAGCGCGGCGCCCCGACGGCCAGCGCGGCCTCCCGCAGCGAGTCGGGCACGAGCGCGAGCACTTCGATGGTCGAGCGTGCGACGAGCGGGAGCATGATCACGGCGAGTGCGAACGCGCCCGCGTAAGCGCTCTGGCCATGGGCGACCACGATCAGGCCAAAGACGAAGAAGCCGATCACGATCGCGGGGACGCCGTTGAGCACGTCGAGCGTCAGGCCGACGGCGCTCCGGACGAGCCTGGAAGCGAACTCGTTGACGTAGATCGCGATCAAGATCCCGAAGGGGAGGGCCATCGCCGTGGCGAGGCCGACGATGACGAACGACCCGGCGAAGGCGTTCGCAAGCCCCTGCTTGACGTTGAGGGGGCCGAACCCCCCCGATGCTTGCTGCGGCTTCGTGAGAAAGTCGAAGCTCAGCTGACTCGCCCCACGCTGCGCAACCGACCACACCACGACACCGAGGAAGAAGACCGCCACCGCGGCCGCTAGCCAGGCGAGCAGCTCCATTCCGCGGTTGGCGACCCGCCGCCTCCGCAGCCGGTCGTTCGGGCGCTGCAGCACGCTGAGGTCGCCGGTTCTCACCGAGCCATCAGCCCCTGGCGTCGCGCGGCACGCCGCACGATCCACTGCGCGAGCAGGTTCACGAGGATCGAGAAGACGAGCAGGATCAGGGCGAGGTAGATGAGCGACGACAGCTCGAGCCCCGACGACGCGCCCTGGTAGTTGTTGGCGATCATCGCGGCGAGCGTGCTCCCGGGCTTGAAGAGGTTCGCATTGATGGCCGTTGCCGAGCCGATCGTCAGCCCGACGGCGATCGCCTCGCCGATAGCCCGGCCGAAGCCGAGGATCATCGCGGCCGCCACGCCGCCGCGCGCGTAGGGAAACGCGACGCCGCGAACCATCTCCCAGCGCGTCGTGCCGAGACCGAGCGCCCCCTCCTTCAGCTCCGACGGCACGCTAAGGAAGAGCTCGCGCGAGATGCTCGCGATGATCGGCAGGATCATGATCGTCAGGACGACGATCGCCGTGAAGACATTCGAGCCGTAGGACCCCGGCGGGCCGAAGAGCGGGATGAAGCCAAGCGCCGAGTGGAGCGCCGGGTCGACGTGGTCGCGCAAGATCGGAGCGAGGACGATGAGCCCCCAGAGCCCGATCACGACGCTGGGAATCGCGGCGAGCGTCTCGACGAGCGCCGTGATGGGGCCGCGTAGCCCGCGAGGGGCCAGCTCGCTGAGGAAGAGCGCGATGCCGAGCGCGATCGGGGTGGCGAGGATCAGCGCCGCGATCGAGGTCACGGCGGTACCGAAGAGGAAGCTCCCTGCGCCGAACTTGAGATGGACTGGATCCCACCCGACGTGCGTGACGAAGCCGAGCCCGAAGGTCGAGATCGAGAGCCGGGCGCCCTGAACCACCTTCCAGGCGATCAGTCCGACGAGCACCAGCGCGCCGAGGGCGGCGATCCCGGCACTGCCCTGCAGGACGAGGTCGCCTAGACGTGCCCGCCGCCCCGGGAAGGGGCGGCGGGCTGCGTCAGTGGTTACGTCGAGAGAGCTCACGATCGCTCGCTGCGATTCTCTCCTACTACGAGTGGATCTTCTTGAGCTGCTTCTTGTCGAATTTCACGACGGCCTTCGGCAGCGGCGCGAAGAACAGCTTCGGCCCGTACTTCGAATCGCCCTTCGTGATCGCCCAGCCGATGAGCTTCTTGAGCGCGCCGGCGTTCGACGACGTCTTCTGGACGTCGATGTACGTGTACGTCGAGATCGGGTACGCGTTCCGGTACTTCCTCGACTTGGGCGGGTTGACGATCGAGAGGGAGCCGTCCTTCTTGGGATGCGTGTCGAGCTGCGCCGCCGCCAGGATGCCCTTCAGCTTCGGCACGACGAAATTGCCGGCCCGGTTCTTCATCTTGAAGTAGCCGAGGTGGTTGACCACGGCGTAGTCGACGTCGACGTAACCGATCGCGCCGGGAGTGGACCTGACGGCCCCGGCGACGCCGGAGCTGTGCCCCTCACCCTCGCCGGTCGGCCAGTTGACGGCCGTCCCACTGCCGACCTTCGACTTCCAGCTCGAGCTCACGTGCGAGAGATAGTCGGTGAAGTTGAACGTCGTACCGGAGCTGTCGGAGCGGTGGACAACGGTGATCGACTTGTTCGGGAGGCTCCGACCCGGGTTGAGCTTCTTGATGGCCGAGGCGTTCCACTTCGTGATCTTCCCCAAGTAGATCTTCCCTAGGACCGAACCCGTCATGTGCAGGAACTGGAGCCCCTGCAGGTTGTAGATCACGGCAGTGGCCGCGAGTGCCCAGGGAACCTGCACGCAGGTCGTGCAGGTCGGGCTGAACTGCGAGAGCGGCGCGTCACTGGCCCCGAAGTCGACCTGCTTGTTCGTGATGGCGGAGACGCCTCCGCCGGAGCCAACCGGGTTGTAGCTGAGCGTGATCCCGAGCGCCGACTTGGCCGGGCCCATCCAAGCGGTGACGAGCGGGGCGACGAAGGTGCTGCCCGCGCCGCTGACGCTGGAGCTGGTGGTCTTGGCAGACGCGGTACCGGCAGCCATCACCGCCACGACTGCGACGGCCGCAGCAGCAGCCGCGACGAGGGAAATGCGAACGAGCTTGCCGCTTCTCGGCATCTGGTTTCCTCCTCCTCAGGGTTCGCGGCCACGGTACGGCGCGACCTGCGCAGGGTGGGATAACCCGGCGTTGCCAGGTGGAGACGAAGTGGTGACAGGGGCTGGCGGGCAGGTGCTGACGCCAGCTAGTACGCTGGCTGCGATGGCGATCGACGCGGCGCTCGAGCAGATCGAGGCGCAGCTCCAGGAGATGGGGCAGCGCGTCCTGAGCGCCGTCCACGGGGCGATGCGCGCGCTCGAGGAGCGAGATCGCGAGCTCGCCGATGAGGTGATCGCCTTCGACGACGAGGTGGACAACCACTTCCTCGGCATCGAGCAGTCGATCCAGGCCCTCCTCGCGCTGCAGACGCCGGTCGCGCGGGACCTGCGGCTCCTGCTCGCGATGATCCACATCAACCTCCTGCTCGAGCGGAGCGCCGACGGCTGCGTGACGATCGCGAAGCTGTCCCAGCTCGTCTCCGACGTCGAGCCGGACCCCGCACTCGTCGAAGTTCTGACGGAGATGGGGGAGCGGGCGGAGGAGATGCTGCGCGTGGCGCTCGACTCGTTCAGCCGCCGCGACCTCGCCGGCGCAGAGAGCCTCGTCGAGCTCGACGAGCTGATCGACCGCGCGAACCGCCGCTTCGTCGAGCGGCTCGTCGACGTGATGGCCGAGCCGGAGTTCCGCGAATGGGGCCTGCGGATGGTCGTCGTCGCGCGGACGATCGAGCGGATCGGGGATCGTGCCGTCGACATCGGCGAGCAGACGGCCTACCTGCTGACGGCCAAGTTCCGGGAGTTCACCGACGCCTCACATCCCGTCAGCTAGAACCCGCCGACGTGGCTGCTAAAGAAGCGTTCGTGCGCAACCGGAAGTGGCTCGTCGCGCTCGCCGTCGTCCTGGGCATCGCCCTCGTCGCCGTCGCCGCCGTCTACTGGGCCGAGCCGGCTCGCTCGCTCCCGTCCTTCTTCCCCGGACACCAGGCGGGCTCGAATCACCATCACGTCAAGCACGGCATCGCCGCGTTCTTCGTCGGGCTGGCGTGCTTCGCCTTCGCCTGGTTCAACACGGGGCCGAAGAAGCGCGCCGCCGAGGCGCCCGACGCCGGCTGAGTGCACCCGATCAGCTACTTCCAGGGCGCGATGCTCGGGCTGCTCCAGGGCGTGTCCGAGCTCTTCCCCGTCTCGAGCCTCGGGCACAGCGTCATCCTCCCGAAGCTCGTCGGCTGGAACATCCACCAGAACGCCCCGTACTTCCTGACCTTCCTCGTCGCGCTCCATCTCGCGACCGCGCTCGTGCTGCTCGCGTTCTTCTGGCGCGACTGGGTGCGGATCCTGAAGGGGCTCGGCCGCTCGCTGCGCGACCGGGAGATCCGCGACACCGACGCGAAGCTCGGCTGGCTGCTCGTCGTCGGGACGATCCCCGCCGGAATCCTCGGCCTGGCGCTCCAGGACTACCTCCGGAAGCTCTTCGCCTCTGCGGAGTACGCGTCCATCTTCCTCGCCCTCAACGGCCTGGTCCTCTACGGCGCGGAGCTGCTGCGGCGGCGCGCTCCCGTTGTGGCCGATGACGACGACGAGCGGATCGCGCGGACGGTGGGCTGGTGGCAGACGTTCACCGTGGGCGCAGCGCAGGCGATCGCGCTCATTCCGGGCTTCTCCCGCTCGGGAGCGTCGATGGGCGGCGGGCTGCTCGTCGGCCTGTCGCACAAGGACGCGGCGCGCTTCGCGTTCCTGCTCGCCACGCCGATCATCCTCGCGGCTGCCGTGCTCAAGCTCCCCGAGCTCGCCGGCTCGCAGGGCAACGGCGTGCGTGGGCCGGCGCTCGTCGGCGCGCTCTGCTCGGCGTTCACGGCGTACCTCGCGGTGCGATTCCTCATGCGCTACTTCGAGACGCGCACACTGACACCGTTCGCGATCTACTGCGCGTGCGCCGGCACGGCAGCGGCGATCTATTTCGCGGTCTGAGTCTCTACGGAGAGACGCGGCCGTGCTGCTCGGCGAGCCGTCGCAGCCGCCTCGCCAGCGCCGGTGTCAGGGAGCCGGGCTCGAGCCGCCAGCTCCAGTTCCCCTTCGTCACGCCCGGCCGGTTCATACGCGCCTCGCTGCCGAGGCCGAGCACGTCTTGCGCCGGGACGATCGCGAGCGCGGCGCGCGACGCGTAGGCGAGCTCGATCAGGCCCCAGTGAGGCTCGCGCGGATCGAGGCCGGTTGCAGCCCGTTGCTGCGGCCGCAGCCCCGAGAACCAGCCGACGGCGGTGTCGGTGTCGTGTGTGCTCGTGTACGCGACCGAGTTGGCGCGGTGGTTCTCGAACCGGTGCGGGTTGCGCCGGCCGGCGCGGAACGCCCACAGGAGGACGACCATGCCCGGCAGGCCGAGCTCGTCCCGCAGCCGGTAGACCGGCGGCGTGATGTGTCCGAGGTCTTCGGCAATCACGGGCAGATCGCCGAGCTCGCGGGCGACGGCGCGGAAGAGCTCGGCGCCGGGGCCGGGCCGCCAGCGGCCCTGTTTGGCCGTCGTGTTCCGCTCCGGGATCGCCCAGTAGGAGACGAAGCCGCGGAAGTGGTCGACCCGGCAGAGGTCGACGAGCTCGAACGTCCGCCGGAAGCGCTCCCGCCACCAGCGGTAGCCGGTCGCGCGATGGACGGGCCAGTCGTAGAGCGGGTTCCCCCAGCGCTGGCCGGTCGCGCTGAGGGCGTCCGGCGGGGCTCCCGCCACCTCGCCCCGCGCGAACAGCTCCGGCCACCCGGCGAGGTCGGCTCCCTCGTCGGAGACGTAGATCGGCAGGTCGCCGATCAGCCGGACGCCGCGTTCCCGCGCGTAGTCCCTCAACACTCCCCACTCCCGCTCGAACCGCACCTGGTCGGCGATCGCCCGCCCGCCGGCGAAGCTCGCCCAGCTGCCCGTCCAGTACGGATGGCGCGCCACGAAGTCCTCCACCTCTTCGCCGGTCACCCGCGCCTCCGGCCGGGCGAGCAACTGCGGCGAGGCGGCGAACGCGGACGGAGACCGGTACGGCGAGTGGAAATCGTCCGGCGGCCCGAGCGGCAGCACCTGCCACCACGACTGGCCGGCGGCCGCGAGCCAGTCGACGAACCGGTACGCCTCGCGGCCCAGCTTCCCGGACGGCAGCGACGTCGGGTGGAGGAGGATGCCGGACGAGCGCGGGAGCTCCACGTTTCGATCCTCCCTCATCAGTGAGACTTCGGGCGTGTCGATCCCGAAGAGGACTCCTCCGCGGATCCAGATCCAGGAGGTCGCGCCGCAAATCGATTGCGGCCGTTACCCGGCCAAGCGCACCGCCGGCGACGAGGTCGAGGTCACCGCCCGGATCTTCCGCGACGGGCACGAGACGCTCGGCGCGGCGGTCCGCCATCGCGGGCCCGGCGCAGCCCGCTGGACCGAGACGCCGCTCGAGCCGCTCGGCAACGACCGCTGGCGGGGCTCCTTCGCGGTCGACCGGCCGGGGCTGTGGGGCTTCCGCATCGAGGCGTGGGTCGACCGCGTGGCCTCCTTCCAGGAAGAGCTGCGGCGCAAGGTCGCGGCCGGCCAGGCGGACCTCGTAGGCGAGCTGTCGGAGGGCGCCGTCCTCCTCGGCGAGGAGCAGCTGACGGTCGAGACGGCGCTCGCCGCGCCGGCGGGAGCGCGTTCCGAAAAGGCATGGTCGGCGACGTACGAAGTGGACGTCGACCGCGTGCTCGCCCGCTTCGGCTCGTGGTACGAGCTCTTCCCGCGGTCATGGGGCGGGTTCGCGGGCGTCCGCGAGCTGCTGCCGCGATTCGCCGAGCTCGGCTTCGACGTTCTCTACCTGCCGCCGATCCACCCGATCGGCCACACGAACCGCAAGGGCCGGAACAACTCCGAGACGGCGGCGCCCGGCGACGTCGGCAGCCCGTGGGCGATCGGCTCGAAGGAGGGCGGCCACGACGCGATCGACCCGTCGCTCGGCACGGAAAAGGAGCTCCGCGCCCTCGTCGCCGACGCGAAGGAGCTCGGGATCGAGATCGCGCTCGACTTCGCGATCCAGTGCTCGCCGGACCACCCGTGGCTGAAGGAGCATCCCGATTGGTTCTTCCGCCGTCCCGACGGGACGCTGAAGTACGCCGAGAACCCGCCGAAGCGCTACCAAGACATCTACAACGTCGACTTCGCGAGCGAGGACTGGCGCGGCCTCTGGCAGGCGCTGCTCGACGTCGTCCTCCACTGGGTCGGCTGCGGCGTCACGGTCTTCCGCGTCGACAACCCGCACACGAAGCCGGTGCCATTCTGGGAGTGGCTGGTCGGCGAGGTGCGGCGCGGGCACCCCGACGTGATCTTCCTCTCGGAGGCCTTTACGCGGCCCGCGCCGATGACGACGCTCGCCAAGGCCGGCTTCGCGCAGAGCTACACGTACTTCACGTGGAAGAACTCGCGCTGGGAGCTGCTCGAGTTCCTCGGCCAACTGCTCGAGTGGCGCGAGTTCTACCGGCCGAACTGCTTCGCGAACACGCCGGACATCCTGCACGAGTACCTCCAGAGCGGCGGCCGCCCCGCCTTCGAGGCGCGGCTCGTCCTCGCCGCGACGCTCTCCCCCTCCTACGGCATCTACTCCGGCTTCGAGCACTACGAGAACGTGCCCGTGCGGCCGGGCTCCGAGGAGTACCTCAACTCCGAGAAGTACGAGCATAAGCGGCGGGCGCTCGACGGGCCCCTGCTACCGCTCGTCGCGAAGCTCAACGCAGCGCGGCGGGAGAACCCGGCGCTCCAGTGGCTCGACCCGCTCACGATCCTCGAGACCGAGAACGAAGAGCTCTTCGCCTTCCTCAAGCGACGCGGCGAGAACAGCGTCGTCACCGTCGTCAACCTCGACCCGCGGGCGACCCAGGTGGGCGTCTGTGTCCTGCCGGTCTCGACAGGGCTGCCGCCGGCCTACCCCGTGCGCGACCTGCTGACGAACGAGCGGTGGACGTGGCGGATCGGCCGCAACTACGTCAAGCTCGGCCCGGGTCAAAGCCACGTGTTGAGAATCGGCGGATGACGACAGGACATGCCTCATCAAGCCACGGCCGGTACCAGGTTCCGGACGCGTCCGCGATGGCCGTGCCCGAGCAGTTGGTTACGGGGCGGCGGCGGATGAAGACACGTCTCTTCGAGCCACAGCCGGTACCAGGTTCCAGACGTGTCCGGAGTGGCCGTGTCTGAACAGTGGTTCGAGCGCGACCCCCTCTGGTTCAAGCGAGCCGTCTTCTACGAGATCCACATCCGCGGCTTCTTCGACGGCAACGACGACGGCTCGGGCGACTTCCGCGGCTTGATCGACAAGCTCGACTACCTCGAGTGGCTCGGCGTCGACTGCCTCTGGCTGCTGCCGATGTACGAGTCGCCGCTCCGCGACGGCGGCTACGACATCTCCAACTTCTTCGCCATCCACCCCGACTACGGGTCGGTCGACGACTTCCGCGAGTTCGTGGAGCAGGCGCACCAGCGCGGCATGCGCGTCATCGCCGACCTCGTGATGAACCACACCTCGGCGGACCACCCGTGGTTCCAGGAGTCGCGGGCGGACACGACCACCGCCAAGAGCGACTGGTACGTCTGGTCGGACACCGACGAGCGCTATCCCGATGCGCGCATCATCTTCATCGACACCGAGCCGTCGAACTGGACGCTCGACCCGCGCCGAGGCCTGTACTACTGGCACCGCTTCTTCCACCACCAGCCAGACCTCAACTTCGACAACCCCGAGGTGCGGGAGGCGATGCTCGACGTCCTCCGCTTCTGGCTCGACCTCGGTATCGACGGCTTCCGGCTCGACGCCGTCCCGTACCTCTTCGAGCGGGAGGGGACGAACGGCGAGAACCTCCCCGAGACGCACGATTACCTGCGGCGCGTCCGTGCAGAGGTGGACGCGCGGTACCCGGACCGGGTCCTGCTCGCCGAGGCGAACCAGTGGCCCGAGGACGTCGTCCAGTACTTCGGCGACGGCGACGAGTGCCACATGTGCTTCCACTTCCCGGTCATGCCGCGGATGTTCATGTCGCTGCGGCGCGAGGACGCGACGCCGATCTACGAGATCCTCGACCGGACGCCGCCGATTCCGGCCAACTGCCAGTGGGGGCTCTTCCTTCGCAACCACGACGAGCTGACGCTCGAGATGGTCACCGACGAGGAGCGGGACTACATGTACGCGGAGTACGCGAAGGACCCGCGGATGAAGATCAACCTCGGCATCCGCCGCCGCCTCGCGCCGCTCCTCGACGCGGGCCGCGACGAGGCGGAGCTCCTGCACGCGATCCTCTTCTCGCTGCCTGGTTCGCCGGTCCTCTATTACGGGGACGAGATAGGCATGGGCGACAACGTCTATCTCGGCGACCGCGACGGCGTTCGGACTCCGATGCACTGGTCGGGCGACCGCAACGCGGGCTTCTCGCGCGCCGACTGGGCGCAGCTCTACCTCCAGCCGCTCATGGATCCCGTCTACGGCTTCTCGGCGGTGAACGTCGAGGCCCAGCTCCGAACGCCGAACTCTCTCCTGCGCTGGATGCAGCGGTTCATCGCCCTCCGCAAGGAGCACCCGGTCTTCGGGCTCGGCTCCTACCAGCCGCTCCGCGCCGAGAACACGCGCATCTTCGCCCACATCCGCACGTGGCAGGAGGACATCGTCCTCTGCGTCCACAACCTCGCCCACTCGGCGCAGGCCGTGCAGCTGGACCTCTCGGCCTACGCGGGTATGGTGCCGGTGGAGATGCTGGGCCGGACGGCCTTCCCGCCGATCGGGGAGCTGCCGTACCTCCTGACGCTCGCGCCGCGCGGGTTCTTCTGGTTCCAGCTCAGGCAGCAGGCGCAGGTGGATTGACGATGGACGAGAGCGCGCTGATCGAGTACGTGACCCGGCAGCGCTGGTACGGCGCGAAGTCGCGGACGGTCTCGCACTCCGACGTGCTCGACACCGTCACGATCCGGCAGGCCGAGCCGCAGCTGTCCCTCGCCCTCGTCGAGCTTCGCTACGACACGGGTGTGCACGACCTCTACCAGCTCCTCTTCTCCGGGTCCCCGGAGGATCAGGAGTTCGACGGCCTCGCCGAGGATCCGAGCCTGGCGCGCGAGCTCATCAGCGCGATGCGGGCGGGGCTCACGGTGCAGGGCGAGCAGGGAGTCGCGGAGTTCCGGCCGGCCGAAGACTTCTCGGCGCTCGGACGCGAGCTCGGCGCCGCACGGCTCATCGCCTCCGAGCAGTCGAACAGCTCGGTCGTCTTCGACGACGCGTTGATCCTCAAGGTCTTCCGCCACATCGAGCCGGGGATCAACCCGGAGCTCGAGCTGCTCCGCTTCCTCACCGAGCACGGCTTCCGCAACATTCCGGCGCTCGGCGGCTGGTACGGCTACTCCGGCGAGCCGCTGACGGCGACGCTCGGGCTGCTGCAGGAGTACGTCGCGGGCGCCGTCAGCGGCTGGGAGCTCGCCCTCGACGAGATCACGGAGGCGCCCGAGCGCTTCCTCGACCGGCTCGGCCGGCTGGGCGAGGTGACGGCGCAGATGCACACCGTGCTCGGCTCCGACGCGAACGATCCCGCCTTCGCGCCCGAGGAGCCGAGCGTCGAGTCGCTCGGACTGCTGACGGCGACGGTTGACGAGGAGATCGCGCGCGTCTTCCTCTTGCTGCCGGACGACGACGACCGTCTCGGCCCGATCCTCGGCCGGGGCGAGGAGGTGCGCGAGCAGCTCCGCCTCCTCACGCATGCCGGCTCGAGCGGCCGCGTGATCCGCACCCACGGCGACTACCACCTCGGCCAGACGCTGATGGCCCCACCGGGCGCCGGAGGCGCCCGGGGACTTCGGCCGGGCGGCGGTGGCTTCTTCCCCACCGCTTCCAGCCAAGGCGACTGGGTCATCCTCGACTTCGAGGGCGAGCCGGCCCGAACGCTCGCCGAGCGCCGCCGCAAGCGCTCGCCGCTCCGCGACGTCGCCGGGATGCTCCGCTCCTTCGCCTACGCCGCGACGGCGGCCGAGCTAACGCGCGACGCCGACGTCCCCGAGGACTGGGAGGAACGGGCGCGCGAGCGGTTCCTCGAGAGCTACCTCGACACGGTCGACGCAACGCTGATGCCCGCGGGAGACGCGGCGATCGAGCGGCTGCTCGCGGTGTTCGAGCTCGAGAAGGCGGTGTACGAGCTCCGGTACGAGCTCGACAACCGACCCGACTGGGTGGGAATTCCCGTCGCGGGCATCGAGCGGCTGATGCAGCAGGCAGCCGAAGCGTTGTGACCGTAGATCTCGGAGCCAATCCGCATGGGGTTCTCGGCGCCCACGAGGCCGAGGACGGCGTCGTCGTCCGCGCGTATCGGCCCGATGCGCAGGCCGTCCGCGTCCAGCCGGCTGGTATCGAGGCGGAGCTCAAGGACCCCGCCGGTTTGTGGGAGGCGCTGCTGCCGAAGGCGCGCCTGCCGCTCGAGTACGAGCTCGAGGTCGAGTACCCGGACGGCAGCACGTTCACCGTCCGCGACCCGTACTCGTTCCTCCCCACGCTGGGCGACCTCGACATCCACCTCGCCATGGAGGGCCGCCACCAGCACCTCTACGAGCTGCTCGGCGCCCATGTGCGCGAGGTGGACGGTGTCGTCGGCACGGCCTTCGCCGTCTGGGCGCCCAACGCGCGGTCGGTCTCGGTCGTCGGCGACTTCAACTCCTGGGACGGCCGCCTGCACCCGATGCGGTCGCTCGGCGCTGCCGGGATCTGGGAGCTGTTCGTCCCCGGCGTCGACGCGGGCACGAAGTACAAGTTCGAGATCCGGACGATGGACGGCCGCCTGCGCCTCAAGGCCGATCCGGTCGCGTTCCACGCCGAAGTGCCGCCGGCGAACGCGTCCGTGGTCTGGGACGCGAAGCACGTGTGGCGCGACGAGGAGTGGCTCGAGCGCCGGACCGGCTCGGACCCGCTGCGCAGCCCGCTGTCGATCTACGAGCTCCACCTCGGCTCGTGGCGGCGCAACCCGCTCGAGGAAAACCGGCCGCTCAGCTATCGGGAGCTCGCGGACGAGCTCGCCGACTACGTCTCCGACCTCGGCTTCACCCACGTCGAGCTGCTGCCGGTGATGGAGCATCCCTTCGCCGGCTCGTGGGGCTACCAAGTGACGGGCTACTACGCACCGACCTCCCGCTTCGGCACTCCCGACGACTTCCGCTACCTCGTCGACCGGCTCCACCAGCGGGGCATCGGCGTGATCCTCGACTGGGTCCCCGCCCACTTCCCTCGCGACGACTGGGCGCTCGCGACGTTCGACGGGACGCACCTCTACGAGCACGCTGACCCGCGTCGCGGCGCACATCCCGACTGGGGCACACTCGTGTTCAACCTCGGCCGCACCGAGGTGCGCAACTTCCTGCTCGCGAACGCGCTCTACTGGCTGCGCGAGCACCACGCCGACGGGATCCGTGTCGACGCCGTCGCTTCGAT
>Ga0193751_1001432_pt1 | contig 15318 bp, 17 predicted proteins | sample L1c2metaG_FD_143050 | JGI IMG/M metagenome (GOLD analysis project Ga0193751, IMG submission 143050) | Soil microbial communities from a riparian zone of the East river system, Colorado, United States - L1c2 | ecosystem: Environmental > Terrestrial > Soil > Riparian zone | place: USA: East River... | reverse complement strand
GCGTGACCATCTCGTCTCCGCCCGCCTTAACAACCAGGGTTGTGGGCGATTTTCAACCTGCATAAGCTGCAGGCAGGAGAGTCGGTTGGGGGAGGGACCGACAACGGGAAGGGAGGGCCCGCCAAATGTGGGCCTGAGCGCAAAATCGGACCCGACCACGCCCACAATTCCTGACACCAATCCGCTGACCGGCCGCAAGGTCCTGCTGCTCATCGCCGGGGCCGGCCTCTTCGTCACCGCCCTTGACGCGTACGTCGTCGTAACGCTATTGCCCGCGATGGTCGCCGACGTCGGGTTGACGATCGACCGCTTCGAGCAGGCGACTCCGATCGTCACCGGTTTTCTTGGCGGCTACGTCGTGGCCATGCCGCTGCTTGGCGCCTACTCCGACGTCCGTGGAAGAGCCCCCGTATACGCGGCGTGCATGCTGATCTTCGCCGCCGGCTCCGCCATCACAGCGACGGCGGGTCTCTGGAGCTTCGCCGGGCTCCCGTGGCTGGTCGCCGGCCGCTTCCTCCAGGGACTCGGTGGTGGTGGCCTGGTCCCCTTATCGCTTGCGCTGGCCGCCGACCTCTATCGCGACCATCGACGGACGCTCGCGCTCGGCTCGGTGGCGGCGATGCAGGAGGCGGGCAGCGTCTTCGGACCCCTCTACGGGGCCACGCTGGCGGCCGCCGCGGCCACGGCGGGCGGCTGGCGCTTCGTCTTCTGGCTCAACCTCCCGCTCGCTGCTCTATGCGCGGCTGGACTTCTCGCCGGCACCCGCAAGCAGAGCCGACTCGACTCATCGGCCGCCACCTCGCTCGACTGGGTCGGCGCCGCGCTGCTCGGAGGCGGGCTTGGTCTTCTCGTTCTCGCCCTCTACCCCGATGATCCGACGACCCGCGCCACCAGCGGCCTGCTCATCCCGGTCGGGGCGCTGAGCATCTTGGTGCTTGGACTCTACGTCCGCCGCCAAGCGACCCACCTCGAGCCACTCATACCGCACAGACTCCTGCAGAGTCGCGCTTTCATCGGCGCCACGATCGCCAACCTCCTGATCGGTGTGGCCCTGATGGTCGTACTCGTCGACGTCCCGTTGCTCGGCCGCCTTGTGTTCAAGCTCGACCAGCTCGGATCGGGTCTCCTGCTGTCACGATTTCTGATCGGAGTACCACTGGGCGCCGTGCTGGGCGGACTGCTCGCGACGCGCACCGGGGCCAGGGCCACAGCGGTCGCCGGGACGGTTATCGCCGCGGCGGCATTTACGCAGATGGCCGGTTGGCAAGCGAACGAGCTCACGCTGAGCATCGGGCCGCTGCATGTTGCTGACCTGGCCCTCGTGGTATGCGGGCTCGGCTTCGGGATCGTCATCGCTCCGCTTGCGGCCAGGGTCCTGGAGCTCACGCGCTCAGAACACCACGGCCTTGCCTCCAGCCTGGTCGTTCTCTCACGAACGATGGGGATGCTCATCGGCCTCGCCGCCTTGACCGCCTATGGGTTGTATCGCTTCCATCAGATACTCGGGACTCCGCAGCTCACCGATCCCGACGTCCGTGCCCGTGTCGATCACCTCGAGCGCCTGGTAGCAGCTGCTTTTCTCCAGGAGTATCGCGAGATCTTTGCTGTGGCGGCTGGGCTCTGCGTGCTCGCGGCGCTGGTCGCGGGTTTGACGATCGGAAGCACCAAGGCCAAAGCAACGGCGCCGATCTGACCGCGGCCGGATCAGGTCTTGGTCGCCACCACCATCAGATACGAGTGGTGATACCGCCACGCATCGTCGGGGTCGCCAAGGCTCTCCATCGCGGCCTCGACCTCCGCTTCGAGCTCCGTCCGATACCGAGGCCCGAGCGCCTTGATCAGCGTGTACGGCAACGGTCCCGCGCCGGCCATCATGTCCGTCCACTCGCGCGCGTTCTGCGCCCTCCCGCCCGTGACCATCTCGGTCAGCAGGTCGACCTTGAAGCCGGCTGATTCGAGCATTTGGGGCAGCACGTCCGGCTCGCCAAACCGGCTGCGATCGGATCCGTATCGCGGCAGGCTCAAGTAGTGCCTTCGCGCGAGCGGGACCAGGCCCTGGAAGAAGAGGTCTTGGGCCCGTGTGCTGAGGCTGCGCCGCTGGCACGATACCGCCAACCGGCCCCCTGACCTGAGTACCCGATGGGCCTCGCTCAACCCGTCGCTTGGATCGGCGAGATACGCAAGCGCCTCGCCCATGGTCACCAGGTCGAACGTCTCGGGGCGGAACACCAATCGCTCGGCGGCCATGCCCAGGAATTGAGTGTGCTTGCTGAGCTTCGCGCGAGCGATCGAGAGCATCCGATCAGACAGGTCGATGCCGATCACGGAACCAGGGCTGACCTTCGCGGCCACGAGATGCGCGACCAGCCCGGTGCCCGTCCCGACGTCGAGAGCTTGCTGCCCCTTCTTGGGCTTGACCAGCTCGACGAGCCTCGCGGCCACCCGTCCGTGCTGACCGTTGGCCCAGCCGTCGTACACAGGGGCGACCTGGTCGAAGAAATCGACCAGATGGTCGATCATCTCATCGGACGAGTCCGGATCCATCAATGCCACTGTTCGATGACCAGGGTCTCCACGCGCCGCGGGTTCCCGGTTGCCTCCCTTTCCTGTTGTCCGACGACCACTTTGCTACGATGCTAGCTCGTCTAAATCCCCGCTCTTCCGAATTACGCGTAAGTACGCAAGTCAAGTTGCCGGCCGGAGTTGAGCAGAACTACGGAAACGCTCGATCATCGCTGTGGAGGACGCACAAATGGCCCAAGCTGAAAAGTCCGGGACTCACCCGCCCGCGACCACCCAGAACGGTGGCACCAACGTCGTCAACCTCGGCCCGCGCGACAGCATGCACGGGCGCCTCGAGATCCAGGGCGACCTCAAGGTCGCCGGCACCGTCGAGGGCGAGCTCAAGGCGAGCGGCGACGTGACGGTTGACAACACCGCCAACGTCCAGGCCACGATCGAGGGCGCCAACGTCAGCGTTCGCGGCCAGGTCAACGGCAACGTGACCGCGCGGCGCCGCCTCACGCTAGGCGGGTCCGGCCGCCTCAACGGCGACGTCAAGGTCGGCCGTCTCACGGTCGAGGATGGCGCCACCCTGAACGGCAACGTCACGATGGCCCCAGAGAAGTCCTAACCCAGGCTAGCCACTTCCTTCCGCATGCCTGACGGCGGGGAGGACTACGGTTTCCACGTAGTCTCGGGCCGCTTCCATGACAGCGTGGGTGATCCTCCATTCCATGGCCTCGAACTCGGCCTGGTCACGATTCAGGCTTGCAAATCGAAGGCGCCAGAAAGCAATCCCGACGTTGAGACCAGGCAGCGGGCCGTGGGCGTTGGCGCCGGCGGGAACCCCCGCCGCCGGTAGAGCGGCGTCGGCCGGCGACGCTTCCACCGGCGGCAAGGTCAGCGGTGCTGCTGCGCTCGGCGTCGCAACGCCGGCGATCACGTGCCATGCGACCAACAACAGGGTGCCGACGACCAGGCACTCCGCGACGATCATCCAGGTCAGCGGCGCTCGAACCAGCCTGCGCATGCAGCCAGGCTATGCACACCCTGACGAGGCGGGAACCCTGCCTGTTAACGCCTCGGCTGTAGTGAGCGCAGCGCCTGAAGCCCTCGCTCGATGGTTTCCAAACGCTTTGGGAAGCTGAAACGCAAATACCCGCGGCCGAACTCAGGGTCGTGATAGAAGCTGGACGCCGGCACCGTTGCTACCGCGACCTGTTCGATGAGGTGGCGCGCCATCGCGGTGTCGTCGTCGAAGCCGAACCCTGCGATCCCCGCCATCACGTAGTACGCGCCGTCAGGCATCGTGGCCTGGAAGCCACACTCCTGCAGCCCGGTGACGAGCGCATCCCGGCGTTCGCGATAATCGCCGACCACCTCCACATAAAAGGACGCGGGTAGCTCCAGCGCGGACGCAATCGCAACTTGCAATGGGTGGGCAGCGCCCACGGTGAGAAAGTCGTGGACCTTGCGGATGCCGCCCGTGAGGTCGGCTGGGGCAACGATCCAGCCCACGCGCCAGCCGGTGACTGAAAAAGTCTTGCTGGCGCCGCTGATCGTGATCGTGCGGTCGGCCATGCCCTCGAGCGTGGCCATGCTCACATGGCTTCCGCGATAAACGAGGTGTTCGTAGATCTCATCGGTGATGGCGATGGCGTTGTGCTCGATGCACAGGCGCGCGATCACCTCCAGCTCTGAGCGCGAGAACACCTTTCCAGTCGGGTTGTGTGGCGTGTTCACGACGATGGCTCGGGTTTTGGACGTGAACGCGGATCGCAGCGCCTCAGGGTCGAACGACCAGTCCGGCGGGTGCAGCGTCACATATCGCGGAGTGGCGCCGCTGAGGATGCAGTCGGGCCCGTAGTTCTCGTAGAACGGCTCGAAGATGACGACCTCGTCGCCGGGATCGACGGCGGCGAGCATGGCTGCGATCGTGACCTCTGTCTCGGGGTCGATCTCCCGGCCCCACGCCGACCCCTGCTTTCGTGCCACCGCCTGGCGTAGCTGCTGAGCGCCCCACGTGGTCGCGTACTGGTTGTACCCGTCTTTGAGCGCAAGCGCGGCCGCCTCGAGAATTCGCGGATCGGTGGCGAAATCCGGAAAGCCCTGGGCGAAATTGACCGCACGTTCGGGTCCGTTGAGCGCGAGGTTCAACCGCGTCATCTCCCGGATGACGGACTCGGTGAAGCTTTGCGCTTTCAGCGACAGACGAGAAGCCGAATCAGTGCCCAGGATCGCCTCGCACCAGATGGATGTCGGTGCTGGAGCACGAATAGCACCTCTCCGGCATCTCGAGCCCGCGCTCCCATCTCCCACACACGTTGCAGGTCCAGCGCGTGGAGGCGAAGAAATCCAGAACATCGGAGCGGCTCAGGAGGCCGACCATCTTGCCCCCCTTGATGACGGGCACGCGCCGGATTCGCTCGCCGATGAGGAGCCGCGCCGCCTCGTCGATGCCCGTGTCCTCGCTGACGGTGATGACGTGTGAGCTCATGATATCGCGTGCGACCTTCCCTTTTTTGGAGAAGACGTCCACCTCGGAGACGATGCCCGTCACATGCCCATCGCTGCCGATGACCGGCGCGCCTGTGATGCGCTTGCTCGCCAATGTAGTCGCGACCTCGTCGATCGGCGTGTCCTCGCGGAAGGTGATCACGTTTCGCGTCATCACCTCTTTGACCGGGATCATCAGGTTCCGAGCAGTGTAGCCACCGTCTTGAGGTTGGCGTTACCGCCGGTGAGGATCAGGCCGGCGCGGCCGCCGCGCAGCTTTCCAGACTCATATGCGGCCAGGGGCAGCGCACCCGTCGGTTCCAAGGCGAGGTGAAGGCGCGTCCACGCCAGTGCCACGGCGGCGGCGATCTCATCCTCGGTGACGGTGACGATCTCGTCAACCAGCCCCTGCGCGAACATGGTCTCAAAGGTGCGCTCGCCGACGGCCGTCGTCCGCACGCCGTCGGCAAGCGTTACCGGCGCCCGATCAAGAGTTTCGATCTTGCCCGCCTTCCAGCTCCGGTAGGCGTCATCGGCCGCAACCGGCTCGACGCCGACCACTCTGATCTTGGAATCGTGAGTTTTGGCGGCGATTGCGGTTCCTGACATCAGTCCGCCACCGCCGACCGGTGTCGCTATGACGTCGAGCGCGGGCTCATCCTCCAGCAGCTCCAATGCAGCCGTGCCCTGCCCATGGATCACATCCCAGTCGTCGAACGGGTGCACCAGAGTGAATTGCCGTTCGGCCATCACCTCGTGCACACGCTGCTCGCGATTCGCGAACGTGATCCCCTGCTGCATCACCTCGGCGCCCAGCGCGCGTGTGGCCGCGACCTTGGCAGGGTTTGCGTCCTCTGGGATGAGGATCAGGGCGGGCAGACCGACGCTGCGCGCCGCCAGCGCAACCGCCTGCGCATGATTGCCGGAGCTGACGGCGATCACACCGTTTGGACGCGGGCCGCGTTCCATCAATGACAGCACCGCGTTGAATGCGCCCCGAGGCTTGAACGAGCCCGTGACCTGAAAGCACTCTGCCTTCAAGCGCAGGTCCGGGCTCAGATCCGTGCGGAGAGCCGGCGTGCGGCGCACGTAAGGATGGATTCGCGATGCCGCCGCACGCACTTGAGCGGCGTGCTCGTCCAGAAATCGGCTCACGCCGCGGCCGGTTCTTTCTCGGTGACTCGCTTCGGTTTGCGCGCCCGTAAGTTGGTTAACACGATGCCGGTGAGGATGACCACCATGCCAATGATGATCGGAACGGTGACGACCTCATGCAGAAGAATGACGCCCCAGATCACCGCCGTGACGGGAACCAGCAGCGTCACCCCGGTGGCCTGCACCGGACCGAGCTTGTTCAGGATGTAGAAGTAGAGCAGCAAACCAATTGCCGAGCCACCGATACCGAGCGCGATGACGGCCGCCATCGAAGGCAGTGCGACATGCACGCTGGGCAGCACCGGCGCGGCGAAGGGAAGTGCAAATAGCGCGGTCGCGGCCAATTGACCGAGGGCAACCTCATATACGCTGACCCCGCGCAGCTTCCGGCGCTGGTAGAGAGCGTTCACGGCGTATGACAGCGATGCCAGCACCACCGCCAGCGCGCCCACGGCACTGCCACCGACCCCCTTGGCCGCGAGGTCGGGTACGACCAGGATGACGACTCCCGCGAGGCCGATCAAGACACCCGCATAGTTCAACGCGCTCGGCCGGTCGGTGGGGATCACCCAGTAGACGAGCACAGCCGTCCAGAGCGGAGTCGTCGAGTTCAGGATGCTGGCCAGCCCGCTCGAGATCCGCGTTTCGCCCCACGCGATGCCGGCCCAAGGCAGGAGGCCTCCCGTGATCCCGAGAATCGCAAATGGGACGAGCCGGTGTCGCCAACTCTGGCCGAACAAAGGGCGGCCCATGACGCGCACGATCAAAGCCAGTGCGATGCAGCCGGATGCTGAGCGGATCAGCACCAGCGCGATGGGACTCATGTCGTGGACCGCGACCTTGATAAAGAGAAACGAGACGCCCCAGATCAAGGCGAGGCCGACTAGAGCGAGGTACGGGACGAGGCCGCGGTTGGAATCAAACACGTGTGGGCCAATCGTCAGACGAGAGCACGAGCGTCACCGGACCGTCGTTCTCGATGGTCACCCGCATATCCGCTCCAAAACTCCCGGTGTGGGTTTCTATTCCGCGCTCTCGGAATCGCTGGACGAACGCGAGGTACAGCTCTTCGGCGAGTCTTGGATCGCCGGCCTTCAACAAACTCGGCCGCCGGCCGCGGCTCATGTCCGCGAAGAGCGTGAATTGCGACACGATCAATGCCGATCCCTTCACGTCCTCCAGGCTCAGGTTCATCTTTCCGGCCTCGTCCGCGAACACGCGCAGGTCGACCACCTTGTCCGCGAGCCTGCGCACTGTGGAGTCGTCGTCGTCTGCACCCGCACCCACCAACAACACGAACCCTGGTCCGATGGTTGCAACTTGTCGTGTGCCCGATTCCTCCCAGGTCACCGACCCGCCGGCAACCCTCTGGACGACCAGCCTCACCTAATCGATTTTCGGTCCGAAATGGGGTTCTGCATGCACCAGAGAGTCGATATAGCGGAAGCGCTCATAGCGGTGCTGCAGCAGCTCGTCGGCCGGCTGCTCGAGAAGAGATTTCAGATGCCGCTGCAGAGCCTCATCGAGCACGCGCGCCGAGGCATCGTAATCAAGCTGTGCGCCTCCCTCCGGCTCGGTGACGACCTCTTCCACCACGCCCATCGCCAGCAGGTCACGCGACGTGAGCTGCAGCTGTTCCGCGGCCTCGACCTTGCGAGCGTTGTCGCGCCACACAATCGAAGCCGCCGCCTCCGGCGACGCGACCGAGTAGATCGAGTTCTCGAGCATGATGACGCGGTCCGCGACGCCCATGCCGAGGGCGCCTCCGCTCCCACCTTCGCCGATCACCGCCGCCACGATCGGCACCCGCACGCGGAACAATTCCAGGATCGACCGCGCGATCGCGGCCGCGATGCCGCGCTCCTCCGCGCCGGCGCCCGGATAAGCCCCGGGCGTGTCGATCAATGAGATGATCGGAAACCCGAACTTCGCGGCGTGGTGCGCGAGCCGAATCGCCTTCCGATAGCCCTCCGGATGCATCATCCCCCAGTTCCGCTCGACCCTTTCCTTCAGGCTTCGCCCCTTCTGGTGGCCGAGGAACATCGTGGTGCGCCCGTGCCATGTGCCGACGCCGGCGACGAGCGCGGGATCGTCACCAGAGAGCCGATCGCCGTGCAGCTCGATGAAGTCAGGGGCGAGCCGCCGGATGTAGTCGAGCGAATAGGGCCGGCTGGGATGGCGCGCGAGCTCGACGACCTGCCATACGGTGAGCGTCGTCTCCTCGGGCCGCCGGCCGTGTCTGGTCATGGATACATCTCCAGGAGGTGAGCGAGCAGGCGCCGCAGCTCGGTTCGAGGCACCACCGTGTCGATCTGGCCACGGGCCAGCTGAAACTCGGCGCTCTGAAAGCCGGGCGGCAGGTCGGCGTATGTGGCCTGCTTGATGACGCGAGGACCGGTGAACCCGATGGCAGCCCCGGGCTCGGCGATGTTGATGTCCGCTAGCAGCGCCAGCGAGGCGGCCGTGCCGCCGAACGTGGGGTCCGTGAGCACCGAGAAGAAGGGGACTCCCGCAGCGTCCAGCCGGCCGACTGCCGCGTTGACCTTTGCCATCTGCATGAGGGCGAGCACGCCCTCCTGCATCCGCGCGCCGCCTGACGCCGAAACGAGCAGATAAGGCAGACCCGACGCGACGGCCTGCTCCATCCCTCGTGCCAGGCGCTCGCCGGCGACGATCGACAGCGTGCCCCCGACGAAACGGAAGTCGAACGCCGCCAGCCAGATCGCGCGCCCGCCCAATGTGCAAGTGCCCGTGCGGACCGCTTCGTTCAGCCCCTCGTCCGCCAGCTGGTCGATGGTCGCCTGGTAAGGCTTGGGAACCTTCCAGTTGAGCAGGTCATGGGAGCGGATGTCACCCCAGCGCTCCTTCCACGACCCACGATCGGCGATGAGTGCGATCCAGGCGTCGGCGCCGAGCCTGAAGTGATGGCCGCATTCGCAAACGTAGGCGTGCTTGCGAAGAACGTCCACATCAAGCCCAACTCCACACCCCGGACAGTTCGTCGGGAGTGGGATCGGTGGCAGCTTCCCGCCGGCGATCCGGACCTCCGTATGTGTTTTTGCCAGCTCCATCACAAACTCAGGCCTCCATCGACCGCGAGCACCTGGCCGGTGATGAACCCGGCGCGCTCCGAACACAAGAACGCGACCGCGGCCGCAACGTCTTCAGCAGTCCCCTCGCGCTTGATGGGCGTCATTTTCACCAGCTCGCCAACCATCTCATCGGTGAGCGAGCCTGTGGTCAGCTCGGTGCGAACGTAGCCGGGCGCGACCGCGTTGCACGTGATGTTTCTCGAACCGTACTCGCGAGCCACTGATTTCGTGAACCCGATGAGCCCGGCTTTCGCTGCCGCGTAATTGGATTGGCCGGCGTTGCCGGTCAAACCCACGATCGACGAGATGTTCACGATTCGGCCCCACCTCGCTCGCATCATGCCCGACATGATTGCGGCGCGGGTGGTGGCGAAAGCTGAGAGCAGATCGGTGCGAATCAGCTCCTCCCAGTCCGGCGGCGACATCTGGATCAGGAGCTTGTCGCGAACCGCGCCGGCGTTGTTGACGAGCACGTCAACGCGCCCGATCGACTTCACCATCGCCTCGACTTGGGCGGGATCGCCGACATCGGCCTTGTGCGCGGTCGCGCCCGGCATCGCCGCCGCGGTCTCCTCTGCCGCGGCCTGGTCGGAACGGTAGTTGACGACGACCTTCGCTCCCATCCCGGCCAGCGCATAGCTGATGGCCCGACCAATGCCCTTGCCACCGCCCGTGACGAGGGCGGTCTTACCGTCCAGCTCACCACTCATGCGGTGGCTGGGTTGTCCGCGAAGTCGATGAAGAGCTCCTCGGCGTTCCAGGTGTCCACTCCTGGAATGTGCTTGGCGGCGAGGCTCGCCAGCACCCTGCCCGGGCCCAGCTCGACGACGGTCTTGACCTCCATCGCCCGCATCGAAACCATGGTCCGCGCCCAGTCGACCTGGCGCAGCATCTGCTGGCGAAGCTCGTCCTGCAGGGCGGCCACGGTGCGCATCGCTTCGCCGGATGCGTTCGCGAGGACGGGAATCGACGGCGCGGTGAGCTGCAGGCGGTCGACGACCTTGCGGAATGCGGCGGCGGCTCCCGCCATCAAAGGCGAGTGAGCGGGCAGCGGGATGGTGAGGATGAGGGCGCGACGCGCACCGGCCGCGAGGGCGAGCCGCTCCGCCTCTTGGACAGCAGCGGTCTCCCCGGAGAGCACGAACTGCACGTCGGCGTTGCGGTTCGCAACCCACAGCCGGCCATGCACTGAAGCCTGCTCGCGGATCGCCTCGACCTGCGTCTCGTCGAGGCCGACGATCGCGATCATCCCGCCCGGCTGCTCGTCGGCCGCTTGGGCCATGATCCGGCCCCGCTCCTTGACGAGGAGAAGCGCCGTCTCCCAGGGGATCGCGCCGGCCGCGGCCAGCGATGCGATCTCGCCCAGGCTGTGGCCCGCGGTCACGCTGACATTTTCGAAACCGTAGCTCTCGCGCCAGACTTCGTAAGCCGCCCAGCACACAGTCATCACGCACGGCTGGATGACTTCGGTGCGATTCAGCTCTTCGAGCGGTCCCTCGAAGCAAAGCTTGCGCACCGGCATCTGCAGGACCTCTTCCGCGCGCTCGAACACACGGCGCGCCGCGGGATAGCGGTCGTGCAGGTTCTGTCCCATGCCCGGCTTCTGAACGCCCTGGCCGGGGAACAGCAACGCGATCGGACCGATGAGTTTTACACCCACAGTCAGACCCAGGTCATCAGACACGCCCCCCAGGTCAGCCCGGAGCCGAAGCCGGCGAGCAGGACGTTGTCCCCTTTCTTGACGCGGCCCTTGCGGATGGCTTCCTCCAACGCCAGAGGAATCGAAGCGCTCGACGTGTTCCCGTATTCGTCGATGTTGATGGCGACGCGGTCGAGTGGCAGGCCGATTCGCCTCGCGGCGGCGTCGATGATGCGGAAGTTCGCCTGATGCGGCACCCACAGGTCGATGTCCTCCAGAGCGACGCCGGCGGTGTTGCACACCTCGGTTGCCTGGCGGATGAAGATGTCGACCGCGAACTTGAAGACGTCGGGGCCGACCATGTCGATGTACGGAGCCAGATCCTTCGCCGCATAGGCGCCCTTTTCTATGTTGCCGGCGGTGACCTGCGCGTAGCCGCGCCCGTCAGACCCCAAGCACCAGCTCTTGAAACCGGCGCCAGTGGGAGCCGGCCGGACCACCGCCGCGCCCGCACCGTCGCCGAAGATGACCGCGGTGCCGCGGTCGGTGTAGTTGAGCATCCGCGAGAGCACTTCGGCGCCGATCACCAGCACAGTGTCGGCGCGCTCGGTCGCGATGTATGTGTCAGCGATGGACAGCGCGTAGACGAAGCTCGTGCAGGCGGCGAGCGTGTCCCACGCCACCGCGCCGGGGGCGTTGAGCTCGTTCTGCACTCGACACGCAACGGATGGAAACGGACCGTCGGGTGACGACGTGCCGACCAGGATCATGTCCAGGTCTTGCGCGGTGACACCCGCGGCGTCGAGCGCGCCCCGCGCGGCCCTGGTCGCCATCTCGAACGTGGTAGTGCCGGGCTCCGCGATGTGGCGCTTATGAATCCCGGTGCGCTCGGTGATCCACTTGTCGGACGTGTCCATCATCTTTTCGAGATCGAAGTTGGTGATGATCTTCTCGGGCGCGTAGACGCCCATCCCGGCGATGGCGCTCGGGCGGCCCTTGGCTTTGAACGAGCGCAGCTGGACGGCGTCCGATCGCGTGCGGTAAGCGTTGGTGATCGCCATCTGCCTACGCCTCCAGCCGCTCGGCGGTCTTTTGCTCCAGGAACTTCCAGAGGTCGCCGATGACCTTCATCTTCTCGAGCTCTTCCTCGGAAAGCTCGACGTCGTATTTGTCCTCGATCGCGGCGATGAGCTCGACCAGGTCGAGCGAGTCGGCGGCGAGGTCGCGCTGGAAGCTCTTGTCGAGCTGCACTTGGTCCGGCTCGATGCCGAGGATCTCGGCGGCGAGGCTCTGGAGTTCTTTGAAGTCGAGCTGGCTGGCCATAATCCTCTCCTAGTTGGCCTCAGGGGCCTTGATCACGAGGCTCGCGTTGTGTCCGCCGAAGCCGAACGAGTTCGACAGGGCCACCTTGATGTTGGCTTTGCGCGCCTTGTTGGGCACGTAGTCGAGGTCGCACTCCGGGTCGGGGTCGTCGAGGTTGATCGTGGGCGGCAGCAAGCCGCGATCCAGGGCGAGGATGCAGGCAGCGGCTTCGATGGCGCCGGCGGCACCAAGCAGGTGCCCGTGGACGGACTTGGTCGAGCTGACCGCCAGCTCGTGCGCGTGGTCGCCGAACACCGCTTTGATTGCTTTGGTCTCGGCCACGTCGCCGAGCTTGGTCGACGTCCCGTGCGCGTTGACGTAGCCGACCTCGTTGGGATCGACCCCGCTCATCTTCAGCGCGTTGTTCATCGCGCGAATCGCGCCCTTTCCCTCGGGATGCGGGGCGGTGAAGTGGTACATGTCAGCGCTGGCTCCATACCCGGCTATCTCCGCGAGGACGCGAGCGCCGCGCTTCTTCGCGTGGTCCATGTCTTCGAGGACGAGCATCACGGAACCCTCGCCCATTACGAATCCGTCGCGACCGAGGTCGAACGGCCTGCACGCCCTCTCGGGCTCGTCGTTCCGCTCGCTGGTCGCCTTGATCTGGCAAAAGGCGCCCATCGTCAGAGGCGTGATCGTCGCCTCGGAACCTCCGGCGAGCATGGCCACGGCCGCGCCGCGCTTGATTATCTCGGCCGCTTCCCCGATGCCGTGGGAGCCCGACGCGCACGCGCTCACGATCGCGTAGTTCGGCCCGCCCGCCTTCGTATGGATGGCGACGATGCCCGCCGCCATGTCGGCGATCATCATCGGCACGGTGAAGGGGCTGATCCGCTTCGGCCCGCGCTCCATCAGAGCGGTATGACTCTTCTCGATCTCTTCCATGCCGCCGATGCCCGAGGCGACGATCACGCCGACGTCGTCGGGGTCCATCTCGGCCGGTTCCAGGCCCGCCTGCGCAAGCGCCTGCTTGGACGCTGCGAGGGCGAACTGGCAGTACCGCCCGATGTGGCGGGCGGTCTTCTTGTCCATGTACTCCTCGGGCTTGAAGCCCTTGACCTCAGCCGCGATCTTGGTGTCGAAACCGTTGGTGTCGAAGTGTGTGATGTGGCCAACGCCCGACACACCCTCGACCATGTTCGACCACACCGTCTCCAGGTCGTTGCCGATGGGCGTGATGAAGCCCATGCCGGTAACAGCCACGCGTCGACCGTTGGATTTGACGTTCACGTAACAGAGGATACGGACCAGCGGGCCTACTCACATCCGCACGCGGTGGGAAAACAGGGGATCAGGTTTGGACATGGCGTCCAAATCAGGTTCAGATGAGCTTGCGCAGGTCCAGCGCCAGCTGCAGCCGAAGGCGGCTCGCCGGCGAGTCGAAATCACTACCAAGGAGCTCGCGCAGCTTGTCCAGGCGGTAAAGAACCGTGTGGCGGTGCAGGTTGAGCGCCGCGGCGGCATCCTTGACCGACCCGTTGGTTAGATAGGCCTCCAGCGTCTGGAGGAGCTGCTCGCGGCTGCGCGTCTTCGCATCCAGCAGCGGCCCCAGGCTGTGCGTGACGAAGCGTTCGGCGAGCATCGGGTTCTGTGCGAGGACCAGGTGCGGGATCACCTCATCATGGCCGTGCGCGACCGCTTCGGGGCGCAGCTTCCGGCCGGCTTCGATCGCCTGCTGACCTTCCAGATACGATCGCGAGATTCCTCGCAGCCCGGGGTGATAGCCGCCGATGCCGGCGCGAACGCGCGCACGGGCAGGGCCGGATCTGTCCACCGCTTCCTTGTGCAGCCGCGTGACGAACTGGCGCGCGGACTCAACGTCCTTGGATGACTCGGCCGGCCACAGCGTGACCATCGTGGACGGATCCGTGACGTGATGCATGGCGCCGCGCGGTGAGTCGAGAGACGCCGCCACCTCGACCAGGGATTCACCACCACGCGCGCCATCGCCATTGCCGACGACGAGCTTCGACACGATTGCGACATAGCCGGTGGCCGCGATCGGCATGTTCAGCGCGAGCGCTTGCTTCTGCAGCTCCAGCTCGGAGTCGAAGTTGTCGCTGATCAACGCGTGGAAGAGCCGGGCGCGCGCTCGAGTACCGCGCTGCATGTGCTGCTCGCGCGCATGCAGGTACGTCTTCGTGACTTCCGCGGCCACCTGGTCGAGGGCCGCGAACACGTAGTTGGCGGTGAGCATGATCGCTTCAGGGGTCGCCTCAGGATGGCCGCGCCACGCGCGCAGGATCTCTTCCCACGCGACCCGGGCGGCGATTCGATAAGCCGCCAGGATGGGTTCGACGGACTGGCTACTACGCGCTTGGAGAATGCCGAGCTGAGCCACGCGGCGGAGCTCCTCCGCCGTGGCGGGCCGGGCCTCACGCGCGGTGGCGAGGAATAGGTCGAGCCCCGCTTCGCACGCCTTGGCGATGGCGTCGCGCTGGGGCGGGACTCCAGTGGAATCATCCCAGTGGACGACGGCCACCACGGCTCGGGCCATGTGCCGCGCCAGGCCCGCACGCCTGCGCTCGAGCTCGACCATGAGCGCGGCCGGAAGCTGAGGAGCCGGTTTGGACTTCAGGGCCACCTTGGCGACTGCTTTCGCCATGCCTTGACTATAAGGCCTGGTTCGAGTTTAGGCCCTCGAGTCGAACACGGCCGCTCTAGCTCTCGTTCTTGACAAATGCCAGCATCCGGCGCCAGGCATCGTCGCCGGCGTCCTTCCACTGGGCGAACGTGCGGTCGAAGAAGCTGTGCGGGGCGCCCTCGTAGATATGCATCTCGTGCCGCACTTTGGCCTCGGTGAGCTGGCGATCGAACTCGATGAACCCCTCACGCGGTGTTGCTGCGTCGGCGCCGGCGACAAGCAGCAGCAGCGGGGCTTTCATCTTCGAGATGTTCGGCTCGCTTCGCGTGGGTCTGCCATAGAAGCCGATTGCTCCATTCAGGCCAGGTTGGAATGCGGATTGATTCCACGAGTTGGACCCACCGAAGCAGAACCCGACCGTGAACACAGACTTCACCGCGCCCCCATCCTTCGATTTCAGGTACGTGATCGCGGCCGCGCTATCCGTC
>Ga0193751_1001431_pt1 | contig 15318 bp, 11 predicted proteins | sample L1c2metaG_FD_143050 | JGI IMG/M metagenome (GOLD analysis project Ga0193751, IMG submission 143050) | Soil microbial communities from a riparian zone of the East river system, Colorado, United States - L1c2 | ecosystem: Environmental > Terrestrial > Soil > Riparian zone | place: USA: East River... | reverse complement strand
GAGGAATTTGACAGGCACGTCCAGAGCATCGTGGACGGCGAGCACGATCCCTCCTTTGGCGGTACCGTCGACTTTGGTGACGACGAGGCCTGTAATCGGAATAGCCTCCGCGAATGTCTTCGCTTGCTGCACGGCATTCTGGCCGATGGTGCCGTCGAGGACGAGTAGCGTCTCGTGCGGCGCCGTCGGAAGCCGCTTGCCGATCACTCGATTTATTTTCTTCATCTCGTCCACCAGAGATTCGCTCGTGTGCAGGCGGCCCGCGGTATCGACAATCACCACGTCCTTGCCCCGATTGATCCCGGCGTCGACAGCATCGAACGCAACTGATGCTGGATCCGACCCCGGATTGCCCCCTACGAAGTCCGCACCGGCCCGCTCGGCCCATTCGCGCAGCTGATCGATCGCGCCGGCGCGAAAGGTGTCGGCTGCGCCGACCAGAGCCGACATCTTATTGCGCTTGAGCAGCTCGGAGAATTTCCCGATGAAGGTCGTCTTGCCGGCGCCGTTGACGCCAATGACGAGAACGACTGTAGGCGCCGAGTCTGCCTGAAGGAGGCGAGGATCGCTGTTGCCGGATCGTAGGTTGGCCTCAATCGCTTTTCTCAAGGCATCCAGAAACTGATCCTGCGTCTTCACGAAGCCACGCTTGGCCTGCGACTCGATCTCGGCCACGAGACGCATCGTCGTAGGCACGCCGAAGTCCGCCTCGAGAAGAATTTCCTCCAGCTGCTCGAGCGATCCCTGGATCGATCCGGCTCGTGCGATTGCGCCCACATCGGTGAGCGCTACGTCTTTTATTTTGGTCCAGAGCGAGCGGGCGGGAACGTCGCCGGCTCGCCTGATTATCCGGCCTGGCATTCGCAGTGAGCTGATTTGTGGGCAAAAAAAACCCGGACTTGAAGGTCCGGGCTTGAAGATAAGTGCTGATGCCTGCCGCCGTCGCTACTCCGACACGTTCGCTATGTGCACATCAGTCAAGCTCGCCATCGTCTGGTTTCTCATTTTCTGGAAGAGCGCGCGCTCGCTGGCGGGAATCGGCTCGCCGCCTCTGCTCTGCAGCGTAAGCTTCGGATCGTGCGCGACACCGTCGACGCGAATCTCGAAGTGCAGGTGCGGACCGGTCGCCCAACCTGTCATGCCGACGTAGCCGATCGTCGAGCCCATCGCGACGCGTGAGCCCGGATGCATGCCCGTGGCGAAGTTCCGCATGTGGCCGTAGCGGCTCACCATGCCGTTGCGGTGCCGGATGTCGATCATGTTGCCATAGCCACCCTTTACGCCAGCGAAGATCACTACGCCGTCGCTAATCGCACGCACCGGTGTGCCCATCGGCGCCGCGTAGTCCGTGCCGGTGTGATTGCGCCAAACGCCGAAGAGCGGGTGCTTGCGGGCCCCGAAGACACTGCTGATGCGCCGGAAAGCCACTGGAGCGCGAAGGAAGGCAGCGCGAAGGGACATTCCACTGGCGTCGTAGTACTGCGTGCTGCCGCCACCCGGCGGATCGAAGTGAATCGCTTCGAGGGGGTTGCTCGAGTTCGAGAGAGCGAGACGCGCGCCGAGAATCTTGTTGACGATGATCGCGCCGTTCGGCTTCTGCAGCCGCTCGACGAGAAGGTGGAACTTGTCGCCCTGATGGAGATCGCGGCTCATGTCGACCTTGTACTCGAAAATGTCCGCGAGCGACCAGGCGAGCTGATGGCGTGCCGACGGCGGCAGAACGCCGACGCCGCTTTCATTGAGCGCGTTATACAGGCTCGATTGGATTACACCGCCGATTGTGAGCGTATCGACCAGCTCGGTGTTGGACGCTTCGATTACGAGCGGCGAGAGGAGGAAATCCGCTGGTTCGATACCCGGTCTGCTGACGACGACCGGCTGCATCGGGAAAACCTGCTTCTTCTCGAGGGACGGGGTAAGCCAAATGGCGACCACTGCAAGGGCCGCCACGATTGCATAGCTCAGGGGTCTTATGCGTGCCTGCTTCAATCCATCTGTCTCCGAATGAATGTCGGGATCTCCATATCACTCAGATCCTGCTCAGGAGACGATCGATCCCTCTCTGGTGTCACCGCCGGATTACTCGTCGGAGTATTGCGGCGAGGAAGCTCGAGAGGACCCACGCGGGACGCTCCATTCCCTCTCACGGGACGAAGCGGAATCACCGGTGATCCCCGCAGGATCGGGTTCGGCGTAGCGATCACGCTCGGCGCCTGGACCGAGCTCGACTGAGGGCGATCGAACCCGGTCGCGATGACCGTGACCCTGATCTCGCCCTGCATCGCCGGCTCGTGGACGGCGCCGAAGATGATCTCGGCGTCTTCACCGACGGCGTCGTGGATGATCTCGTTGATCTGATGGACTTCGCCGAGTGTGAGATCGGCTCCGCCGGTGATATTGACGAGGACTCCCGTTGCCCCGGAAACCGACACGTTGTCGAGCAGCGGGCTCGCTATCGCCTGCTGCGCGGCTTCTATGGCCCGATTCTCACCGCGTCCGATGCCGGTGCCCATGAGTGCAGACCCGCCTTCCTGCATGACGGTACGCACGTCGGCGAAATCGACGTTGACGAGGCCGGTGACACTGATCAGTGAGGAGATGCCCTGGGTCGCGTGGAGGAGGACTTCGTCCGCTTTCTTGAGTGCGTCCTGGAACGGGATTCCTTTGCCGACAACGGCGAGGAGTCTCTCGTTCGGGACGACGATCATCGTGTCGACGTTCTTCCGCATCTCGGCGATACCGAGCTCAGCCTGGCGCATGCGCTTGCGGCCTTCGAACAGGAATGGCTTGGTGACGATTCCCACTGTCAGGGCACCGGCTGCGCGAGCGAGCTCGCACAGGACGGGTGCGGCGCCCGTTCCAGTTCCGCCTCCCATGCCACAGGTCACGAAGACGAGGTCTGCGTTGTGCATCGCGCGTGCGACCTCTTCCCTGTTCTCGTCGATGGCCTGCTTCCCGATCTCCGGCCGCGCTCCAGCGCCCAGCCCGCGAGTTAGCTTCTTGCCTATCTGGATCTTGACGTCGGACTTGGAATTGAGGAGTGCCTGGGCATCGGTGTTGACTGAGATGAACTCCACCCCTTCAAGGTGCTCCTCGATCATCCGATTGACGGCATTTCCGCCACCCCCACCGACGCCCACGACCTTCATGCGGGCGTTTTGCGAGGTGTTCTCCTCGAATTCGAATATCATCGCGCGGGAAACTCCGTCACTGCGTTGTATGTGGAAAAAAAGCTCGGGCTAGTATACGACCGTTAGTCGTTTCGTACCATAGGCAATGACGAACGGAAGTGAAAAAAAGTACACGCGGTGTCAAGCGAGTTATCCACACTCGCTAGGCAGCTTGCAGTTTTATGATTTTCTCATAGTACGGGAGTGGTGCGACCCGTTTCCTTTGCATCTTTGTGCTGGGTCGGCTGAGTCTCCGCGCGGGGTCGGCGGGGGTGTCCTCGTCGGCGACGACGGGCGCTGGTCGGAGCCCCTCACTACGCTCCCTCGCTCTGCTCGGTCGCGGGTCTCCTCGGGCGCGCCCTTGGACGTCGCCTGCGAGGACACCCTCGCCTCCCTGAGGAGAGACTCGGAACTGCGCGCTGGCCGCGGCCGCGCCTGACTGACGAGAAATCATAGCGCGCTCCACGGTGTTGCTAACGATCCCTCTCGCGACGATCGGCGCGGGACGCCGCGCGCGCCTCGCGCGCGTGTGGTTGGTCCGGAAGCGAGCTGAGAACGCGGCGACGATTCGAGGCGAATTGCCCGCTCCTGTCTCGCTTAGGGTTTTTCTGGCCTCCAGTCCGTAGCACGACGTTCGACCGAATCCACGATGAACGCTGCGCGGATTCCTGTGGGAAGGAGGGCGAGGGTGTCGTCGGAGGGGCACCCGGAGCAGAATCCCGCGCGAATGTGCGCTACCGCGCACTTTCACGCGGGATTGTACGAGGACACTGCCCCGAAGACGATACCCTCGCCCGACTGACCCGCGACGCGATTCAGAAGTGCGCAGCGCAGAAGGCTAAAAGAAATCCTCGAGCCAGGTCTTAATGCGCTTCGTAAACCTGTCGACGCCTACTCCGGCGAGCGCTCTGTGCTTACTCGTGGGCGAGAACCCAGCCGCGGCGCGATGAGCGCCGTACATAGCGAGACCGACCACCGTCGCAAAGCGCGGCGCATCCACTGAGTCCGCGAGTCCGCCGATGTTCTCCTCCGGCGAGCCGATTCTTACACCCGTTCCAAAGACATCGGCCGCGAGCTCCGCAACTCCCTGCATCGCAGCCGCGCCGCCCGTGATCACTACGCCGCCGTTCAGCCGCTGCGCAAATCCCGCCCTCTGGATTTCGCTCAGCACCAGATTGAAAATCTCATCCATCCGCTGGTGGATGATGTGCGCGAGAACTTCGCGCGGGATGTGCCGCTCGCCCTGCGCCACGGTGCTCGGCAACTGGATCACGTCACCCGGATCGACCAACGGCTCATAGGCGCAGCCGTAGCGCTCCTTCAGCCTCTCCGCGTCCGCCTGCGTGACGCCGATTCCCTGGACGATGTCGCTCGTGACGTTGTTGCCGCCATAGTTCACAGTGCCCAGGTGCCGGATTTTCCCCTCGTGAAAGACAGCTATGTCGGTTGTGCCCGCGCCCATCTCCACCAGCGCGACGCCGAGCTCCTTCTCGTCCTCGGTCAACACGCTGAGCGCGCTTGCGAGCGGCTCGAGCACCAGCTCGCGAACTCTATAGCCCGCCTTCTCCACCGACTTCCGCAGATTCATCGCCGGTGATGCGCCAATCGTGACCAGATACATCTCGGTCTCGAGGCGCGTGCCGATCATGCCGATTGGATCGCGAATGCCCTGGTTCTTGTCCACCGAGTATTCCTGTGGAATTGCGTGCAGCAGCTCACGGTCCTGGGGGACGGGCTGGGCACGCGCCACCTCATTGGCGCGATCGACGTCCGCTTTCGAGATCTCCTCGCCGTTCACCGCGACGATTCCCTTGCTGATCATCGCCCTCACGTGCTCGCCTGCTATGCCGGCGTAGATCGTATCGATTTTGGTACCGGCCATCCGCTCTGCGTCTTCGACCGCTTTCTTGATCGAGCGCGTCGTTTCCTCGATGTCGGATACAATGCCGCGTCGCAGGCCGGTCGTGCGCGCCTGTCCCACGCCCAGAATCTTGAGAGTGGGCGTGCTTCGCTTGTCACCGACTGCTTCGGCAATAACAACGGTCGTCTTGGCAGACCCGATGTCCAGACCAGCGATGATGCGTTCCGGGTTCATTGCAGCCTTGCGATCACTTGATCGCGATAACGTAGATCGAGCTCGCTGACGTGTGCCTGCCGGCGAGCGAGGTCATTCTCAACGGGAAAGATATCGGCCAACCGTTCCACTGACAGTCCTATCGGAACACGCACGCGCAAACTTTGCTCGCGCGATGCCGCGCTGTCGCTCTTCACGCGAGCGTTCTCGGCCGCGGCGCGAGACATCGTGAGCAGGATTTCGTCCCTGCCGGTGCGTCTCACTTCTTCGATGCGCGCGAACACCTTCGGCTCCGCGTATCGTATCGCTCCAACGAGCTTAAGAAGAACAGGATCGTTTGTCGCAACAATCGGCAGATCGAGATTTGCCCGCGCTGGGTCGATCGGGAGCTCCCGACCGAGAGAATCGTAAGGAAGAAGTCCGGTCGAAGTCTGTATGAGCGCGACTGGGCGATTTTCCTGCACAGTCACGATCAAAGTGCCCGGCATTCGCCGCGTAATCGTGACGCCGTTCACCAGCGGATGGTGCCGTACTCTCTCGCTGAGCGGGTCGAGATCGTCCCACAGCGACATCGCTGTGTCGACCTTGAGTCGCGAAAGCACTTCGGCGGGTTGCAAATACCGGACACCGCGGATCTCCACCGACCGCACGCGAAAGAAAGCCATCTTTCGAGCAGCGGCGCGCGTGCCCCACGCGGCGGCCATGATGATGCCGACAAGCAGGAGTGCGCCGAGAATCCTCCATCCGGGACGGTGCAACCGCTCCGCCAGTGTCACGTGCCGCGGGCCTCGAGTCGCTGTCTCAGCTCCGGTCCGGTACGGGTGATATCGCCCGCGCCAATCGTGATCACCACATCCCCATCGCTGACAAAATCTGCAAGCGCCTCGGCAAGCGCTGATCTCGATCCTTGCCATGCAACCTGCCGCCCGGCGCGAACCGCCGATTCAGCGACGAGCGCAGATGTAATTCCCGCCATCGGCTTTTCGCGGGCAGGATAAATATCGGCGAGAAAGACCGCGTCCGCCCTCGCCAGCGCCTGCCCAAATGCCTCAGCGAAATCACGCGTCCGCGAAAAAAGATGAGGCTGAAAAGCCGCGATGATCCTCCGGCCCGGATACGATGCGCGAGCAGCCTGCAGCGTGGCTGAGATCTCCGTCGGGTGGTGGGCGTAATCGTCGACTATGGTGACGCCACAAACATCGCAAAGGCGCTGAAAGCGGCGGTCGACACCGCCAAACTGGAGCAATCCGTCTCGCATTGCGTCGAGTGTAACGCCGAGCCCGAACCCGGAACCGATGGCTGCAAGCGCGTTCTGAACGTTGTGATGACCCGGTACCCGCAGCGCGACGTCGCCTAGCGGGCTCGAGTCGTACGACACGCTGAAATTCGTCGAGTGTCCGATCGATCTGACGTCGTTCGCGACAAGGCGCGCATCGCCCGACGCGATTCCGTAACGGATCACTTCCGCGCTCGCGGGCAAATCGAGCGAGCTTGCACCTGGATCGTCCGCGCAAAGGACGATTACTGCCGCATTCCGGATGAATTTGGAGAATGTGGAAGTGATGTCCTCGAGGTCGCGATAGATGTCGAGGTGATCCGCCTCCACGTTAGTAACCACCGCGATCGACGGACTGAGCGTGAGAAAGGAGCGATCGTATTCGTCCGCCTCTACAACGAACAACTCGTCGGATTCGTAGTGGAGATTCCCCTTCCACTCGGCCACTCGACCGCCAGCGACGCCCGTCGGATGCAGTCCGGCGGCGGCGAGCGCGCTCGTAGTCATCACAGTGGTCGTCGTCTTCCCGTGCGTCCCGGCGATTCCAATCAGTTTTCCACCCTCGACAGCGCGTCCAAGCGCCTCGGCTCGGCGAGTAATTGGGATGCCGAGCTCACGCGCGTGAAGCAGCTCTGGATGGTCCTTCGACATCGCCGAGGTGACGATGACCTCGCGGGCACCGATGACGTGTTGCGGATCGTGGCCTGGCAAGACCGTGATGCCGAGCTCCTCGAGATCATCCGTTGCGCCGGGGTTGGCGTCGCAGCCCGTAACGCGCACGCCGCGCCGAGCCAGGAGCTCCGCCAACGCGCGCATACCTGCACCGGCGATACCGACGAAGTGGACGGGCCGCGGATCGGTCGCGTCGAATGAGGTCATGTTTTTTCCGCGCGCACTAGTCGTCGCGACTTTCTCAAGCGCGAGGTTGCTCGACGTTCGCGAGCTCGAGGATATGCTGCGCGATATCGGCGGCGGCTGTCGGACGGGCGCGCAGTAGCGCCTTCGCGCGCATCGCTGAGAGCCTGGTTGGATCCGTCAACAGCGATTGGATTGTGCGCGCGAGGACGTCCGCGCTCAAGTCGCTCTGCCTGATCATCTCCGACGCTCCAGCCGCTGCCAACGCCTTTGCATTCGCCGTCTGATGGTCGGCGGCCGCGGTTGGAAGCGGCACGACTATCGAGGGTATTCCCCACGCGCAGAGCTCGGCCGTCGCCATGGCTCCCGCACGCGACAGCGCGAAGTCGGCAGCTCTGTACGCTTCCGAGATCGGAGCGATGTAAGCGCGGACCTTCACTCGAGTGCTTTCGTACCGCGAGAGCTTGTCGTAGTTCGCCTTGCCGGTCGCCCAGATGACGAAGAGATCGTCGGGCAGCCCCTTGTCGATCCATGCTGCCACGACGTCATTGATCGCTTGCGAACCCTGGCTCCCGCCATAGATCAGGAGGACCGCTCCTCCACTTGGGGGAAATCCCCACTTTCGCCGGGCCGGCGCTTTCTCGAATGCGTCGGCTGGCGGCGGCTCGATCGGATTTCCGGAATCGAAGACCTTGGTCTTCTTTGACGGGCGCAGATACCGGCGTCCTTCCGGAAACCCCAAATGGATTTGCGCCGCGAAGCGACTGAAGAATCGCGTGGTGAGACCTGGGAACGTGTTCTGTTCCTGGAGCACGAACGGAATGTGGTGAGCTACGGCATATGCGAGGGTTAGCCCAGACGCATAGCCACCGGTCGCTACGATGCACGCGGGCGGCTCGCTCCCGACCTCGCCCGCGATCTTGCGCCACGCCGACACTGCACCGCGCGCAGTCTTCCAGTTTTCCCATGGACGCGACCGGTAGAGCGGGTGAAGGTCGAGGAGCTCGAAGGCGTAGCCAACCTGCGGCAACACATCGCGCTCGATGCCCCGCGCGGCTCCGATGAAAAATGGCTCGACCTTAGGGTTCGCCTTGACGAGAGCGCGCGCGATCGCGAGACCGGGGTAGAGGTGACCGCCGGTTCCGCCTCCGGCGAAAATCACTCTCATCGCGCCGGCAGCGCGCGAAGACGGACTGGATCTGTCGCTGTTTCGCCGAACACCCTTTCGCGCGAGCTACCGATGTTGACGAGTATGCCTGTCATGAGGAGCGAGAGGATCAAATTGGAGCGGCCGTAGGAGATGAATGGTAGCGTGAGCCCGGTGGTCGGAAGCAACCCGGTGGCTACACCAATATGAAGATATGCGGTCAAGACCATTGTTACCGTGATCCCGAATGCCACCAGCTGCAGAAAGGGCGTTCGCGCCTTTCGGGCGATTCGGAATCCGAGAGCGCCGTAAAGCGCAAAGGCGAGAATCACCAGGGCGAGACCCACAAATCCCCATTCCTCTCCGATGTGTCCCGCAATGAAATCATCGTAGCCGAACGGAAGAAACCCGTATTGCTGGCGGCCTCGTCCGAATCCGACTCCGAAAATTTGACCAGAGCCGACGGCGATCAGGGACTGCCGAAGCTGATAGTTCACTTCCGGCGGCGCTCCACCTGGGTCGAAGAAAGCCGACATCCGAAGGAGCACATAGTTGAGCCGCTCGATCTTTACATAGAGCAGCGGTATCAGCAGCACGGCGAGCGCGACGAAGTGTCCGATGCGCACTCCGCCGGCGAAAAGAATGATTCCCATGACGAGCGTGAACATCATTGCGGTGGAGAGATCCGGCTCCAGCATCACCAGAATGTCGAGAGCGCCGATTACCACCAGAAACGGTAGTAGCCCCGTCGTGAGCTTGCGCATCGCTTGCCCTTTCTTCACGACCAACATCGACGTCCAGAGGATCACGGCAAGCTTTGCAAGCTCCGAAGGCTGGAGCGACGCACCAAACAAGTACCTCCGCGACCCATGGATACGTGGAGCGATCCCGGCAGTGAATGGCAGAATCACAATCAACAGGAGCACGAGGGAGAGCAGCATTATCGGCCACGACAATTTTTCCCAGACCTCGCCGTCCACCTTCGCGGCGATTGCGAACAACACCGCGCCTACTGCCATGCCGGCCAGCTGTCGCAGTAGCAAATGCGCATGGCCGTAGCCCGCCTGCATTTCGACAATCGCGCTGGCGCTATAAACCGTCGCGAGCCCGAATGCGAGGAACGCGCCCGTTAAAATGACGAGTGCTCGCGCCTCGAAGCCCATACTCCACCGTTCTCTTACGCCTACCGAGGATTCCATCACACTTCCTTCGCCGCGAGCGCACGAAAGCGCTCGCCCCTTTCCTCGTAATTGGAGAACATGTCGTAGCTGGAGCATGCCGGCGAAAGGAGGACCGCCTCGCCCGCGCGCGCCGCTGCGCGCGCCGCGCGGATCACCTCGTCGAAATCAGAGCCGAGCCGTACGACATCGACAACCGGACGCAAATCCGTTGCGATGATCGGCGCTGCTTCTCCATAGGCAATTACTCTCTTCACGTTTCTGCGTACGGCATCGACAAGGGGTGTGTAAGCCTCTCCTTTGTGCCGTCCTCCAAGCAGAAGGACGGTTGGACGCTCCATACCGTCAATCGCGACGGCGGCTGAGCTGACGTTCGTCGCCTTGGAGTCATTGATCCATTGCACCCCGTCGAACTCACCGACGAGCTCCAACCGGTGTGGCAGCGAGCGAAAAGTGCGCAGCGCGGCAGCAATTCCCTTCCTGGCTTGCTGAGTCTGGTAAGATCGATCTGCCACCATCACGGCGAGTGACGCCGCAAGGGCGTTGGCGACGTTGTGCGGACCGAGCAACGGCAGATCGCTGCGATGCAGAAGCGGTGCTCCCAACACGACGAGCTGATTGGAGTGGGAATCGAAGTAACCGCTCTCCTCCCTTACGAGTGAGAACGGATACTTGTGGCCCGCGACGTCGCGCACCATCTGCTTGACCGCATCGTCGTCGTCGTTCACCACCCACACCGAATCACCGTCGGCGTTGGCGAAGAAGCGCGCCTTGTCGGCGAAGTATTCCTCGACCGTCGAATAGCGATCGAGGTGGTCGGGGCTGAGATTCGTCAGAACGCCGACTACGGGCTTGAGACTGGGCGTGTCGTGCAACTGGAACGACGACATCTCGAGCGAGATCCACTGCGGCTGCACTTCCCGTCCCGCGATTTCAGACAGCGGTGTTCCGATATTTCCCGCTTCGACCGCCTCGACGTCGATCCCGCGCAACAGGTGCGCGATCAACGCGGTAGTGGTGGTCTTGCCGTTTGTTCCCGTGATGCCGATTACTCGCGGACCCTCGAGAAAGTGCAGCGCGACCTCGACCTCGCTTGCGATGCGAATGCCCTTTTCCCGAGCAAAGGCGAGCGGTCTGGCTGAGGGAGGCACACCGGGACTCGTGACAACGAGGCTCGCGCGCGCGATTCGCTCTAGATCGTGACGCCCTACGTCGACGACGATTCCGAGCGCGCGAAGCTCCTCTGCGCAGCGGCCAGTCTCGGGCGAAGACGCCAGGTCAGAAGCGTAAACGTTGTAGCCGTGTTTTCGCAGCAGCGTCGCCACGGAGCGGCCGCTGCGGGCGAGACCGATGACGGCAATCTCGCTCTCGCGCGGCACGAGCTCGCGCAAAGTCATCGCAACTTCAGCGTGCTCAGAGCGATGAAGGCGAACAGCACCCCGATGATCCAGAACCGCACCGTTACCTGCGCCTCATCCCATCCCTTCATCTCGAAGTGATGATGCAAGGGAGCACGCCTGAACACCCGATGCTCGCGTGCGTACTCGAGTCCGTAACGGCGCTTGCGATACTTGAACACGAAGCGCTGGACAATGACCGACACCATTTCGGCTACGAACACCGCGCCAACGAGAAGCAGCAGGAATTCCGACTTGAGAAGGATCGCAACCGACGCGAGTGCGCCACCGAGCGCGAGCGAGCCGGTGTCTCCCATGAATACTTCAGCCGGATGCGTGTTGTACCACAGGAACCCAATGCACGCGCCGAGCACAGCGGTGCAGAACACAGTGAGCTCCCCTGCCCCGCGCAGATAATAGACGTAGAGATACTGGCTCGCGTCCACACGGCCGACGACGTACGCGTAAAACGCAAAAGTGAGCATTGCAACCGCCGTAAGCCCGGCCGCCAACCCATCGAGTCCATCAGTGACGTTGACTGCGTTGCTGGTTCCGGTCATCACAAACGTTACGAACAGCACGTACAGCCAGCCCAATCCGGCGCTTAGCGGGACGATCAGGATGTACTTGTAGAACGGCAGCGTCGTAGAGGCGCCGGGAAGCGACGACAGCGGATGCTTCCAGATGTAGTAGCCAAGCGCGAAGCCGAGCGTGACCTGGCCGACGAGCTTGTAGCTCTCTACCAGTCCGGTGTTCTTTCTCCCCGCCAGCTTTTGTTTGAGCTTCAGGTAATCGTCCCAGAATCCGATCACGCCCATCCAGGCCATCGACACCATCGCGAGCAGCACGTAACGGTTGTCGAGCTTGGCCCAAAGGAGCGTGCTGATGAGCGTCGCGCCAAGGATGATCAGTCCGCCCATCGTCGGCGTGCGGCCCTTTTGCTGGTGCGCGTCAGGCGTGCCTTCGCGGATCACCTGATGCAAACGCATCCTGCGCAGACGCCGCATGATTCCGGGGCCAACTACGAACGTGAGGAGGAGCGCTGTGACTGCTGCACCCGCGGCACGGAACGTTATCCACTGGAACAGCCGCAGAAATCCGAAATGCGGCAGGCCAACGAAGGGAACGAGTAGATAATTCAGCACTATGCCGTCGCCCAGATAGTTAGATGTGGTACAAGTCGCTCGAGCTGCACGCCCCGGGATGCTTTGAGCAGGATAATCGCGTCGCGCTTGAGCCTGCCCTCGAGCTGCGGCCAGAGGTCTTCGACGTCAGCAGCAGTTATCACGCGGTCGTGCTCGTCGCGCTTCTCCAGCGCTGGCGCAAACTCTCCGATTCCCGCAACAATGTCAGCCCCCGACGCCAACGCGAGACCCGCAATGTCGGCGTGACATTGTGCCGACGCCGCACCGAGCTCTCGCATCGTACCAAGGACGATTACCCTCTGCCGTCCGGTACCTGTCCCTTGTAACAGCTCGATCGCCGCGCGCGTGGACCCGGGGTTCGCGTTGTAGGCATCATTGATGAGAGTGACGTTACCCACTTGTTCCCACGCCACCCGCATCTTGGGTTGAGGCATCGCCGCAATTCCCTTTGCGGCGTCCTCATAGCTCACGCCACATTCGCGCGCGACGGCGAGAGCGAGCATTGCGTTTCGCAGATTGTGGAGACCCCGCACAGGTGGGCGAACCGTCACGCCGCCAATCTCGATCACGCCCAAACCATCGCTGCCAATCTCCCATCGATCCGGTTTTACATCCGCGCTGTCGTCGAGACCGGCGACCACGACCCGCTGCGCCTTGTCACGGGCAACTTCCGCGATCTCCGGCTGCGCAGATGGAGCGATTCCAACACGCACTCCGTCGTAGACCGCAGCTTCCTCGCGCAACACTCCAGCGAGATCACCGAGGCCTTCCAGATGCTCTTCGGCGATCGATGTAACGAGCGCGATGTCGGGCTGCGCGATGTCACGCAGGATTGCGACTTCTCCCGGCAGACTCGTCCCAAGCTCGATCACCGCGAGATCCGCTTCCGGTGGCAGGGCCAGCAGGGTGAGCGGTACACCGATCCGGTTGTTGAGATTGCCGGTAGTCGCGTGAAGTGAGTACGTACCACCGAGAGCAGCCTTCAGCAAATCCTTCGTGCTCGTCTTGCCGTTGCTGCCGGCGACGCCCACCACCGTTTTCCCCCAGGCACGGCGCCAGTAATTTCCGAGAGCGCCAAGCGCGACTAGCGTATCCTTGACTTCGTAAATCGGAACTCCGAGCGAACCGAGTCGAGGGACGCGTGACAGGATCACAGCGGCGGCACCGTCGCGAACCGCGTCGCGAAGATAGTCATGTCCGTCGAAGCGCTCGCCTTTGAGCGCGAGAAACACATCGCCTTTGCCGATCTTGCGCGTGTCCGTCGTGATCGACTGCACTTGAGCCGATCCGCGCGGCGGTGACCCAACCAAATGTCCCTCCAGCGCCGCAGCCATGCGGTCGAGTGTCCAGAAGCCGGCGCTCACGCGGGGCTCCCCGTCATGTCTTTCACAATCTCTTTCTCGTCGAATGGATAGGAAGTCGTTCCACGAATCTGGTACGTCTCGTGGCCCTTGCCTGCGAGCAGCACGATGTCGCCATCCCTGGCCAGGTCGAGGGCCCGCTGAATCGCTGCGAGTCTGTCGGTAATTCGTTCGTGATTAGTTCCGCGCATGCCCGCCTCAATGTCGTCGATGATCATGTCCGGATCTTCAGTGCGCGGATTATCGCTGGTGACGATCGCAAAGTCAGCAGCACGCTCGGCGATTTCGCCCATGATCGGACGCTTCCCCTTGTCGCGATCGCCACCGCATCCGAACACCACGATGAGCTTTCCGCGCGTAAAAGCACGCGCTGTCTTCAGCGTGCGCTCGAGCGCATCGGGAGTGTGGGCATAGTCACGAAGCACTGTCGGCCGAGTTGATATGATCTCGAGTCGGCCGGCGACCTGGGGAACAGTACTCAGCCGCTCGGCGATCTTCCCTGGAGATCCGCCGAGCGCGAACGACGCGGCAGCTGCGGCAAGCCCGTTCTCGACGTTGACTTCCCCGATGAGAGGTAAGTCGACCCGCGCGGAGCCGCGCGGAGTCAACAGCATCCACTCGCTGCCGGTCGGCGTGTAACGAACATCTTCCGCACGAATCTCTGCCGGTGCGCGAATCGCGAACCTCAGACGCTTCGCTTTCTCTGACAGCGAATCCCAGGCTCGCGCGTCTGCGTTGCTGACCGCAATTCCGCCGGGCTTCAGGTAGTCGAGCAGTCGCGCCTTTGCGCTCAGGTATGCCTCCATAGTTCCGTGATAATCGAGATGGTCACGGGTGAGGTTTGTAAATACGACGACATCGAACTCGAGACCATCCACGCGCCTTTGATCGAGGCTGTGAGAAGACACTTCCATCGCAACGGTGCGCACTCCGCGATCGACGAGCACTCTCAATATCCTTTGCAGCTCTACCGGGCCGGGAGTCGTGAGACCGCCGCCACCAGGCAACACCTCTCCCTCGCTTCCAATCAGGACGCCAAGCGTGCCGATGGAAGCACTGTGCTCATTGGTGCCGTCGAACAGGTGGCGCATGATCGACGTGCTCGTGGTCTTGCCGTTTGTTCCTGTGACGCCGACCATGATCAAGTTGCGGGCCGGATTGCCGTAGGCCGTCGACGCCGCGATCGCCGCCGCCCGCCTTCCTTCCCGCACGACGAGCGCGGGCAGAGTTGTACGGCTTGGGTCCTCGACGATAGCGAGCGTTGCTCCGCGGTCTGTGGCCGCGGCCAGAAAATCATGACCGTCGCTAATCGAGCCGCGGACCGCGATGAACAGATCGCCGCACTCTACTTTCCGGCTGTCGTCGGCGACACCAGTCACTTCAGCTGGGATTTCTCCCTTTGCGCTCACGAGCAAGCCGCGCTCGCCGAGCGCGGCCCTCAGCTCCGATACACGAACGCTCACGGAACTGAATGACTGAGCTGCACGAGGGTCCCCGGCGCTACGATCGTGCCCGCCGTTGGGAGCGTCCCTGATTGAGCTGTCGTAGTCAGCTGCACTCGGAACCCGGCGGCGTGCAGTGCGCGCACGGCTTCTCTAATAGGCAGCCCTTTCACGTCAGGAACAGCACGCGCGGTGAGCGATATCGGAGGCGTCTTGGGTTTCGACGGAAGCTCGACGAGGTACGTCGTAGTTTGCTCCGGCGCCTCACGCGAA
>Ga0193751_1001430_pt1 | contig 15319 bp, 13 predicted proteins | sample L1c2metaG_FD_143050 | JGI IMG/M metagenome (GOLD analysis project Ga0193751, IMG submission 143050) | Soil microbial communities from a riparian zone of the East river system, Colorado, United States - L1c2 | ecosystem: Environmental > Terrestrial > Soil > Riparian zone | place: USA: East River... | reverse complement strand
AGAAATTGCTTCGCGAAGCAAAGCAATTTTGGAGTCGAAGGACCCCTACACGCTCGCGAGTTCTCGTCCGTTTCGGGGAATTCTCCCGAGAACTCGATCAGCAGCATAAGAATGCCCCGCAGCTTCTGTCGCAGTGGCGGATTTACAGGGATCCTTCGACTGCGCGAGACTTCGCTTCGCGAGCTCTCGCTACGCACAGGATGACATTTTCTAATAGTGTGATGTGTAACCAATGAAGACCGAAGAACAAGACGACCGCGCGAAGCGCGAAGACATTTGCCCCAGCCAAAAAGGCAAACTGGACCTGAACACGCTCGATCTGAAGATGGTCCGCGCGCGCATCGATCAGGCCACGGCCCACGACGCCGCCCAAAAAACCGGCCCCGAATATTGGCGAAGCCTCGAAGAACTCGCCGGCAGCGACGCCTTCCAACAAGCCCTCCATCGCGAATTCCCCAAAGGCGCCTCCGAATGGGTCGACTCCGTCTCCCGCCGCGGGTTCCTCAAAGTCATGGGCGCGTCCCTCGGCCTGGCCGGCATGACCGGATGCGTGCGTCTGCCGCTTGAACCCATCGTCCCCTACGTGCGCCAGCCCGAAAACGAAATTCCCGGCCGCCCCATGTATTACGCCTCGGCAATCACCCTTGGCGGATACGCCAATCCGGTTCTAGTCGAAAGTCATCTAGGACGTCCCACAAAGATCGAAGGCAACGATCTACATCCGGCATCGCTCGGCGGGACTGACATCTTTACGCAGGCTTCCATTCTCGGCCTCTACGATCCCGACCGCTCGCAGAGCGTAGTGTCGATGGGCGACCAGCGCTCGTGGTCAGCGTTCCTGAGCGCCATCCGCGGCCCGCTCAGCGCGCAGAAAGCGCTGCAAGGCTCCGGCATTCGCATTCTGACGCCAACGATTTCTTCGCCCACGCTCGCCGACCAGCTGCGCAATTTCCTGAAGATTTATCCGCAAGCCAAGTGGCATGTCTACGAGCCGGTCAATCGCGACAACGCACTCGAAGGCGCGAAGCTGGCCTTCGGCCAGCCAGTCGAGACGCGCTTTGATTTTTCGAAAGCCGACGTAATCGTCTCGCTCGACGCCGACTTCCTCTACGCCGGATTCCCCGGCAACGTGAAATACATCCGCGACTTCGCCAGCCGCCGCAATCCGGATAGCGGCAACATGAACCGGCTGTACGTGATCGAGGGCACGCCGACGACAACCGGAGCGAAGGCGGATCATCGGTTACCGGTGACGGCGAGCGAGATCACGAGCGTGGCGGAAAGGCTTATAGCGAGGGTCTCGAGCAGTTCGGCTTCGGCGGCAGCGCCCATGGAGCGCGGTCTGCCGGCAACATCGTCAGACCAGTTGACTCGGTCTATCGACATAGCCCACGCGGATCTGGCGAGGCACATGGGTGCCGGCGTCGTAGTGGTCGGCGACCATCAGCCGCCCACAGTCCATGCTTTGGCACACCGCCTAAACGCAGACCTCGGCAACATCGGCAAGACGGTTTTCTACACCGATCCGGTAGATGCGAATCCGGTTAATCAAACCGAATCGATCAAGGAACTCGTCGCCGACATGCGCGGCGGCAAAGTTGATCTGCTGATCATTCTTGGCAGCAATCCGGCGTACGACGCGCCCGCCGATCTTAACTTTGCCGACGCCATGACAAGCAGCAAGGTTCCTCTGCGTGTTCACTACGGCCTCTATCAGAACGAGACTGCCGAACTCTGCCAGTGGCACGTGAATCAGGCTCATGAACTCGAATCCTGGGGCGACGCTCGCGCTTACGACGGCACAGCAACCATCATTCAGCCGTTAATCGCGCCGCTTTACAACGCCAAGAGCGCGATCGAATTCGCGGCGCTTCTCTCCGGACAGGCGGACGCAACCGGATACGATCTCGTCCGCGCCTACTGGCAGAAGCAACACACCGGCTCAGACTTCGAGCAGTTCTGGCGAAAGTCGCTCCACGACGGCTGGATCGAAGGCACAGCATTCACGCCAAAATCCGTAAGCGCAAAGTCAGGAGCCGCAAACTCCGCGACGAACGCGTCCGACGACAAGCAGATCGAGCTCAACATCCGCCGCGACCCCACCATCTACGACGGACAATTCTCCAACAACGGCTGGCTGCAGGAACTCCCCAAGCCGATGACCAAGCTCACCTGGGACAACGCCATCCTCATCGGCCCCAAGATGGCCGAACGCCTGCAAATCAAAGTTGAAGACGTTGTCGAACTCGAACTCAACGGCAAAAAAATCCAAGGCCCAATCTGGATTCAAACTGGCCATCCCGACAATTCCGTCACCATATTCCTCGGCTACGGCCGCAAGCGCGCCGGACGTGTGGGTACTGCTCAGGGCTTCGACGCCTACGCCCTGCGCACCAGCGCCAATCCGTGGATCGCCACCGGCGTGCAAATCCGCAAGACCGGAGCAACCTACAAACTTGCCTCCACCCAAGGCATGCAGTCGATGGACACGCCCGACGGCGGCCATCGTCCGCTGGTCCGCGAAACCACGCTCGAGGAATATCGCAAAGAGCCCAACTTCGCGAAAGAAGAAGAGACGCCCTACGAACTCTCGCTCTACAAGCCCTATCCCTACAAAGAAGAAGATTATGCCTGGGGCATGACCATTGACCTGAACTCCTGCGTGGGCTGCAACAACTGCATGGTGGCCTGCCAGTCGGAGAACAACATCGCCGTCGTCGGCAAGGAGCAGACGCAGCTCGGCCGCCACATGCACTGGATTCGCATCGACACTTACTACCAGGGCGACCGCGACAATCCCCGCGCATTCTTCCAACCCGTACCCTGCATGCAATGCGAGAACGCGCCGTGCGAAGTCGTCTGCCCGGTCGGCGCCACAAACCACACCACGGAAGGCCTGAACGACATGGTCTACAACCGCTGCGTGGGCACGCGCTACTGTTCGAACAACTGTCCCTATAAAGTCCGCCGCTTCAACTTCCTCCTCTTCCAGGACTGGGAGACGCCGCAATACAAGATGATGCGCAACCCCGACGTCAGCGTGCGCAGCCGCGGCGTCATGGAAAAGTGCACCTACTGCGTGCAGCGCATCAGCGAGCGCCGCATCGACGCCGAAAAAGAAGACCGCAAAATCAACGATACCGAGTTGCAAACCGCCTGCCAGCAGTCCTGTCCCGCAGGCGCCATCATCTTCGGCAACATCAACGACCCAAACAGCAAAGTTTCAAAGCTAAAAGAGCAGGCCCGCAACTACAGCCTGCTGGGCGAACTAAACACCCGCCCCCGGACAACGTACCTGGCAGAAGTTCGCAACCCGAACCCGGAACTGAAAGGATGAGGGTTCGTATCTGGGCACGGCTTCAGCCGTGCCGTAAAGAGCGATTGATGACAGGGCTTTAGCCCCTGAGGAATGTAACAAACCAGAATGCCTGAGCAATACAAAACGTCGACCGATCTCGACCGCGCTCCCGTAATCGAGCCCGGCCACACCTTCGGCACGGTCACGGAAAAAATCAGCGCCATCGTGCTGACCCGTCCTGCGTCGAACGGATGGTTCCTCGGCTTCGGCATCGCTTTCATGCTCACCATGATGATGCTCTTCGCCATCGGCTACCTTGTCCTGAAAGGCATCGGCATCTGGGGCGTCACCATTCCCATCGGCTGGGGCTTCGCCATCGTCAACTTCGTCTGGTGGATCGGAATCGGTCACGCCGGAACTTTGATCTCCGCCATCCTCTTATTGCTGCGCCAGTCGTGGCGCAATTCCATCAACCGCTTCGCCGAGGCAATGACACTGTTCGCCGTGGCCTCGGCCGGAATCTTTCCCCTCATTCACGTGGGCCGCCCCTGGCTGGCCTACTGGCTGTTTCCCTATCCCAGCACCATGGGCGTGTGGCCGCAATTCCGCAGCCCGCTCATGTGGGACGTCTTCGCCGTCTCCACCTACGCCACGATTTCCGCGATGTTCTGGTTTATCGGCCTGATCCCGGATTTGGCTACCCTACGCGACCGCACCGACAACCGCGCGCTGAAAATGGTTTACGGCATGCTCTCAATGGGGTGGCGCGGATCGGCCCGCCACTGGCATCGCTACGAAACCGCCTACTTGCTGTTGGCCGGTTTAGCCACGCCCCTGGTCCTTTCGGTTCATACCGTCGTGAGCTTTGACTTCGCCGTAGGAATCGTTCCGGGATGGCACACCACCATCTTCCCACCGTACTTCGTCGCAGGCGCCATCTACTCCGGCTTCGCGATGGTGCTGATGCTTGCCATTCCCATTCGCAAGATTTACGGGCTGGAAGATTTCATCACCGAGCGCCACCTGCAGAATTCCGCCAAGGTCATGCTGGCTACCGGACTCATCGTGGCCTACGGGTACGGTATCGAAGCCTTCATGGGCTGGTACAGTGGCGATCGCTACGACGCTTTCACACTGTGGAACCGCCTGCACGGCCCCTACGCAGTCCCTTACTGGATGCTGCTGATTTGCAACATCTTTATTCCGCAGGTGCTCTGGATCCGCAAGCTGCGCACGAGTCCAGTCGCGCTGTTTTTCATCTCCGGCGTCATTCTGGTCGGCATGTGGCTCGAGCGCTTCATTATTGTAGTCGTCAGCCTGCATCGCGACTTCCTCACTTCTTCCTGGGGTATGTACTACCCCACGCGCTGGGACTGGATGACTTACATCGGCACCATCGGAATGTTCCTGGCTGCCATGTTCCTGTTCCTGCGCCTGCTGCCCGCAATTTCGATATTCGAAATGCGCACCCTTCTGCCCGAAGCCGAGGTGAAGGAATGACGCAAAGACTTGGAGCGGTGCCGAAGGTCCGGGACACTGTGGCTTTCTTTACATATTTGTCATTTCGAGCGGAGTCGAGAAATCTGCTCTCCTATGCGGCGAACGCGGGGTCGAAGTCGGCGTCGAGATCGGTGTCGAGGTTCCCAATATGAAGCGCGATCCCATCTACGGCATCATGGCCGAGTTCGACACGCCGCAGGCACTGGTCGATGCCGCGCACGCTACCCATCAAGCGGGATATCAAAAGATCGATGCCTACAGTCCATTTCCCGTCGAAGGCCTCGCGGAAGAAATTGGTTTCCATCGTGACGAAGTTCCGCTGGTCGTATTAATTGGCGGAATCGTGGGCGGACTGACCGGCTACCTCATGCAGTACTGGATGTCGGCCGTCGCCTACCCGCTGAACATCGGCGGAAAGCCGCCGCATTCCTGGCCTGCGTTCATCGTGATCACGTTTGAGATGACGATTCTCTTCGCCGGAATCTCCGCGGTGTTCGGCATGCTCGCCCTGAACGGCCTGCCCATGCCCTACCATCCCGTATTCAACGTGCCGCGTTTCGTGTTCGCCTCGAAAGATCGCTTCTTTCTGATCGTGTTCTCTACCGACAAGAAGTACGACCCCGCAGGCACGCGAAGATTTCTGGAAGCCCTGAACCCGCGCTCAGTCTCGGAGGTGCCCAGCTAACATGCCGCCCCTCCGGCAAACTACGACACTGTTCCGGCGTCATCCTGAGCGCAGCCGTTTTTCAGGCGGAGCGAAGGATCTCGCGCGTGTTGCGTGTGCTCTCGGGCTCCTTGCGGTAGTCTTTTTTCTCTCCGCCTGCCGCATCGACATGCACGTCCAGCCTCGCCAGAATCCGCTCTCTCGCAGTGACTTCTTTACCGATCAGCGCTCGGCGCGTCCCCCAGTTGAGGGCACAGTCGCACGCGGACAGTTGCACGAGGACTCATATTTCTATACCGGCAAAATCGGCAACAATCCCGGCGACGCGATGCCCTTTCCCGTAACCAAAGAAATTCTGGAACGCGGCCGCGAGCGCTTCAATATTTTCTGCGCCCCCTGCCACTCGCGAGTTGGTGACGGCAACGGCTTCGTTCCCTCTCGCGGTTTCTCGAAGCAGCCGCCGTCATTCCACATCGCGCGATTGCAGAAAGCCCCGCTGGGATATTTCTATGACGTGATCACCGAAGGCTTCGGCGTCATGCCCGACTACGCCTCGCAGATTCCCCCGCAAGATCGCTGGGACATCGTGGCCTATGTTCGCGCCCTGCAGTTGAGCCAGAACGCGACCATGGCCGAGGTCCCCGCAGGACAGAAGATTCCGTCTGAACCGCTGAAATTCCGCGAACCGGGCACCGGCGCGACCCTGCCAACTGTTTTGCCCGAGAGCACTTCAAACGCTGAGGAAAAGAAATGAGCGCGGCGCCCGTGAAAAAGCTCGACCTGTCTCCCCCGCCAGTGGTGAAGACCATTGCGCGGCGGTCGCTGATCGTCGGCGTCGTCTTCGGCCTTGTCGCGCTCATCCTCGCGTTCCTGCAACCGCAACAGTTTTTCCGCGCCTACCTGCTCGGCTTCATGTGCTGGCTGGGCGTGGCCCTAGGCTCGATGGCGATCCTCATGATCCGCCACTTGACCGGCGGCGGCTGGGGCATGGTGATCCGCCGCATTCTCGGCGCCGCCATGCGTACGGTTCCGGTGCTGGCGCTCCTGTTCATTCCTGTCATTCTTGGAATTCGCAAGCTCTACATCTGGGCGCAGCCTCTCGATCAGATCGCCGACAAGCATCTCCGCGAGCATCTCGAAAACATCACCAAGACCTACCTCACCACAAGCGGCTTCATCCTTCGCGCAATCTTTTATTTCGCCATCTGGAATCTGCTCTCATTTTTATTGTCGAAATGGTCGAAAGAAACCGACCGCCCCGGTTCCCCCGATCACACGGCGCGCTTCAAGGCCGTCGCCGGACCCGGCCTCATCCTCTACGGCTTCACCATCTCCTTCGCCGCGATCGATTGGGTGATGTCGCTCGATCCCAGTTGGATTTCCACTATCTTCGGCCTGGTCATTCTGATTGGCGAAGTCCTGTCGGCCATGTGCTTCGCGGTAGTAGTCGAGCGCATTCTGTTCGACTACAAGCCAATGTCGGAGATGCTCAAACCCGACTTCGTCCACGACCACGGCAAATGGATGCTCACCTTCATCATGGTCTGGGCCTACTTCAATTATTCACAGTGGCTCATCATCTGGGCGGGCAACCTGCCGTCGGAGATCACATATTATATGCGGCGTCTGAACGGCGGCTGGGGATACGTCGGCCTATTCATCGTAATCTTCCACTTTGTCATCCCGTTCGGAACCTTATTGTCCCGCCCCTTCAAACGCAATATTCGCAAGCTGGTCTGGCTGGCAGCGTGGCTGATGCTGATGCGCTATCTGGATCTGTTCTGGATCATCGAACCGAACTTTTCGAAAACTTTCAACCTGACTGTGGCCGACATTGTTGTGCCCGTTGCCATCGGCGGTTTCTGGATGGCCTACTTCTTCCGCAATCTGGACGCGCTACCGCTGCTGCCGGCCTACGATCCGGACGCCATAGAAGTTCTGGAGCCGCATCATCATCACCCGGAAAACGCATAGCGCATAAGAATGAGCAACGAAATCCATCCCGCGAATTCGACCGGCAACGGCGGTTACGAGCGCCGCGACATCGGCGTCGCCCCGGTTCTGTATTTCCTGGTGGGCTTGGCTGTCGCCGGGCTCGTGGTGTACTTCGTAGCCGCGGGCACCTATTCGTATCTCGAAAAACGATTCGAGGCGCAGCAGGCTCCAGTCAGTCCGCTGGTTACGAACGCTCCCAAGGACACGCGGCAACTTTCGGCCGACTATAAGGATTACCTGAAGCAGGGTTTTCCCGCTCCGCAGTTGGAAATCGACGAGCGTGGCCAACTCGACAAGATCCGCATCGATGAGGAACAGACGCTGAGCTCCTACGATTGGGTCGACCAGAAAGCCGGAACCGTCCGCATTCCGATCGACCGCGCCATGGACTTGCTCTCCCAACGTGGGCTTCCCGTTCGCGCGCAGAGTGCAGATCAGAAGACGGAGGCCACCGTCAAAGATCAGCCGAAGAGGGGGACCCGGAAGTGATTGCTCAGAAACACAATTCGGCAACACTGCAGCGGCGGTTCACATGCGAGCAGCGAGCGTTCGAGGGCGTCATCCTGAGCGGAGCCGCTCTTCAGGCGGAGCGAAGGATCTCGCGCGGACTGTTACGCACTAGAGCCGTGGCACGAAGTGTGTTCTCGCTTGTTCTGCTCGCGGCGACCGTATGGGGGCAAGGGATGACCAAGGGCATCATGTCGCCTCCCTCCAACATCCGCCCACCATACCTGCAGAATGTTGGCATCGAACAACATCTTGACGCGCAAGTGCCCCCGGATCTCGCTTTCGTCGACGACGCTGGCCGCCCCGTCAAGCTAGGCGACTACTTCGGCAAAAAGCCGCTAATCCTGAATCTGGTCTACTACAACTGCACCATGCTCTGCGGAGAGGTCCTCGCCGGACTCACCGGCGCAATGAAGATGGTGAAGTTCGATGTCGGCAATGAGTTCGATGTGCTCACGGTCAGCTTCAATCCGCAGGAAACTCCCGCTATCGCGGCGGCCAAGAAACAAGAATACTTGAAGCGCTACGGCCGTCCCGGCGCCGCCTCCGGCTGGCATTTCCTGACCGGACCTGCGGAATCGATCAACGCCCTAACTAAGTCCGTGGGCTTTCAATATCAGTACGATCCCAAGATCAACCAATACGCGCACGCCACCGCCATCCTGGTTCTCACCCCGCAAGGCCGCATCTCGCGTTACTTCTATGGAGTGGATTTTCCGCCGAAAGACCTGCGCATGGGATTGGTGGAAGCCTCCCAGGGCAAGATCGGCAACGCCGTCGATCAAGTATTGCTGTATTGCTATCACTACGATCCCGCGACGGGAAAATACGGCGCGGTGGTCAGCAACATGCTGCGCGTCGGCGCCGGCCTCACCATCTTGTTCTTGGGCGGCCTGCTCTTCATTCTGTTCCGGCTGGAGAAAGCTGCGTCGCCGCGAAGAACGTTCGATCCGGCAGAATCGGCTCAAGCAACAAGACAGAGTCGAGCGAAATATGTTCGATAACTTTCCATTATGGCCGGAGCGGGCCTCCACTGCCGCGGGCAACGTGGACGCCCTGTTCATCTTCCTGCTCATCGTGTCGGGATTGATGACGCTGCTGATCTTTACGGCGCTCGTTTACTTCGCTGCGCGCTACCGCCATCGTCGCGGTGTCCTGGCCGAGCAGATTGAAGGCTCCACTCCGCTGGAATTAACCTGGTCGGTCATCCCTTTCTTTGTGTTCATGGCGATCTTCGCCTGGGGAGCGGCAGTGTACTTCAAAGGCCGCACTCCGCCGCGCGACTCCACCGAAGTGTATGTCGTCGCCAAACAATGGATGTGGAAGCTGGAACATGCCGAGGGCCAGCGCGAGATCAACGAACTTCACGTCCCGGTAGGCCGCGACGTGAAGCTCATCATGACCTCCCAGGACGTGATCCACAGCTTCTTCGTGCCCGCCTTCCGCATGAAGCAGGACGTCGTCCCCGGCCGTTACACGGTCGCATGGTTCCACGCGACCAAGGCCGGCACCTATCACCTGTTCTGTGCGGAATACTGCGGCACGCAGCACTCCGGCATGATCGGCTCCATCGTAGTCATGGAACCCTCGCAATTCGAAGCCTGGATGAACGGCGGTACGACCGGCCCGCTCTCAGTATCGGGAGAAAAGATCTTCGCCGAACTCGGCTGCGTCACCTGCCATCGCGGCGACGCGCAGGGCCGCGGTCCAAACCTGCAAGGCATCTTCGGCAAGCCCGTTCAACTGGAAAACGGACGCACAGTGACCGCCGACGAAAATTACATTCGCGAATCCATTCTCGATCCAGGCGCGAAAATCGTGAGCGGATTCAAGCCGGTCATGCCCACATTTCAGGGACTCGTGAGTGAAGAACAATTGAACGCGCTCGTGGCCTATGTAAAATCGCTTTCGCATTCCCTCGCAACTCCGACCGGCACGGCCGCCGCCACAGCGCAGGACAATTCCAAAGCCCCAGGGAGTGCCCCAGGAAGTCAGGTGCAATAAGTATGGCTACCACGACAATTCAACCCGTCGAACGCGAAAATTATCTCAACAAGGAGTACGGTGTCGGCTCCTGGCTCTTTACCACCGACCACAAACGCATCGCACTCCTTTATCTCATCTCGATTACGTTCTTCTTTTTCATCGGCGGATTCTTCGCCCTGCTCATCCGCCTCGAACTTTTAACCCCTGCCAGCGACCTGGTGCAGCCCGACACCTACAACAAACTCTTCACCATGCACGGCATGGTGATGGTCTTCTTCTTTCTTATCCCTTCGATTCCCGCCGTACTGGGCAATTTTCTCGTGCCCATGATGATCGGCGCCAAGGACCTCGCCTTCCCCCGCATCAACCTGCTGAGCTGGTACCTCTACATCATCGGCGGCGTGATGATGCTGCACTGCATGCTGACCGGGGGCGTCGACACTGGCTGGACCTTCTACACGCCCTTCAGCACAGCGTTCAGCAACACCAAAGTGGTCGAAGCCGGACTCGCCATCTTCGTCGCGGGATTTTCATCCATCCTCACCGGTCTGAATTTCGTGGTCACCATTCACCGCATGCGCGCCCCCGGCATGACCTGGTCGCGCCTGCCCTTGTTCATTTGGGCGCACTATGCCACCAGCATCATTCAGATTCTCGGCACGCCCGTCATTGCCATCACACTCGTGCTGGTCGTCGCGGAGCGCACGTTGCACCTCGGCATCTTCGATCCCAAGCTGGGCGGCGACCCGCTTCTCTTTCAGCATTTGTTCTGGTTCTATTCCCATCCCGCCGTCTACATCATGATTCTCCCCTCGATGGGCGTGGTCACCGAAATCATTGCCTGCTTCGCGCGTAAGCGCATCTTCGGTTATAGCTTCGTCGCATTTTCCTCAATCGCCATCGCAGTCTTCGGCTTCCTGGTCTGGGCGCACCACATGTTCGTCGCTGGAATTTCCATTTACGCCGCGCTCGTGTTTTCCATCCTAAGCTATGCGGTCGCGGTGCCGTCCGCCGTCAAAGTATTCAACTGGACAGCGACTCTCTACAAAGGTTCCATTCACTACGACGCGCCCATGCTCTACGCCTTCGGCTTCATCGGCCTGTTCACCATGGGCGGACTCACCGGACTCTTCCTCGCCGCGCTCGGCATCGACGTCCATGTCACCGACACTTATTTCGTCATCGCCCACTTCCACTACATCATGGTCGGCGGTGCGCTCATGGGATATCTGGGAGGTCTGCATTTCTGGTGGCCGAAAATTTCCGGCCGTCTGTATCCTGAAGGCTGGGCGCGGCTGGCAGCCTTGATCGTCTTCCTGGGATTCAATCTCACCTTTTTCCCGCAGTTCGTTCTCGGCTACCTCGGCATGCCGCGCCGCTACGCTGATTACAGCCACATGCCGGAGTTCCAGGTGCTCAACGTGCTCTCTACCGCGGGAGCGACAGTGCTCGGTGTCGGCTATCTGCTTCCCATGCTCTACTTCTTGTGGTCGATGCGGTACGGCAAGCCCGCGCCCGACAATCCCTGGAAGGCCGCTGGCCTGGAATGGATGACATCGTCGCCCCCTACCACGTTCAATTTTGAACAAGAGCCCATCGTGACCTGGGAAGCCTACAACTACGACGAGTTGGACACGGGCCACAAACAGGAGGTCAAAGTTGTCGGATAGCACCGTCGTCGGCCTTCATGACGAAGAACAGCATCACCCGGAATTGCTGCACCACTTCGCCGAGCCGCAGCAACAGCGCGACGCCGCCAGTCTAGGCATGTGGATCTTCCTCGCCACTGAAGTCATGTTCTTCGGCGGATTGTTCTGCGCCTATTTGATTTATCGCCGCATGTATTTCGGAGACTTCGGCGCCGCCAGCAAATCCATCGACGCCACGCTGGGCGCCACGAACACAGCCGTCCTGATCTGCAGCAGCTTGACCGTAGTGCTTGCGGTATGGGCCGCGCAAACGGCGCTCCGCAAGCTTCTGATCGGCAGCCTAGTAATCACCATGCTGCTCGGTATGGTCTTTCTTGGCATCAAAGCCAAAGAGTACAAAGATAAATTCGAAGAGCACCACGTTCCCGGCGCGTCCTTCAGCTTCGATCACGTTCCAATTCCGGGCCATCCCGGTCAGTACGCCAATCCGCGCCACGCCGAAATTTTCTTTTCGCTCTACTTCATCATGACCGGCCTGCACGCGCTGCACATGATTATCGGGCTCGGCCTTTTTGCCTGGCTTTTGTTCATGGCGTGGAAGGGCCGTTTCACGCCCGAATATCACACGCCCATCGAAATCGGTGGACTCTACTGGCACTTCGTAGACATTGTTTGGATCTACCTGTTCCCCTTGCTCTACCTGATCGACCGGCATCCGTAAGGGTCGTTATATCCGAGGCCTCTATGTCTGACCACACAACGCCTGAGCATTCAAAATCGTCGCCGCTAAAAATGTACTTCAGCGTCTGGGCCGCATTGCTGCTAGGTACTTTCATCACCTACAAGGTCGCCTACATCGATCTCGACCGCTTCAACGCCGCAGTCGCCCTGACCATCGCCACCATCAAAGCTCTTCTCGTCGCCCTCTTCTTTATGCACATTAAAGGCGCCCACGAGAAACTGCTGAAGCTGGTCGTAATCTCCACGCTCTTCTTCCTCTTCATCCTCCTAGTTCTTTCCATGGCCGACTACGGCACCCGCACCTGGAGCTAAACGACTCACGTAGGGAGAGCCGCCTCGGCTGTCCCCCGACCCGCAGCCCGGCGGTTGATAGGCCAAGAGGGGCGCCTAGCGCAAAGGGATGTCCACTACGTTTTCCTGCGCGTTCGCGCATGAAAACTTCGCTCATGACGACTGACTAGAGAAGTAATCGACTACGGCCAGACAACGTTGGCGATAGCATCTTTGGAGCTGGCGGCGGGGCGGGCACTACGAGTGCCAGAATGGTTTCCCGAAAATTCAGGATTGAACTGAATGCGTTCGAGGGCGCGGTCGATGACGGTTTCGAGTTCGCGGGAATACTTTACTTCGCGGCCTTTGGCCAGTCGGCGCTTGGCTTCTTCAGCGCTCACCCATGTGGGACGGCGATTGCCTTCGTCGGGGCGGCGCATCTGGTGGATTTCCATCAAGAAGGCTTTGACCACGAATTCCTGCACCCCGCCGAGCTGCCAGAACACGCCCTTGGAATGAAGGTAGAGATGGAAGTGCCGCGGCTCAATCGTACCGATGGCGCCGGCTTCTTCGGCGGCTTCCCGCTCGGCGGCCTGACTGTGCGACAGTCGAGGGTCGGTCGAGCCCTTCGGAAAAGTCCACTTGTTGCCACCGTTGGTATTAACCAGGAGAAACTCAACCGCCGTGCCCCGCCTGCGATAACAGATCGCAGCCACCTGCAGCGGCAACGACTTCCCGGCGCGGGCTGAACCCATGGCAGCCTCCTGAGATAAGACTACATGCAAGATATTTCATCAATGTTAAAGTGCAACAGAAATTGTGCACCGTAGAGGGTTACGAAAGGGTTACGTCTAGCAATCCGCATAGACATCCCAAATAAACCATTGTCATCCTGAGCGAAGCGAAGGACCTATGCAGTTCGCCGGAGGTGCCTCGCTGCCGGCAAGTTGCATAGGTCCTTCGCTTCGCTCAGGATGACATTCTAAACTGGCGCGCCCCTACAATCCTCCGCCATACACCGGAATAGCGGCTCCAGTCACGTCTTTACCGCCATCTCCGGAGAGCCACACAATTAAGCTGGCGACGGAAGCAGGCTGCACCCAGCTGGACGTGTCGGCGCGCGGCATGGCTTTGCGGTTGGCGGAAGTGTCCATGGTGCCGGGCAGAATGACGTTGGCGGTGATGCCGGCATCTTTGTTTTCCAGCGCGACGGTGCGGATCAGTGAGACCAGCGCCGCCTTGGACGCGCTGTAAGCTCCAACGGTGGGGCCGGGATTCTCGGCGGCGCGGCTGCCGATGGCGATGATGCGTCCTGCCCCCGCTTTGCGCATGTGCGGGAGGACCGCGCGCAGCATATGGAACGCGCTATTCAGATTCATGTCGAACATGCGCTGGAAGGTGGCGTCGTCAGTGTCGGCGATAGTCTGGCCGCCGGCGAAGCCGCCGACCAGGTGGGCCAGGACGTCGATCTTGCCGAAGCGGCCGATGACCGTGTCTGCAGCCTTCTTCGCGGCGGCGAGACTGTCGAGAGCGGCCGGGAGGGCGGTGAAGTTTGGGTGATCGAAGTCAGATTGCTGGATTTTCGGTGCGAGACCAATCACAGTGAAACCAGCGTCCAGCAAGGCTTTGGTGACGTGGGTGCCGAGGCCGCCGTTGGCTCCAGTTACGAAGGCAGTTTTTCCAGTCATTGCATACCTCGGGATGGGGACGTCAACCGTTTACGGTGATGAGGGCAAAGATGCACAGTTGCCGGCTTCGTTTCTCCCTCTGCGGAGGGCAACGTAGTGTACAAGCTGGTTCGAACCTCCCGTCTCTACGAGCAAATCGTTCAGCAGATTGAAGAGTCCATCGTCAAAGGGGATCTCAAGGCAGGAGATCAATTGCCTGCGGAATCCGCGAGTAATTGAGCGAGGCGAGCTGACAGAGGACGCGCGATGAGTAATCCCGCGCTACCAGCGCACGCCCACCGTAATCGGCCGCAAGTCCGTGGTGACGCCGCTGTGCGTGCCGTGCAGATAACGGAACTCCCCGTAAATCTCGATGTTCGGCCGAATCTTGCGCGCGATCCCGCCGCCGAAGTTCTCTCCCCATTCGTTCTGGCTGGTGGAAATAAAACTCCTGTTCAGCGGGAGGCTGGAGTTGAAGCAGTTGCCCCACCAGAGAAAAAAGCCATTGCAAGCCGATCCTGGAATGGCCGTCGAAGAATCCAGCTTTCCCGATCGGTGGAAGAAGCTGCCGCCGGCCACAATGTATCCGCTCCACGCATGCGTGACCGGAATATTTATGATGGGATCTAGGTTGAAAGAGTAAACGTGGCTCGTCGCCCCAAGCGCCTGCGCCGCCTCCAGGGCTGAAGTACGCAGCGGCAGGTTGTCCCACTGGAAATCGAAGCGGAGCCCCAAGTACTTGCTGGCGTTACGGGCGACGCCGGCTGCGGCGATGCCGCCTCCGCCCCGCACAAAATTTCCAGTAGCACCGTTCGTCAAACTCGCTCCACCGCCCACGTTGAACGTCCAGTTCTTGTAATCTTTTACTTTTGGCTTGCGAACCGGCCCGATCTCTTCGGGCGAAGCTTCCTGGCTGCCGCTCTGCTGGCTGCTGCTCTGCGGATTACTCGGCTGCTGGTTGCCCTGGACCGCCGGCTGTTGGGTGCCCGACTGGGTGCCCGACGATGATTGCTGAGGAGATGATTGCTCGGGAGTTTGCTGG
>Ga0193751_1001429_pt1 | contig 15320 bp, 15 predicted proteins | sample L1c2metaG_FD_143050 | JGI IMG/M metagenome (GOLD analysis project Ga0193751, IMG submission 143050) | Soil microbial communities from a riparian zone of the East river system, Colorado, United States - L1c2 | ecosystem: Environmental > Terrestrial > Soil > Riparian zone | place: USA: East River... | reverse complement strand
TGGTCAGGGCGAACCCAGGACCCGTGCAGCATGAAGATGCTGTTTCGGATGCCCAATCCGGTGCTGCCGCAAGGCATCAACGTGGAGTGGCGATGCGCCGGATGCGGCGCGGCCATTCGAGGCACCGAGCATGAGCTGCCCACCTTCTGCGCGTTCTGCAAGGCATGGGAGCAATGGCGCCGCGAAGACAACGCGGCCTGGGCACGAGCGGTCGATGGCTGGGAGGACGACGGCGGTGTGACGGCAGTTCAGTTCTCGGCTGCGGGCGCACGGCAATGACCACGAAACGGCACGCCGCTCTCGGCTATCTGGCGCTCTGGGTCGCGAGCTCGTTCGCCGTTCTGGTGGCGCTCGCCTATCTCACCCCACGCTAAGTGCGGGCGTGGGGCACGCCCGACTAAGGAACGAACAATGGACAGCTTTACCGCGCGCCGCCTCAACGATGAGGCGATCCTCCGCTCACAAGAGCGAGCAAGCTACCGGAAGCCTTCGCACACCTTGCCTGGCGCTCCAGGGCGCCCGAGCCGACCAGCCTCAGCGGCAGCTCAGGGATCTACGCGACCCTCGGGAGGCCGTAACTCGGCTGATTCCGTGGAGGCCGTAGAAGTCGACGACACCTAACCCACTACGGACGGTCCGCCGCCAGCGATAGCGAAGGCGGCCGCGTTTTTCGAGGCAACCAGATCCGTGCCGCAGAACCCAGCCACGGTGCCCTACCCGGTGCGCAGCGGCACCGGCGCGAGGCATTCCGCCAAGACCATTTCGCCGGGCGGTGCTAGCGTACGGTGATCGTCCCTGCTGCGGGGATCGGGGGACCAGCCTCTGTTTGGAGGTGCATCGGTTCATAGCAGCACTCGTTTCGCAGCCAGCCCGCGTTCCGCGGCCGAGGCGACGCCCAAGTGTCTGCTGGCCCTGAGAGAGGTACAGGGAGTCACATGCGAACGTGGAACATAGGTCTTCGCCTAGCGGTCGTCGCCTCTGCGGTCGCGCTCACCGGCGGCATGGCGGTTAGCGGTACTGAGGCGGCCAGCGTGAGCTCGCAGTCGCTCTGCATCGGCCACCACCCTCAGGAGTTCGTCTGGTACACACACAGCTGCACCGGACATGACGAGCCAGAGATCGATCCGCTCTCGAACAAGGCTGGGTCGGCGCAGGACCTGACCTGGACGGTGGTCCTGCCGACAAACGGGAGCGTGCAGGTCGACTCCGTTGGGCCGACCTTCTGGATCGGCGGGACCGTGACCGATCCCCATAGCCTCTTCGGCCAGGCATTCCTGGAGCTGCAGTTCTATCCAAACAGCATCACCACCGGGTGCACGGCCGGCGGCGGCTACAACGTCACCTACGCCCCAAACATCTATACCGCCTGCTCGCCTGTGTGGGAGGTCTCCCAACACGGCAATTCGGAGTCTGCCGCCTTCAATGCGATGCTGACCGACAGCAACACCGGTGGGCCGCTGACGATGCAAGCCGGAGACACGATCACCGACCACCAGTACATCACCGCAGCCAAGGACGGGATGCACATCACGGTGAGCGACCTGACCACGGGACACACCGGGACGATCATCCTGAACAGCAAGATTGATGGCCCGCTGATGCCCGCCTTCAGCGTTCAAAAGATCGGTAATGCCCTCGGTTGGGGGCTCGTCAACGATGCGCCCAATTCCCTCGTCTGGGAGATCGGGCACACGGGCGACTACACGACCCCCGCTGGCCAGTTCTGCCTCCCGGGCAGCGCAACCAAGCCTGCCTGCTACTCGTATGACGTGCCGACCTGGCTCAAGTTCCAGCCGCTGCAGATAAAGGGCGTCACCTTTGGTGACGGGAGCAGCGCCCAGAGCTGGTCAGCCGTCAGCGATTACGGCGGCGAAGCCGAGATCAATCAGGACTGCGGAGCGGCCAACTACGGAGTGCCCTTCTGTACGTATCCCTGGTACGCCTACAACGGCGCAAGCAAGGTGTTCACCTATGGCGGTGACTACCCCGGCACGACCAAGGACTTCGGCCAGGCGCTTGAGTTCCAGCAGGACCTGAACTGCGTCAGCCCGGCCGGGCCATACCCCCAGTACTGCTCGACTGTCCTGCGTTGAGCGTTGCTCGTGCGCGTGCCGCAATCCGGCCCGTGGCCCCGCGTCGATGGGGTCCCAACTTGGTCGGATGAGTGCGGTTAGCGCAAATGGACAGCCCTGAGCCTGGGCGCCAATACTTCACTACCCGCCCAGTCTCCGCAGCGAGGAGTGTTTCGTGCGCATTACCCTCCGTTTTCTGACAGCCGCGTCTGCGACTTTCCTACTTTCTGGCGCAGTCGCGTCGGGTCCGCTCGTCGCCAACGCCAGCGCGATCGTGCACCATCCCAGGGTGGCGGCCGTGGCTAGGAATGCCGGCTGGGCATCGAGCAACTGGTCCGGCTACGCCAAGACTGGCACCTACAGCAGCGCCACCGCTGCCTGGGTGGTCCCGAGCGTCGCCTCGAGCCGAAAGGCGACCTACTCATCGCAGTGGGTCGGGATCGATGGGTTCAACAACAGCAGCCTGATCCAGACCGGAACGGAGGCTGACTACTATAACGGCTCCGCGCATTACGGTGCCTGGTGGGAGATCCTGCCGGCCGCCGAAACGGTCATTCCGTCGATCACGGTGAATCCAAAGGATCTCATGACCGCCTCCGTGACGAAGGGGTCCGGGAGCAGCTGGACGATCACCATCAAAGACACGACGACCGGCAAGAGCTTCACGACGACCCAGAACTACACCGGTCCCGGCACGTCGGTTGAGTGGATCGAGGAGGCGCCTTCGGTCGGCGGCCACGTGGCGACGCTTGCCACTTACAGCAGCCCCGACACCTTCGACCCGGGCACGGCCAATACGCGAAACCCCGGGCTCACGGTCGCGGACGGCGGCGTGATGATCCAGAAGAACCGACAGGTATCGACACCATCCGTGCCGGACAGCGACACCGATGGCTTCAACATGGCGTACGGAAGCACGGCACCGGCAGCACCCGGCTCATAACGATCGGGCGTCTGGAGACCGTTATTGAGAAGGGGGCCAAGTCCGTCTTGTGCCCCTCTTCTCCCAAAGGGTCAAGGTTCCTTCTCGTGTCACGGTGAGTCTCGCCCCCACCGCCGCCCATCGTGGCTCGCTGAACCCGAGGGCTCTCAGATCGTGCGGGCCAATGACCCCTCGGTCACCTCGCCCTTGTGAGCAGCGAAGGCCGCGAGGACCTCGCCTTTCTCTTGCGCGGGGACGTTGAAGAAGTCGAGCGAGCGCGCAAGCTCCTCCGCAACCGCGTCGAATTCCTCGGGCGAAATCTCAAGGTCGCGATGAGCCTCCTCGAGGCTGACTTGTTCGCGTCCTGGCTTAGTCCCGATGTACTCGAATGGACCGCCTGCGACGTTGCACACCCACAGGGTCCGCATGAACTTGAGCCCTGGCAATCTGGCGAGTTTCTGGGTATGCCACTCTCGAAGCCGCGGGTTACCCGAACCTTCGCCAGCGACTCGGTTCTTGACGACCTCATCGCTGAAGCGATCAACGACAGCCGCGATGGCGAACACGCCCCCCAGCCGCTCGTACAACGTTTGTCCTGACATGGCTTCCTCCTGCCGACGTATCGCTTGCCCGCCTCGTCTTAGGCGGCATCCCCCACGAGGTACATTCGGGGCTGGGTACGTTGTGCGGACAGGGCCATTCGGCCCCTGGAACGGCGGACTTCACACCACCCACCCAAAGGTCCTCTTGTCGCGTGCACCACCGGTCCTTACGGTCCTGTACGCCAATGGGACGACCGTCGATCACGCCGCGCTGGCGCCCAGGGCTCCGCGCGGGCGTCCTTACCCTGTCCAGCCTCCTGGTTGTTGGGACAGCTGTGCTCGTCTCGTCGACCGTGTCGGACCACCTGGCGACGACAGCGACCGACGAGGCGGTACGGACGACGGAAGCGGTCGTCCGCGGATTCGTCGATCCGATGGTGATCCAGGGCGGGTTCGCGAGCTCTGGGACGCCTCAGGCCGCGGAGATCGACAAGCAGTTGAGCAGCCTCGTCGCCTCGGGCAAGATCCTGCGGATCAAGATCTGGACGCCGGACGGCACCGTCCGATTCTCTGACCTGCCAGCCCTGCGGGGTCGGCAGTTTCCGGTGGACGACCTGCTGCGCGAGGCCCTCGACGGCAACGTGGCGACGGAATTCTCCGACGCGACCGCGGACGAGAACGTGTTCGAGCGAGGTCTCGCGAATCGGTTCCTCGAGATCTACCTGCCCATCCACGTGTCCGGTAGCTCTGTGCCGGCCGGTGCGTATGAAATCTACGAGGACGCCGCCCCGATCGAGGCCAACATCGCCGCCACTCGCCAGGATGTCCTGCTCATCGTCGGCGCGATGGCGCTCGCCCTGTTGGCACTGCTGTTCATCGCCTTCTCCGGGGCCTCGCGACTGCTGTCGCGACAGAATCGGCGGCTTCGCGACCAGGCCGTGACCGAGCAGATTCTGGCGGCGGACCTGCGTCGGAGCGGTGAGCGGTTCCGCTCGCTCGTCCAGAACTCTGCCGACGTGAACATGATCCTAAGTGCTGATGGGACCATCGTGTACGAGAGCGCGGCGGTCGAGCGCGTCCTCGGGTATCGGGTCGAGGTCCGGCTCGGCAGATCCAGCCTCGACGTCGTCCACCCCGATGACACGCCTCGCGCGCGGCAGCTGCTGGCCGACGTGATGCACGCTCCCGGCGCCCAGATCTCAGGTGAATATCGGGCGCGCCATGTTGATGGGTCTTGGCGCTTCGTCGAGGCGGTACTGACGAACCTGCTCGAGGATCCTGCTGTTGGTGGCATCGTGGTCAACTACCGCGACATCACCGAGCGCAAGGCGCTCGAGGACGAGCTCCGGCACCAGGCGTTCCACGACTCGCTCACCGGCCTGGCCAATCGGGCCCTCTTTGCGGACCGACTTGAGCACGCCCTGACCAGAGTTCGGCGCTTCCGGCAGCCCCTGGCGGTGCTGTTCATCGATCTCGATGATTTCAAGACCGTGAATGACAGCCTGGGGCATGGGGAAGGGGACCTGCTCCTGACCGCCGTTGCGGAGCGGCTGAGTGAGGGCGTGCGGGCAAGCGACACGATTGCGCGAATGGGCGGCGATGAGTTCGCCGTGCTCATCGAGGATCCCGAAGACGCGGCGACCCCGGTTGAGGTCGCCCACCGGCTGCTCGCAACCCTGTCAGAGCCCTTTGGGCTCGGAGGCAAGGCGCTGTTCGTTCACGCCAGCGTGGGGATCGCCGTATCGACGAACAGGAAGCAGACCGGCGAAAACCTGTTGCGCGACGCGGACGCCGCCATGTACATGGCTAAGAGCAACGGCAAGAACCGGGTCGAGGTGTTCGAGCCGCGCATGCATGCCGCCGCAATTGCCCGGCTCGACCTCAAACGCGACCTGGAGGGCGCCCTGACCCGGGGTGAGTTCGCGCTCGTCTACCAGCCGATCATGAACCTTCGGACGGAACGGCTAGCAGGCGTTGAGGCGCTGCTGCGATGGCATCATCCGCGGCAGGGTGTGGTCCCTCCGGTCGAGTTCATCGCCGCCGCCGAGGAGAGCGGGCTCATCATCCCCCTGGGCCGATGGGTGCTGCAGGAGGCCTGCCGTCAGGCGAAGGCCTGGGATGGGGAGACGCCGTCCCCGCTGACCATGAGCGTCAACGTGTCCGGCCGCCAGATCCAGCAGCCCGGATTTGCCGATGAGGTCGCCGCGATCCTCAAGGACACGGGTCTTGATGCAGGCCGCCTGACACTCGAGCTGACCGAGAGCGTCCTCATGCGTGATGCGGAGACCACGATGGTGACGCTCAGGGCCCTGAAGGATCTCGGTATCAGGTTGGCGATCGACGACTTCGGCACTGGCTATTCGTCGCTCAGCTACCTCAGGCGCTTCCCCATCGATGAGCTAAAGATCGACCAGTCCTTCGTCGCTACCGTCAGTATCGGCCCTGAGCAATCGGCCCTCGTCCGATCGATCGTCAAGCTCGGAGCCTCGCTGCGTCTTGACACGGTCGCCGAAGGGATCGAGGACGCCGAGCAGCTCTCCGAGCTACGGAAGCTCGGTGCGGATCTCGGGCAGGGGTACTTCTTCGCGAGGCCGATGAGCGCAGAGGCGATCTCAGGATTGCTTGCTGGGGGAGATGGCCGGATCGATGCTGGATCGGTCGACGAGAGCGTGGCCTAACTGCCTTTCACGGTCATCTCCCGCGCGACATTCGTTTCGGGCTCGTCTCGCAGTCCCAGCAGTTCGTAGACCTGGACCGCCTGCGATTTGCCCTTGAGCTCGGGGGCTCCGAGTGCGCGGACGATCGCATGCTCGCGGATGAGGTCGTAGGTGGTCGCGCCGATGACGACGCTTCCCTCGGGGGCATAGGTCTGTAGGCGAGCAGCGAGGTTGGTCGTGTCACCGATGGCGGAGTAGTTGCGGATCTGGGCCGCGCCAATGTTGCCGACGAGCGCGGGACCGCTGTTGAGGCCAACGCGGAACCGCGGATGCGTCGTTGGCGGCGCCATCTCGCCGATGGCACGCTGCATCGCCAGAGCCGCGCGTGCGGCGCGCAGGGCGTGATCCGGCTGCGGGTGCGGGGCGTTGAAGATGGCCATCATCGCGTCACCCATGAACTGGACGACCGTGCCCCCTTCCGCAAGGACGATCGGGACGGCGACCCCGAAGGCCTCGTTGAGCATCGCCACGACCTCGCTTGGTGGCGTGCGCTCCGAGAACGCCGTGAACCCGCGAAGGTCGGCGAACAAGACCGTGACATCGGCCTCCTTGCCGCCCAGGGCTGCGTCTTCCGGATGCTCGATGAGGGCGCTGGCCACCTCTGGGGAGAGGTACTGGTGCAGCAGCTGGTCGACGCGTGCGTGCAGTGACCTGACGAGCAGGCTCTGCGCGAAGGCTGTGCGCTGCGACCGCTCGAGCAGGTACGCGCCAGCCCACGCGCCTACCACGGTCGCGATGACCAGGAAGAGCTGGAGCGGCAGCTGCGGCCCGAGCTCCAACCCAGTGGCGAAGACGAGGAAGAGCAGGCAATAGGCGACGCCGACCGCGAGCGAGCCGACGAATGGGTGGCGCGTGATCGAGAAGCCGAATACGGCGGTCAGCATGATGCCAGGCACGGCGTAGGTGGCGAATGTCCTGGTGGTCGTCGTGAGCACCAGCACGGCGATGCAGGCGGCCAGCTGCTGGCCCATTCCGATCGCATCGCGGCGCCGATGCGTGGTCGCCCATCGGCTCAGGCCGGCGCTGACGAGCAGCAGGACGATCATGACGCCGCAGATCAGCCAGACCACCCCCGGGGCTACGCCTAGCGCGGGCGGGCCGATGACCGCGACGACCACCCACACGACGATCGCCCCGAGGCTGGCCGTCCGAACGCGTCGCACTCCCTCGGCCTGGTCGGCGTGCTGGTACGACCGCTCCAGCTCCGGATCGATGAAGCGCAACGTCCCGGGTTCGTACCTGTCCCAGCCTGCCGGAAAGGCCATCTCGCCAGTCTACGGTGACGCCGGCGCTGTCTGGCACCATCGGATCCCGGTTTCGAAACGCAGAGCCAAGACGCAGGCTCATTGGCTGGCAGCCGTTGCCGGCCGAATGGTTCTAGTCTAGGGAACTCTCCTGCCAAATAGGCCCGTAGGGGTATGCCCCGCGCACAGGATCGCCCTCGTCGAACCGCTCAAGACGATACGGGCGCAGGTCGACGGTCATCGAGCGCCCGTCGAGAATGAGCTCGGCAAGGCATCGGCCAACGGCAGGGCCGATCTTGAAGCCGGTGCCCGAGAAGCCGCAATCGAGGTAGAAGCCCTCCGGGCCTGCTGGGCCGATGATCGGGTGCTGGTCCGGAGTGATCCCATCCTGGCCCGAATGGGCGCTCTGCAATCCACCCGCGACGAAGCCTGGGAACCGCCGGCAGAGCCGCTCCGCACTGCGCTCGACGAACCCGGCAGCGACCGCATCGGTCCCTCGGTCAGGCGACGAGCCGAGCTCGTTGCCGTCCTCGAGGCCAATGAGCGTCAGCCCACTCCCCTCGGGTCGCACGTAGCACGAGTTGGCGAAATCGATGATCGCTGGATGTGGGGAAACGCCGGCAGGGCGCGAGACATAGGCGACGTCGTGTCGCCACGTCTGGAGCGGGATTGTCACGCCGGCGAAGTCCGCAACCTGGGCCGCCCATGCGCCCGCCGCGTCGATGATGATGGGGGAGTCCCACGACCCGCGTGGCGTATCAACTCCCACGACGCGATCGCGGTTGGCGCGGATGGCGGTCACCGGTGCACTCTGCACAAGCGTCGCGCCGCGGCCGATCGCGGCAGCCAGTAGCGAGGCGGTGGTTGCCGTTGGATCCGCGTACCCGGAGTCCGGCTCCCACCCCGCGATCGTCACGTCGTCCGCGAGCAGACCTGGCACCAGATCGCGTACGTCATCCCTGCTGACCGAGTCCGTGGCGACGCCGATGCTGCGCAACATGTCCAGATTGCGATTGAGGGCATCAACGTCCTCTTTGCGGACAAGCTGGAGGAATCCGGTCCGGACGAATCCGCACTCGCCACCAATCGCCTCGGGCCAAGCGCGGAAGTAGCTGAGCGAACACCATGCCAGCCTCGCATCGGTCTCCACGTCGTAATGCATGCGGACGAGGCCGCTCGAGCGTCCGGTTGCTCCCGAAGCGACGGTCTTCCGTTCCAGGATGACTGGTCGCAACCCCCGCTGGGTGAGGTGGTAGGCGACGCTCGTCCCGTGGATCCCTGCGCCGATGATGATCGCGTCTGCGACGTCTGGCATGGTGGAGATGGTGCCCGTGGCAGACGGTGGCGCTTAGGGCCAAGTGGCCCGGATTATGGGGACCTTTCGATCGCGTTCTCCGCTTCTCTGCCGACCATCATTCTTGCGACGGCACAGCCGCGGCTCACTCGACCAGCATCGTTCCTCATATTGCATGGAGAGGCGCGGCGATGCGTGCGATGCGCGAACGATCGGTCCTACTGGCGGTACTGGGATCGATGGTGATGTCGCTTGCCATGATCCCTCCAACCGCTGCCACTGTGGAGGGCGTGGCGTACTTCGGCGATCGGTCGAAGCACGTCGTGGCCTTGACTTTCGACGATGGCTACGACGTCGTCCCGTGTCAGCGCATCCTGGCAACGCTGCGACGCGATCGAGTCCCGGCGACCTTCTTCCCCACCGGAGACTCGGTTCAGGCCAATCCTGCCTTTTGGCGCAGCGTGGATGCCGCCAGCTACACGATCGGCGACCATTCAATGACCCATCCGCAGATGACGCGGCTCAACGTTGCCCAGCAGCGGGCCGAGCTTGTGGGTTCCAGGACCGTCATCGAGCGGATCCTCGGACACCCGATGACCGACATCTTCAGACCGCCGTATGGCGACGTCGATGCGACGGTGGTCGCGAGCGCTCGCCGCGCAGGCTTCCCAACAGTCGTCTACTGGGATACGAGCGCCGCCGATTCGAGCTCCAGAGGGACCGACGCCCAGCACATTGCCGCGGGTTCACGCGGCCAGAACGGCTCGATCGTGCTCATGCACTGCGGACCATCGATGACGCCCCGCATCCTACCTTCCATCATCGCGAACTACCGTCAACGCGGATTCGGGTTCGTCACGCTTCCGCAGATGCTTGGTGTCCTCGGACCCCGCCCCGTGTTCACGACGCCCGCCCCGACGATGCTGCCCCTCGCTACCGCGACGCCGTCTCCGAGGATTGCACCGGTTCCACGGGGTGCCGCGACTCCCTCGTTCACTGAATTCGTGCCGGCCGGGCCCTCCTCCACGATCGCGGCGCCGGCGCCCGAAGACCTTCCAGCTCCGCCGGCGACCACCCGGTCAATCCTAATCGCCGCCTTGGCGATCAGCGCCGCTGCGCTCCTCGTCGCGGGGATCGTCAACTTGCACGCCACAGGATCCGCCGGCTGGCCGAGTCCCGACCTCGGCATGTGAAGACGCGTCCGACCGCAATTCACCCGAGGTAGTGCCATCCGGCACTCGACGACCGACCGCGCTGCGTAGATGGTGTACGTGCGTAACGAGGAGGCGGGCGTAGATGACGGCCATCCGCGGTCCAGCTCCGGCGCGTATCCGAGTCGACAACTGGCCAGTGGTGAACTGCCCACGGCGGCGTCCGACTGACTTGGCGCAGTGCCTTGCCTGCAGGTTGCTGCAGGGGATCATGGATACCGGGGATCTCGAGATCCTCTGCGGCTATCAACGGGGGGCCCCGTTACGACGGCCCGACGTTAGATTCGGCTCTTGAGGCCGAAGGTCATCGGCCAATGTGACGGACGGATCTTGGCTGATGAGTTCCGTCGCGACGAATGTGTTGGCGAGAACGTTTCGAGTTCCAGCAGAGGAGGCTACACAATGATCGAGCTTTTCGGGTGGAACGTTGGCGTGGGCTTCGGCGGTGGGCTTATCGCCATCGTCGGAGCGTTGCTCCTCGCCGCCATTGGCCAATACATTGGCAAGACCGCCATCGGCTATGAGTGGATCTTCGCCGCAGTTGCCGCTCTGGTCGGCGCCTGGCTTGGCAGTGAGGCGTTCGGCACGCTCAGCACCTGGGGCCCGCTGGTCGACGGCCTCTACGTCGTGCCCGCGTTGCTGGGAGCGATCGTCGTCGGCGGAGTGGTCGACGGCGCCGTGCGGTGGGTGACCGGCGGCACCTACCTCGAGCCACGGCCCATCTGACAGTCCCCGTGAGACCTGGCGGCCAAATGACGGCCGCCAGGTTTCGTTTCTCACCGGCTCTGCATCCGCGATCATCGTGGGAGGGGGGCCTGACACTCGCTCGCGCACGGCACTGAACCTTGAGACCATCAGCTGGATGACGGGGACGGCGTCGAGCATGGGGACCAATCGGGTTGGCACCGTGCGTTCACCCCACGCCCTCGATCCGGCGAAGGTTGCCACCGAGTGCGAGGTGGACGTGGCCGTTGGGCTGGGCATGGCCGAGGCTGCGAGCCGCGCCGCGGAAGCCGGACCAAACGCACTTGAACGAGCCAGCCGAGAACCCCTCTGGAGAATGCTCTTCGCCGCGGCGACGGAACCCTTCGTCCTGCTACTCGCCATTGCAGGCGCGCTCGCCATCGTCGTGGGCGAGGTGCGTGACGGGTTGCTCGTCCTGGTCGGCCTCCTGCCGATCGTCGGTGCGGATGTCCTGACCGAGTATCGCGGGGAGCGTGCTCTCGAGGCTTTGCGGGAGGCTGCCGCCCCTACAGCCAATGTGCGTCGGGAAGGCCGACCAGTCCACCTTCCGGCAATAGATCTCGTGCCCGGCGACATCGTCTTCCTTCAGGCCGGCGACGTTGTCCCCGCAGACCTTCGGATCATTCGCTCCGATCGGCTTCTGTTGGACCGGGCCGTCCTCACTGGCGAATCGATCCCGGAAGAAGCGCGCGTCACGTCCGATCTGATTGACGCTCCACTGCCCGATCGGCATGCGGTCGCCTATTCCGGGACCAGCGTCGTGGGCGGCAGGGGGGAGGGCATCGTCGTCGCCATCGGCGAGTCAACAGAATTCGGGAAGATTGCGGGCGGCCTCTCGACCCGCGAGCGGCGCCGGTCCCCGCTGCAGCGGGAGTTGGACCGTCTCGTACGCATCCTCTTCGTGGCCGCCATTGCACTGATCGTTTTCACGAGCGGAATGGGATTCGTGCGCGGGCATCCGATTGGCGAAAACGTCGTCGCAGGCATCTCTGCGGCGATCGCCGCCATTCCCGAGGAGCCCCCTGTCCTCCTGGCTGTCATCCTCGGCCTGGGGGCGTACCGACTCCTGAAGCGAGGAGTTCTCGTTCGGCGACTGAATGCCGAGGAGACACTCGGCGCCGTCGACCTGATCGTGACGGACAAGACCGGGACGCTGACCCAGAATCGGCTCGCAGTCTCCTCTGTCGCGACGCCACAGGGCTCGGTCGATGATCGCGCTGCCCGTCTGGCAATCCTCGAAGAGGCGCTGCGAGCAGAGGAGGATGCGTGGCCCGGGGAGGGGGTAAGGGCAGGTTCGTTCACGCGCGCGCTGCGCGACGAAGTGGAGCGTGCCGGCGGTAAAGCGGCGTTGGACGCAACGATCCTCCTTGCGGCCGTGCCGGCATCAGACTCCTCGCCGGTCACGCGCACGCGTACCCGCCGCGACGGTCGTGTCGAAGAGCTAATCCTCGGTGCTCCGGAGGTGGTTCTTGGCGAAGCCAAGGCCGATGCCCCCAATGCAGGTTCCCTCGACCCGTGGTCTGGGCTCATCGGCGAGTCGACCTCGGCCGGCCAACGCGTCGTCGCGCTGGCCAGAAGGATCGAGGACGGGCCATGGCGAATGCGCGCCCTGATCGGTTTCGCGGATCCGATCCGACCGGGCATTGCTCAGTCACTTGCCGAAGCGCGCCAGGCAGGAATCCAGGTCGTCATCGTTACCGGCGACCATCCAAGGACTGCGGCGTCGATTGCTCGAGCAGCAAGCCTTGAAGCGAACACGATCGTCACCGGCGAGGAGGTCGCGTCCTGGGACGACCATCGCCTCGCAGCGAAGCTCGACGATCTCCAGGTCGTTGCGCGCTCCACGCCGGCACAGAAGCTGCGGCTCGTTCGAACAGCCAGGGAGCACGGCCGCATGGTCGCAGTCACCGGCGACGGCGTGAACGACGCACCCGCGCTTCACGGTGCCGACGTGGCGATTGCCATGGGTTCGGGAACAGCGGTCGCCCGGGAGGCGTCGGACCTAGTTCTTGGCGATGACTCGTTTGCCACGCTCATGTACGGCTTGGCCGAGGGGCGACGGATCGTCGATAACGTTCAAAAAGGGCTCGTCTTCCTCCTGTCCACGCATGTCGCGTTTCTCGGCTTCATCTTGATCTCGACGATCTTTGTGGTTGAGCGCCAGGTCCTGCTTCCACTCCAGATCCTCTGGATGGAGCTATTCATCGACCTTTCCACCTCCGTGGCCTTCGAGCGTGAGCCGGGCGAGCCTCGGCTGATGCAGCGCCCGCCGCGCCACGCTGACCAGCCCTTGCTGGCCAACATCGTCCTTTTCAAGGTCCTTGGGGCGGGTGCGTTCACCGCCATCGCTGCTCTCGTCCTGATGGTGACCCATGGCGGCGGGTTCCAGCACGCGGCGTGGCTGGCGTACACGGCGTTGGTCGTTGGCCAGTGCACACGGGCGTACTGGAACCGCAGCGTACGCGAGCCGATTCACCGGCTGGCACCGAACGGCTTTCTGCTGTGCGCGTGTGTTGGTGCCGTGGTGATTCAGGCGCTCATCCCATACGTGCCGCCGCTCTCGGTGGCGTTTCGCGCAACCCCCCTCGATCTGTTCGATTGGCTCCTCGTAATCGCGGTTGCGGGCCTTCCCGCACTCGCCGCCGAGCTCATACGAACTCGCGGCGGCGGGAATGCGATCTGGGTCGCCTGATCGCTGGACGAATCACGTAGTGCGGAGCTGCATGGGGCCGAGCGGCCTGCCCCTGAGGGCCATGTGGCCCGTGCAGGTCGTTAATGTCGGAACAACGATGCTGTCATGTTCCGCATCGACCCTCTCGTCACTTGGAGCACGCCGTTCGACCGAAGCCTGTTGATCGAGTCGGGGAGTGTGAGCTGTCCGCAACGCGGACTGGTCGATGTCGAGAGTTGCCTCGCCTGCGAATTCCTCCTTGGTGTCGAGGGCGAACGGCGAGCGCGGATCGTCTGCGGTTACCCATTGCCAGTCGCAAGAACGGTCGCAAACCAACTCGCCGCGGGGCGGCGGTGGAGCCGGCACCTGAGGATCATCGAAGAGTACGACGAGGCGTCCGAGGAAGACAGCATGCGTAAGGGGATTCTCGGCGTATCCGAATCCGGCGACTGACCTCGGAACGTCTCCTGCGTCGCCTCCTCGTCCGATGAGGTGCCAAGTCGTGGCGAGGTGCCCGGTCAGCCGCTTATCGGGCGGTGCCGGTCACGAGCCGTCAAGGAGGCTGCGCTGGGCTCGGCTTCGACGATGCTTGGGGGCACGGGAGCTCGGTCATCGAACTCCCAGATGAGCGAATTCGCCACCCCCTCCACCCCCTCGACCAGGCCGGTGAGCTTCTCGAGAATCGTCGCCGTCGATCGGCGGTCCACGCTGCCCGCCAGGCGGACCAATCCTTCGCGAACCTCAACCTGCAGGTCGTCTGGATCAAGCCACATCGTGCGCCGGACAACCTCCTCGCGGACGGTCCGCAGGATATCCTCGTCCGAACGGAGGTACGCGCGGACCAGGTCAGCTCTCGTCACGATCCCGACGAGATGCCGGGCCTCCAGGACCGGCAAGCGATTGATCCCGCTGTCCACCATCAACGCTGCTGCCTCGCGCAGCGGGCGATCGCCTTCAATGGTTATCGGCGGAGCCGACATTGCCTGCGACACGGTGGTGGCCGCGCGCCTGCGCTCTTCCCAAGGCCTTTGTCGTTCGCCCAAGAGCCAGTCCAGCGGCGTGCGTCGGCTCAGCGGCCGACTGACCTGCTTTGCAATGACATCGGTCTCAGAGACGACGCCGAGGAGCTCTCCATCTCCACCGACAACGGGAGCCCCGCTGATCCGTCGGTCGATGAGGAGCCGGGCAAGCTCCTGTAACCGCATGCCCGGCGCGACGCTGACGACGTCGCTTGTCATTACGTCACGGACCTTCATCGTCCTCGCCTCCTCGACGTCTGCCGACACGCGCTTCAACACGAGCGAGCGCGTACGCGGATCAACTCATACTTCTACCGCGCGGATTCTCAGTCGCAGGGCGACGATCGCCGCCACGAGGGCGCTCATGGCCCCGGCCGCGAGCACCGCAGCTCGAGGGCCAAAGATCACCCGGCCGCCGTCGTTCACTACCAGGTGGGGAGTAATGCCGAAGACGACCGTGCTTCGATCCGAGACGTCGATCGATCGAGCGAGCGTGATCCCGCCGCCGGCCTTCTCCATGCGCACCGAGCCGTTCGACACGATAGCCTGGGCTGCACCCTGGACAATCGACGCGTCTCTCCCAGCAACGATGAGCTGCGCAGCCCCTTGATGGATGTTCAGGTCTCCCGAGGCGAAGGCGGTGCGAACGACGGCGCGCTCGAAGCCTACCTTCTGGGCGGCAATACCACCAACCAGGGCGTTTCTCACTTCCACCGCTTCGCCGCGGACCACGCCCAAGATCGACAGGAACCGATGAGATTCGGCTGATCGACCGTGGTCAACGGGTACCTCAGCGCTCGTCTCGGGCCTTACTGCGTCACGTGACATCTCCGTGGCGGCGCCAATCATCTCTACCTCCTCGTCCACGTCTTGGCGGTTGATTC
>Ga0193751_1001428_pt1 | contig 15321 bp, 12 predicted proteins | sample L1c2metaG_FD_143050 | JGI IMG/M metagenome (GOLD analysis project Ga0193751, IMG submission 143050) | Soil microbial communities from a riparian zone of the East river system, Colorado, United States - L1c2 | ecosystem: Environmental > Terrestrial > Soil > Riparian zone | place: USA: East River... | reverse complement strand
CATCCGATCGAAACGGCCGGCCCCAGGGGCACGGGCGGGGGAACGTCGCGTCCCCCCGCCCCGCCCGGGTCGTCCTACGGGCCCGAGACGACGCAGCCGTTGCCGGTCGCGTCGAATGCCTTGTTGCTCCAGAGTGGCTGGACCGCGAACTTGCGTGCGCCTAGCCCGATGTTCTGCGTGTTCATCCACGCGCACTTGTCGCCGTTCTCGGACGTCTGGTCGTCGTTCCAGCCGTCCTGAATCGACGTGAAGTTGTCGGGGTCGGTGACGGCTTCGGCGTACTCGTGACCGGTCACGATCGACCAGCCGTCGAAGACGCCGTTGCCGAAGGCGTCGCTCGTGGCGTTGACGTTGTGCATTCCGCAGCCACCGGTTCCGATGCCCGGCCAGTTCTCGTTCAGCCACGGGATGAACGCGTACTGGACCCGCTCCGGGTTGCCGAGCCCGTCGACGCTCGAGGTCTGCGAGTGGTAGCCGCAGTAGACCGGCTCCCCCGTTGCGATCGCCGTCGGGGGCGTGAGGATGATGTACGTCGCGTTCGGGTTGTAGCCGAAGTGCTGCACAGCCCGGACGGCCTCGCTCGCGAGCGGATCGTCGACGAGGTTCTCGGCAAGGCCGAGCGTGATGATGTCGTTCGGTACAGCCGACGGATCGGTCCAGACTCCCTTCAGCTGGCCCTTCGGGTTCGTGACGAAGCCGCCCGCGCCGGCACAGCTCGTCGAGCCGGCAAGGGCGAACGCGCAGTACTGCGTCTGGATGTTCGCCCACGGGCTGCCGCCGACGTTCTGGAAGAACGACTGGAGGTAGCTCTGCAGAGTTTTGCTCGAGTAGAGCGTCCCGTTGGTGTCCGGGGTCGTGAACCCCTGCGCCCACTGGGAGCCCCACCAGATGAGGTAGACCGCGGGCTTCTGCTCGACGCCGATCGCACCCGGGCCGACGTTGCCGCCGTGGTAGATGAGGTCGTTCTGTAGGGCGTTGGTGTCAACGCTTGCGGACGGGCTCTGTCCCGCCGCCCAGAAGAAGTGCTTCGGGTTCGTGAGCGGCGCAGTGTCGGCAGATGCCGTCGCTCCGATCACCCCGAAGAGGGCCCCGACGACCGCAAGGCCCAAAAGTAGACGAATCCTCAAGGAACTCCCCCTTGGTTGGTGGATTCGCCACTTTTCCCGCACTTCGTCTAGTCGAAACGGCTAGCCTCATGCCCCGATGCGCGTCCTGATCACCGGCGGGGCCGGCTTCATCGGCTCGCACCTCGCCGACCGGCTCCTCGCCGAAGGGCACGACGTACGGGCGCTCGACAACCTCGACGGCCAGGTGCATCCGGGCGGCGCGCGGCCGGACTACCTCGACCCGGCCGTCGACCTCCACGAGGGCGACGTGCGTGACCACGTTGCCGTCGGGCGCGCGCTCGACGGCATCGACGCCGTGTACCACTTCGCCGCCGCCGTTGGCGTCGGTCAGTCGATGTACGAGATCGAGCGGTACACGTCTGTCAACGCGATCGGCGCCGCCGTCGTGCTCGAAGAGGTCCTCGAGCGGCAGGACGCGATCCGCAAGCTCATCGTCGCCTCATCGATGTCGATCTACGGCGAGGGGCAGTACCGGAACCCGCGCACCGGCGAGTCGGGGATCGCGCCGGGGCTCCGGCCCGAGAGCCAGCTCGCGGTGAAGCAGTGGGAGGTGCTGGGCGAGGACGGACAACCGCTCGAGCCTGAGCCGACGGCCGAGACCAAGCCGCTGCGGCCGACCTCCGTCTACGCCGTGAACAAGCGCGACCACGAGGAGCTCTTCCTCTCCGTCGGCGCCGCGTACGGCATCCCCGCCGTCGCGCTCCGCTTCTTCAACGTCTACGGCGAGCGGCAGGCGCTGTCGAATCCGTACACGGGAGTGGCCGCGATCTTCTCGTCGCGGCTCATGAACGACAACCGCCCGCTCGTGTTCGAGGACGGGCGCCAGACGCGCGACTTCATCGACGTCCGCGACCTCGTCCGCGGCTGCGCGCTCGCGCTTGAGACGGATCGGGCGGACTGCAGCACCCTGAACCTCGGCACCGGCCGGGCGACCTCGATCCTCGAGGTGGCGCAGGCGATCGCGGCGGGGCTCGGCAAGGAGATCGAGCCGGAAATCGTCGAGCAGTACCGCGCCGGCGACATCCGCCATTGCTTCGCCGACACGCGGCTGGCGGAGGAGCTGCTCGGCTTCCGCTCGGAGATCGCGTTCGAGGACGGCATGGGCGACCTGCTCGCGTGGCTCGAGGGGCAGGAGGCGGTGGACGCGGTCGACTCCGCCCGCGACGCGCTCGTCGCGCGCGGCCTCGCGCGCTAAGTGCCCGACGTCTCGGTTTCGCTCGTCAACACGAACTCCCGCGAGCTTCTGCTCGCGTGCTTGGAAACGCTCAAGGGCACTGACGTCGAGATCGTCGTCCTCGACAACGCGTCGGAGGACGGCTCCGCCGCGGCCGTCCGCGCGCAGTTCCCAGAGGTGCGCCTGATCGAGCAGAAGCACCGGGCGGGCTTCGGCGCCAACCACAACACCGTCATCCACGCCACGACCGGCCGCTACGTGTTCGTCCTCAACGAGGACACGACGAGCGAGGACTGGGGGTTCGAGCGCATGGTCGCCCACCTCGACGCGAATCCGCGCGTCGCAGCACTCGGGCCGCGACTCGTCTACCCGGACGGCAGGCCGCAGGCCTCGGCGTGGCGCTTTCCGTCGCCGGCGGCGAGCGCGCTCGGCCTGCTCACGCTCGGCCGCGCCGGCATCGTCCAGTCCGGAGGGAGCGAGACGCGCGACGTCGAGTGGGCAATGGCCGCTGCTCTCCTGCTCCGCCGCGAGGCGCTCGACGAGGTTGGCCTCTTCGACGAGGAGTTCTTCATCTACTCCGAGGAGACGGACCTCTGCCGCCGGCTGCGCCGGGCCGGCTGGCGGACGCAGTACTTCCCGCAGGTGACCGTCGTGCACCACGAGTCGCAGTTCAGCGCCGGGATCCCCGAGCGGCGGATCAACGAGATGTGGCGCGGCCGCCACCGTTACTGGAGGAAGCACCATTCGGCCCCGGGCGCCGGCGTCGCCGCGCTTTGCACCGGCGCGCAGTACGGGGTGCGCGCGCTGCTGGGAGCGCGGAACCGCGACTTCGCCGCGCGGATGCGGCTGCATGCGCGCGACGCGATCCGGGTCCGCGGGCCTGGGCTGCGCGAGCTCGCCGAGGAGTGGAACCGGGAGCACGCCGTCTAGCGGAGCTGCGTGCCTTAGGGCACACTTCCGCGCACAAGCCGAGGCTCCGGGGGAAAGACGTGACCGCCGTTCAGCGAACCAGGTCGACCAGGTCGCATGCTCTCCACTCCTCGCGGGTGCGCCGGCCCCTGAACCTCTCCCACGGCACCTGGCGCAGCCGTGTCCGGCACCGGCCGGACCCGGGCGGCGGCGGAGGGCGGCCGGCGAAAGCGGCGCCGATCGTTCTCCTCGTCGACGACGAGCAGGCGATCCGCACGATCTGCCGCGTCAACCTCGAAGGCGACGGATTCACGGTGCTCGAGGCGAAGAGCGGTGCCGAGGCCCTCGAGGAAGTCATGCGCGAGCGCCCCTCGCTCGTGCTCCTAGACGTGATGATGCCGGGCGTCGACGGCTGGGGCGTCGCCGAGCAGCTGGCGGCGGACGCCGAGACGCGCGACATCCCGGTCGTCTTCCTGTCGGCGCGCGCAACGCCCGAGGATCGCCTGCGGGCGCAGGCGCTCGGCGCGGTGGGCTACCTCGAGAAGCCGTTCGACCCGCTCGAGCTCGCCGGCATCGTGCGGGATGTGCTCGAGCGCGTCGCCAGGGGAGAGCGCGAGCAGCTCAACCGCGACCTTCCGCACGAGAGATGACAGACCGCGCCGGGACGCCGCAGGCGCAGGCGCTCGATACGGCCCTCCGCCTGCAGCTCGCCGCCGACGCGCTCGTGTCGGCGCGGACGCCTGAGGACGTCCTCGACGCGGTCCTCACAGAGGGCGTGCGCGCGGCGGAGGCACGCGGCGGACTGATCGCAACGCTGTCCGACGACGGGGAGTGGCTCGACGTCGCCGCCTCGCGCGGTTACGACAGCCGCTACATCGAACCGTTTCGCCGCTTCCCTCTTGCCGGCGACTTCCCGCTCTCCGAGACCGTCCGCACCGGCGAGGGAATCTTCCTCCGCTCGGAGCGGGAGCGGGACGAGCGCTATCCGGAGCTCGTCGGCCGCTCGCAGCCGGGCCACGCGCTCGTGTGCCTGCCGCTCGTCGGCGAGTCCGGGCCGCTCGGCGGGCTCGTCTTCTCCTTTGCGAGCGACCAAGAGTTTCCGCCCGAGCGCCGCGCGTTGAAGCTCGCGCTCGCCCGTCAGGTCGCGCTGGCGCTCGAGCGGGCGCAGCTGGCGGCCGCGGAGCAGAAGCTGCGCGAGCAGCTCTCGTTCCTCGACGAGGCCACGGCCCTCCTCACGTCCTCGCTCGACCTCGAACGGACGCTCGAGCGCCTCACGTCGCTGGCCGTGCGGGAGCTCGCCGACTGGTGCGCGATCGACGTGCTCGTCGAGGAGACGGGCGAGATCGAAGGCCTCGTGGTCGCGCATCCGGATCCCGAGCGCAAGCGCTGGGCCGAGGAGGTGCGTCGAAGGACGCGGCCGACGCGGATCGACGACGACTTCGACATCACCGCGCGCGTCATGCGGACAGGCGAGCCCGCGTTCCTCCGGGCAGTGCCGCAGGACCTGCTCGACGAGGCGGCGAAGCGGGACCCGGAGGCGGCCGCCGCGCTCGAGCACATCTCGATCCGCAGCGCGATCACGCTGCCGCTCCGAGCCGGCGACCGGACGTTCGGCGCGCTCACCCTCGTCGCCGAGCACCGCGAGTTCGACGACGCCGACTTCGCACTCGGGCAGCAGCTCAGCGCCCGCGCCGCGATCGCCGTCGAGAACGCCCGGCTCTACCGGGAGGCCGAGCGCCGAGCCGATGCTTCGCTCGCGCTCGCCTACGTCGGCGACGGCGTCGTCCTGCTCGACCAGGACGGGCGCGTGCGCTTCTGGAATGCCGCGGCCGCCGCGATCACCGGCGTCCGGGAGGCGGACGCCGTCGGGCGGCGCCCGGCCGAGGTCTGGCCGGCGTGGGAGGAGCTGACGCGGCTCGCGGAGCTCGCCGACGCGACCGCCCCCGAGCGCGCTCGCCCTGTAACGGTGCCGGTCGAGACGGCAGCGGGCGACCGCTGGGTCGCGGTCACCGGCGTCGCCTTCGACGAGGGTGTCGTCTACGCACTGCGCGACGTCAGCGACGAGCACGCCCTCGAGCGGGCGCGGAGCGACTTCGTCACAACGGCTTCCCACGAGCTGCGCACTCCGCTTGCCGCGGTGTACGGGGCCGCCCGCACGCTCCGCCGCACCGACATCGAGATCCCCGCCGAGCAGCGCGACAGGTTCCTCGACATCATCGTGAGCGAGACGGAGCGCCTGACCGCGATCGTCTCGCAGATCCTCCTCGCCGGCCAGCTCGAAGAGGGCCAAGTGGACGTGGCGACCGCGGCGACCGACCTGAGGCCGCTCGTGGACAGCGTCCTCGATTCGACCCGCTTGCGCGCACCGGAACGGATCGAGCTGCGACTCGAGCAGAACGGCGATCCGGCCGTCGCGCTCGCTGACGAGGACAAGCTCCGGCAGGTGCTCGTCAACCTCCTCGACAACGCCATCAAGTACTCCCCGGACGGCGGGCAGGTGGAGGTCGAGCTCGCCGGAGGCGCCGGCCGGGTCCGGCTTACGGTGCGCGACCGCGGCCTCGGCATCCCGTCGGCCGAGCAGGAGCGGATCTTCGAGAAGTTCTACCGTCTCGATCCGGCGCTCACGCGCGGGGTCGGCGGCAGCGGCCTCGGCCTCTTCATCTCACGCGAGCTCGTGGCGCGGATGGGGGGCAACCTCACGGTCCGGTCGGAGCCCGGCGAGGGAGCAGCCTTCGTCGTCGATCTCCCCGCCGCTTAGCGGTCTCTCACGTCTGGCGGCAAACTTAGAGCCGAAGTGCTCGTTCTCGTGGCAGACGACGACCGCGCCGTGCGGGAGGCCCTGGAGCGGGCCCTCCAGCTGCACGGCTACGAGGTCGCGCTCGCGTCCGACGGCGACACGACTCTCACGGCAGTCGACACGCGGACGCCGGACGCGCTCGTGCTCGACGTGATGATGCCGGGGCTCGACGGGCTCGACGTGACGCGCCGCCTGCGCCGGCAGGGGAACCGCGTCCCGATCCTCCTCCTCACGGCGCGTGACGCCGTCGGTGACCGTGTGGAGGGGCTCGACGCGGGCGCCGACGACTACCTGCCGAAGCCCTACGACCTCGAGGAGCTCCTCGCGCGGGTGCGGGCGCTGCTGCGCCGCTCGAAGCCGGAGGAGCCGGGCGCCGTCCTGCGCTTCGCCGACCTGACCCTCGACCTCGGCTCGATGGACGCGCGTCGCGGCGGCCGCCGCTTCGAGCTGACGACGACGGAGGCGCACCTGCTCGAGCTGTTCATGCGCAACCCCCGTCAGGTGCTGCCGCGATCGCTCATCTACGAGCGGGTCTGGGGCTACGACTTCAGCCACTCGTCGAACGCCCTCGACGTCTACGTCGGCTATCTGCGGCGGAAGACGGAGGCCGACGACGAGCAGCGCCTGATCCACACCGTCCGAGGCACGGGCTACGTGCTGCGCGAGCCGTGACGCTTCGCTCGCGTCTGACGCTCGTCGCGGCCGGCGTCGTCGCGGTCGTCGTCGCGCTTGCCTGCGCCACGACGTACTTCGTGATGCGGCACGAGCTGCAGTCGCAGCTCGACGGTTCGCTAGGGCGTGAGGCGAGCACGGTGCAGGACAACCCGGGCGCCTTTCACGGCGCCGAGGATTTCGGTGGCAACGCCGTGCGCATCATCGACAGCACGGGCGCCGACGTAGCGCTGAGCTACCCGGTGCCGGTCGACAAATCCGTGCGACAGGTTGCGCGCGGGAAGCGGAATGGCTTCTTCCGCGACATCACGTTGCACCAGCCCGGGCAGCCGGCGATCCCCGTGCGGGAGCTCGTGGCGCCGCTCCACAGCTTCTTCGGCGTCGACGGGGCCGTGCTCGTCGTGAAGAGCCTGCAGGAGACGCGTCATGCACTCGAACGGCTGCGCCTGATCCTGATCCTCGTCACGCTGGGCGGGATCGGCGTCGCCGCCGCGGCCGGCTGGGTCGTCTCGAATGCGACGCTCGCGCCGGTGCGGCGTCTCACCGCGGCAGCCGAGCGGATCGCCGAGACCGGCGAGCCGAGCGAGCGCGTGCCGGAAGGCGGGCGGGGCGAGCTGGCCCGGCTCGGTGCGTCGTTCAACACGATGCTCGGCGCGCTCGAGGAATCGCTCGAGACCCAGCGGCGCTTCGTCGCGGACGCCTCGCACGAGTTGCTCCGCTCACGAGCCTGCAGACGAACATCGACGTCCTGCGCGGCTCGGTCGAGCTCGACCCGGAGCAGCGGCGGCGGCTGCTCGACGACCTCCAGCGCGAGTCGCAGGAGATGCGGGCGCTCATCGGCGGCCTGCTGGAGCTCGCCCGCGACGGCGCGCAAGTCGAGAAATCGGCGTTCCAGCTCGATGAGGTCGTGGAGGACGCCGTCGAGCGGGCACGTTCCCGGTTCCCGGCGGTCTCGTGGGAGACCGACGGCCTCGAGCCGACGGTCGTCGACGGCTACCGCGACCGGATGGAGCGCGCCGTCTGGAACCTGCTCGAGAACGCGGGCAAGTGGAGCGGCGAAGGCGGTTCGGTTGAGATCTCCCTCGCGGGAGGCGAGCTGCAGGTGCGCGATCACGGCCCAGGCTTCGCGGATGAAGACCGGCCACTCGTCTTCGATCGCTTCTACCGCTCCGCGGCGGCCCGTGCGATGCCCGGCGCCGGGCTCGGGCTGGCGATCGTGCGCGAGGTGACCGAGGCGCACGGCGGGACGGTCGAGGCCGAGAACGCACAGGGCGGCGGGGCGCTCCTGCGCATGAGCCTGAACGGCGCCGCTCGCGCCGGCAGCGACACGAACTCTTAACGAGCTCTTAGCCGCTTTTCATGCTGGAGTGGTTCGATCCGGGATGCATCGAACCCCTCCCGGCTCGGCCGTAAGGCGGAGCCGCGGCCAGCCCGGTCCGGCGTCTTCCCGGATCCCCTGCGGTGAAGGCGCCGGACTGTGTGGCTGGTGGGGAGGCGCGCGGTAGCGAGAGCCAGACGTCGGCGCCGCCGGACGGGCCGTTGCGCAGACCGGTGCCGCCCTCGTGGGCACGCGCGACCAGCTCGACGATCGAGAGGCCGAGCCCCGACCCGCCGCGGCTGCGCGCCTCGTCGGCGCGGCTGAAGCGGTCGAAGGCGCGTGCCCGGAAGTCGTCCGGGAAGCCGGAGCCCGAGTCCCTGACGTGGAGCTCGACGAATCCGTCCCGGTCTTCTGCCGCGAGCTCGACGGCGCCGTCGCCGTGCGTGAGGGCGTTGTCGACGAGGTTCACGAGCGCCTGGCCGACGCGAAGCGGATCGGCGTGGACGTGGAGGTCGGTCCGTTCGACCCGGAGATCCCGGCCGAGCTCGCTCGCGCGGTTCGCGAAGCGCGTCGCCGCGTCGGCGAGGAGGTCGCCGGCCGAGACGGCCTCCCGCTGCATCGGCAGCAGCCCCTGGTCGGCGCGGGCGATGAGGAGCAGGTCGTCGGCGAGCCGCGAGAGACGCTGCGTCTCCTCGGCGGCGGAGCGCACTGCGCCCTCGAGCTCCTCGCGCGAGCGCGGGCGCCGCAGGGCGAGATCGAGCTCGGTGCGGAGCAGCGCGAGCGGCGTCCGGAGCTCGTGGCTCGCGTCGGCGACGAAGCGCCGCTCGTGCTCGAAGGCGGCCTGGAGACGGGCGAGCATGTCGTTCAGCGTCAGCGCGAGCCGCGACACCTCGTCCCGCGCCGGCGGCACCGGCAGCGTGCTCGGCTCGCCCGCATTCACCGCTTCCGCGCGGCGCCGCAGGAGCTCGACCGGACGCAACGCGCCGGCGGCGAGCGCGTACCCGCCGAGGGAGGCGGCGAGCAGCGCGAGGGGGAGGAAGATGAGGAGCTCGTGGCGCAGGTGGTCGAGCGACTCGGCTCGAGGTCCGAGCGAGCGCGCGAGCACGGCGACGCCGTTCCGCGAGGAATTGGGAAGCGCGAGGACCCGCCACTCTCCCGGCTTGCCGGGGAGCTGCTTGTCGAGCCAGATGCGCTGGCCCGCGAGGGCCTCGGAGAGCCCCTCGCGCCCCACGAGCGGCGGAAGCGAGCGCGGCTGCGAGTGGCGCAGCTGCCCGCTCGGCCCGAACAGCTGAGCGAGCGTTGTGCCGCCGCCCGTGTCGGCGTCGACGCGGCCGGCGGCGGCCTCCTCGCCCGCCTGCCCGACGAGCGTCTGGTCGACGGAGACGAGCAGCTCCTGGGCGACGCGCTGGTAGACGAAGATCCCGACCCCCGCCAGGACGACGGCCATCGCCGCGGCGAAGCCCAGCGTGAGACGGACGCGGATCGGCAGGCGGGACACGGCCTCAGTTTGCGCGTAGCCGGTAGCCGACGCCCCGCACGGTCTCGATCGAGTCCCGTCCGAAGGGGCGGTCGATCTTCTCCCGCAGGTAGCGGACGTAGACGTCGACGACGTTCGAGCGGCTCTCGAAGGCGATGTCCCAGGCGCCGTCGAGCAGTTGCGTGCGGGTCAGCGTGATGCCGGGCCGACGCATGAACAGCTCGAGCAACGCGAACTCCTTCGCCGACAGGTCGAGCTCCTGGTCAGCGCGCCACGCCTGGTGCGCGGCCGGATCGAGGCGGAGGTCGCCGACCCCGAGGACCGGCGGCCGCTCCACCGGCGCTCGGCGGGTGAGGGCGCGCAGTCGCGCGAGGAGCTCGTCGAAGGCGAAGGGCTTCGTGAGGTAGTCGTCGGCACCCGCGTCGAGCCCGCCGACCCGGTCGTCGACTGCGTCGCGCGCCGTCAGCATCAGCACGGGCGTCCAGACGCCGTCGCGGCGCAGGCGGCGGCAGATCTCGAAGCCGTCGGCCCCCGGGAGCATCACATCGAGGACGATCGCGTCGTACGGAACGGCGCGCGCCATCCAGAGCGCCTCCTCGCCGCGGTCGGCGACGTCGGCGGCGTAGCCCTCCTCGCGCAGGCCGCGGCCCAATAGCTCGCCCAGCTTCTTCTCGTCCTCCACCACCAGAACGCGCATGCCGTAGCCATTGTCGCGTGGGACGTGAGAGCCGGATGAGACGCCTCAGAGCCGTCTCATCCGCGTGGCCCTCCACAACCACGGCGACGGCTAGTCCGAGCGCCAGCGGTGAAGGATCGCGAGTGCGTCGTCGAGCGAGTCGACGACGGCGCCGCCGCTCGCTTCGATGCAGCCTCGGACGAAGAGATTGATCGCGAAGTCTCCTCTCCGCTCGCCGCGCAGGTCTGTGAGCAGGCCGACCACTCCCTTCCGCTCCGGGTCTCGCTGCTTCAGTCCGTGGAAGAGGCCGATCTCGCACGCTGTGCCGTCGTCGACCGACGGCCCGTCGAGGACGGCGAGCACGGCGTCTGCGGACTCGACGCCGCCGGCATCGGCGGCGAACACTGCGTCGGCGGTGACATTGACTCCGATGAGCCCCTTCTCCTCGTGGGGCACGAAGACGTCGAAGCCTTCCGCCCGGAGCCGTGCGGCGCAGTCGTCGAGGAACGCCCGCTCGTACGGCGTGAATATCGACGCGGCGAGGTAGATGCGCATCGGCTCAGTCTCGCCGAAGCAGGATCAGCGAGTGCTCCTGCACAGCGACGAGCGCCCGGGCCCCGAGCGGCTCTTCCGGCGTCTCGCCCGTCGCCAGCTCGATCGCCCACCGCGATCCGAAGCGCCGCGTCGGCAGCGTGAAGACGACCGGCTCCGAGTGTGCGTTGAACAGCAGCAGGAATGAGTCGCCGAATATCGGCTCGCCGTGCGGCGTCCGTTCGTGGATCTCGCGGCCGTTGAGGAAGACGCCGAGCGTCTGCGTCTCGGTGGTCGTCCAGTCACGCTGCGTCATCCGCCGCCCGTCCGCCCGGAACCACCACGCGTCGGGCAGGCCGCTCTCGCCGGCCTTCCCGGAAAGGAACGACGTTCGCCGGAAGACCGGGTGCTCGCGTCGCAGCGCGATCAGCCGCCGCGCGAGCTCGAGCAGCTCCCCGTCCGCGGATGCCCAGTCGAACCACGAGATCTCGTTGTCCTGGCACCAGGCGTTGTTGTTGCCGCCCTGCGTCCGCCCTAGCTCGTCGCCGCCGAGCAGCATCGGAACTCCCTGCGAGAGGAGCAGCGTCGCGAGGAAGTTCCGCTGCTGGCGGGCCCGCAACGCGAGCACTGCTGGGTCGCCGGTCGGCCCCTCGACGCCGTGGTTCCATGAGCGGTTGTCGTCCGAGCCGTCGCGGTTGTCCTCGCCGTTCGGCTCGTTGTGCTTCTCGTTGTACGAGACGAGGTCGCGCAGCGTGAAGCCGTCGTGGGCCGTGACGAAGTTGATCGAGGCGAACGGATCGCGGCCGTTCTCCTCGTACAGGTCGGCGGAGCCGGTGAAGCGCTGCGCGAACTCGCCCACGCTCCCCTGGCCGCGCCAGAAGTCCCGCGTGGAATCCCGGTACTTCCCGTTCCATTCCGCCCAGAGCACGGGGAAGTTGCCGACCTGGTAGCCGCCCGGCCCGACGTCCCACGGCTCGGCGATCAGCTTGACCTGCGACAGCACCGGGTCCTGGTGGATCGTGTCGAAGAACGCCGAGAGCCGGTCGACGTCGTAGAGCTCACGCGCGAGGGCCGACGCGAGGTCGAAGCGGAAGCCGTCGACGTGGCACTCGAGCACCCAGTAGCGGAGCGAGTCCATGATCAGCCGCAGCACCGACGGGTGCATTGGGTTGAGCGAGTTGCCGGTGCCCGTGAAGTCCATGTAGAAGCGTGGGTCGTCGGGCATCAGGCGGTAGTACGTCGCGTTGTCGATGCCCTTGAACGACAGCATCGGGCCGAGGTGGTTGCCTTCCGCCGTGTGGTTGTAGACGACGTCGAGAATCACCTCGATGCCGGCGCTGTGGAGCGCCTTGACCATCCCCTTGAACTCGAGCACCTGCTCGCCGTGCGTGCCCGTCGCCGCATACAGCGCGTGCGGCGCGAGAAAGCCGATCGACGAGTAGCCCCAATAGTTGGTGAGCCCGCGACTGTGGAGGAAGCTCTCGTCGATGATGTGGTGCACGGGGAGCAGCTCGACTGCGGTGACGCCGAGACTCTGGAGGTACTCGAGCGCCGGCTCTGACGCAAGCCCCGCGTACGTGCCGCGCAGGTCGTCGCGCACGGCCGGATGCAGCTTCGTGTACCCCCTCGTATGCACCTCGTAGATCACCATCTCGTTCCAGGGATGCTTCGGCGGCCGGTCGTCCTCCCAGTCGAAGCCCGGATCGACGATCACGCACTTCGGAATCGCCTCGGCATCGTCTTCGTCGTCGAGGTAGAGGTCGGCGTCCTCGATGTCTTCCCCCGCACTCGGGGGCACGTACGGAAGCGTGTTCGCCGCCGCCCAGTCGACCGGTCCCTCGATCGCCTTCGCGTAGGGGTCGATCAGCAGCTTGTTCGGGTTGAAGCGGTGCCCCGTCGCCGGGTCGTAGGGCCCATAGACGCGGTAGCCGTACCGCTGGCCGGGACCGATCCCGGGGATGTAGCAGTGCCAGTTGAACGCCTCGCGCTCGGTGAGCTCGACGCGCGTCTCCCGGTTCTCGACGTCGAACAGGCAGAGCTCGACCCGCTCCGCGTTCTCCGAGAAGAGCGAGAAGTTCGTTCCGTTACCGTCCCACTCCGGTCCGAGCGGGAAGGGATGGCCTGGCCAGACCTCCATCGACTGCGAACCGCTACCGGCCCGCCGCGTAACCCTGCATCGCCCGCGGGTTGGCCCCCGCCTTCAGCTGCCCGTCGCGCTCGCGCCCGACCGCACTGACGCGGCCGAGCGACCAGGGAGGCGACACCTCGACGTCGTGGCCGCGCGCGCGCAGGCCGTCGATCGTCTCTGCGCCGCCGCGATCCTCGACCGCGACATGCCGCACCCGGGTCTCGCGCGGGTAGAAGGAGCTCGGGAACGCCTCGGTGTGGTGGTTCGGCGCATCGATCGCAGCCTGCAGGTCCATCCCGAAATGCGTATGCGCGAGCAGCACGTGCAACGTCCACTGATCCTGCTGGTCGCCGCCGGGAGTACCGAGCGCGAGATAGGGCTCGCCGTCGCGCGCGACGAGTGTCGGCGACAGCGTCGTGCGCGGGCGCTTTCCCGGCTCGAGCGAGTTCGGCAGCCCTTCCTCGAGCCAGAACATCTGCGCGCGCGTGCCGAGGCAGAAGCCGAGCTCGGGAATCACCGGCGCACCCCAGAGCCAGCCGCCGCTCGGCGTCGCCGCGACCATGTTCCCGAAGCGGTCGACGACGTCGAGGTGCACGGTGTCGCCTCGCGTCGGCTCGCCGACACCGGGCGCGATGGGTACCGAGCCGAGTACGGGCGCAGGCAGCCGAGGGTAGGGACCGCCCGGGCGGAGCTCGCCCGACGCCTCGTCGCCGACGAGCGCGCGCCGCTCGCCCGCATAAGCGCGCGACAGCAGCAAGTCCATCGGCACGTCGAAGAACTCCGGATCGCCGTACCACGCTTCTCGATCTGCGAAGGCGAGCTTCGCGCACTCGGTGATCGTGTGGACGTACTCCGCGCTCGCGTGTCCCATCGCGGCGAGATCGAAGCCTTCGAGCAGGCGCAGCTGCTGCAGGAACACCGGCGCCTGGCTCCACGGCCCGGCCTTCAACACGCTCAGGCCGTGGTAGTCGACCGCGAGCGGCTGCTCGTAGGACGGCCGCCAATCGCGGAGGTCCTCTTCGGCGAGCAGTCCGACGTGGCGCTCGCCGGAGCTGTCCATCCACGCCTGCGCCTGGAACTCCACGAACGCCTCCGCGACGAAGCCGCGATACCAGCAGTCGAGCGCTGCGTCGATCTCTCCGTTCGACTCGTCGAGGATCCGCCTATACGTCGTAGCGAGCTGCGGGTTTCGATGCAGCGTGCCAGGCTCGGGCACGGGCAGGTAGAGCGCCGCCGAGGTCGTCCACTCGTCTCGGAAGAGCGCTTCGACGTCGCGAATGGCGCCGGCGATCGGCGGCACGACCGGATAGCCCTCCTCGGCGTAGCCGATCGCGAACCGGAGCACCTCGTCGAGCGGCAGCGTTCCGTAGTCGCGCAGCATCGTGAGCCAGCCGCCGAAGGAGCCGGGCACGACCGCCGCAAGCGGTCCGGTCCCGGGCACGAGCTCGAGCCCGAGCTCGTCGCGGTATCGCGTGATCGTCGCGGCCCGCGGCGCCGGCCCTTGAGCGCACAGCACGACGGGGTCGTCGCCGGCGCGCCAGAGCAGCGCCGGAAGATCGCCGCCCGGCCCGTTCAGGTGCGGCTCGACGACCTGCAGCGTGAAGCCTGCCGCCACGGCGGCGTCGAAGGCGTTGCCGCCTTGCTCGAGCACGGCCATCCCCGCCGCCGACGCGAGCCAGTGCGTCGTCGCGACCATGCCGAACGTGCCCCGGAGCTCCGGTCGAGTCGTGAACACCGCGTGGGAACGGTACTTACTCAGGAACGAACCACACCGCACCGAGGGGCGGCAGCGTCAGCAGCGCGGAGAACGGCTGGTCGTGCCACGGCATGGCTTCGGCGTCGACGCCGCCGAGGTTCCCGACCCCTGAGCCGCCGTAATACGCGGAGTCGGTGTTGACCAGCTCCTTCCACCGGCCCGACGCGGGCATGCCGATCCGGTAGTCGTAGCGCGGCACGGGTGAGAGGTTCAGCACGCACACGACCGGCTTCTCACCCTTTGCGTCGAGGCGCGCAAACGCGAGCACGTTGTTCGCCGCGTCGTTCGGCTCGAGCCAGCGAAAGCCGCTCGACTCGAAATCGACCTCGTATAGCGCGGGGTTGGAGCGATACGCGTGGTTGAGATCGCGGACGAGCGAGTGGACGCCCTGATGCTCCGGATACTCGAGCAGGTTCCAGTGCAGAGAGCCGTCGTAGTTCCACTCCTCCCATTCGGCGAGCTCCCCGCCCATGAAGAGCAGCTTCTTGCCGGGATGCGCCCACATATAGGCATAGAGCGCGCGCAGATTGGCGAACTTCTGCCAGCGGTCACCCGGCATCTTGTCGAGCAGCGACCTCTTCCCGTGCACGACCTCGTCGTGCGAGAGCGGGAGCACGAAGTTCTCGCTGAACGCGTACATCATCGAGAACGTCAGCGTGTGATGGTGAAAGCGCCGGTGTACAGGCTCCTTCTGGAAGTACGCGAGCGTGTCGTGCATCCAGCCCATGTTCCACTTGAAGCCGAAGCCCAGGCCGC
>Ga0193751_1001427_pt1 | contig 15326 bp, 17 predicted proteins | sample L1c2metaG_FD_143050 | JGI IMG/M metagenome (GOLD analysis project Ga0193751, IMG submission 143050) | Soil microbial communities from a riparian zone of the East river system, Colorado, United States - L1c2 | ecosystem: Environmental > Terrestrial > Soil > Riparian zone | place: USA: East River... | reverse complement strand
CGACGACGACGGAGCCTGGGTGGAAACAGACAAGAACGGTATTCACTACATCTCGATGCCTTACATGGCTGGGTTCATCGCCTTACGTCCGACGATTGCGATCTCGGAACGATTCATGGTCGTTGGGATGGACACCCCTTCGGTCGAGTTGGCCATCGAACATGCTGCTGCCGGTTCCATCAACCTTTCGAGTGTGCCCGCCTACAAACACGCCATTCAGACGCTGCCCGATCCGACAAAGATGTTCACGTATCTCGACCTCGGACTCTTATACACCCGGCTCGACGCCGCGTTGCGTCCCATGCTTCTCATGAGCTCGGCGTTCATGCCTGCGATGAACGAGTATGTGGATGTGAGCAAACTGCCGCCGGCCGAGGTCATTGCGAAACATTTGAGCCCGATTGTCTCATCGCAACGATATCGCAACAATGGTTACATCGCGGAGTCGGTCGGTCCCATTACGGTCAGCCAAACGGGGCTGGGCGCGCTCATCATTGCCGGCGCGGGAGCTTTTGGATATCAGCACTCCGGATTGGGCGGATTAGCGCTGCCTTCTTTCGGATCCCCGAACCCCGGTTCGTCGCCGGCCTCGTCGCCAGGAACCAGCTGGCCGGGGCGAGTTTTCCCCCAGCCGGCGCCGGCGCCAAGTGGGACTCCATAGGCAAGACTCAGGCGGTCGAAAGGCCTTTGATGCCAGCGATTTACCGACTTCAACGCTCACAAGCTCCAAAAGCTGCGCCATTTCGTCGCTCTTTCAGCCAAAAGGTATCGTTTCTGCGAGAAAACTGCTGCGGTCTGGCCAAAAAGTGTTAACATCCATGACCTATGGCTATCCTTAAGAAAAATGCATTCTCGCGTAGAGTTCCGGACTTGGTAACCGAGGAACTGGTGGCGGTCTTATCGCGGCGTGCATCGTTCGAATTCAAGCAACTCTTCGATATTGTTCACGAAAATCTTCGTGCTCGAAACGCAGCCAGCGGCGGGGAAGAGATGCTTCGCCTGCGAGCTTACGAAAAACTCCAGAATCTGGTCGCTCGCGGAGCGGTGAAGAAGAACGGCAAGAAGTATAAGGGTTTGCCGTCGGCTTTGGCCAACGCCATCGCGCCTCAAAACGGACACTTCGCTGGCGTGAGATAGGAACTCGCGCGCGGCGCGCGCTTCGTTTAGAATCAGGAGATGTTGCGGGATTATCTGCCTGTTCTCTTGCAGATCATCGTGGCGATGATTTTTGCCGGCTCCGCTCTTTGGGTCAGCGTCCTTGTCGGAAAAACGGGAAAACGCACGCCGGCCAAGGACATGGCCTACGAGTGCGGCATGATCCCGCAAGGCGAAGCCCAACCGCGTTTCAGCGTGAAGTTCTACCTCGTCGCCATGCTCTTCATTCTCTTCGATCTCGAGATCGTGTTCATGTACCCGTGGGCGGTAGTCTATAAGGAGATGATCGCGCATGGCAGCACGGTTTTCTGGAGCATGCTGAGTTTCGTCAGCATTCTGATGGTTGGATACATCTACGCGCTAAAAAAGGGCGCGCTCGATTTCCGGAAGTAGGGGATTGCGGAATTTCAGGGAAGCTCGCACGGCGGACACAAAGGAGACGACGGGATTGCGGGGTGCGGAATTCGAGAGGACGCGTTTCGCCGACTCTTCAGTAACCTTGTAACACCGGCAGAGTCGCGCTGAGGCCCCTCCCACATTGCAATCGGCTCGACGGAGTGATTCATTCGCTCCCGCTCACTCTCCGCTCCCCGAGCGGCTAAGTGGTCCACCCGACGGCCTCCCGGCACGTCGTGTTCTCGCCCTGCCATTCATGAACACGAGTATGAGTATAAGTATGAGTATGATCAGGAAGAGAATGCGGACGGGGGCTCAGCTAATTGGGCGTTGAGCGTTGGGCGTTTTCTTCCCGCTCATTCTTTTTGCCTTGTTGATTGGTTTTTGTTGAGGCGATGGTGGCGTAGTGACTGGCCAGGCTGATGCGCGCGCAAAAAAGGCCGGGCGCAAAGTCGTTGCCTTCTTTTCGCCGGAGATCGCTCGCGAGGCTGGTTGCGTCGTTTTCATTTTCGCCCTCGCAGCGACGATGCTCCAACCGGTCTTCCACGGGGACTGGCCGATCGGGCACGATCATCCGGTCCACATTTTCCGAATCTGGCAACTGCGCGAAACGCTGCTCCATCATCCGCTCGTGCCGTGGGGCTGGAGCCATCGCTGGTTCGCCGGTTATCCCCAAAATGTGGTTTATCCCGTCGGCGCGGATTTCTTCGTGCTCGCGATTCAAGCACTCTCGTTCGGCACCCTCAGTATATTCTATTTTCTTTACGGATACGCGGCATTCTTTCTCATTTACCGCGCGGTTCAGTCGCGCATCGCCGGATTGATTGCGGCTTTGTTTCTCCTGACCGATCCGGGGAGCAACGACATCGGTGGCTGGTTCTGGATCGTGGACGTGGGCGTTTGGATGAGCGCGCTTGGAATGGTGCCGGCCCTGATCGGAACGGTCCGAATGGCGGATCTGCTGGACGACCCGAAACCGCGTACCGCCGCCGCCATCGGTCTCTGTTTCGGGCTCGCCCTGCTCTGCCACCAAATTCATCTCATCTATTTCGGGATCGCCATCCCCCTGCTTTGTCTGAGCCGCTATTTGTCCGACGTTCGGACGGATTGGCGGCGCGCGCTTCCCCTGCTCTCCGTTGGGCTGGTGAGCGGTGCCTTGATCGCCAGTTTTTGGCTGGTGCCCTATTTCGCGGCGCTGCCCTATGCGGCCGAACTTGGCGGCCGGGGAAACGATCTCACCAAAATCGGGGACGCGATCGCCGGCGGAAATTTATTTTCGCGGATGCATCCGCTGGCGACGGCCTTCGGATTAGTGGGCGCCATCTGCCTGTTCCGGGCACGTCGCCCATTGCCACTGTTCATGGCCTTGTTCATCTTTGTCGTCATTGTGGGATCGAGTTCGACGGTGGCGGCGCTTTTCGGGCCGGCGCTCGAGCATTGGATTCGCAATCACATTATCGCCGAGCGACTTCTTCTCCTGGTTAAGCCATTCTGGTACGGAGCAGGCGCTTTTCTGATTGTCAGTGCGTGGCGAACGGTGGATCGGTTCGCGGTCGCGCCGCAGGACGAGATGCCGGAAACGACTTCGAACATGCCGCGCCCCTGGATCAAACGTGCCACGATTGTGGCGCTGTTCGCGCTCTTTGTGGCTCCCGTTTTGGGGCGCGCCCTCGCTGTGTTTTACAAGAATGAAATTCGACGCCCCACCATCTGGCATTCCGACCGGCCCGATCAAAATGCGCGCAAGAAATTTGTGGCATGGGCGAAAAGAGAATGGGTATCCGGAGATTTTTTTCGCATCGCTCACGGTTTTGACTACGACGATCACGATTTGACCGATCTCGGGACGGAGCTGCCCTATCCGTTTTACAAGATCTGGCATATGCCGACGGGCCATTTTAAATACGATATCGGTTGGAACACAAACGAAGCGCTGCGCGCCACAAACGTTCGTTACGCGCTGCTGAAACATCCTCTGACCGGCCGGCCGGATTTCAGTCTGGTCAAAATTTTCGATGAGCAACTCTGGCTTTACCAATTTCGCGACTGGAATTCTGTTCCGGTTGTGGTTCGCGGCAGCGGCACCATCCAGCTCTTACAATTTACCGACGAAGAAATCATCCTGCGGGCCGATTCCGCAACAAACGGTTTCTTTCGTCTGAACGTTTCCTATTTTCCGAAGTGGCACGCGACGCGGGACAACGTCGCACTGCCAATCAGCGTGGTGGCGTTGGCGGGAATTGGGAATTCCGGCTTTATGGAAGTCCCGCTCGCGCCGGGCACGTATCGTTTCCATTTCGAGCGAACCTTGAGCGATTACGCCGGGACCGTGCTCTGCATTTTCGGCGTGGCCATTTGTTTGATCCTGGCCAATGGGAAGCGCCTTGAACCGCTTTTTCGATCGCGTTTTGAGAAAACCGGGCCGGCCGACTAAAAGGCCCACCAGCCCCGGGCGAAAAGAATGGCGAAAAGGGTAAAGAAAAGGAGCGACCATGCGCTAATTAGACCGAACCAGAAGCGATTATGGCCTAACAAGGCGAAAAGAATGAAGATGGGAAAACAGACGAGCGTGTAGCGGGGAGCGCTCTGGATAAAACTCTGACTGGCGAAACCTATCCAGTTTATCGTTATCCACGCGGCATAGACAGGACGCAGCTTCAACCAGCTGACGATGGCGCAGACGAAGGTGAGGGCGACAAAATAGAGTTCCTGGGCGCCGACCATTTCGGCCTGGTTTGGCTGGCGACGCAGATTATGGATGGCGTCGACAATGCCGACCCATGGCCAGGCCGGGGAAGCGCAGAAGATCTGTCGCCTTGTTTCGACAAAAGCGAAGAGGCTGCCGCCGACATTCAGATTAATGAGCAGATAGACGGAATAGCCGACAGGAATGAGCCCTATCCATAGCCAGGGCCAGCGCCATTTCCGTCCGACGAAAAATTGCTGACAGACCTCCACGGCGAGAACGGGCGCGAGGGCGATGCCGTTGGCCCGCGTCATGGCGGCCAGCGCGCCGAGCAGCCCGGCCAGCCACCAGCAGTCTTGCCGCGCCGCCAGCATCGCCCCCAGAACAAAAGCCAGAAAAAGGCTCTCGGTATAACCAATCTGCAAGAAATAGGCGGTCGGAAAGATCAGGAGAAACCAGATCGCGCGCTGCGCCACAAGAGCCGAGTAGTCGAGCTGGAGAAGGCGTCGGAACAGGACCACCACAGCCACCAGGGAGACCGTCGAAACGAACAGCGCTCCAACGAAGTAATCGCCGGTGACAAAAGCGAAGGCGCGGACGAGCCACGGGAAAACCGGATGAACGACGAGATGCGGGCCTTTTTTATAACCGATTTCCGCGACCTGGAGATAGTGAAGTGAATCCCATCGATTCCAGAGTTCGAGCGAGGCATGCAAACCTTTCACCTTCTTGTCGTCGAAAATCATGAGAGCCTTTGCTCCGAGAACGAATAGAAGGATCTTGAGGCCCATCGCCCAGCCAATGACGAGCCAGTCCTCCTTCGGAACACGCCTGAAGAAAGCGAGGAAGGCCTCATTACTGAGCGGATGAATCTCCGTTGCTTCAGTCATCGTCGTGAAAACATCTTCGTTTTTTGGCCGTCCCTGCGAGTTCGTTCTACTTTGTTCGGGCCGGCGAATGCCTATCAAATAAATGCCGCGCAGGCACTTTGTTTCCCACTTGCGCCCCCCACCGGAACCGCCTAATAGCTTTAGCTTCCATGATTCACCACATTGTTCTCTACAAACTCAAGCCGGAGGTGACACCGGCGCGGGTCGAAGAGATGATGATGAACACGCGCATGCAATTGCTCAAAATCCAAGAGGTCTTGAGCATCAAATGCGGCAAGCGCATCGATCCTGAAACTCCGTGGCCTTTTTTCATCGCAATCGATTTTGAGTCCATGGACAAATACGCGATTTTTCGGGAAGACCCGATCCATGTAAAGTTCATGGAGGAAGTTATCAAGCCGAACACCACCGATTCGTTAAGCCTCGATTTTGAAATGGATCCGGGTAAGGACGTGCGATTTTCCTGACCGCCACGGTCGGTTCGTCCCGCACCCGGTTCCGAAAATGCTGACAACGGAATTCGGCGCATGAATAAAAAAGCAATTCTTCTCGCGGGCGGCGCCGGCTCCCGTCTTTTTCCGCTGACCAAGATCGTCTGCAAACAGCTGCTACCGGTCTATGACAAGCCGATGATCTGCTATCCACTGGCCACGCTGATGCTGGGTGGGTTGCGCGATATTCTCATTATCTCCACGCCAAAAGATCTTCCGATGCTGCGGGATTATCTCGGCGACGGCACCCGCCTTGGAATCCGAATCGAATACGCCGAGCAGCCCAAGCCCGAAGGAATCGCCCAGGCATTTCTGATTGGTGCAAAATTTATTGGCGATAGTGGTGCTTCGCTCATCCTGGGCGACAACATCTTCTACGGAAAACTCGATTTTTACCGCGACGCTCTGGCGACTGAGCGAGGCGCCTGCATTTTCGGTTACCAGGTACGCGACCCGGAACGGTACGGCGTGGTGGAATTTGGGCCGGACGGCCGGGCCCTTAGCCTGGAGGAAAAGCCGCGGCAGCCCAAGAGTCACTACGCCGTGCCGGGCTTGTATGTCTACGATAATCGGGTAATCGATTTGTGCCGTGGGCTTCGTCCCTCGGCCCGTGGGGAGCTCGAGATTACTGATCTAAATCTGCTCTATCTGAGGGAAAACGAACTCCATGTGAAATTGCTGAGCCGGGGGATGGCCTGGCTCGACACTGGAACGCAGACCAGCCTGCTCGAGGCCGGCAATTACATCGCCACCATTGAGCATCGCCAAGGGCTGAAGGTCGCATGTTTGGAGGAAGTGGCTCTCCGAATGGGGTTTATCAATCAATCCGAGTTGACAAATATAATTGATCCGCTTCCCAAGGGGGAATACCGCGAATACCTGGAAATGGTGTGCGCGGAAGGCGTTCCAACCGATTCCTAATCAGGGAGATCGGGGGCGGGCTTCGCCTCAGCCCCAGCTATGGAAATTATAAGAAGGGCATAGCCCGTGCTGATCTCTGGTTTGGTCATGCTAAAGATTTCGCACGCCCGCGAGAGGGCTTCTACTCTGATCGAGTCAACTATTGCCGCGGCGATCAGCGCTCTCTTTCTCGGCTCCCTGTTTACCCTTAATACTTCGACCATGACCACCCTGAAAATGGGCCGCGACACCGCCTGGGCCAGCCAGGTTCTACAGCAAAGGGTCGAGGGAATGCGAATCGCCAATTGGCATCAGGTTACCGACGCCGACTGGCTGGCCGCCAACCTTCTCAACACCGATGCCGCGGGCAGCGGCGGACTTAAAAACATGTCGGAAAGCCTGACATTGACCCCATACGGCAGCGCCGCGACGGCGACCACCCAGCTCACGCGCGCAAATGGAGTGGCCCACGTCGTTAGTCGCAACACCTCGCTCCTCAACGAGAGCGCCATGAAAGTCCTCTGGGTGGTTACCTTTACGGGCTCGCCAAACGATCGCGTCTCCACTCGGCAGACGGTCGCAATTCTAGCCAAGGGAGGTGTGGCTAAATGATCCAACCCCGCCACCAACAAGGAGAGGGCGGTTTTCTCCTTGGGGAGATGATGATCTCCACCATCCTTTTCGCCGCCATCAGCATGGGCCTTTTAATGGGGTTCACGGCGCTCCAGCGCAATTACACGGCGACGAGCGATTTCGCGCTCAACCACGCCGACCAAATGCGAATCTCCGACTACCTTGCCCTGGACCTGCGCCGGTCTCTCGCGCTGAGCGCGGCCCGCAACGACACCACGATTTTCATTCCGAGCTACTACGATGTCACGGGCCAGCCGCAGACCCCCACCATCGACGGAAATGGTGGTGTCTATTATGGAATCGCCGGCAGCGCGGTCAGTGTTCACTACTACCTTTCGGGCGGCACGATTTACCGGCAGCAAAATGGAGGCACGCCGGTGGCCCTGGCGGTGAACGTGCAGGATTTCGTTTTCGACGTAACCGACTCCGGCAAAGTCGTTTCCACCCGCATCACGTTCAATCCCACCTTTACCTCAGGGCGGGCCTCGGCCGACGCCACCGCGGCGACCGCCTTCTACAACACCACGCTTCTGCGCAATACCCGGAGCGACAATCAAATCGGTGTTTACTGATGAGGACCGCGCGGAAATCCTTTAGCGGAAGCATTCTGGTCTGGACGGTTCTGACCATTGCCATCCTTTCCATTCTGGGCGCTGAAATCCTGCGTGTTATTTCGATCAAATATCAAAGCGCCATTCAGACCGCCACCTGGCAGGAAGCCCTCCTCGCGGCTGAATCAGGAATCGACCTGGCAATCGTCGAGTTACGAAAATCGCTTTATCCCGCTCCCAATCACGCCTGGGACGGCTGGTCCACCGTTCCGGCCAATGGAGTCGTGAGTCACGGCCTAACGAGCATTCCAAATGCCGGCATGGCGGGCACTCCTATGACCGTGGAAGCCAATGTGGACGCTCCGGCGTCGCTGATTAATCCGACCAATGGCTGGCAGTACTATCGAATTCGCACTGTCGGCACGATGCCCATTACGGGCCCGGCGCGCGCGGCCGATAACAAACAGGATACACGACTGCGCCGGCTGAGCCTGCGTTTTGAGCGCTTTACCGATGGCATCCTGACCGCGCACGCGATTACCTTCCCCGAAACTCCGCACGTTTCGCGTCGGGCTGAGGTCATTGTCAGTCCGGTTTCTTCCTTCTCCAACGCCATCATGTCAGTCGGCACGATCGACCTGACCAATCAAAACATCGTGATCGACAGCTACGATTCACACGACTCGAATAAGTCCACCAACGGGCTCTATGACCCGGCCAAGCAACAGCAAAATGGGGACATTGCCACCGACGGCAACATCATCGAAGCTGGCAATGCCCACATTTACGGGGATGTGGCGACAAACTCGGGAACCGTAACGGGCGCAGCCAACATCACGGGCGCGCAACGGACCGACTTCTATCAGGAACCGATTCCGGTGGGCGCGCCGAACTGGGGAGTCGTTAACACGAGCGTGACCAACGTGACGACGACCGCGACCATTACCGCGAGTGCCACGAGCGGTTCCGTCAATTCGCGGTATCAGCTGAGCGGAGTGAGCTTGAGCGGACAACAAACATTAACGATCGCCGGCAACGCAGATGGCAGTCCTACCTATGTCGAGATTTATATCACAGGCGATATCACACTGACCGGAAGTTCCCAGATCATTGTTCAACCGGGAGTCAGCGCCAAGATCTACTTCGCCGGCAATATCGACATCAGTGGCAATGGCATACTGAATAGCAACAATCAGCCGCTCGACATACAACTTTACGGAATTCAGCCGGCGACCGACGTAAGCAAGCACGTCAACCTCGGCGGCAATGGACAGATTATCGCGGCGGTTTACGCGCCCGGACACGACGTAACCGTCAATGGCGGGGGCACCAGTGGCCATGTCTTCGGTTCGGTCATTGGAAAAACCGTGACGATGACAGGCGTAACGAACCTGCATTACGATGAAGCTCTCAGCGGCGGTGGCTTGATCAATAACTATCGAATCATCAGCTGGTTCGAAGACAACCGCTGACTGGTGCCCTATTTGGGTTGCTCGCGCAAAAGATGGCTGGCGTCCGCCAGAACCTTAGTCACTCCATCAGGCGCCAGCGCATCGTAGTAGCCACGAACGACGCCCTTCCGGTCGACTAACACCATCCGCGTACTATGGACCGGCACACCCACCTCTTCGCTGCCATCTGAAATCCCAAGTTTGAATCCATTTCGGGAAAGATCGTAAATGGCGGCTTTGGAGCCGGTCAAAAAATCCCAGCGACCGGGTTGAGCGTGCAATCTCCCAGCGTAATCGCGGAGGACTGCGGGAGTATCCTTGTCGGGATCGACCGTGAACGAAACCAGGTGCACGTCTGTGCCTCTTAAGGGCTTTTGCAGCTCGCTCATCCGACTACTGATGATGGGACAAGGTCCGGCGCAGGATGTAAAAACGAAATCAGCAATCCAAATCCGCCCCGCTAACTGGGCGCTTCCGTAAGGTTGCCCCTCCTGATTCGTTAGCTGAAAAGCGGGCAGAATCCCGTAGGTGGCGAGGGAACGCCGTCCCAACGCCCTGACCTCTGTCTGTCGCAGCCAAAGCAGGCCGCCGGCGATCGCGATGGGGAACAGCAGAAGAATCCAGCGCCACGTCGTCGAAAAAATAGAAGAACCGCTCCCGCCGGCCGGCGCCGAAATCGCACTCACAATTTGGTAAAGACGAGCGCCACCAGAAGAAGCGGCAGGTAAAGAATCGAAGTCATAAAAAGCGAACGCGCCGCGGCGGCATTGCGGCTTCGCAAAAAACGCATGGCAATGGCCACGTACCATCCTCCCAGCACTAACTCGATCGGCACGAAAATTTCGGAAACCGTTCCGACAAATGCAGGCAAACCTGCTACGACCAAAAGCAGCATGGCAAAGAAGACACTCTGGCTGGCGCTCCGGTCGCCTTTCGCATCGTCATTAGAAATCATTTGGAAACCGGCTCGCGCATAGTCCTCGCGGTACATCCAGGCGATCGCGAAAAAATGAGGAAGCTGCCAAAGCATCATGATAGTAAACAAACTCCAGGCTCCGGCGTCGATGCGGCCGCGCGCGGCCGCCCACCCGATGAGGGGAGGAAGGGCCCCCGGTATAGCGCCGACCAGCGTGTTGAAAGTGCTGATCCGTTTGAGCGGGGTGTAGGCAAAAATATAAATCGCTATCGTTAGGGCAGCGAGAGCTGCGCTCAAGGCGTTGCATGTAACGGCCAGGTAAATCGTGCCTGCCAGCGACAAGGCGGCACCGACGATCAGCGCTTCTATCGGACGCATTCTGCCGCCCGGGACCGGCCGATCCTTCGTTCTCAGCATGAGCGCGTCGAGTTTCCTTTCCCACCATTGATTGAGCGCAGCCGCTCCCGCGGCGGCGCCGGCGGTCCCGAAGACAACATGAAATAATCCGGCATAACGAACGGGCGAGGCAGCGCCAAGATAATAACCAACCGCCGTGGTCAGAAGCACGAGCAGCGTCAGCCGCGCCTTCAACAACTCCGCATAATCGCCCGCCAGTCGAGCGCGCGGTCTTGCGTCCGACGGTTCGCCACTGGATGCGAGGGTGTCGATCACTCCCGTTTTCAGGTAACCAGCGCTCCTTTCGTCGCCACCGGCGACCGCCCCTCTGGAGCCGTCCGAGATTGTCCCGCCAATCGTCCGCAAATGGCACAAACGGTCACTCCCAACGATAGCATGGTGGCGCCAACCGCGACATGAGTGGTGGCTATGTCAGCCGCTTTGTTACTCCAGATGGTCCATGCACCGAGAGTGATTTGGCCCGCGAGAAGAGCGAGCCAGACGAGCGCGAGACGACGCATCGTTTGTAATTCGAAACCCCCGGCCCAAATCCGCAGTGCGCAGGCGACCACGCCAATGGCTACAAGGATTGCCCCAAACCGATGTGCCATCTGCAGCCAAATTTGAAACGCGCTGACATCGGACATGCCACGCGCGTCGCGCCAGGTATTGATTGCGGCCAGCGCCGGCGCGCTGGTGTCGGGCAGCCAGGAGCCATTTGCCGTCGGAAAATCCAGGACGGAGAGATCGCGATGTTGATGCCGCATGGTCGCACCCAGAGCGAGCTGGAGGTAGATCGCAATGGTCGTAAAAAGCGCCAGCCTCAGAACTCTTCCAGATTGAATCGCAGCATTCCCGGCGTCCAATCGATGCCAGAAATCAGTCGTGACCAAGGCGATAAAAACGATGAGGCCAAGAAATGCCTGCGCCAGACACGCGTGAAAAATACCGATCTGGTCTTTCAACATGGTGACACGAAGACCTCCGAGGACGCCTTGCAGAATAACGCCCAAGACGGCGTAAAGTCCCAGTTGCCGGACCCAGCGGCGTTCGTCCGCGCGCCAAAGCCAGATGGCAAGAACGATGGTTAAGAATCCAACCGTGGAGGCAATCAACCGGTGGGTGTGTTCAAAAAAAATTCCACCGACCCACTGCGAGACCGGGAAGAGGAACATGTTGTAACCAAACGTAGTCGGCCAGTCGGGCACTGCCAGACCGGCACCCTTGCTCGTCACCATCCCGCCGCTGCAAATTAAAAGCAGTGTGGCGATGGCCGTAAACCACGCGAAGCGATTGAGCCAGCGAGAGGGTGGGCGCGGGCGCATCAGATCGACCGGCAGGAGCCGGCTTTCCTTTATCCCTTCTGAGGTTGCGCCGCGTTCGGAGTGGCTGACGGCGCGCCGGAAGGAGGATTGGCCGGTACTGATGTGCCTTTGCCCGAGGGCTCTGCGTTTTTCGGTGCGCCCGGCGGCGCGATCGTTCCGGGAGTCGGGCCCGGTGGTGGCTCACCCGCAGGCCGCTCCGTGGGCGGCGGCGCTGATTGATTGCCGGAGAGTTCCTTCCGCTCTTTTAGCCAGGCTTGATACTCTTCCGGATTGTCGACCACGAGGCTCCCCTTCATGCCGGAATGCCCGAGACCGCAGAGTTGACCGCATACAACCTCATAGGTGCCTGTTTTGATTGGTTTGAACCACAAAGGAATGACTGAGCCGGGAATTGCATCCTGGGCGATGCGCATGCTCGGCAACGCGAAATTGTGAATCACGTCTTTCGAAGAAACCTCGATGATGACGGAACGATTGAGCGGCACGTGCAATTCACCAACCACGGTGAGGTCGTCCTTGGCCGCCGGATCGTTCCAATCAATGCCCAGCGGATTGTTATTTGAAACAAGGTAAACATCGCGGCGACCGAATAAACCATCGGGACCCGGCATATGAAAAGTCCAGTTGAACTGCTGGCCAACGGCATGAACCAGAATGGCGTCTTTCGTGTCTGGAAACTGGTTCACGCGCCTGGCCCAAAGGGGAATGGCGAAGCCGATGAGAAGCACCGCATCGATGAGCACCACCGAAAACTCGAGGTGCGTGGAAATACCGCTCTTGACGCCTTCATGACTGGCGACGGGCTGACGTTTCCTGCGAAATCGGATGAGGACATAAATGAAGAAAGCGGACCATCCGAAGAAGAGAGCGGCCATGAACCAATGGCTGAACTCAATGATTTGATCAATCTGGTAGCCATGCTCGGAAGCGTTAGGCGGCTGCCCCAGAAACTGGTTGATCAGCGCGAGGCTATTCATATTTGGCCAGGTCTTCTTCAGTCAGTTCCTGATGCGGCTCGAGTGGCATCCGCGCGTGACGCCAGATATGCAGACTAAACGCTCCGATGCCGCCGAGGACGGACATAACCGCGGCAAACAGAAACCAGATGGCCACGGCCATGTGCTCACTTTCCTTGCCATCCTTGGCCCCGTAACAGAAGGAGCAAGCCATGGCCTGCCCGAGCGGCGAAAAAGCGGCTATCACCAAAATGGACAAGATTTTCGTTCTCATGAAATAATCCCGAGGCGTTTCATCTTTCGATAGAACCAGACACCGTAGACCACAAAAGCAACGGCGCTGCCGAACGAACCGATGGCCCCGGCCAGGTACATCGAGTTGCCCTCGACCAGGTTGACCCAGACGCACCACGCGCCCAACCCGAGGGCGAGCAGGGTCGAAAAAAGGATAAAAACAAAATGGAAAGCCTTGAGTGACATCCTAACGAGAGACTGGATCGTACCAGTGCAAATAAGTGAGCCAGAAAAGTCCGAGCACAAAAATGACCGTAAAAATCAGGATCCGATAAATGAGACGCTTCTCCGCCGCCAGATGCATAAAGACAAGGACGACAAACGCAACCTTGATCGTCGCCACTAACATTGCCACAGCGACGTTCGCCCAGCGCGCACCGAAATCGACATAGGAGAGCCAGACGGTGACACCGGTGAAAAATATAAGAATCCCTCCAACCATCACATAGCGCATGACATGTTGGTGCACCCCGTGCGCATACTCTTCGTGCTCGGCCGGATCGGGCGAAACGTCAGGTGGATTGTTCATTTCCTAGAGCAAATAAAAGAGAGGAAAGACAAAAATCCAGACCAGATCCACGAAGTGCCAGAAGAGACCGCAGACTTCGACCCGATTAGCCAAATGTTCCGGGTTCTGCTGGTAGACCCTCTTGCTCACGGGCAGCCACATGTAAATGAAGACCAGAACACCAGCCAGCACGTGTAATCCATGCAGCCCGGTGATGGTAAAATAGCTCGCGAAATAGGTGCTGTGCGTGGGAAGGAACATGGTGGCGCGCTCCACATCCTCCTTTTCGACCGTTCCGATCTTTTGCGTCGGCGGCACATAGAAAAAATGCGGCCGGTCCATGGCCGGATTGCTCGGGTCTGCGTTTACGGGATCGAGTGCGATCTCGTATTCCTTAACATTGGGGTCGTTCAACGCCTCCTTGTTGTGGAGGTGGCCGGTGATTTCGATGCGCGGCGGTAAACCTTTTTCGGCCAAATGATGATTGCCTAGATACTGCTCGTACTTTTCGAGCGCCTCCGGTTTAATATAAGCGCCGAAGTGATCGAACTTTTGTGGCCATTCATAGGACAGTTTGACCACAAGGAAGATTAGACCGCAGATGATGGTCGCTAGCATCCACCACCAATAGGCGCGGTATCGCCTCATCTTCAGACTGGCCCATGCCAACACGACCGTCACCGACGACAAAATGAGAATCGCGGTGTTAGCAGTGCCGACGGGCACGTTGAGCAGACCGTGCGGCCAGAGTCCGGGAGGCGCGTCGAGCCGCAGGAAGATGTAGGCCGAAAAGAGCCCGCCGAAGAGCATGACTTCGGAGGCGAGAAACAGCCAGATACCGATCTTGGCGTTCCAAAGGCCGGTATCCGGCCGATTCGAGATTGTGTACGGGATTTCCATGCGCGAACTCAGGCCAGAACCGGCGCTTCTTGGATTTTCCGGCGCGTCCGCTCCGTCGCTTCCACGGGCTCGTTCTGCATGGTGAAATCCTTGCTCGCTCCGGGAAGGCTGTATTCGTACGGCCCGCGATAAGCCACCGGGGTCTCCAGGAAATTTCCGTGCGGCGGCGGCGAGGGCGCCAGCCATTCCAAGGTCGTGGCCTCCCACGGATTATCATTTGTCTTCTCGCCGTATTTAATGCTCCAGAAGAAATTAATGATGAACGGGATTTGCGCGAGCCCCATGGTCCAGGCCGCCCAGGAAATCGGGGTATTCCATTCGAAACCGCTCAGGCCCCACACCTTTTCGTTAGCCAAATTCCAACCCTGCCCACCGTCATACCAGCGGCGATGCATGCTGAGCATGCCCTGCAAAAACATGGGGAGAAAAATCACGTTCATGCAAACGAAGGAAGGCCAGAAATGCACCTTTCCCCAGAACTCGCTCATGCGGCGTCCAGTCGCCTTCGGGAACCAATAATAAACCCCGGCGAAAAGCGCGAAGATCGTCCCGGGCGCTACAATGTAATGGAAATGGGCGATAACGTAATAAGTGTCGTGCAGATATAAGTCGGCGGAATTGAAAGCGAGCGGGATGCCCGTCAGCCCGCCGATACCGAACATGGGAAGAAAGGCCGTGGCATAAAGCATCGGCACATTGAAACGAATGGAACCGCCCCAGAGGGAAATAAAGAAAGCGCTCAGGATGATGACCGACGGGATCGAGATGAGCACCGTGGTGGTTTGAAAGAAGGCGCTGACCGTCGAGCCCATCCCGGTCAGCCACATATGATGGGCCCAGACGATGAACGAAAGAAAACCGAGGACAAGCACGGAGAA
>Ga0193751_1001426_pt1 | contig 15331 bp, 13 predicted proteins | sample L1c2metaG_FD_143050 | JGI IMG/M metagenome (GOLD analysis project Ga0193751, IMG submission 143050) | Soil microbial communities from a riparian zone of the East river system, Colorado, United States - L1c2 | ecosystem: Environmental > Terrestrial > Soil > Riparian zone | place: USA: East River... | reverse complement strand
TTGTCGACGACGAGCAGCTCCCAGGGCGCTTCCGGCACGCGAATCGATTGCAGGTCCGTCAGAGTGCGCTCCAGCCTGTCGGCGTGGTTGTGGGTGCACAGGGCGACCGTGTAGGCAATGCTCATCTGGCCTGTAGCGGCAGGCGGGTTTTTACGCGGCCGAGATAATAGCGGGCAAGGTTGGAGAAGCTTCCGTCATTGGTGCCCAATCGAACCTTGCGCAAGAGCATGGACGCTGTGTCGGTGCCGTAGACGTCGATGCGCCGAATGCGGAAACGATCGACGTCGCTCCGATTGAAACCCGGCTGGGTGGAAAACGCACCGCGATAACCCGCGCCGCGGGCGGCCGCCACGACGCGATCATCCACATGACCGAAGGGGTACGCGAGGTACTCGACCGGGCGGTCAAGCAGGCGCTGCAAAGCGGCCCGCGACTCGACGAGCTCGTGCTGCAACCGGTCATCATCGAGACCGGGCAGGCTCGCGTGGCTGCAGGAGTGCGAATGGAAGCTGACGCCGCGGCGCTGCATGTCGAGGATTTCTTCCTTGCTCAGCAACGCGTAGGTGGCGCCGTCTGGATTCGATGCGCGCGTCCAGACATCTCGTCCGCCAATGAGGTCGCTGACGAGAAATACCGTAAACGGCCAGCGCAATCGCTCGAGTACCGGCAAGGCATGCTCCCGCACGTCACGAAATCCATCGTCGAAGGTCAGCACCAGCGCGCCCGCGGGCAGCGGCGCACCGCCTTCCAGCCAATCGCTCAGCGTATCCAGCGACACCGAGCAAAAACCGCGCCGGGCGAGGGCGCGCATATGCGCTTCGAACCGGGCAGGGCCGATCGCATAGCGGGCTTCCCAGGCGTTGCGGGGCGATCCCACGCGATGGTACATGAGAGCGATGACGCCGCCCGAGTCGTTCACGGCTCATTCCGATCTGCAAATCCCACCAGCCAGCGATAGGCGGGCAAGGGGAGCAGGGCGCTCACTACATGGCGCAGTTCCTTCGACCCGAAGGAGCGCGCCAGCGCGACATGCCGGAACAGCTTGTGCGCCGATGCGGTATCTCTCGCCCACAGGGCACGGTAGGCCTGTTTCAACACCTGGCCCTCGGTTAACTCCCGCAATCGACGCGCAGGCAGGTGCGCCACCAACTGAGGATGGGCGCGGACAAAATCCTGCTGGACGACGAGAGCATCCAGTACCTGTCGCCATTTGACTCCCGAGACCTGGTTCGGACTGTGCCATCGGTAATACGCCAGCACCTCCGGTACACGCACGATGTTTCGCGTGAGCGCAAGGGCCCGGAGCCAGAAATCGTAGTCCATCGACGAGAATCGCCGCTCGGAGAAGCCGCCCAGGCGATCCGCGATGGCCCTCGTCACCAGGGCGGCGTGAATCGGCCACGGACATCCGCGGATGAACGCCTCGACCGCATCGGTCTTTTCATATTCGGGCGGGAGGTAGGGCGCGGATGTCATGCCTTTCCCTACGTTCTGCCAGCCGCAGTACGCTACATCGGCGTTGACCCCGACCAGCGCGCGATGCAGCTTTTCCAGGGCCGTCGACTCCCACCAGTCATCGGCATCGAGGAAGGCAACGAAATCGCCTCGTACTTTCTGCAATCCCAGATTGCGAGCGGGATAAGGCCCTCCCCGGCCAGCATGAAGGAGGGTAAGCCGGCCTGCATACTGCGTCGCCAGGCGCGCCTCGATATGCGGGCAATCGTCTGTAGAGCCATCGTCCACCAGGATCAGCTCCACGTTGCCGTAACTCTGCCGCAGCGCCGAGTCGACCGCCTCCGCCAGGTAGGGAGCGGAGTTGTAGCACGGCATGACGACGGAGATGAGCGGATTCCCGGCCGGCATGGCGTCAGGGCTGGTCGGGGTGCCGAATGTTCGCGAGCACATCCATGCTCAGCACATTCCGTAACTGAGTGACGCGCATACCAAACATTTTCGTCATTCCCGCCCTTCGACTGCGCTCAGAGCCTGCCCTGAGCTTGCCGAAGGGGCAGGCTCCAGCGGGAATCCAGTGTCGTGCGATAAAAGACACTGGGTCCCCGCATTCGCGGGGACGACGATCCGGAGCGTCGTTGCTATTGCTCCTCGGAATGACATAACCGTTTTTCGACAGCCCATTAATGTTAATGGCGAAACCTCCCCAGCCAGCCGCCGATTTCCGGTGCCGACGTGCCACGAATGAGCACGGAGCGCGAGTTAAGCTTCGACGCATTCTTCGACACGTTCGCGTCCGTTATCATGAGGACGATCACTCTCTCGCGTTCGCTGGACTCGATTCGGCGAATGAATGACTCGGGGGCGAGGTAAGTATCGTAATATTCGATGACTCGTTGACGCATCCGGGTGATCTGCTCGTTATCCATACGCAGCACCTCGTTCAACTTGCCGAGCAAATCGACTCGGTCGTCAAACTCGACGCAGTTTTCCAGATGCTCCAGGCGCGGATCGAACCATTCCGGGTAGTTGATGATCGGGATGGCGCCGACCGCCATCGCCTCGACGGCGTTGTGGCACATCGGCATGACGAAGCCTGGAGGACACAGGAAAAAATCGCTTGTCGCAAGAGTGCTCAGCCAATCCGCCGTGTCTATCCGAAACTTATCCTGATCCATGATCAGGCACTTGTCGACGTAGCCGGTCGCGCAAATGCTGCGGAGGCTTTCCTCACCACGAACCAAAAGCGCTTCATCACCCATCTCTTCCAGTATCGCATTGATCGCGTCCAGGCGAGGGAGCTTCGCCTTGGGGTAGCGAATGCGATTCCTGCTATAGCCTTCCCTGTCACCCGAAAAGAAGATCCTCATCTTCTTCTCGGCAAGCCGGTATTTGTGCAGCCGGTCTCGCAGATCGGCTCCGGCGTGGACCGGATGGACGGGGTAAGGCATGAGGATCGGTCGTGCAAACCAGTATGATGAAAATACGTCGAACCTGACCTGGACCTTCTTGCGCCACGCGCGCGAGCCGATGGTGCGGTCCTCTTCGTCAAAGAGGTAGATCATCTGCGACGTATCCGACGGGACTTCATCGGTCAAGGTTACGTGCTCCAGCGAGCAGGCCAGGCGTCCATACTTGTCCAGCGCCGAATCCGGCAGGTTATTGGCGAGCCTTATGTGATAGCCTGACAAGGAAAAGGCGTTGAGCAGGGAAAACAGCAGCCGGCCCATTTCGCCGAGTATTTCCTTGTTCAGGAGCTTCGCGAATACGCCTTGCGCCTGACGTGGTCCAACCATATCGTGATTTCCGGAAGGTTGCTGCTGCATGATGCGGGAGATAGCTATTGGCAACGCTTGGACGAGAATTTTACCGAAAGCGTCAGCATTATTATCGACGGCCAGGAACGACCAAGCGTCCGAGACTTGCGCGGCCTTGTACAACTCGTAAGATCCAATCTGTACAATCCAATCCAAATACATTTGCGGTGTTCAACGGGACAAGAAAGCAACGAGTTCAATTAATGAGGATTCCGAAAATGAGTGACACTGCTCCCTCACCCGACGCGCTTCCGCGCGTCGGCCTCTCCCGGAGGGAGAGGCGAGAGGCAGCCCCTCTGACAGAAGCAACCTCTCTGACAGAAGCAGCCCCTCTCCCTGCCGGAGAGGGGCAGGGGTGAGGGCAGATTTGTCAGCTACTTAGCTAAAACTCCCTAGGATGATGATTCCGCCCCGACTCCAGCCCTCCAGCCTGCATGCAGCATTTTGAAGCCGGCGTGCCGCGAGGTGCCGCCGTGAAAGCCGTCGCGCCGCAGGCCGCCCAACATCCAGGCTGCCTTGTCTGTGGCGGAACGCGCATCGAGCAACGCTTCGTGCAACGCGGTTACGCCGTATATCGCTGCATCGGCTGCGGATTGGAATTCGTGGCCCCCACCCCGAGCCCTTCCGAGCTGGCTGATTACTACGACCAAAGCTACGCGGTTCCACTCGAACGTTACGCCGCCGCGAGCCAGCGAAACATCGCCCGCATCGCCGATCTCGAGCGTTGGTGCCCGGAGCGTGGCCGGCTGCTCGAACTAGGCGCCTCGTACGGACATTCGCTGGCGCTGGCTCGCGAGCGCGGCTGGGACGTTGTCGGCGTGGAATTATCGCCCACTGCGTCGACGTATGCGCGGACGCATTTTGGCCTTAGTGTATACAACTGCGATCTCGCCGATGTGCCGCTGGACGACGCAAGCTTCGACGCGGTGATCGGCTGGCATGTGCTGGAGCACGTCCGCAACCCCAGGGATCAGCTGCTGCGGCTCGCTGCGCTGCTCAAGCCCGGCGGCGTGCTGGGGCTGCGCGTGCCCAACATCGACAGCTTCGGCGCCCGGGCGGCCGGTCAGTGGTGGCCGTGGATGTGTCCGCCGGCGCACCTGTGGTTCTTTTCGCCTGCAACACTGCCGCGGCTGCTGGGGGCTTGCGGCTTCGACGTGAAGGAAGTCAGGACATTGCGCGGCGATGGCAATAATCTTTACCAGTATGCACTGATGGCGACGGGTGCGTGGTTGAATGACTTGCGACTGCGCCTGCGTAAAGGAAACCGTGTGCAGTCAGTTGGGCAGGCGGGTGATAAAGATGTGCGCCACCCGTCATCGTCACCTGGCAATGGAAGCGTAATTTCGCCGGCACCGGCAGCGGCGGCGTCATCGGCTCCGCAGGATCATTCCGGCCTGCTTCAAACATGGCTCGACCTGCTGGAGCGGGCCCAGCCGATCACCAATGCGCTGGCGCGTGGTACTCGGCCATTGATCGAGCCGATTGAGCGACGTGGATGGGGCGATGAGCTGCTGGTTTATGCGCGGCGGACTGCGTGACCATTGCCGCGTTCGGCAGCCAACATAATAGGCCAGGTTAACGGACCCAATTAGTTTCCGCGCCCCGTGGGCATTCGGAGCGCCGGCATACAAAATGGCTGGAAACCTCAGCGCGGCTGGGATTCAAGCCCTGGAAAAATACTGACGGACTGGGAGACGAGGACATGAGCAGGAAAGCCCTGATAACGGGTATCACCGGTCAGGATGGAAGCTATCTCGCCAAGCTGCTGCTGGATGACGGATACGAGGTTTACGGACTGTTCGCACGGCGCACGGGCGACACGATGTGGCGCTTGCGTTATCTGGGCATAGATCAAGGAGTAAAGCTGCTCGAGGGTGATCTCACCGATCTCTCGTCCATGATCCGGGCGGTGGATGCGTCGGAAGCCGAGGAGGTATATAACCTCGGCGCGCAGAGTTTCGTGGCGACTTCCTGGCAGCAGCCGATCCTTACTGCGCAAGTGACGGGGGTGGCCGTGACATGCATGCTGGAGGCGATTCGCGCGGTAAATCCCAAAGCGCGGTTCTACCAGGCTTCCAGCAGCGAGATGTTCGGCAAGGTTCGCGCGCCGATCCAGGACGAGAACACGCCGTTCTATCCGCGCAGTCCCTATGGCGTCGCCAAGCTGTACGGTCACTGGATCACGGTGAACTACCGTGAGAGCTTCGGCATACATGCGTCGAGCGGAATCCTGTTCAACCACGAATCGCCGTTGCGCGGTCTCGAATTTGTCACGCGCAAGGTCACCGACGCTGTCGCGCGCATCAAGCAAGGCAAGCAAGACAAGCTGCGCCTGGGCAACATCGACGCCAAGCGCGACTGGGGATTTGCGGGAGATTACGTCCGTGCGATGCAATTGATGCTGCAGCAGATGGAGCCCGATGATTACGTGGTGGCGACCGGACGTACCGCCACGGTGCGAGACATGTGCCGCATCGCGTTTGAGCACGTGGGCCTCGATTACGAAGGCCACATAATTGTCGATCCGAAGCTGTACCGCCCCGCGGAAGTCGATACGCTGCTCGGAAATGCCGCGAAGGCGAACGCAAAGCTCGGCTGGAAGCCGGTCACCGATCTGGAGACGCTCGTCGCAATGATGGTCGATGCCGACATGGAACGAGTGGCGAGGGAGTAGCGCCGGTTGCGAGCAACAAATGACGTCTCGAATAGCATAGAATCCGCATATTTGACCAGGCGCTTCTCGTGATAACGGCAATAAAAAACGTCATCGACTATCGCGAACTGATCGCGGTGCTCGCGTGGAAAAATATCACCGTACGCTACAAGCAGGCGTATCTTGGTGTCGGCTGGGCAATTCTCAAACCGCTCACGCTGATGCTCGTATTTACATTGGTCCGCAGCTTTGTGGGAATCCCGAGCGGCAATGTTCCTTATCCGATCCTCGCTTTTGCCGCGCTCTTGCCCTGGATATTCTTCCAGGAGTCGGCCTCTGAAGGTGTGGTGAGTGTGGTCGGCAATGCAGCGCTGATCCGCAAGATCTATTTTCCGCGCGAGGTCTTCCCGCTCACCAGCATGGTGACGAAGCTGGTCGAGTTGGGTATCAACGCCTTGATCCTTGCAGGGCTGATGATGTGGTATGGCATGGCGCCGAGCATTCAGGTGGCCTGGGTGCCACTGATCATCGTGTACACCATGCTCGTGTCACTCTCGATCGCGTTTGCCGGGGCGGCGATCAACGTCTATTACCGCGACGTCGGTGCAGCGCTTCCGACGTTGTTATCTTTACTTATGTACGCGTCGCCGGTCATCTATCCCTTGGATCTGGTCAAGAACAAGCTATTGGTCGAGCGAGCGGCAGGCGACTGGTCCAACGCTCTGTACACGCTGTACACGCTGAATCCGCTGGCCGGAATCATCGATAGTTTCCAGAATGTTGTCCTGCGCGGCTCGCCGCCGGACTTTCTAGCGCTGATTCCCGGAGCGATTCTTGTGGCGATCGTGCTTCCGATCAGCTATCTGTTCTTCAAGCGCGCGGAGTCGCACTTCGCTGACGTCATCTGACTGTCAGATGCATATGCCCGTCAACTGATCATGGCTATCATCCAAGTCAATCACGTCTCCAAGGAATACCGCCTCGGCCAGCTACATAGCCTGAAGCAGAGTCTTCAAAACGCGCTTGCCCGGCTCCGTGGACACTCCGTGGCATTGCAAGCCCCATTCAAAGCGCTGGACGATGTCGACTTCAAGGTGGAAAACGGAGAAGTGCTGGGCATTATCGGCGAGAACGGCGCAGGTAAGAGCACGCTGTTGAAGCTACTCGCTGGCATCAGCGTGCCCACTCATGGAAGCGTCAGCGTTCCCGGTTCGGTGGCACCGTTGATCGAAGTCGGTGCAGGGATGGTTCCCGACCTGACCGGCCGGGAGAATATCTACCTGAACGCGGTGATCCTGGGAATGCGCCGGGCAGAGATAAAGAAGAAATTTGATGCCATCGTCGCCTTCGCCGAGCTCGAAGAGTTCATCGATACCCCGATCAAGCGCTATAGCTCGGGGATGCAAGTCCGGCTCGGCTTCAGCATTGCAACCAGCATGGACTCGGATATCCTGATTGTCGATGAAGTGCTCGCGGTCGGAGATCTGGCATTCCAGCGCAAATGCTTCGATCGCATGGAGGACATGATAAGGCGGCAGGGCAAGACGGTCCTATTGGTAAGCCACAATATTCGGCAGGTTGAGCGAATGTGTAACCGGGTTCTCTTGCTGGATCACGGAAAGATTTTCGCCGACGGCAAACCGAAGGAAATCTGCGACCTGTTCTACGAGAGAAGCGATGTACGGATAAAGAGGCAATCGAATCAATCGCCGGGTAAATCGCTGGGATCTTTCCAGCGCGGTTCGGGCGAATTGGAGTTATTGAGCGCATCTTTGCTGGATTCCACCGGCGCGGTGATCGACAAAATTGAACATGACGCCGAAGCTACTGTGAAGCTTGTGTTCGAGGCGAAGTCTGCGCTTAAAACGCCGACATTCGGCGTTGGCATTCACACTACCGATTTATTATTTCTCGCAACCAAAGGCTCCGAAGAGCAGCTGAACGTGCGAGCGATCGGGCCAGGTATATTTACCGTCCTGTTTCATATCGCTAGGTTTCCGTTTCTGCCAGGGGTGTACTCGCTGCGCGTTGGAGTTGCAGTCGGCGAATTGCGCAGTGTCGCCCTTTACGCCGAAGGAGTCGTCCAATTTCAGGTCGAATCGGCGAGCATAAACAGGGCACGTACCATGAATGAAGGATTTGTGCCCTTGGAGGGCCGCTGGGAAGTAGACGAACGCGCTGGCCAGGTCAAAGAAATGCCAATTCGTGAGAAGCGCGCGAAAGGTACCGTCCAGGTCTTCGACAAGAGCTAGAATTTGGGCGGGAGAAGAAGCCACCGGTCCCCTGGCGCTGCGACCTGCAGGCGATTTTCGAACTATTTGCTCTATATGTCAGACGTAACGTTCGACATTCGGGAAAACCGAATTCCGCGGATAACCAGGTGATAGGGCTTCGCTAGCCGCGCGCCAGGATAGAGCTCAATCGAATTTGTCGGTCACCGGCTTAACAACGCTGGCCCGCCAGCTCTGTCGGCGGGGATATTCACTTAACACCTAAGCCCCCGGTTTTCGGGGCGCCACCACACGGTTCAGACAGTCATTCCCTCACTCCCAATCCTTCGCAGAGGATAACGATGTGGTTCCAATCGCAGCTGGCGAGCGCGGGCTATTACCTTTCCCGCGATGCGGCACACAGGAAAGACATTGCGCGCATCGAAAAACACGTTGCCTCAATCTCGGAGGAAATCGCAGAGCTCAATGCGAGAATCGACCCCTTGGAGCTTGCGCTACTCCAGGTCGCGCTTGCTGAAGAAGAGCATCGTATCCGGGGCGAAGTAGCGGCGAAGACACCCGAGAACCTCTTGCTCAGTGGCCGGAAAGTCTTCTCACAATCTGATGAAGACGGAATCATTGCAGCAATATTCGCCAAGCTCGATGGACGAAAAACCTTCATCGAAATCGCATGCGGCGATGGCCTCGAGAACAACACCCATCTGCTGTTACTACGCGGCTGGAAAGGGGTCTGGGTCGACGGCTCCGAGGAGCAGATCGCTCATATTCAATCCGAGCTCGGCGGGCTGGTATTTCCGCGGTTACTTGTGGAAAGACAATTCATCGATCTGGACAACGTCGGCGCGCTTATCCAGCGGTATTGCAATTTTCTGGGTGACGGGGAGGTGGACTTCTTTTCGCTCGACATCGACGGCAATGATCTCGCCATACTCAAGAAGTGTCTTGAGTTCTTCGCCCCTCGGGTGATCTGCGCTGAGTACAACGCCAAGTTTCCACCGCCGCTGGAGCTGTCCATCCGATACGACGCCTCACACACATGGGCCGGTGACGACTATCAAGGGTGTTCCCTCATGGCTTTGGTGGAGGCAACAAGGTCCCGGTATACGCTGCTGACCTGTGGGATGAGCGGTGTGAATGCATTCTTCGTGCGTGACGACCTTGCACATCACTTCCGAGTCTATTCTCCCGAAGATCTCTATCAGCCGGCGAGGTATCACCGGCTCCACCAAATCGCCGGCCATCCGCCCACCCTCAAATGGGTTCGAAGCGTGATTACTGAAAATCAAGCCGCGCGTCTTCCTTGACTGATCGTTTTGAGCTGCCGGCGCTGGGGGAGCCGGGGGATCCGAACACCTCTTGACTTCCAATGCGTTCGCAAGGGGATTTAAGGCGGCGTATTTGTCCCCCCGCATCCCGGGCATCGATGCTATGGGGAAGACTGCGCGACGTCGCACTGATCTACGAAGCGGGGAAGCCTGAATTGCGCGATACAATCAAGTCTGCGTCCCAGAGCGGGGGTCGTCCGGAGGACGAGACCTTTAGTCGCTCGATGAGATCCTCAATACGCTCGAGCTTGGGCGTCGTGACATTCTTAGCGCCCACCGATCGGTCGTACGTTGCTCCAAATGGAAATCTCGCCAGGAACTGCAAGAATTGAGGCACCGACGCTCCGGATCGTTCTAGACCGTATGGCCAGAATTCGACGATCAAGTAGTCGAGCTGGGAAAGAAGCCGCGGTGCGCCAGCGAACGCCTGGACCTCCGCTCCTTGAATGTCGATCTTCATGGTTATCGGTCTGGCCATCGTAGGGAGCTCTTCACCCAAAAGGTTGTCGAGTGTGTCGGCGGGAATCTTGATTACCCGACGATTCGTCTCATTGAAGGCATCAATGCGGCGGCCATGATCGCCGGCGTTCCTTATCCTGTGGTCCCCCAAGTTGTCCCGGGACAGCTCGAATTCGACCGTGGTGGCGTGCGAGAAAGCGGCAACATTCAGCGCACTGACCTTTGATTCGACTCCGTTACCCAAGATGTTTCGTTGCAATAATCTGAAGTTTTCCGGGTCAGCTTCGATGGCGAAACATCGAATGCCACGCGAGCGGACCAGCGGAATACTCGTCAAGCCGATGTTTGCGCCGACATCGATAATAGTTCCGTTTCCCGCTCGGAAGATGCAGTCCGTCAAGAGATGTTGCAGCGCAGGTTCGTAGTTTCCGTAGAGATAAGCGGGCATTACGTATCGATCTTCAAGGCCTCCTTCGAACCATCCCAAAGACCCATCGGTTGTATAGGTCTTGACGCCAAGTTGTCGCGCGAATATGCGGAACACCTTCAGGCGCATGTCAAGAGAGGCGCGCCATGCCAGCTTTGTGAGCGCGCCGTCGACGACTGCGTACGCACTTGATTTGATCGAATCAATCAATCGCACTTCATTCCCCAAATGATCGACACAAAAACCGCGACAATCGCGGGACTAGGGTATTCCCGAAAAGTCCAGATCACTGAATGTTCGCCAATCTGCGTCCGAGGAATGTTGACCTTGATGGTGAGATGCCTGCGTGGAGCATCAGCCACTCCGTCCCTTTCGGCGTGCGGACGCGCGCCCAAGGGCGGCCTGCAACTCGCGGCGCTGCGCAGAGTCGGTCCGCAACGCCTCGGCAATCAGTCGCTGTGCCCCTTTGGTCAACATTGTGCTCGACAGGGCCGGCCCCTCTGGTTGGCGCAATGGAACTCCCGTATCCTTGCTCTTAGTGCGTGACTGTCTTTGTGGTCGCTGAATCGATCACGACAGTCGAATTCCGGAAGGTCACGCCGCTTTCTTCAACCTCATCGCCGTACACCACTTTCGATCATAGCTCAATGGACGTGGCGGTTGTTGCAAGAAAATCGCCGTCGTATCGCCGACAGATATTCGGTCTGCAGTGGGTTTGCGACGTTAACCAGGCTACCCAGGACTATTAGGCTGCTCGCCTTCAGCTAAGCATGTCAACGATGCAACCACGAACAACGCGCGCCTTCGGATTCAATGTAATCGGCTACGCATCCGGCAATCTCGGCCTTGGCGTCGCCGCGCGAAGCCTCATCGATCTGATAATCGAAAAAGGCTTTCCTATTTCGATTTATGACCTGGATCCGGGGGTTGGGCGGGGCGGCCACGAGCAACGATTCCAGGAGTTCAGTGTAGAAGCAATCGAGGACTTGCCATTCGCAGTAAACTTGTTTGTGCTGCCACCGCCGACGCTTGCGCAACAGGTACCGAAATACGACAAAATACTTTTCCGAGGCGATTACCTTAACGTCGCGGTCAGCTTTTGGGAGCTTCCGGTGTTGCCCGTAAAAAGCATACCAACGCTTGATGCAATGGACGTTATTGTGGGTCTATCGGAGTCGATTCGCTGCGCGTTTCAGTTCACGTTGTCGGGTCCATTGGTTATTGGAGGCCTTTTACCGCTTCATTTGCCGCAAGGTATCAAGCGGGACCGAGCACGCTTCGGATTGCCCGATGACGCAGTTATTTTCGTGACGAGCTTCGAAACCAATAGTGATCCTCAGCGGAAGAACCCTTTGGCTGTCGTTGATGCCTTTCTCAGCGGAGTGGGCAGTGATCCGGGCGCGCATCTCATAATCAAGGTCAACAATCCTAAAACGCAAGCCGGAGAACATTCAGTGTTGCGTGAAATTCATATGAGGTGCGCGGGCCACCCAAGAATCCGCATACTGACGGAAACGTTGTCGTACGTCGAAGTGCTGTCTCTTTATGCGAGTTGCGACGTCTATGTATCCATGCATCGCGCGGAAGGCCTCGGATTGGGCCCGATGGAGGCTATGGCACTAGGTAAACCGGTCATTGCCACCGCATGGTCCGGCAACATGACCTTTATGAATCATACGAACGCTTGCCTGGTATCGTATCGACTGGTGCCCGTAGTCGGCAGCATCGCCGAATATAGCAAGGCGCGCCTGGGCGACGGCGCATACTGGGCGGAGCCAAGCGTCGGTGATGCGGCGGCGTGGATGCACCGCCTCATGGGAGACCCGGTACTTCGTGCAAACCTAGGTGCCCAGGCCGGCGAAGATATGGCGCACTTTGAGGCGGAAGCCAGGGATGGGCGTTTGTTAAAAGAGCTGCAAGCAATTTGGGACAACCGGTCGTTTTTGCCGGGACGTGTCGAGCAAAGTGCAAAACCGCGACATCCACAGGAGCTGGTAGCTGAGAGGGATCGAAGAATCAGGCAGCTTGAATCGGAGCTCGGATCGATAACAAGCAAGCTAAGCTACCGTATAGCTAGAGCAGCTAAACGCTTTCTCACGATGTCCTAGTGGAGAAATAGAGGATTGGCACTGACATGGATGAACCCGTACGGCCTGTTGCCAGCGGTCTGGATAGTCGATAACGCATGACCGGGATACCTGCCGCACCGTCGAAATCCGCAATTCGCAGCGCCGCGTCAAGAGATCCAACGTCTGGGCGGCCGTTTGGATTCAACGTCATCGGGCATATCAGCGCGAACGTCGGTGTAGGCATCATTGCCAGAGACGCGATACGCGTGATGTTGCAGAAGGGATACCCCGTCGCGACGTTTGACATCGACCCCGGTCGCGGCCGCAGCGGACACGAAACGGCCTACGCGAGGCTTGCTGTCCCAACGATCGACGAGCTTCCGTACGGCATCAGCCTGATCGTTCTCTCGATCACATCGCTACCTGACATTATTCTGGAGGGACGGATCAAACTGCGTGACGACGTCGTCAATGCGGGATATTTCTGGTGGGAGCTTCCGGTCATTCCGGAGATCTGGGTCAAATCGCTTGAACAATTCGACGTGCTTGTAGCGGGCTCGCAATATCTGCGAAGCACGTTCGAGCGATACGTAGCGGGAACGCCTGCCATCTATGCTCAGCATGCGCTGCTGGATCTTGGCGGAATCCATCCCGACCGCGCGAGGTTCGGCCTTCCCATCGACAAGATCGTCTTTGTTTGCATTCTCGAACCCACAAGCGATCCCGCAAGAAAAAATCCTTTTGCCGCGATCAGGGCATTTCAGAGCGCCTTTTCGTCAGGCGATTCCGCCCACCTTGTGATCAAAGTGAATAACGCGCAAGCGGACGGCGCACGCAGCACCCTGCTCGCACAGTTGCGCGATGAGGTTGCGAGCCTCGGAAATCGCGTGACGCTGATCGAGAGCAACCTTACATACGGCCAGGTTCTCCAACTGTACGCGTCTTGCGATGTATTCGTCGGCCTGCATCGCGCTGAAGGTTTCGGGCTTGGCCTGATGGAGGCGATGGCGCTCGGCAAGCCGGTGATTGCCACCGGCTGGTCGGGAAATATGACGTTCATGAACCGCGTCAATTCGTGCCTCGTTGGTTTCCGCCTGATTCCCGTGGACGGAAGCCTTGGCGTATATTCGCGAGCATTCCTGGGGCAGGAGGCTCGGTGGGCCGACCCGGAGATCGACGAGGCGGCCGCATGGATGCAAGCGCTGGCGCGCGATGCGACACTGCGCGTGTCGATCGGGGCGAGGGCCGCTGAAGACATGCGCCGATTTCTCGTCGAAGGGGAGCGCGGCCTTTTTCTCGACGAGCTCCGAGCGATATGGGAGCATGCTTCATTCCTGCCGCGCGCCCGGACGAAGGAGGCGGTGGCGAGTCTCAAGGCGCTGCGTGACACGCAATTCGATACCAATGCCGGCCCAGTCAGAAAAGCACTCAGGCGATCCCACACTCTTTTAGACAGATACCTGCTGTGGAGATTGCGGCCAAGACAGATGCGGCAATGACTCTTCCAATGAACCGGCCCGGCGTTCGTGCGATAGCGTTCTATCTCCCGCAGTACCATCCCGTCCCCGAAAACGATGAGTGGTGGGGACCCGGGTTTACCGAGTGGCGCAACGTCGCGAACGCACGGCCACTCTTCCCGGGGCATTACCAGCCTCATCTTCCCGCCGATCTCGGCTTTTATGACCTGCGGCTGCCGGAAGTGCGTGAGGCGCAAGCGGCGCTCGCCCTTCAGCACGGCATCTCCGGCTTCTGCTATTACCACTATTGGTTCAATGGCCGCCGTATTCTCGAGCGGCCTTTCGCAGAGGTTCTTGCGTCAGGCAAGCCCGACTTCCCATTTTGCCTCTGCTGGGCCAACGAGAACTGGACTCGCGTATGGGACGGCGGAGAGCAGGACATCCTGCTGCAGCAGCATTACAGCACCGACGACGATCGTGCGCATATCCAAGCGCTGATGCCTGCCTTCGCCGACGCGCGCTACATCCGCATCGACGGTCGACCGCTGTTTCTTGTCTACAGGACCGAGTTGCTCCCGGAGCCTGCGCGCACGGCGGATATCTGGCGCAGCGAAGTCTCGAAGGCCGGCCTCGGCGACCTGTACCTTGCGCGCGTCGAAAACTTTGCGTCGCGCGTCGATCCGAGAGCCATCGGCTTCGACGCGTCGGTCGAGTTTGCCCCCGATGGCGCGAACGTCGGCAAGATCAAATTCCGCGGACCGGTTCATCGACTTCTCGCCAGCTCCGGCCTTCTGCCGGGAGTCTATGTCGATGGCAAAGTCGTGAACTACCGGGCGATGATGCTGGGGATGCTCGGCAAACCGGAACCCGCCTTCAAGCGCTTCCGTTGCGTGACCCCGATGTGGGATAACACCGCACGGAGGCGCACCGGTGCGCGGATCTACGTCGGTTCGACACCCAAGCTCTACGAAGCGTGGCTGACGGAGACCGCCAAGCAAACCATTGAGAAGTTCCCACCCGGCGAGCGGCTCGTCTTCGTGAACGCGTGGAACGAATGGGGCGAAGGATGCCACCTCGAGCCGGACCTCAAATGGGGCCATCAATACCTCGACGCAACCAAGGCGGCCCTGGAAGCCGTGAACGACGCTCCGCCACGGACAAGCGCTCCTTCGCCGGCTCCGGGCCGCTCGCATCCCCGGGTAAAGCGGATCTACTGGCGGGTACTGGCTTTTCTCGCCGAGCAGCGCGATCTCCTGAATAATCTCCTGGGCCGGCAGGGCTGAAGGCCCCGTCGGTTCGCACGCTTGACCCGAATGCTGCGAGAGCCGACGACGGACTTGGTATCGCGAATTAGAAATTCGCGACATATTTCTTGCCGTCATTCCCGCCCCCGATTAAAGCACTCGAGGGCAGGCTCCAGCGGGAATCCATTGGCGTTAAA
>Ga0193751_1001425_pt1 | contig 15339 bp, 16 predicted proteins | sample L1c2metaG_FD_143050 | JGI IMG/M metagenome (GOLD analysis project Ga0193751, IMG submission 143050) | Soil microbial communities from a riparian zone of the East river system, Colorado, United States - L1c2 | ecosystem: Environmental > Terrestrial > Soil > Riparian zone | place: USA: East River... | reverse complement strand
CAGCGGCTTCGAGGGTATCCAACGGCGAGGCGAAGCGCGCCAGTACCGACTTGTACCTAGGCCAGCGCGTGGAGATACCGCGTTGCAGTTCCGCCTCGGCGGCCGTGGGTTCGATCACGTGTGCGAGTTCGCCATCGGGCAACCAGGGGAGGCCCTCGCGCGCGCCGACGAGCCCTAGTCGGCGCTCAACTAAGGCGTACCATGGGTCGAGCTCGCCCGGATGCAGCGGCCATGGCAAGCTGAGGCCGTCGGCGGGAGCGAAATCATCAGGGCCTAGTCGATAATATTGCCTGCCGTGGCCTGGGATCACCATGCGCCCGCCAAGCTGTCGGGCTCGCACCCAGACGAAGGGACGGTCCGGTGGCGTGGTGAAAGGGCAGTCGAAGTCGTCGACGAATGCCTCCGGCCCAAGCGACCAAACATGACAACGCGACTGGATCGGCTGGCGACGCCTGTCTAGGGCTTCGACGGCGGCTGATCCAAGCAGGCGCGCCGCTGTGCCGCGGATCAACCAGCGTGAAAGTGAGCGTCTCGGCGATCCAACCGAACCGGCGTCGAGTACGAGCACACGTAGGCCCGCTTCGGTGAGCAACAGCGCTGCCAAGCCTCCTGCCGCCCCAGTTCCGATCACCAGTGCATCAAAGCTGCCCCCACCGCGCAAATCTTGTCGCGTGGTGGCGCGAAGTGCGGCGTCGAGCGCGGGACCGGCCTGACTCAATTGCTTCATTTGCGCTTTCGCGCCATCGACACCGTTGGCAAGCCGACGAGGTCCGATCGCCTGGCAGCTTTATCAGGCCGCCAATTTTGCTTCAATCTCTTCCCAGATCTGCGTCATAGGCGCTCTCAATTGGCGCAGATGTTCTACGTTATGCTCCAGTACAGGTTGCATCTGATCCAGCATGGCAGCGCGCCGATTGTCGTCCAGCGAGCCAAGGTGATCAATCACGGCGAATAGGGCTTGCATCCTTTCACCGTTATCGATTAACGCGTCGTAGTCCTCGTCAATGATCGGCGTGAAGGTTTGAAATCCTAATGAGCACAGATAGGCCAGAGTTGCTGGCGCACCAACGATTACGAACGGGTGTCCGTTCGCTATGGGCTTCCACACCTTTTCGGACACGAACAGGATATCATTGATGAAATGGGTTTCACAGACGATGGAAAAGCTCGTCGCGCGATAGGGCCACGCCTCACCAATTGTAACCGCGGCGAAATTGTCTTGCATGTAGCGGTCGAAATCCAGCGGTAGGTCACGATCGATGACCAGCGGTTGACGCCTCTGCAATTCCTCCCAAGCTGTTTGCATCCCACCATCGTCAAAACGCGTTCGATCCGGATGATCGTCGCGAAAGCTGACAATGCTACGTTCCAGGAAACCTCGGCGAAGCAGATGGCAAACGATTGTGCGCCGGTGCGGGCGCGCCATTCGATTCATGCTGAGAAAAAGCTTCGGCGGCAGCGCGCCGCACCGCGCACTTGGGTGAGTAAGGATCGCACTTTGCCGCATCGGTTTCACGGTGAGGTGGGTTGCTTGATGAAGGTTAAGACCGTGCGGCAATTGTTTGGCGTGCCATCGGACGTCCAGCTCGAACCCTTGCTCGTGCGCGCGCCGTATTGCCTGGACGAGGTAAGAAAAGTGTTCGGCGAAACGTGCTTCGAACGGGTCAGGTAGATCCTTGTCGCCCAATCGCCGGCGTTTCCAAGCTTCGTATTCTAGCCGACCGGCAAGATTGCCGCTGATGAACCACACCGCGCCAGGCGGCAAATCGTGACGAGAGATAAAGCCAAAGATAAGATCATATACACTCTGTTTTTCACCCTCGGGATTAAAGGTGAAACTAAGCGTGCGGCCCTCATGACCGAAGAACAGCAGAATTACCGCTTTTCCTGCCCGCGCGGCTTTCAGCACGACCGGGGGGACATATGGAGTTACGAAATCGGCGGCCATGTCGCGTGCGAACCACTCGATAACCTCCCAACGCAATTCGAGTGGGAAGACGAAGCGGTTGCCTTCAAGCAGGACCTGATCCAACCGGCGCATCCTGAGGCGCTCCCGGTCGAGGAGAGCTAGCGCAGGTATCCAATAGTGCCACACATATCCCTCTCCGGCCCGATCGGATGCAGCGCCAATGATATAGGCGTTATCGCCGTCTTGACGCAGCGATGGGTAGGCGATGTCGAGCATGTCAAGCCTGACAGATCCCAACCGGGATGAAGGTCACCCCATTCTGCGCGGCCAGATAACGCCACGGATCGATAACCACCGAACCCTTAGGGAAGGTAAGCGCCCTGAATTCCCGGTGCCTCGCACCGATCAAAAAGACGTGTGGAGCGAGCTTCGACAGGTTTCGCTCGGTTCCTTCTACGAGCGGGTCATATAGGAAGACCCGAAAACCGCGCTCCTCCAGTATAGCTTTGAGCAGCAGGGCTGGGCTGCCGACGGTGAGGTTGATGTCCGCCTTAAAGCTATAACCGATGATCGCCTTGGGAAGATCATAGGCGCACATCAGTTCGACCAACCATTCGGTCTGACGCTCGCGCGCCGTCATTAGGTTCTCGAAGATATCATGGCTCAGTGGCAATTCTCGTGCGAGCCATGACATGGCGATGTTGTCGCGCGGATGGCAACCGCCGCCGTCCCCCATGCCGCCGTCAAGATAGAGCGGGCCGAGCAGACGGCGCCCTGCCTTTTTGAGCGCGCCGGTGACATCGTCTACGTTCGCCCCGGGTGATTTGTGACAAATCTCCATCAGTGTATTGGCGAACACGATCTTCATGCCGATAAAGGTATTGTACGCGACCTTAGTGAGTTCGGCGCTGTCGATTGACATCTGGCATACCGGCGCATCGGTCAGAGTCGTATAAAGAGTTGTCATCTTTGTCGCCGTCTCTGCATCATCGACGCCAAGCAACACGAATTCGGGCCGCAGGAAATCGCGCATTGTTGTGCCCATGGCGGTGAAGAAGGGGTTGTAGCACAGGCGCAGCAATGGACTGGCGGCGGGTCGGATGTGTCGGCGCACGGTGCCGGGCAAGACCGTCGAAATGATCGCGACCACCGTCTCATGCTTGACGGCGGCGGAGATGTCCTCGATTGCACGGACGAGGTAGTGGTAATCGAAATCCATGCGTTCGCCCGGAAGACGCGTTACGCCCTCGTAACGCGGTCCGTGCGGCGTTTGGACCGCGATGAAAATCACTTCACCATGCGCTACCACGTCCTCTACCGGCCCAAAACGGAGATTGCTGCGCGCAAGATATGGATTGAACGGTTCCTCGCCGTCGGGCCCGGTTTCGCGATAAGGACGGAGCTCTTTTTTCATCAGCGCCGGAACGATGTCATACGCCATCACGTCATGGCCCTTCATCGCCAGTGCAAGTGCGCAGGGGAAGCCAAGCCTACCCAGACCGACAAATCCAATCTTCATTGATTCTTTCCTAACGAAAGTCGGCAATTCCCAGCCCAGACGATAAGCAAGTGTTCGGTTTCGGAGTTTCGATGGTTCAAGAATCTAAGTTGCCACCTGGCCAGGCCCGCGAGTTGTGTTGTAAAAAGAAATATAGCTAACTTCAAGAAAGGGCCTTGTTCCATATGGTTTTGCCATCTGCGCGACCATACAGCGACACCAAGAAATACTCATTTCGGCTTAATACGCGCCGCGGAAAAGTTATTGCTCCCGTTGTTTGGGAGCCCAAGAGAACTGCGGTCATCATATGCGACATGTGGGACGACCATTGGTGTAAACGCGCTGCGCAGCGGTGTTCGGAGCTAGCGCCACGTGTGAACGCATTCGCTCAAGTCGTGCGCGCGCACGGCGGGCTTGTGGTTCATGCCCCAAGTGACACCATGCAATTTTATTCCGGGTTGCAGCAGCGCGAACGCGCCAAAGGTGTCTCCATCGTCACTCCACCCATACCCGTCAAGGCGCCCGAGGTCGATTTGTTTGGCGAGCCGGAATTGCCTATTGATGACAGCGATGGTGGCTGTGATGACATTCCGCCCTCCCATCTCGGTCACGGCATTCCTTGGACGCGCCAACATCCGGCGATCACGATCGCCCGCCAGGATATCGTCAGCGATGTGGGTGAAGAGATTTACAGCACTTTCATTCATGGCGGGATCAAGAACGTTTTCATGACGGGTGTGCATACAAACAAGTGCATTTTGACGCGTTCCTTCGGGGTGAGGCAAATGGTCATGTTGGGATTGAGCGTCATCCTTGTCCGTGATCTGACGGACAGCCTCTACAATCCAGCAATGCCACCAGGCGTGAGCCACGACCGTGGAACGGAGCTGGTCGTAGAACATATCGAGAAGTATTGGTGTCCCTCCATCAGTACCGCAGACGTAATTTCGCTAAGCAATAGATGAACGGAGTTCCGCTGGCCGCTCGTTCTAAAGGCGATACGAGTGAGGCAAGGCGCGGCCATACGTGGCGACGGGATGGTTGCAATGATGTAACACGTTGCAACAGCGGACATGTTCCAGGCTACAGGACTTGAGGCACCTTTGCCCGGGAAACGCCCTTGTCGACGAGCGGCTCTTTCGGCCTGTTACGACTGTTCCAAAGAAGCTTGACGCCGTTTACGATGCACGTCCGAAGCCGTATAACCGGCGTTGCATCACATCGCCACGTTCGCTTAACTCTCGCGCATTGCGATTGCTCGCGGCGGCGAATGGACAGCGGTGCAAGTCGGCTCAATCTTGCAGCGTGTTGCGATGTAAAAGCCATGAAAAAATTAATAAAAAATCTTGCGGGCAGCTTGGGGTACGAAATCCGCCGAATGCCGCAACAAGTTTCCATCCAGCACCATGGACTCGTAACTCCAGATCTTGAAGGCATACATCAGCAAATCCAGAGATCTTTAGTTAATCAGTATGCACAGTTTCGCGCGCAAAAGCTAATTTTGTATCCAAATATTCGGGACGCTGGTTTTCGCGCTTATTCGCAATTTGAAGAAGATGGGATCATCCTCTACGTGCTGTCTATGATCGGTTTCAAGACGAGGCGCGTCGTCGAGATATGCTGCGGATCAGGGAATGAATGTATGGCCGCAAATCTCATTCTTAACCACGGTTTCGACGCCCTCCTGTTCGATGGCAATGAGGCCAGTGTCGCCCATGCGCAAACCTTCTTTCGCACCAAGCAGGATTGCCTGCTGCAACCCCCGATGATCAAACAAGCATGGATAACTGCAGAAAACGTCAACGAGCTGCTGACAGACAATGGCTACTTGGGCGAAGTCGACCTTCTCTCTATCGATATTGATGGAAATGACTACTGGATTTTCAAGGCGATCAACGTAATCCAGCCAAGGCTTCTGGTGGTCGAGACACACAACGAGATTCCGAGTGATAAAAGCCTCACTGTCCCATACCGAACGGATTTCGACTATCGAAGAAGTCCGGCAGAGTACTTCCGCGGCGTGTCTATGCTCGGCATGGTCAGGCTATGTCGTGAGCGCGGCTATCGCCTCATCGGTGCACATCGCCACGGCTTTAATGCGTTCTTTCTGCGAAATGGCGAGGGAGAGGAACTTTTCCCAGAAGTATCGGTTCATTCGGTTCACGACAACCCAAACACCCGATGGAGTCAGGCCACGTGGTGGCCCGTGATAAAGGATCTCCCCTGGCTGGAGATCCCGTAGATCCGGCGCACGCCGAAAGCGTCGGGCAGAAAGTGGCTTTGGGCCAAAATGACGCAATGGAGCATAGAGGGCATAGGGAGCTACGCAGTTCGGATATGATAAATTCTTGGCTGAAATAACAGCGATCCCCACTGAAAAAAGCTAAACAGTAAGCGACCGGCGGGCCGCGCGCTGACGACAACCACCGCTTCGGGGCGGTAAAGCGGATCATCGTAGTATCAGATCCTCATGATCTGAAAAAGTTCTTCTCACGAACCTCAAGGGCTGCAGGTGCGCCTGGTGCTACCCGGGCGCTGTACCGTCGATCGTTTGTGCGTAGATCTCTTGCTAGGCAGATGCTGACAGCAGTTTGATCGTCAGCGAGGGCGGACGCCAAGAGGTGTAAATCATAAGCGCAATTGGAACGAAAACTCCAAGCATACGCAAGTGATACCTCGCCGCCGGCCTCGAAAGAAACGCAAAAACAAAATCATTTGCCAATATTCCAAATAGTAAGATTACAAAGGCGCTCTTATGATGTCGTAGTCTGTCAAAGGAACGTTCGGAGAGCAGCTTTGCAGTTTCGCAACAGCGGTTAGCGAGATTAGGGTCGTTCCGTCCTGCTGCTACTTGCGGATCACGCCGAGCGGCTGTTGTCTTGATGAGTTGCCGCGATGGCCCAGCATGCCTTATGCCGAGGCTCTGGCTACCTTCTTGTCGGTCTGGATAGGGCGCCTGAAGGGCCTTTTGCTTGATCCAGCGATCACCGTGTTTTCGCATCTGACGGGGGGAAGGGATACCCGCGCTGTGCTTGCCCTATTTCTCGCGGTCGCTCGACAGTTGGGAGACGGAGCGCCGCGTGTGCGGTATCAATCGGCCGTTGGCAGCCATGATGATCTTTCAGTGGCGAAAGCGTTGTCCTGCCATTTCGATCTCTCGCTGAACGAGTGGGTAAGCGTTGAGAGAGTCCAGCTTGACGCAAAGGAAAGCTATGAGGCGTGGCGCGAGCTTCTGTACGCCTCCTCAAACGCCTATCAAGGGTCCGCCGAAGATAATCAAATTCTGTTTGATGTAATGCAGAATCTCGCTCCTGGATTGGCGGGATACCATACGACAACGACACCAAGTTGCCTTCGGAGCAGCATAGGGCCAGACACATGGTAGTGGATTTCTTTGTGCCGGAGCCCGGCCGAGTGTTTCGCTCATCACCGCAGACGCGGCGGACGGTGGTAGCGGCGTCAAGCAAAAATCAATTTCTGCGGCCAGGAGTAGATGATGAATTGGGGCTACATCCGCGTGAATGAGCCGGCCAGTTTCTAGCGCCAAATCGAGAGTGCGTTTGGCCGTGTCTATGTATTGCTTCCCAAACTCTAGTCGGGCGGACTCGCGTAGCGTCTTATCTAGCGTTTCCTTGAGAAGCATGTCGGCCGCGTGTCGCTAACAACACGAATCATATGCGCGGAAAGGGGTTCGCCAGTGCATCTTGGCGCGCTCCTTCGGGGTGAGGCAAATGGTCATGTTGGGATTTAGCGTCATCCTTTTCCGTGATTTGATGGACAGCCTCTATAATCCAGCAATGCCACCGTGCGTGAGCCACCACCGTGGAACGCAGCTCGTCGTGGAGCACATCGAGAACTATTGGTGTCCATCCATCAGTAGCGCGGACGTAATTTCGCGAAGCACTTAAAACCAATTTCCGCGTGAGGCTTGAGCTTCGTGGATAATGTTTGATCGGTCACGCGCCGATCCGCTGGCGCCAACTTGCTCAGGTGTGTTTGGTTCGGCAACGCCGAGGTGGTCGCCCACTCTCATGCAGATCACGCCATCTCCGCTATCATCCGGCGAGGCAGCCCCGAAAACCCGGTCAGAGATCCGTTAACCAAACGGTTTCAACGGCGATGGCATTCACCGTTGGCGAGCCTACCAGGTGCGATCGCCAGGTGCTATCGCAAACAATCCGGCAACATCTCTGATCTATAACAATGCTTCGAGCACTTTGACGACGGCATTGGACAGTTCTTCGATGTTGTCGCGACTCATGTCCGGGCTAACATCGAGATGCACGGCGCGGCTCAGGAGTTCGAGTGAACGAGGGCACATATCCCTGCTATAACCAAACTTTCCATCGTGCCATCGCCATGGTCCGCCGTAATCGGACCATATGCGCTGCTCCATTACCGGAGTCCAATGTGCATAGACGTGATAATCTACGCGGTCAGGTTCGTAAATTAATAATGCACCGGCTTCCTCGGCTTTAAGGGCCGCCGCGATTCGGATGGCGCGTTCCGCGGTGGGCGCGAAAAAGACAAGGGAGATGGCTGTATCGCCCTGCGGATCATTTATCGTTCTGAAGGAAACGCCCTTGCGCCCTGCTACGTCCTTTATTGTGTCTTTCAGCATGCCTTTGCGCTCGCGCATATCCTTCAATAAACCCCGCAATCTTCGAAGCTGGACCAGCGCGATTGCGCCGTGCACCTCACTCATACGATAGTTTAGTCCATTCAACATTTTCTCTTCTGGAATCATGTTGCGCTGTGCTGCGGCACCGTCGTGATACATGATGATCCGCCGATATATTTCCGCGTCTTTTGTGATCGCGATGCCGCCTTCCCCGCATGTGATAATCTTGTTGAATTGGAAACTGAAGGCGCCGACGTCCCCGATGCTGCCCAGGCATTGCCCATCGAAACTTCCTCCCACTGCTTGAGCGACATCTTCCAGCAGCTTCAATCCGCGGCGTTGTGCCAAGGCCACGAGCTCGTGCATACGGCATGGCGCGCCGCGCATGTGCACCGCCATGACTGCCTTGGTGCGAGCAGTGATCTTGCGTTCGACATCAGCAACGTCCAGAGTTAATGACTGATCGATCTCCGCCAGCTTCGGCACTGCCCCGACGGCAATAACCGCTTGCGCCGAGCTGATCCATGTATAAGCCGGCACAATCACTTCGTCGCCCGGCCCAATCCCTAAGGCCGCCAATCCACATACGAGCGCCGCGGAACCGGAGCTGACTGCTACCGCGTGGGACGTTCTCATGTAAGCGGCGAATTCGTTTTCGAATTCGCTAACTTTGGATTCGCCGGAATATGGGCCGTAGTAACGGAAAAGCCGTTTGCTCCGCAGGACCTCCAATACCGCTTTTTCCTCGTCAGCACCGATACGCATTCCACCGGGATACATTGGGGGCAAAGGATGGGTGACTGCCGGCGCTCCCCCATCAATGGCCAGTTTCGGCTTGGCAAAGCGATCAGTCTTTGCTCGCGAGGAATTGCGATTCCACTTTATCATTCGATCTCGGTGTCAGTTCTTTAACGCCAGGATTGTGCCGTTGGGACAGCTTATTATTTAGCTTACGGGCAGGAATCAACTTCCAAAACGGCATCGGGGGAGCCGATCCAGAGTCAAGGGCGGCGCGAATAATAATGACGTCGCGCGAAGAAGCTATCTATGGCTGACTTCGCAGGCACCAGAATCGGGCGATTGAAGGATAACGCCAGTATCGCGCTGCCAGAGTTCAAGATTTTGTATTGGTGGGCCGCCCAGCAAACATTATACTCTTTATACTCTGCGCCAAGGTTGGGCCGCAGAATACTCTTTATACTCTGCGCCAAGGTTGGGCCGCAGAAGAGGCTAGTTGATGTTGTTTGGGTCGCCACGGCAGTGGCGGCGGGGATTTGATGTATTGGAGGCGCTGCCGACAACAGCCTATCACAGCGTGACCTGTTGTGATGTTCATATTGGAGACCTCCTTCGACCAAATCACAGATCCGAGGCGCCATTTATCAATTACTCGATTTGAATGCGAGCGCACGACGATAAGAGTGACTGTCAGCCAGTTTTCGATTTTCTCCTCAGCGATATTCGCCCTTGTGCTGCAACGTCTCGACAAAAGTCGCAAAATAAGCGATAGATCGCTGGGTAAGCGCGGGGGGACGACTCGGATGAGGGGAAACTCTTCCTCGGCAAACCATTGGCTAATTGAGAGAACTATAATCGCGCATTCGGCCTTTACCGCGATATTGGCCGGGTTGACGCTGTGGTCCACGGTGTGCTTTGCCGAAGGCAAAATCGGCAATGCGATTACGATAAAAAACCAGGTTGAGGGAGTAACTGCCGCAGGCACACAGCCCATCGCCACTGGTGGTGAGGTCTTTTCGAATGAACTAGTGCGCACCGGCGGTGAAAGTAAGGCCCAGTTGCTCTTTGTCGACAACACAAACCTCAGTGTCGGCCCGCTGTCGACGATCCGGCTCGATACGTTCGTGTATGACCCAAATGCCCCAAAGGGCAACGTGGTTCTCAGGGCCGGGGTCGGAGCATTTCGCTTTATTACCGGCTTGCAGGATCCAAAAAGCTATACGATAAAAACAGAGTTTGCCACTATCGGAGTGCGGGGCACCGAGTTCTATCTTTTGAACACACAGTCAGAGGTTCGCCTTCAGCTTATTCATGGCCAAGTGTTTGGAACGACGATTTCGGGGCAGCACTTTGTACTCGATCAAGTCAACGAGGTCTTGTCTATCGATTCTAACGGTCAAGTCCATCGACTTGGAACCGTAAACAAGCCGCTTGTTGATTTCGCCGATTTGGGTCCGCCGATAACTCACTACGCGGGCTTGTTCCCATCGGAGACCAACATCGCGGGTGGAATAGCGGTGATTGGCGGAATCGTAGGCGCTGCAGTGCTTATTGGAACGCAGCATTCGGGTCCAGCAAGTCCGTGAGTCATCGCTAGGCGCTGGGCGCCAGGCGTGAGCAGCCTGGCAGCCGACGTGCCGCGATAACGGCGGGCGCATAATAGCGGCGATCGTTTGCTAAATATTTTTGCCTGACCGAGAATCTTGAGTTCCTAATTATTGGCCGGCGTCGCTCACCGTCACGGGACTGTCCGTCATCTGCTGTCCCTCAGCGAGCGGTCTAATCGCGCACGGGAATCCGCTATGGATATCGGCGTCATTGCCGCAAGACGAGTCCCCCCGAACAAGAAGATACGCGCCTTGCCGAGATGACCTATTTTCTCCGATGCCCAATGGCCCGGGTGCGGGTACTGGGTCGAGTTAAAAGCCGTCATGGATGTTGTTATATAGTCAAACAGCACATTGAGAAAATTAAGCTGTTTGCCCGTTGCCGACTCCCAGATCGGAGTCAGTTTCTCCTCAAGCATGTGCAGTGTGCGTATTTGCCGTGAAGGTCCATCCTGTGCCGCGATCAGTTGATCAATCGCTTGCTCCGCCAGTGGAATGCCTTTTGGATCCGCCTCGGGAAGAAGAAGACGGAGGGTCGTCATACATTTGTCGATCGGGAGCATGGCAAAGCAAATGGGTACACCAGAATGTTTCCGCAGAAACAGCCAAGCCTGCAGCTAAGTACGAAACTTGATGGAACGATGACACTACGCATGAGATGGTGCGTCGATTTTACGATCTGACCACGCCGGTACCTGGAGCCCAAAAGTACGTTACCGGCTCGGTACTCACATTCCTATTGGCAGGGCTCAAACGTGAGAGTGTTCGCCAGGCGCGAGCACGCCAACCCCGCGTCACGCCTTTTCAACACCATGCCAGCTAGCACGCCCACTGCAAAGACGTACAACCAGCCTTCCGTAAAATCGAACAGATGCGAGTGGACCGTGGACGAAACAATGTTTTCGACCACCACTACTGTGCCGAACCAGGCGACAGCACCTTTGCCACGAAACAAGAATAAATGCACGAGCCACATTGCCCAGAGCGCTATGGCCCCGACCAGACCGAGCTGAATAGCGACCGCGAAAGTCTGATTGTGAGGATTGACAGTGCTGACACCCGCCGCCCCCGACTGCCCGATTGTAAGCCTTTCAAACTGTGCGGGAATCGAACCAGTGCCGTGACCAAAAATTGGAGCGGACGAAATAATCGTCAGAGATTCACTTAAGAAAGCGGTGTGCAGTCCGATCGGGGTCGCTGCGGCGGTTGAGCGATACTGTGCTATTTCGTCGAGACTCTCATTCACCCGACCACGCAAACTGGGTGAAACCATCCAGACCGCCACACCGATCGCAACGCACAGCACGCCAGTGACGGCGAAGCCTTTCCATTGATAAAACCGCCAACCCAGCAAAGCGGCGAGCACTGGCGCGACAGCAAGACTAATGCGGCTGATCAGAACAAACGCAAAATTGGCGAAGAACATTGTAGCGAGTGCAACAAGTCCCCAGATCATGAACGGCCTTTGCTGGCGGCCGTTGAAAGCTAAGTAGCCAAGAATGCCGAAGCCACAAATCAAGAAAGAACTGCATTGATAGACATAGTCGTGCACCGGCACTCCAAGCATCGGCACTCCCGGCAAGTAACTGTGACCGCGCCAGCTAAGCCCGGGCGCAAAAACAAGGAAGTATGAAACTGCCAGTACCAATGCGGACGAAATCAAGAATGCGACGACGACGCAGTTGCCAGCCACGGACCGACGGAACTGAGCAATCAGTAAGGGAATTATGAGGAGCTTGTGAAAACTGCCAAGCCCAGCAAAGCGGGCGTGCCAGTCGATGTTGGCCCAGAGCATGCCGATTGCGGCGAGACCCCACAGCAGGACCGGGAGACCGCCAGCCAGCGATAGCAGTTCGTGTTTGACGGCAGCCGGCTGCAACGCAACCAGCACCGTCGCAAGCCAAACTGCAATTAAAATCCCTGAAGCGCTGGTCGACCATGGCAGCGCGCCTGCGACGCCAACAACGAGCCATTCGCCGGCGCGTGAAAAAAATGCGCGATATCGCCATGGAATCGTGTTCAGCTTTTGGGCACAAGGATTCATGAGAGCGGTTGTGCCAGATTGTCGAGCGTATTTCCAAGTTATATGGCGATCGGCATTGACAAAGTAGCTTCCAGTAGCTACTAAAATCTTATGCGGTCAGTCGGTTTGAAAGTCCTCAAAAACAAGCTTAGCGAATATGTCCGCCTCGTTGCTGGCGGCGAGACCGTGCTCATCACTGACCGTGATCGCGTGGTGGCGGAAATTGTACCGCCGCAGCCGGGTCGCAGCTCATTGCTAATGGATGCGCTGTTAGCCGAGGCGGTTCGCGAGGGCTGGCTTACGCCGCCCGTACTCGCGCGCAGTGACCCACCGCCGCGCAAACCCGTCATGACGTTGCGCGATCTCATGCAGGACCTGCATGAGGACCGAGCGGACCGGTGATCTACCTCGATAGCTCGGTCGCCCTGGCGCATCTGCTCGCGGAAGATCGCTTTCCGCCTGAAGATTTATGGCAGCGGCAACTGGTCTCAAGCCGTCTCCTGGAATACGAGGTGTGGAACCGAATTCACGCTCGCGGGCTCGATCGGTCGCACGGTGATGCAGTGCGAGCGCTAATCGGCCGCGTGGCGCTGCTCGAGCTGGCGACGCCGGTGCTTGCGCGTGCGCTGGATCCGTTTCCGATTCCGGTACGGACTCTTGATGCGCTCCATTTGTCATCGATTGACTTCCTACGCCTCCACCAGCAGCAGGTCCAACTGGCGAGCTATGACGGAAGGCTAATCGCCGGCGCGCGTGCGCTTCATATACCGCTGTATGCCCTTAAGGACTGACACTAAAGGCGGGCACGGAAATGATTTGGCGTCGATAAGATCATTCACAAATAGGTTGCCAAAGCTGCAAAGTTCTTTGCAAGAACGCGGCGCGGACAGTTGATGGAACCGCAAGTTACAAAACATAAGGGTTCTCGCGTGAAATTCGTGTGCATCGCGCTAGCCGTGTTCACTGCGGTGCTCGCAGCCATCGGTGTCGCCGCGCAACAATTGGCATCGGCGGGTGCACCGCAAGCCCCAGTTTTTCGGCAAGACTGGCTCGTCCCTTCGACAATCTCGGGTGTGCCGATGCACACCGAAATTATACCGCCGCACACAAAGCGCCCATTTCCGCTTGCGGTAATCAATCACGGATCAACAGCGGAAGAAGAAGATCGCAATGGCGTCCCACTAACTAAGTATGAATACGTCGCATCATGGTTTGTGGACCATGGTTATCTCGTTGCGCTGCCACAGCGGCTCGGCCATGGCGAGACCGGCGGGCCATATTTGGAAGATATCGGCTCATGCGATGATCCTGACTATGTCAAGGCTGGCCTAGGCGCGGCCGCTAGCATCACAGCCACAGTCCACTATCTGGCTAGCCAGCCGTTCGTTCGCAAAACTGGAGTAGTGCTCGTTGGTCACTCAGCCGGAGCATGGGGAGCGCTTGCGGCAGCAACCCAGATGAGTGCTGTGCGCGCCGTCATCAATTTCGCGGGCGGTCTCGGGGGGCATTCTTACGGCCAAGCAAACCTCAATTGCGCACCGGACCGGCTGGTGCAAGCCGCCGCTGAATTCGGCCGAATCACACGTGTCCCGACATTATGGCTTTACGCCGCCAATGACAGCTATTTCGATGCCGCGCTCTCGGAACGCATGGCAACTGCCTTTCGTCGCGCCGGCGGCTTGGCCGAATACCACTTATTGCCAAGCTTGGATGACGATGGTCACTTCCTGATGTTTTCGCCGAACGCGGTAGGACTCTGGGCGCCCTTGGTGGAAAAGTTTTTGCGTCCTCCACCGCAATAGCCAAACGGAGACGCGCGTCAATTAGTGATGATGATCTAATTCTTCAAAAACCAGCTTCTTCAGCAGCGCTCGATTGATTTTCCGTCGATTTCCGGGCAGACGAGGAAATTCGCGCCGGATTGAAAAACGGACCTTTTCAAATCGGGGAAATTTTGCAGCTACAGCTTCAAGCTTGGGCTTTGGAATACCGTGATGCCATTGGATGGCAATGATGAGTTCTTCCTCATCTTTGCTACTCAAACCGGCGAAGAGACAAACTTCCTCTACCGCCAGCATCTGTCGAATTTCGTGTTCAAGCGGTGCGGTCGCGAGCTTTTCGCCTTTTAGCACCACCACATCACTAAGCCGGCCGAGTATGCGAACGCGGCCATCGTCCCGTTTGACAGCCATATCGCCAGGGTAAAAAAATCCATCACGAAACATCCGGGCGGTCGCTTCAGCGTCATCAAGGTACTCGTGGCAATCGATGTCCTCCAACAAAATGCGTAATTCGCCCTCTCGGTTGACTGGACATTCTGCGCCGCTGTTATCGACGATCTGAACCCGCTTTTCATCTGTTGGGGTAAGCCAATACCAATCGTCCTTCGCTCGAAAGTCCGCGTGTAGCCGTATACTGTTAAGTTCGGTTGAACTGAAATTGATGCTCAAGTTATCTGTCAGTTCCTTGATACATTTCTCAGCGAGATCGCTGGGAAGAAAACCCCCGCCAACCGAAATTGCAAAGCCAGGCACAGGACGCGTTGACAACTCGTGTGTCTGAGCCAAGACCTGTTTTAATTGCCACGGCAACAGCTTGGCAAGATGCACGCTGTGGGCAAAAAGATTTTGAAATTTTTCTTTTCGCTCATCTAGAACAACACAGCCGCCAACGTGCCATATTGCCGAGCAAGTCTTAAAACCAGTCCCGGTCCAAAGTTCAAAGTCAACGCCATGATAGATGGTATCTTTATTGAACGAGTAGAATTGCGCGCGTACTTCGTTTCGCCGACTTTCGAGTTCCCCGCTCATCATGACCTTTTTGTACGTACCGGTAGTGCCTGAGGTGTAGAGAATATGACCTCCAAACGGATGCCTCTCGTTGTGAACAGATAGCAAATCTTCGTTGTCTTTGATGGAATGAACCGGCGAAGGAATTACCATC
>Ga0193751_1001424_pt1 | contig 15341 bp, 14 predicted proteins | sample L1c2metaG_FD_143050 | JGI IMG/M metagenome (GOLD analysis project Ga0193751, IMG submission 143050) | Soil microbial communities from a riparian zone of the East river system, Colorado, United States - L1c2 | ecosystem: Environmental > Terrestrial > Soil > Riparian zone | place: USA: East River... | reverse complement strand
CCCGGCCGCGGTACTCGAGGCGACGTTCGCCCCGCGCTCGATCGACTCGCCCGAGGGCGACGGCTACCTGATCGTCCCGGTCTCGAAGTGGGCCGAGAACCTCGGCGAGTTCCTGATCTTCGACACCTACGACATCACCGCCGGTCCGATCTGCCGGATCGAGCTGCCGTTCCGGATGGGGTGGACCCCGCACGGACATTGGATGGACTTCCGCAAGAAGACCGCTGCCAATGGCAACGGCCACTCGGCCGGCCATGCAATCGCGGAGACGATCAACGGAACAGCGGCGAGCAAGCCGCACGAGCTGACTGGAGGACGGTCGAAATGACATTCCCGCACCCGCTGTGGTCGATCGACTCCTACCAGCAGACCTGGGCCGAGGTCGCGTTCGGGCTCGCTGCGCTGCTGACGCTCGTCTACTGCTTCTCCGTGGCCCGCAAGCGCGGCGAGTCGTGGCCGTTGTTCGTGTTCCTGGGCGCCGGCTTGACGATCACGTATGAGCCGTTCAACAACCTGCTAGGGCACTGCGCGTATCCGCTGATCGGGCAGCACACGGCGATCAACCTTGTCGGGCAGAAGATCCCGTTCTACATCCTGTTCGTCTACATGTTCTATTTCGCGGCGCCGTCGGTCTGGCTCGCACAGCGATTCGAGGCGGGGATCTCGATGCGGAGGCTGGCGCGCTACTACGCGATCGCCGTGGTGCTGTGCGCCGCGTTCGAACCGTTCTTCGTCAGTCAGTACTGGTGGCGCTACACCGGCCACCAGCCGCTGAACATGACCGGGCTGCCGATGTGGTGGTGGTTCGTCAACCCGATGTGCGTGTTCGGCTGCGGTGCGATCTACCACCTGATGCGCAAGCACGTGCTGACCAGCGACCGCCAGAGCGTGATGTTCATCGTGCTCGGGCCGCTGTCGGTGTTCGCGACGCACGGCTCGGCAGCGGTCCCGCTCAACATCGGGATCAACGCCCACAACATGGGCTACGCCGTCGCGGGCACGTTCGGCTCGATCGCGCTGGCGCTGATGTACATGTGGATCATCGGCCGGCTCGTGACAGTGCCGGAGCCGGCGATGGCGACGGCGCCCGCCGGCGAGCCCGGCCTGGCGGCGGAGTTGGCCGGGACGCGCGGGCGCAGTCCGCTCGCCGTCCCTCGCCCGGCGTAGACAAATTTCACATTCGTGCGCGCCTGCAGGCGCGACAATTGGTGGTGCGGGCTCTCTCGGTCCGCCGAGCCACGGGGCGCGGGGTGTGTGGGATAAAGCACAGCCATCAGCCGTGGCGGGTGAGAACATCTGTTCGACGATGTCTGCGATCGATACCACCTACGCAACGCCGCTCACTGTCGAGCAGCAGACTCACGTCGACGACCTCGACCTCCGCGACGCGACGATCGGCGGCGGCCTCGTTCTGCACAAGACCGACGACCGCCGGCTCGTCATCGACGAGATCGATGCGGGGCGCATCCGCCGCGTCGGCACGTTCGACAGCGCCGCCTCCGCGCTGCGCGCGCTCGACGCGCTCGACGGCCCCGAGTGGGCCAGGTTCGACGCTCCGCCGCCCCCTCCGCCCAGCCCGTGGCGCTGGCTGCTGAGCGGGATGCGACTCTAGTCGGCTCCGCCCGCGCGGATTGCACAGGCGATAAACGATCGCTAACATGACGGCCGCAGATGGCCGTCACGTCACCTGAGCAGGGGCTTGGCCTCGCGCACACCGGCGCGCGGCCGGCAGTTGCAGAACGCGTCCGTCGCGAGACGCCCGCGATCAAGCTCTGGGCGTTCCTCGGCGCGCTGATCCTGGCGTTCGAGCTCTACGTCCTGATCAGCTGGATCAGCGGCCCCTACTTCAAGCACGTCGCGGCGGGACCGACGGCCGAGCCGGGCTGGATGCGGACCGTCCAGGACATCTGGCAGCCGGCCGGCGTGATCGCCGCGCTGTTCTGCCTGTACTGGTTCATCGCGCGGCCGTGGATCCGAGACCGGGCGGTCACCACCGACAGCCTGATGGTCGCCGCGTTCGCGACCCTGTGGTTCGAGGACCCGCTGTCGGCCTACTACGGCCACTGGTTCACCTACAACGCGAACCTCATCAACTTCGGGTCGTGGGTCCACAGCGTGCCGACCTGGATGGCCTACGAGAAGCCCGGCCACATGCTGGTCGAGCCGATCGTGCTGATCGCGCCGGTGTACGTCTACTTCATCGTCGTCGGGACGCTGCTCGGCAGCTTCGTGATGCGGCGTGCGGCCGCGCGCTGGCCGCACCTCTCGACGCTGCAGCTGATCGGCATCTGCTTCGGCGCGATGGCGCTGCTCGACCTCGTGGCCGAGGGGCTGATCTGGCTGCCGCTCGGCTTCTGGGAGTACCCGGGCGGGATCGGGATGCTGTTCCCGTCGACCTACCACAAGTTCCCGATCAACGAGATGCTGACGATCGCCACGACGTTCACGGGGATCGCGTGCCTGCGGCACTTCCGGGACGATCACGGCCGCACGCTCGTCGAGCGGGGCCTCGACCGGCTGAAGGTCAGTCGCGGGGCGCAGGTCGGGATCCGGTTCCTGGCGGTCGCGGGTGCCGTGCACCTGATCCTGTTCCTCGGCTACAACGTGCCGAACTCGTTCATCGGCGCCCACTCACGGCCGTGGCCGAAGGACCTGCAGCAGCGCTCCTACCTCACGGACGGAGTGTGCGGCGCAGGCACCGACAACGCCTGCCCCGGCCCGGGGATCCCGCTCAACCGCGGGACCTCGTCGATCCGGATCGACCCGAACGGCCGGCTGGTCGTGCCCGCAGGCACGACGCTGCCGACCCTCGTTCCGTTCAAGCGCTGAGTTCAAGCGCTGACAGCGCGCCGGGGTCAGGCGCTGACCGCGCCCGGCGCGCGGCGCTGCTCGCGGGAGACCCGCAACTCGAGCGCCTCGAAGTCCCACACCGACTCGTCGATCGGCCGCTCGCGCAGCAGGTGCTTCATCACGCGGTTGACCGCGTTGCGCGGGAGCGCGTCAATGAGCTCGACGTAGCGCGGAAGCGCGAAGTACGGCAGGTTGTCCCTGAAGAAGTTGAACAGCTCCTCCGGGTCGGTCGTCTCGCCCTCCACCAGCACGATGCACGCCTTGATGTCGTCCTCGGTCGCGGGCGACGGCACCGCGTGGATTGCTACGTCCGCGACCTTCGGATGGCGCAGGATCGCGCCCTCGAGCTCGATGCTCGAGACGTTCTCACCGCGGCGCCGGAGCGCGTCCTTCTTGCGGTCGACGAACGTGAACTGGCCGCTCGACAGCTTCCGGCCGGCGTCGCCGGTGTGGTACCAGAGCCCGCGGAACGCGTCGAGCGTCGCCTGCGGCTGGTCCCAGTAGCCGTCGAACATCGCGTATTGGTTCTTCGGGCGGAAGCAGATCTCGCCGACCTCACCGTCGGCGACGGGCAGGAGGTTGTCGTCGAGCAGTGCGACCTCGAGATCCGGCGCCGCGAACCCGCAGCCGGCGCGGTCGCGCGGCCCGGTTCGCTCGGCGACACATAGCGGCACGCACTCGGTCTGGCCGTAGCACTCGGTCCACGGCTCGATCCCGAACCGCTCCTTGAACCGCTCCTGCTGCTCGGGCGTGAGCGGCGCGACCATCATCGAGTGGACGCGGTGGGCACGGTCGGACTCCGACGGCGGCGTCGCCAGCAGCGCCATCCCCATCGCCCCGATCGCGATCACGACCGTCGCGTCGACCTCGGCGGCGCGGCGCATGAACGCGCTCGCGCTGAACTGGAGGTCGAACGTGACCGGGATCCCCATGATCAGCGCCGCGGTCAGGACGAGCATCCGGCCGCCGCCATGGAACAGCGGCAGCGGCGCGTAGATCGAATCCTCGGCCGAGAGGTCGAGACCGTAGGCGGAAGTCCAGCCGCAGCGGGCGTAGTAGCCGTGGCTGAGCACGCAGCCCTTCGGCAGCCCCGTCGTCCCTGACGTGAACACGATCGACATCGTGTGGTGCGGCTGCACGTCGACCGCGGGCGCCTCGCCGGCGTTGCCGGCCGCCACGACCGGGTACGGGAGGACCTCGACCCCGGGCCGGGACGGAACTTCGCTGCCCGGATCGAGCAGCACGAGCAGGCGCAGGTCGGGCAGCTCGTCGAGCAGCGGCGCCGCGGCGGCGATCCCGGCGGCGTCGCCGACGAGCACGCTCGCGCGGGAGTGCGCGAGCTGGTGGCGTAGGAACGCGCCCTTCAGGAACGCGTTGAGCGGAACCTGGATCGCGCCGAGCCGCGCGAGGCCGTAGAACATCTCGAGCACTTCGATCCGGTTCGGTGTGAGGACCGCGACGCGGTCGCCGAAGCCGACGCCGTTAGCGGCGAAGCCGGCGGCGACCTCGTCGGCGCGGCGGTCGATCTCCGCGAAGGTGAAGCCGCCGTCCTGGACGTGGCAGAACGGTCCGTCGGGGTTCGCCTCGGCGCGGGAGCGCAGCAGCGTCCCCATCACCTGCTCGTTCGGCTTCAGCTCGTCTCGCATCTGTCCTCCGTCGCGGTCTGGTCGTCGACGGCTATGTTAACGCTCGCTCACTGAAAGTGGTAATTTCGCCCTCGTACACGGAGGCCGCTGATCCACTACGACCCTACATCGGTCCTGCACCGCGTGGACCACCACGTCGCTCTGACGCTGCTCTTCGGAGGCCTCGCCCTGTGCTGCAACTTCTTCTACTTCTGGGAAGCGGCCCGATGCGCGGCACGCGATCGCTGCGCGCCGATGACGGTCTGGGCGACGGCGGTGTTCCTGGCGCACGACGGCAGCTACCTCGTTAACGCGCACCGTTGGTTCAGCACCTACGACCACTGGTTCCCGATCCTGTTCTGGGTCGCGCTGATCGTCACGACCGGGTTCGACCTCGTGTTCCTGGCGCAGACCGCTCGGTACGGCCGGTCGGAGATCGCGCCGCGCCTGTCGCAGCGTGCTTATGAGCTCGTGCTCGCCGGTGCAGTCGTCGCGGCGATCGCGATCTGGACGGTCGTCAAGCGATCGCTTGACGACCCCATGTACCTGACGAGCTTCACGATCACGATCGCGCTGTGTCTGCCCTCGGCGACGACGTTGCTGCTGCGGCGCGGCGGCGGCCGCGGGCAGTCGGTTCGTCAGTACGTGGCGTTCACCGGGATGGCGAGCGCGTGGTTCGCGTGCAACATGCTGGTGTTCGGGCCGGCGTTCAAGGGCTTTCCGTACGTCGCTTTGTTCGTCTTGATCGTCGTGTGGGGCGTCGGGCAGACGTCGGCGTTGCATCGCGCGCAGGGTCCATCGTCCGTCTCGTCGGAGGCTGCGGTTCCATGCAGCACGCCAGAGCCGATCAGCGTCGCGTAATCCGCAGCAAGCTGGTGCCGCCGGCGCTGCCCGACAGGCACGTCGCGCGCCCGCGGCTCGAGCGCGTGATCGCACGGCTGATGGAGCGCCGCCGCGTGATCGTGGTCTCGGCGACGGCGGGCGCCGGCAAGACGACCGCGGTCTGCGCCGCGATCGGACGCTCGAAGCGGCCCGTCGCGTGGCTGACGCTCGACCGCTCGGACCGCGCTCCCGGCCGGCTGCTGATGTATCTCGAAGAGGCGCTGGGACGCCGCCGGCCCGCGGCCGTCGGCGCTGCGACGGGTGCGCTCGCGGCCGGGATCGGGCACACCGAGGCTGCGGGGCTGCTCGCCGAGGCCGCCGGATCCGGGGAGGAACGGCTCGTGCTCGTGCTGGACGAGCTCGAGCGGCTCGGTGACGACGCGGCCGCGTGGGCCGTCGTGGAGGCGCTGCTGCGCTACGCCCCGGCCGGGACGTGCCTGATCCTGATCAGCCGCCGCGACATCCCGACCGCGCTGTGCGCGCTGCCGTCGCCGGCGGCGACCGCGGTGCTCGGCGACGGTGAGCTGGCGTTCACGGTCGAGGAGGCGGCGCTGGTGTTGTCCCGGAATGGCGGTCGCGCCGTCGATCCACGCGATGCGGTCGACCAGACGTCCGGCTGGGTCACCGGCGTGCTGTTCTCTGGCTGGCGCGGCGAGCCGCATTTCGCCGGCCAGGGCGGTGAGACAGACCCGCTCTACGACTACCTCTCCTCGCAGATCCTCGGCCAGCTCGACGAGCCCGAGCGCGAGTTCCTGATCGGGTGCTCGCTGCTCGACGAGATCACGGTGCCGCGCGCGCAGGCGCTCGGGTACGCCGACGCCGGTGCGCGGCTCGCGGCGCTGCGGCCGGTCCACCTGCCGGCGACGTGGGGCGGAGCGGGGCGGATCATGCGCTGCCACAGCTATTTTCGCGAATACCTGCGGGCGCGGCTCGAACGCCGCGGTGAGGACGAGGTCACGCGTCTGCGGATCGCGCTCGGCCGCCGGCTGGCCGACGAGGGCCACGACGAGGAGGCGGTCGAGGAGCTGCTACGGGCCGGCGCCAGGGAGGAGGCGGTGGCGAGCGTCGAGCGCGCGATCGCCGCGGTGGTCGAGCGGCTCGACCTGGCGGTCGCGGAGCGGTGGCTGTCGGCCATTCCGGCGCAGGCCCGCCGGAGTGCCGCCGTCGTCACGGCCGAGCTGCTGCTCGCGATCGCGCGCGACCAGATCGCCCGCGGGGTCGAGATCGCCGACCGGCTCGCCGCGAGCGGGGACCGCGACCGGCTCGTCCGCGACAGCGACCGGGCCGGGCTGCTGATCGTCTGGTGCTACCTGCACGTCGGCAGGGTCGACGACATCGACGCCGTGCTCGCAGCGGTCCGGCCCGGACCCGACCGCGAGGCGATGCGCTACGCACGGGACGCGCTGTTCGGCGACGGCGCCGGCGGCGCCCCGGTCGGACCAGACCCGGCGCCGAGCGGACCGATCGGCGCGATCGTGTGCAACGCCGACTATGCGCTCGGGCGCCTGCCGGGTTTGTCGGAAGGTGCCGCGAGCGGCTGGGTCCAGGCGATTGAGCGGCCGTGGCGGACGGCCGCGCTGCGGGCCCGCGGCCTGACCGGCGAGGCGGTGTTGCTGCTCGAGGAGGCGCGCGGACGGGGGGTCGCGACGCCGACGATGCTGATCTTCGCCGGGCCCGAGGTGCTGCTCGACGCGCGGCGGATCGACGAAGCGTACGAGCTGCTGGGGGAGGCGCGGGCGGTCGCCGAGCAGAGCGGGTCACTCGCGTACCAGGGGTACTGCGGGCTGCTGGCGGCGAAGCTCGCGCTCCGCGCGCACCGCGACACCGACGCGGCACGCGCCGCGCTGGCGGAGCCGGTCTGCCAGGCGGCCGCTGCCGCGGTTCCGTTCATGGGAGAGCTCGCGGAGATGTGGGCCGGATTCGCCGCGCTGCTCGACGGCGATCACCGCACTGCCCGGGTCCGGTTGACCCGTGCCGTCGACGGGATGGCGGCAGCTGACCGGATGCTCGAGCTGCCGACCGCCGCGGTGTACCTGGCCGAGGCGTGCTGGCGGGCAGGCGATGAGCGGGCCGCCGACGCGGCGGCCGCGGCGTCGTTGGAGGCGGCACGGCGGCAGGGCTCGAACCACATCCTGCTGCAGGCGCTCGCCGACGTGCCGGCGCTGGTCGCCCGGTGCGTCGAGGCCGAGGCCGCCGACTCGGTCTGGCACCAGCTCGGCCGGGCGCTCGCCGCCCAGGGCGCGCAGCCCGCGGCGGCGCCGCGCGCGGCGATCGAGCTGGCGGAGTTCGGGCGGCGGGGGATCGTGGTCGCGGGCGACGAGGTCCGGCCGCGGATCGCCAAGAGCTACGAGCTGCTCGCGTATCTCGCCGCGACCGACGACGGGCGCGCCGACCGCGAGGAGCTGCTCGAGGCGCTGTTCGGCGAGCGCCGCGACGACTCCACGCGTGCGTACCTGCGGCAGGCGGTCCACCAACTGCGCGAGGTGCTGCCGGACGGGACCGTGCTGGCCGAGAACGGACACGTCCGCCTGGCCGACGACGTCGGCGTCGGCAGCGAGTCGGTGTCGCTCCAGCGCCGGCTGGTCGAGGCCGCGCGGCTGCAGGGCGACGACCGGCTCGCGGCGACGCTCGCGGCGGTGGCGATCTACGATCGCGGCGAGTACCTGCCGGGGCCGCGCGGCGGCTGGGCGGACGGGCGCCAGCAGCAGCTCTCAGAGCTCGTCGGCGAAGCGCGCTACCAGGCGGCCGTGCTCGCGTTCGGGGCAGGGCGCTACGAGCAGGCCGGGCAGTTGACCGGCGCGGTGCTGTCCGCCGATCCGCTGCGCGAGGCGGCCTGGCGGCTGGCGATGCGGATCGCCTCCGCACTCGGCGACGAGGACGGAGTGCTGCGCGGATATCAGGGGTGCGAGGCCGCGCTAGGCGAGCTTGGGGCGTCGCCTTCGGCCAGCACCCGCCAGCTTCTGGGGCGGCTGCGCGGATGACTGCCGGTCTTTGGGCCGGCCGTTTTCGTGGCTGTGCGCCGCAGCGCTGCGGTCCGTGCGAGCAGCCATTTGGACTCGGCGTCCAGGATCACGAGGCCGACCACGACGCTGATCAATGCTCCTGCCCAGCGGGCGAGGTCAGTCGCTCCCGGAGCATGCAGCGCGCTGTACACCGGCAACCCCACGACGATGCTGCAGCCGGCGTCGGCGGCGGCCGGCACCAGGATCAGCAGCGGCTTGCGCCAGCCGGTGAAGTAGTCCGGGACCGCGAACAGGATCGCCGCGCACAGGATCGGGCCGGTCGTGTTGATCAGCAGCCAGTAGAGCGGGAACCGCGCGATCGACATCGGGACCGTGCCGTTCGCGTAGTACACGTACAGGTGCGTCTGCAGCAGCGGGATCTCGATCAGCAGGTCGGCGGCGAACGTCAGCAGCACGCCGATCCAGAAAGCCTTGATTGTGAACCGCACGTGGCGGAGCTCGCGCAGCAGCAGCCACGGGATCCCGCCGAAGAACACGATGTAGGTCGGAAGGCCCCACATCGGCAGCGGGCCGATCGTGTTCAGCACCGTGTCCTGGTGGATCCGCGGGTGCCAGACGAGGCCGAGGATGTCGTCGACGGGCTCGTTGAAGTAAGCGAGCGCGCCCCCCGCGAGCAGCATGATCCCGAGCAGCGAGCGCGTCCGCCGGAAGTCGTTCAGAGCCAGCAGCACGAGCGCGCCGGCGACCGCCCAGATGACGCCGTTGGCCCACAGGTGGGCAGCGTGCGGGAACAGCATGTGCAGCGGTCCGACCGGGAAGTTGAAGTCACTTGCCTTGTCGGTAGACAGCATGTTCGGATACTATCGTTATACACAGTGTTTGATGGCTTCCCGGGAGGACGTTGATGAACCGCAAAGCGCAGATGGTGTGCCTCTGGTCGGCGCCCGCCTTCATGATCGTGTTCCTGATCGGGTTCCTGATCGCGGGGCTGCTTCCGCCCCCGTCGCCCCACTCGAGCGCGATCAAGATCGCCCACTTCTACGCCAACCACACCAACGCGATCAGGCTCGGGCTGCTCGTGATGCTGCTCGCAGGCGCGATGTCGGTGCCGTTCAACTGCCTGATCGGCGTCCACCTGAAGCGGATCGAGGGACGCTCGCATGTGCTCGCCTACACGGTGGTTGCGATGGGCGCCGTCAACTGCATCCTGATCTGCATGCCCGTGATGATCATGACCGCCGCCGCGTTCCGGCCACTGCGTGACCCGAACCTGACGCAGACGCTGAACGACCTCGCCTGGATCCCGTTCGTGATGGTGTTCCCGCCGGCCGTCATCCAGAACCTGTGCATCGCGTTCGCGACGTTCACGGACGGCTCGCGCAAGCCGGTGTTCCCGCGGTGGGTCGCGTACTTCAACCTCTGGTGCTCGTTCCTGTTCCTGCCCGCGGGCCTCTTGACGTTCTTCAAGACCGGGCCGTTCGCGTGGAACGGGCTGCTCTCGTTCTGGGTCGCGCTGACCGTGTTCGGCAGCTGGTACTTCGTGATGTTCTACGCGCTGCGGGAGGCGATCAAGAGTCAGGCGGCGGACGAGGCGGCGGGAGCCGAGCCCGCCACCGAGCGCGTCGTGCCACCTGTGACCGCCGTGCCGCAGCACGCGTGAGGCCGGGCTCTTGAGCAGCGGCGAGTTCACGGCGCCGGCCGGGATCGACGGCGCGGCTTCTGACGCGGCCCCGACGCCTCGGCAGGGGCGCACGTTCGCAGGCCACGTGCCCGGCGAGGTCGGCGTCTGGGTCCTGATCCTCGGCGACATGACCGTCTTCGCGCTGTTCTTCGGCGTGTTCATGCACTACCGGGACCACGCGCCCGCGCTGTTCCGGCACTCGCAGGCGACGCTCAACCAGACGTTCGGGGCGGTCAACACGCTGCTGCTGCTCACCAGCTCGCTGTTCGTCGTGCTCGGGGTCAGCGCCGTGCGCAAGCGGATGCGGACCGTCGCACCGAAGCTGTTCCTGCTCGCGCTGTGCTGCGGGCTGGCGTTCAGCGTGATCAAGGTCTTGGAGTACAGCGCCAAGGCCCGCCATGGAATCGGGCTGAACACCAACGACTTCTACATGTACTACTTCATCCTCACCGGGATCCACTTCTTCCATCTGATCATCGGGATGGGAGTGCTGGTGTTCCTGTGGCGGCTGTCGCTGAAGCCGGATGTCGGCACCAAGCAGATCCAGTACCTCGAGGCCGGTGCGTCGTACTGGCACATGGTCGACCTGCTGTGGATCGTCCTGTTCCCGCTGATCTACCTGGTCAAGTGATGGTCGTCTCGCTGTTCCGGCAACGGGTGACGCTGGTCTGGCTCGGGCTCGTATGCGTGACCGGCGTGTCGTGGTGGTTGGGCACCGACCACTCCGCCGCTCACAAGCTCGCGACGATCGTCGTCCTCGGTGTCGCCTTCACCAAGGTCCGGTTCGTGGGCATGTACTTCATGGAGCTGCGCGGAGCGCCGCTGCCGCTGAAGCTGATCTTCCAGGGGTGGTGCGTCGTGGTCTGCACGACGCTCCTGATCATGTACCTGGTCGGCGGGTAGTCAGAACGCGCCGGCGAGCTTGCGCCGGTACCGCGCGATGAACTTCGCGCTGAAGATCCGGGCCGTCAGGCTGCCGTCGGTGGCGGCGCGTGTGTTGGCCGCCTTCTGCTCGTCGGTCCACTCGGACGCCCGCTCCTTGGCGGTCTCGAACATGTCCGAGAGCTTGTCCGGGTCGCAGGTCGCGAGCAGCTCCTCGGTCGCGAGCGCCCAGGCGCAGACGAGGTCGCGGGCGTTCTCGCGTTGAAGTTCTGGGCTCGGTCTCATGGGTATGCGAACGCGCCAGCCGCCCCCCAGGAGCCGGTGGTCATGACCAATTCTGGCGGGTGGGCCGGACCGAAGAGTGACGGTCGTCACTCACGGTTATCGGTCGTGTCCGGCGTCGCCTGGAGTCAGGTCGCGACGGCGATTCCGACGGGGCGGGCTGAAACCGCCTGCGTAGCGGCGGTTTCGCGGGTCTTGCGCTTCGCGACCACGACCGTCAACGCGCCCGACGCGCCGATCGTGAAGACGCCGGCCGAGATGTACTCCCAGGAGCGGAAGAAGCTCGGGTAGAAGGCGACCGTCGTCGCCCACCAGAAGACGGAGAGCACGGTGAACGAGGCCCAGATGACGACGCTCTGACCGGCGACGGAGCGGCGGCGGATCATCAGCGCCGCGCCCGCGATCGGCAGCGACAGCAGCGTCAGCGCCGGGCTCGCCTGGTAGAGCGGATCGCCCATCACGGCCTTCAGGAACTCCCAGGCGATGTTGGTGCCGATCGCGCCGAGCACGATCAGGCCGGCGAACGCCCGCTCGGAGATGTCCGGCATCAGCTCCTCGCGGCCGTAACGGATCGCCTGCGCGAAGAACACGAGCTCCAGCAGCATCGCGCTCAGCAGCCCCACCCAGTAGAGCTTCATGAACCAGTGGTGGTACTTGCTGAACCAGTCGTGGAAGCGCACCACGGTGCCGACGTCGTGGGCAAACCAGAAGAACGTGCAGAACAGTGGGATCGAGATCAGCCTCTCGCGCGCGCTCACCCGGACCGCCGCGACCATCCCGACCGTCTGGCAGACCATCGCCAGCGAGAACCCGGTCAGGATCGGCGCCGTGTGGATGTCGATCTTGTGAAGGAGCTCGCGGGCGCTGTACACGCGGCGATCACCCCGCTCGCTCGAGCAGCTCGACGGTTCCTGCCGCGCCGTCGACGCGCACGCGGTCGCCGGTGCGCAACTCAGCCGACCCGGTGCGGGTATTGACCACGCACGGGACGCCGAGCTCGCGGGCGACGACAGCGGCGTGGCTGAGCGCGCTGCCGATGTCGACCACCAGCGCCGCGGAGATCATCATGATCGAGCACCAGCTCGGGTCGGTCGTCGACGACACCAGGACCTCGCCCGGTTCCACCTCGGCGAAGGCCGGGTCGGTGACGACGCGGACGGTGCCCTCGACGATGCCGGCGCTGACGCCGAGTCCGTTGATGCAAGCGCCCGCGGACGGCGTGCCGTCGACGGCGGCCAGCACCGCGGGCAGGCCCTGCCAGCTGCTCTGGATCCGCATCTGCTGGTACTCCGCGCGCCGCTCGCGCCTGAAGGCGACGATCTCCCTGACGTTGACGGGCAGCCGGCCGGTCAGCTCCTCGGGCACGAGGTAGAAGGCATCCTCGGGATCGTCGAGCCTGCCCTCCAGTGCCAGGTGCTCGCCGGCCCGCCGGGCGGCGCCGCGGCCGATGTCGAGTGACTGCAAGAACGCGCGCTTGGCGACGCCCCTGAGCGGGATCCGCTCCGCGGCCAAGCGCAGCGCCAGCTTCACCGCCGGTCGCTGGCTGCTCGGGAACGCAGCCGCGACCTCGCACTGCATCGCCGCCCGCCGCCGCCGGTTCTCCGCGTCACGGGCCACCGGGCTGGACGATTCGTCCTGCTGCGAGTACTCGCCGATCAGCCGTGCGAGCGGCGACGGGTCCTCGCGCCAGACGACGCTCGAGATCTCACCCTCGCGCGGGCCGTGGAAGCCGTGGCTGGCAACGACGTCCGCAACGGCGATCCGCCCGCGCGACGCGCTCCACATGTCCGAGACGATCGCCATCTCGGCGCCGCCAGAGCCGCTGAGCACGCCGATATCGCCGACGCCGGCCTTGGCGACGACCTTCTCGAGCGTGTCGTAGATCGGCTGGATGCAGCCGAGCAGTCCGATCGATTGGAGCGTGAGCGCCGTGTCGAAGCGCGTGTACGCCTCGTTGAAGGTGGCGATCGCTTCTTGGTGCGACAGCTGTTTAAGGCGCGGCACCTGGGTTCGCCACCAGGTGTCGGTCTCTTTCGACACCGCCCTGATGCGGGCAGGCGAGCGGGCGAATACGACCGGCAGCTTGGCGAGTACGAACGGGTAGCGGGCCCGGGTCGGGTTCCACGTGATGTCGTCGGGTGCGCGGCCGAAGATGCTCTTGACCGCCTCTTCGCCGGAGGTGCCCGGCATCCGGTCGCCGACCCGCGCCAGGTACTCGACCTGCAGCGCGCCGCGGCCGTAGAAGATCCGGAACCAGCAGTGGTCGGAGTCGCGCTCGGTCTTGTCGAACACGCCAAGCCCGTAGGCGATCCGCCCGAGCATGTTGTTCGCGCCGCTCCACCACACCGAGGCGCCGAGCGGGCTGAGGACGCCGGGCATCGCCTCGCCGACGTTGTCGGTCGACCAGTGCTCGTCGGCGCCGCCCGGGCGGTGCATCGGGTCTGTCAGCCCGGTCGGTTCGACTGTCAGCGCCATCTGCGGTGCTATGTTAACGCACGTTTGCAAGCGTTCACTGGGAGGCAGGACGGATGAGCTCTCGGCTCCAGTTGTGTGCGGTCTGGGCGGGCCCGGTCGCGGTGGTCCTGTACCTGGCGTTCTTCGCCGGCGTCGCCGGGTTCGTGCCGCCGCCGTCGCCGCACTGGACCGCCCAGCACGTGGCGAACTTCTTCGCCGCCAATCACAGCTCGATCCGGGTCGGGCAGCTCGGCGCGATGATCTCCTCGACGCTCTTCTTCCCGTTCTTCGCGGTCGTCTCGTTGCAGATCGCGCGGATCGAGAAGCGCTCACCGCTGCTGGCGCTGACCCAGTTCGGGTGTGCGGTGCTGCTGATGGTGTTCTTCGTGCTGTGCAGCATGCTGTGGGTCGCCGCCTCGTTTCGGTCGGACCTGAGCGCCACGACCGTACGGGCCTTGAACGACCTCTCGTGGCTGTGCTTCGTGATGGTCTTCCCGGGCTACGTGATGCAGATGGCGTGCGTCGCGATCGTGTCGATGCGCGACCGCTCGGCCGATCCGGTGTGGCCGCGTTGGGCGGGGTGGTTAAGCGCGTGGACCGGTCTGTGCGGCTGCGGCGGCGGGATCGCCGTGTTCTTTAAACACGGCCCGTTCGCCTGGAACGGGCTGATCGGCTTCTACGTCCCGTTCGCCGAGTTCGTCATCTGGCTGGGGGTCATGACCTACCTGATGCACGGCTGGATCCGGCGCAACGCGTCGGTGATCGACGCGGTTGACGAGCCCGGCGTGACGGTCGCAGCGCCGGGGCCGCCGTCGCCGCGCGAGCCCGCGCTCGCCTGAGCGCCTCGGCGCCCCGGGCCCGTCGCCGCGAACGAAATGGTGCAACCGGTCTCGCTCGCGCCCGGTGGTCGAACCATTGCGTGCGGATCCCGGACGTAATGGTTCACGCGGGCCGAGGCGTGGCGGCGGTTGAACCATTGCGTTCGCGCGCGCTGGCGCGCCCGTCCGAGCACGTTGGAACATCATGTACTGGAAATGGAACACGATGTACCGTATGATCTCCGCACGATTCGACGACGACTGACCGAGGAGGTCATCTGCTGTGAGTGGTTTCAATGCCATTCAGCCGGTGCCGCCGGACTACCACGCAGGTAGCACCGGTAAGTGGCTGTTCACGATCTGGGCCGGAGGGTTCGCCTTCCTGGTCCTCCCGTACGCCTTCTACCGGCTGCGCAAGTACCGGGACTGGGTCCCGCTGCTCGTCTGGCTCGGTGGGTTCATCTGCTCGCTCGGCGAGCCGATGCTCGACCACATCGGCCATCTGTGGTGGCCGCAGAACCTTCCCGGTCCGGCGTTCAAGGGCTACGACCTCAGCGTCCCGCTGCTGATCCCGCCCTGCTACGCGTTCTTCGTATCCGGGATGGGGTACGTCGCCTACCGGCAGTTCCTGAAGGGCATCACCGTCCGGAAGGTGTTCATCGTCTGGCTGGCGATCTCGTCGACCGACCTGGCGCTCGAGATCCCGGGCGTTGCGGCCAACGTCTACAAGTACTACGGCAACGAGCCGTGGAACGTCTTCAACTTCCCGATGCACTGGGCATGGTTGAACGGCACCGGCTTCCTCGCAGTCGGGTTCCTGCTCTACCTGGTCGTGCCGAAGCTGCTGGGCCCGAAGAAGGTGCTGCTGCTGCTCGTGACCACATCAGCGTTCCTCGGCTCGTAC
>Ga0193751_1001422_pt1 | contig 15368 bp, 12 predicted proteins | sample L1c2metaG_FD_143050 | JGI IMG/M metagenome (GOLD analysis project Ga0193751, IMG submission 143050) | Soil microbial communities from a riparian zone of the East river system, Colorado, United States - L1c2 | ecosystem: Environmental > Terrestrial > Soil > Riparian zone | place: USA: East River... | reverse complement strand
ACCTGCGCAGCGTCTCGATCGCCTCGGCGGTGTCTCCCCTGCGCCGCTGGTAGATTCCCCACCTGAGCAATTCATGCGCCAGCCAGCGGCTGTGCTTCACGGCGTCGTTTTCGGAAAGGCGCTTCGACGCCAGGGATCGCTGCAGCAGGTCGAGGGTCAGCGCGTGCATCGCCGCGGCCGTTTCGTGCTCCTTCTGCTTTTCCACCATCACCGAGAGGATCCAGATCTCATCGGAGATCCGGTCGGTGGAGCTCACGTCCAGGTCGGAGCGCACCAGCGGCTGCGCTATGGTGGCGGCCTTGCGATAGTCGGCCTTGGCCGCCTCGCTGTTCGGGTCGGAGCGCAACGCCGCCGTAAAGGCCAGCGCCGCCAGATGGGCGCGCCGCAACTGGATATTGCCGGAATATCCGCGTGGATCGTTCTTGCGGATCTCGTCCAGCATGTTGGCCAGCACTTGCACCTCGCCAAAGCGCGGCCAATAGCGCGCGCGGAATTCCGCCAGCGCCGGATTGTCGCTCGCCGGGGTTTGCGTGCCGGAGGGGTCATCCTTCAGCAATCGCATCCTGTCCATGGTGTTTGCGTCGAATGCCATGGTCTTGACCAGCTCGACGATCGGGGCCTCCAACGCGGCGGCCTGGTGCATCACGGCGTCGTAGTAGTGCCGGTTGATGCTCGCCTCGCGGTAGGCATAGGCGGCGAGGCCGCCGACCACGATCACCATGACGGCGACCGCCGCGAACGCGTAGCGCCACCAGCGCCGCGCGTTTTCCGCCTGCGCGCGTTCGTTGTCGGCGCGCGCCCGCGCGGCCTCGCGCGCCTTCTCGGCCGCGCTGCGCTCCGCTTCCGCCCGCACGCTCTCCGCGATAAAATTGTTCACCCGATCGAAGTCGATGCCGTAGCGCCGCGCCCACGCCGCGTTCGGGCTGATCTCGCCGGTCTCGGCCGCGCCGGCCTGGGCGGTGCCCTCGTGCCAGGCGACCGCGAGCGCGAGCCGCTGCCCGCCCAGCAATTCGCCGCGCGCGGCGTCTTCCTCTAGCCGCCGCCATTCATGCGCGGTGCGGCCTTCCTTCTCCAGCCATTGCGACAGCCTCCCCCACTGGCGGATCAGGCTTTCGTGGCTGATGTCGATGTTGTCGGCGTCGTCGAGCTTCGGCTTGCGCGGGTCGACCTCGGGGGTGAGAAAGTTGCAGCCGGGGGCGCGGAAGGCCTCGACCACCGCCTCGACCCCGCCGCGGTCGTTGCCGCAGATCGCCACCAGCTCGCCGAACCGGGTCGGCCGGCGCACCGCGTCGGCGACGCTGTTGCCCAGGGTGAGCGCGCGGAACACCGCGCCGGTGATGGCCGCCCCACGCACCGGGCCGAGCGCGCGCTCGAGCCCTTCGAGAATGGCGTTGGCGTGCTTGTCGAGGGCGCCGCTCAGGCCGCCGATCGCCGCGTACTCGGCGACCGTCAGGGTGATCGGCCGGCTCTTGTCCTTCGCCTCCTCCCACATGCGGTTGAGGGTGTACTGCAGCAGCGGCAGCTGGTCGGCGCGGCGCGCCTGCCGGTCGAGCTGGATCTCGGTCGCGCCCTCGTCCCACGGGGCGAAGTTGGCGAGGTCGTTGAGCAGGCGGTTGACCAGGGCCGGCTCGATCTCGACCTCGCACACCAGCGCCGGCCCGACGATCGCCTCGCGGCACTGCTCGCGCGTCATGCGCGGGGTCAGATACGTGCCTTCGTTGATCGCTTCGGCGAGCCCTTCGATCAGCGCGCAGGCGCCGAGGTATTCCGACCGCATGGTGATGGTGACGTAGATCGGGAACTCGGCCGCCCGCGGGTCCGCCGCCTCGGTCGGATGCCGGCTTTCCAGCAGCAGCGCGACGAAGGCCTCCGCCTCCTCGCGGCCGGCGTAGTCCTGGTAGCGGAACAGCTCCTCGAACTGGTCGACCAGCAGCAGCAGGTTGGTGCCCGGCGCCGGATGCCCGTCGCGGCACCATTCGATCAGCGCGCGCGGCCCGCGCTTGAGCCGCGCCAGCAGCAGGTCGACCTCCATGTCGGCGACGCCGGCGGCATCGTCCGCGTCGGCCCGCTCGGTCTCCAGCAGCCGCCGCGCCAGGTTGCGCAGCGGCGCGCCGCCGGGGCGGAAGTCGACCACCTGCCAGCGCGAGCCGGCGCCGTCGAGCAGCCCCATCTCGAGCCCCGACAGCAGGCCGGTCTTGACCAGGGAGGACTTGCCGGTGCCCGAGGAGCCGAGCACGGCGAGAAAGCGGGTCGCCGCCAGGCGGCCGACCATCGCCTCCACGCAATCGTCGCGGCCGAAGAAGAGGTCGGTTTCCTCGCGGCGGAACGAGCGCAGCCCCGGATAGGGCGGCCTATCGGTCGGCGCCACGGCGCAGCTCCGAGAAGACCTTCTCGATGTCTTCCGGCGCGAACGTGTCGTGCGAGCCGAGCTCGCACAGCCCGTCCCACGAGGTGCGGAGCTTGTCCTTCACCCCGCTCTTGGGCGGCGGGGTGTAATAGACCGCCTCCACCCGCGCGTTCTTGCGCCCCTCGCCCATCTTGAACTTGACGTAGGTGGCGAGCCAGTCGTCGACGAACCGGCGCGGCGCCGCGCCGTACAGGAACACGACCACGTCGGCGAGCTTGATCTGCTTGCGGAAGTCCCGCAGCTTGTTCTCGTCCTCCATGATCCGGCTGACCGCGCCGAGCTTGCTGGCCATGCCCTGCAGCTTGAGCGCGTGGTCGAGATCGTGCTCGTCGGCCGCGATGTAGACGAACGGGTTGGCGGACTTCTCCGCCTTCGGCTCGGGCGGGCGGCTGAGGCTGTCCAGGCGGCGCTTGATCTCGCGCTGGAACTCCTGCAGCCCCACCCGGAGCACGTCGGGCCCTTCGAGCAGCTCCGCGTCCCAGTGGATCTTCTTGAGCTTCTCGGCGTCGATCGCCGGGTCGAGCCATTGCAGGATCGGCACCGGCCGCGCCGCGCTTTTCACCGCCGCCGCTTGCAGCCGCGCGCGGCTGGTGCCGCCTTCGGTCCACGCGATCAGGTCGTCGCGCGGGCTGAGCAGCTGCACGAACAGGTCCGCCTTGGCGACGTCGGCGGCGAACGCCTGGGCGAACTGCGCTTCGTCGTCCGGATAGTCGCGCTCCGGCAGCAGGCCGACGCCGAACTCATTCAGATAGTTGCGCACCGTCTGCCATTCGTCGCGCACCAGCTTTTCGCCCGGCGCCAGCAGCACGGTCTTGCCGGCGAACACCGGGCTGCGCCGGCGCTCGTCCGGCGCCACGCCGGCCCGCCGCCGCAAGTCGTCGAGCCGGTTCTTGATGTGCTGGGCGATGGTCTGGACCTTGGAATTGTAGTCGCCGGCGCGGAACTGCGAGGTCAGCGGGATCGCCACGTGGCGCTCGTTGAACCAGTGGAAGTCCTCGCGGCACGGGCCGTACAGGTGATCCGGCTGCAGCTCCTCGTCGACCGGCAGCACGTAGACGGCGACGATCCGGTTGCGGGCGTCGCCGCCGGCGCAGAACGCCTCCAGCTCGTCGAGGGTGAACTTTCCCGGCGCCACGTAGCTCGGCGACACCACCGCGATGAACAGCGCCGACTTGCGCGCCGCCTCGATCAGCATGGTGCTGTGGTTGCCGGCCTCGAAGTCGCGGTTGTCGATGAAGATGTCGGGCTTGTCCCGGCTGGGGATGCGCTGGTTGAGCGCGGTTTCCAGATAGCGGTGGAACTCGCGCACCCATTGGACCCCTTGGGGGTCGGCCCGGTCGCTCTCGCGCGGATACGATATGAAGACGTCGTGCTCGAAGCCCGGTACGTAAGCCAAAGCATTCCCCTCGCTGCACGGGATTACAGGGCAATGAGCCGATATTTGCAAGGCTTGTGGCGGAATCCGGGCGATTTCCCGCGGCACGATGGTAAATTTGCCGCGTCAATCTCCACAGTCGTCATACCCCGCGAAGGCGGGGTATCCAGTAATCCCGGACCGTTCGATCCGATCTGCCATGTCTCGGGCTACTGGATGCCCGCTTTCGCGGGCATGACGAGGCGGGGATGGCCTCTTGCGGCGGAAGCCCCGCCCCGGCAGTGTGCGCCGGCAATAAGAGCGTCTGGGGAGGAGAATACGTGGCCAGCAACAGGAAGCGGCTGTTCGTTCCCACCATCATGGGGGCGGGCGGGTTCGAGGTGCTCAAGACCCGCGAGGACGTCGCGGTGGTGCCGTTCCCGCCGATGATCTCCGCGCCCGACTTCAACGCGCTGCTGCGCGCCGACGGCGAGGTGCACGGCGCCATCCTCGGGCTGACCCGCTTCGGCGACACCGAGGCGAAGAACGCGCAAGGCCTGCAGGTGGTGGCGCGCATCGGCGTCGGCTACGACACCGTCGACGTGCCGGCGCTCACCCGCCACAAGGTGCCGCTGATGATCGCCGGCACCGCCAACTCGCCCTCGGTCGCCGAGCAGGCCATGCACTTCATGTTCGCGCTCGCCAAGCGCGGCGCCGAGCTGCACGCCATGGTGCAGGCGAACCGCTGGGGCGACCGCATGTCGGCCCTGCCGATCGACCTGATCGGCAAGACCCTGCTGATCGTCGGCTTCGGCCGCATCGGCACCCGCGTCGCCAAGCGGACCTTGGCCATGGAAATGAACGTGCTGGTGTACGACCCCTACGTGACGCCCGCGGCGATCCGCGCCGCCGGCTGCGAGCCGGTCACCGATCTCGACGCGGCGCTGCCGCGCGCCGACTTCGTCACCATCCATTGCCCGAAGACGCCGGAGACCACCGGGATGTTCAACCTGGCGCGGCTCAAGCGCATGAAGCCGACCGCCTACCTCGTCAACACCGCGCGCGGCGGCATCGTCGACGAGACCGACCTGCACGCGGCGCTCACCTCCGGCGTCATCCCGGCCGCCGGCCTCGACGTGCTCGACCGCGAGCCGCCCGACCCGGACAACCCGCTGCTCAAGCTTAATAACGTGATCACCGCCCCGCACATGGCCGGCGTCACCCGCGAATCGATCGATCGCATGGCCGTGCAGGCGGTGCGCAACGCGCTCAGCGTGTTCGACGGCGCCCCTATCGTCGAGAACGTCGTCAACCCGGAGGTCTTGGGCTGACTCTTCCTTCACCTCTCCCCGAAGGGGAGAGGTCGAAATCCGCGCGCATCGCGCGCGGATTTCGGGTGAGGGGGTTCCCGCGATTTAATTGAAGCATCGTAACCCCCTCACCCCGACCCTCTCCCCTCCGGGGAGAGGGAGCAGATCATCAGGAGTTCCCCATGCGAAAGAACGAGCTACGCAGGATCTTCGCCGGCGGCGGCACCGCGCTCAACGGCTGGCTGGCGATCGCCAACTCCTATTCGGCCGAGCTGATGGCGCACCAGGGTTTCGACAGCGTCACCATCGACCTGCAGCACGGCCCGGTCGATTTCGCGGCCGCGGTCGGCATGCTGCAGGCGATCTCCACCACCCCGGCGGTGCCGATGGTGCGGGTGCCGCACAACGAGCCGATCCTCACCCTCAAGCTGCTCGACGCCGGCGCCTACGGGGTGATCTGCCCGATGATCAACTCCAAGGCCGAGGCCGAGGCGCTGGTGTCGTCCTGCCGCTACCCGCCGCGCGGCGCCCGCAGCATGGGGCCTAACCGGGCGGTGCTCTACGGCGGCGCCGACTACTGGCAGCACTCCAACCAGGAGGTGCTGCTGTTCGCCATGATCGAGACGCGCCAGGCGGTGAAGAACCTCGCCGACATCGTCTCGGTCGACGGCATCGACGGCGTCTACGTCGGCCCCTCGGATCTGGGCATGAGCATGGGCAAGACGCCCCCCACCCTCGACCCGCAGGACGCCGAGGTGCTCGCCGCCATCAAGCAAATCTGCGACGTCACCCGCAAGCACGGCAAGTTCGCCGGCGTGCACACCGACGGCGCCAAGACCGCGGTGCGCCGCTTCGGCGAGGGCTATCAGCTGTGCACCATCCTCAACGACGCCCGCCTGATGGCGAACGCCGCCTCCGCCGCCGTGCGCGAAGCGCGCGGCCAGGTGCCGCAAGCCGCGGCGAAGACTTACTGACGCGAATAGTGAGTAGCGAATAGCGAATAGTAAGCAAGGAGAAGACGGCAGGCAGGACTCCCTTACTTCGCTATTCGCTATTCGCTATTCGCTATTCGCTATTCGCTATTCGCTATTCGCTATTCGCTGACATCCGTCACCTCCCCTCCATCAACCGCCTGTACCCCCGATTATGCGTCGGCGAGATCACCACCTCGTTGATGCACACGTGGGCGGGCTGGCGGGCGATGTAGGCGATCAGGCTGCCCATGTCGTCGGACTGCAGCATGCGCGCGATCGTCTCCTCCGATTCGGGCGGCGAGCGGTGGCGCAGGATCGGGGTCGCCACCTCGCCCGGGCACAGCACGCTCGAGCGGATGCCGTGCCGGCCCTCCTCGAGATTGAGCGAGTGGCTCATGGCGACGACGCCGTGCTTCGCCGCCATGTAGGCGGGCCCGGACACCGGGCCGATGAAGCGGCCGGCCCACGACGCCGTGTGGATCATCAGCCCGCCGTGCGCGCGCATCAGCGGCAGCGCCGCCTGCGCCACGTAGAACGCGCCGGTGAGGTTGGCGCCGATCACCGCCGCGATGCCGTCCGGCTTGAGCTTGCCCCAGCCGCGCTCCGGGATGTTGAGCCCGGCGTTGTTGACCAGCACGTCGAGCCGGCCGAATTTTTGCCCGATCGCGTCGGCGACCTTGCGCACCGCCGCCGCGTCGGCAACGTCGGCGGTCTCGACGCTCGCCGTGCCGCCGCCAGCCGCGATGCGCTTGGCGACCGCCGCGAGCGGCTCGCGCCGCCGGCCGGTCAGCACCAAAGTCATGCCTTCGCGCGCCAGCGCCAGCGCCCCCGCTTCGCCGATGCCGGTGCCGGCGCCCGTCACCCAGGCGATCTGTCCGTTGAGGTCGGTCACGTTGGTCTCCGCTGTTTTCGTGGGTCGTAGGGTGGGTTAGCCGCCGAAGCGCGCAGCGCGAAGGCGGCGTAACCCACCATGCGGTCAAACAGCCCGCAACCGCGCGGTGGGTTACGCGGCACCCGCTTGCGCGCGCGCCGCTAACCCACCCTACAAGGCTTCTTCATGTGCTACCCTCCCCCCATGCGCCGCATCACCTCCCTCCTCCTCTGCGCCCTCGTGCTCGCCGCCGCCGCGCCGGCGGCGGCCGAGACCTGGCCCAGCCGCACGGTGCGCATCATGGTGCCGTTCGCGGCGGGCGGGCCGGCCGACACCCTGGCGCGCGTGCTCGCCGACAAGCTCTCGCGCGCCTGGGGCCACTCGATCGTGGTCGAGAACCGCGGCGGCGCCGGCGGCAACATCGGGGCCGAGCTCGCCGCCCGCGCCGCGCCCGACGGCTACACCCTGCTGGTCAACCCGTCGAACCACGTCATCAACGCGAGCCTCTACGACAAGCTCGCCTACGACCCGCTCGCCGACTTCGTGCCGCTCACCGAGATGGCCTCCTACATGCTGGTGCTGGTGGTGCATCCCTCGGTGCCGGTGCGCACGCTCGAGGAGTTCGTCGCTTACGCGCGGGCGCAGCCGCAGGGGCTTGCCGTCGCCAACGCCTCGACCGGCTCGCCCACCCACCTGACCGCGGCGCTGTTCGCCCAGGCCGCCGGCCTGAAGTTCGTGCACGTGTCCTATCGCGGCGCCGCGCCCGCCAACACCGACCTGCTGGGCGGGCAGGTGCCGGCCATGTTCAACAACCCGGTCAACGCGCTGCCGCAGATCCGCGCCGGCGCGCTGCGCGCCATCGCGGTCACCGGGCGTGAGCGCCTGGCGCTGCTGCCGGACGTGCCGACCGTCGCCGCAGAGGGCTATCCGGGCTTCGAGGCGAGCACCTGGTACGGGTTGTTTGCTCCCGCGGGCGTGCCGCCCGACGTCGCCGCCAAGGTCAGCGCCGACGCCATCGCGGCGCTGCGCCTGCCCGACGTGCGCGAGAAGCTCGCCGCCCAGGGCTTCGACGTGATCGCCAGCGACCCGCAGGCGTTCGCCGCCGTGCTCAAGACCGAGTTCGCCAAATGGGCGGCGGTGATCAAGGCCGCGGGGTTGAAGGCGGCGGAGTGACGGCCACGCTTGTAGGTGGGTTAGGCGCCCATCAGGGCGTTTACGCCCGTCTTCGACGGGCTATGGGCGCCGCAACCCACCGTCTTTGTTTGTTTGATGCCGCCCGGTGGGTTACGCGGCCCCCGCCTGCGCGGGCGCCGCTAACCCACCCTACGAAGGATCCCCCATGGACCTGATGATTCACGGCAAGCGCGCGCTCGTCACCGGCGCGAGCCTCGGCATCGGCCGCGCGGTGGCGGCGGAGCTGGCGCGCGAGGGCTGCGACGTGGCGCTGGTCGCGCGCGACGCCGCCCGCCTGCGCGCGGCGGCGGACGAGATCGCCGCCGCCACCAACCGCACGGTGGTGGCGCTGCCGGGCGACATCAAGGAGCGCGGCCGGGTGCCGGCGCTGGTCGAGGCGGCGCGCGCCGCGCTCGGCGGCATCGACATCCTGGTCAACAACGCCGGCTCGACCCCGCACGACGGCATCGCCGCGCTCGACGTCGAGGGGTGGCGCGCATCGGCCGAGCTCAAGCTCTACGGCTACGCGCGCTTTGCCCAGGCCGTGCTGCCGCCGATGCGCGCGCGCAAGTGGGGCCGCATCGTCAACGTCATCGGCCGCTCCGGCCACCAGCCGCGGCCGATCTATCTTGCCGGCGGCGCCATCAACGCCGGCCTGCTCAACCTCACCAAGGCGCTGGCCGAGGACTGCGCCCGGGACAACGTGCTGGTGACCGGGGTCAATCCCGGCCCGATCGACACGCCGCGCTGGCAGGCCTTGCGCGCCGGCGCGACCGAGCCCGCCGACTACGACCGGCGCGCCCTCGCCTCGGTGCCGCTCGGGCGGCTCGGCACCGCCGAGGAGGTCGCCGCGGTCGTCGTCTTCCTGTGCTCGGAGCGGGCGAGCTACGTCGCCGGCGAGATCGTCAACGTCGACGGCGGCGGCACCCGCTGCATCTGATGCCACCCGCGCCGGCATTGCGGACGGCCGCGTACCGGCCCTTGCCGGCGTCGCCGCTATATGCTACGGACCGTAGCGTTACCCACAGTAGAGCCGTCCCCACGGGAGCCCCCACATGCGCAAAGCCTTCATCGCCGCCGCCCTGCTCGCCGCCCTGAGCACGCCGGCCGCCGCCCGCGACCTGTCGCCCAACGTCGCTCCCAACAATCCGGCGCTCGGCCACTGGAGCGGCCGCTGGTCGCTGTGCCGCGCGCACCTCGAGCAGCAGGGCTACCCCTATTCCTATCTGCACCTGCGCGGCAACCGCGGAATCCTGAGCGCCTGCGCGCGCCAGCTCTGGCGCAAGCACCACCGCACGGCGTGAGCGCGTCGCTCGTAGGGTGGGTTAGCGGCGCGCTTGCGCCGCGTAACCCACCGTCTTTGTTTGTTTGATGTCGCACGCGCGGTGGGTTACGCGGGCTTCGCCCGCTAACCCACCCTGCAAGCTCACGCCGGAGCTTATTGCGGCAGATCGCGGGGGGCGATCGGCGGCGACTCGCGCGGCCCGATCATTTGCGTGAGGGTGCAGCCGCACTCGGTGCAGCGATGGGTGACGTCCTCGACGCCGGCGAGCAAGGTCGGCTCGACCGCGGCGACCAGCATCTGGCCGGCGCAGAACGGGCACGGGATGATGAATCGCGGCGGCGTTGACGCGGTACGGGACGGCACGGCGTTGCGTCGCATCGGACGACCCTCCTGTCGTTTCCCTTCCCGCCTCATCGGCAGCACGCTTTGATTATTGTTCGTTTGCCGTTTCTGTTGGTGTTGGCAACGCGCGTGCTCTGCGTCCGGTCGTGCCTGTGTGCGAATCCCGACTCTTCTTGCGCTTGCGGTCAAGGCGCAATTTTAGGCAACCGACACGATGATACCGGCGGTCAGTATTTGGATACGGCCTGCTGCAAAATGGCACGCCGCGCGCCGCGCCACGTAGGGTGGGTTAGCCGCCGCAGGCGGCGTAACCCACCAAATCGATTCGAACGGATGAACGCGGTGGGTTACGCGGCCTTCGCTCCGCTACGGCCGCTAACCCACCCTACGGACCTACGCCGCAACCTTGTCCATCAGCGCGATCAGGCCTTCCAGCAGCGCGGTGGGGCGCGGCGGGCAGCCGGGGATGTGCAGGTCGACCGGGATCACCTTATCGACGCCGCCGACCACCGCGTAGCTGCCTTCGAACACGCCGCAGCCGCAGCCGCAATCGCCCACCGCCACCACCCATTTGGGATCGGGCGTCGCCGCATAGGTGCGCTCGAGCGCGACCTTCATGTTGTGCGTCACCGGGCCGGTGACCAGCAGCACGTCGGCATGGCGAGGCGAGGCGACGAAGCGCACGCCGAATCGCTCCACGTCGTAGACCGGATTGTTGAGCGCGTGGATCTCCAGCTCGCAGCCGTTGCACGAGCCGGCGTCGACCTCGCGGATCGCCAGCGAGCGTCCGAACAATTTGCGCGCCCGCGCTTCCAAGGTACGGCCGAGTTCCTCGAGCGCCGCCGCGCCCGGCGCCGGCGCCGCCGTGGTCGCCGGCCGCATGAGGAGGGATCTCAGGAGCAAGGTGCGCATGACTTAAATCCCGGCACGGTCGGACTCCCTCTCCCCGGAGGGGAGAGGGTTGGGGTGAGGGGGTTCCCGGCCTATCGATAGGGCAGGAACCCCCTCACCCGCCAATCCACGCGCAAGCGCGCGAATTGTCGACCTCTCCCCTCCGGGGAGAGGTGAAAGAAAGCGCGCGTGTGCATCAGCAAACATCACGCCGTCGTCCCCGCGAAGGCGGGGACCCATAACCACAGGCAGTGCCATCAGCGCACGGACCGTGGTTATGGATTCCGGGCGCACGCGCTTCGCGCGTGCCCCGGAATGACGGACTGAATAAATGGCGCGCATCACACGTCGTGTCCTGCGTACGAGCAATTGAACGATTTGTTGCACAGCGGAAAATCCGCGACGATATTGCCTTCGATCGCGGCTTCCAGCAGCGGCCATTGGAACACGGAAGCATCGCGCACGTGCGCGCGCTCGACCCGGCCGCCGGCGAGGCGCAGCCACACCAGCGCGTCGCCGCGGAACGCCTCGGTGACCGCGATGCCCTCGCACGGCGCGGCCGCCACGGGCACCTCGGCGCGCACCGGCCCGCCCACCTCCGACCACAGCCAGTGGCGCAGCAGCCGCGCGCTCGCCGCGACCTCGCGGATGCGCACCCACACCCGCGCGTTGACGTCGCCGGCATCGAGCACCGGCACGGTGAAGTCCATGCCGTAATAGGGCGCGTAGGCCAGGTCCCGCCGCGCGTCGAACGCGCGCGCGGACGCCCGGCCGACGAAGCCGCCCGCCGCCCATTGCTTGACCAGCGCCGGCGCCACAATGCCGGTGGTGCAGGTGCGGTCCTGCAGCGACGGCGTGTCGTCGTAGACGCGCACCACCTCGTCGAAGCGCGGCAGCGCGTCGTCGAGCATCAGCAGCAGCGCGTCGCGCCCTTCAGGCGACAGGTCGTGGGTGACGCCGCCCGGCACGATGCGGTCCATCATCAGCCGGTGCCCGAACGCCTGGTCGGACGCGGCGAGCACGCACTCGCGGATGAGGCCGCAATGGGCGTGCAGCAGCGCGTACGCCGCGTCGTTGCAGATGGCGCCGACGTCGCCCACGTGATGGGCGATGCGCTCGAGCTCCGCCATGATGCCGCGCAGGAGGTGCGCGCGCGGCGGCACGTCGGCGCCGAGCGCCGCCTCGACCGCGCGCGCAAACGCGAACGACAGCGCGACGGTCGAATCCCCCGACGTCCGCGCGACGATGCGGCCGGCGCGTTCCAGGTCGGCGCCAGCGAGCAGCCCGTCGATGCCCTTGTGCACGTAGCCGAGCCGCTGCTCCAGCCGCGCCACGGTCTCGCCGTTGGCGGTGAAGCGGAAGTGCCCGGGCTCGATGATGCCGGCGTGCACCGGCCCGACCGGGATCTGGTGCAGCCCGTGGCCGTGCACCGGCAGGAATTCATAATCCGCCGGATCGCGCGGGGCGGCCGGCGTGCGCGCGCCGAGCGGCGCCGCCACGCCCCAGGCGCCGTGGTCGAGCCAGGCGCGCGCGTCGGGCAGCCCCGCCGGCGTGATTCCGTAGAGGTCGCGGATCGCCCGCTCCGGCCGCAGCGCCGGCGCATGATGCCGCCCGATCGACGGGAACGCGTTGCCGGCGAGCGCGGTCGAGACGACGGCGGGCGTCGCCAGCTCCGGCGCGCGCAGCGCCAGGTGCACGTGCCCGGGCTCCGCCCACAGCCCCATCAGGTCGCCCGCGCCCTGCCCCAGCGCCGCGCCGATCGCGTCCCATGTGGTTGCGTCAACGACGTAACGCGGCCACGGCCGCTGCTCGGCAAGCGGCGTGAGGGATGAAAGGAGTGAGGCGATGGCGGTCATCACGCGCTCCCACCCTCCCCCTTGTGGGGAGGGTCGGCCGCGAAGCGGCCGGGGTGGGGGTGATTCAAACAAATGCACCATCGCCTGCACCACCCCCACCCCTTACCGCTCCCCACAAGGGGGAGGGGAACGGAGAGATTTGTGCGTGAAATAGTTTCGCAGATCATCACCCGCCTCCCAGCTGCGCCGCCACGGCGCGGAACCACGCCACCATCGGCTCCGGCAGCCACAGGCCGGCGGCGAGCACCACCGCCATGTGGATAAAGAGCGGCACGTACGACGCCTTGACGCCGCCCGCCGGTCCGCTCGGCTCGCCGAACGTCACCGCCTGCAGGCGCAGCACCAGCGCGCCGAACGCCACCAGCAGCCCGCCGACCAGCACCAGCGCCAGCAGCGGCTGCCGCGCGAAGGTCGAGGACACCAGCATGAACTCGCTGGTGAACACGCCGAACGGCGGCAGCCCGGCGATGGCGACGACGCCGAGCGCCAGGCCCGCCGCGAGCACCGGGTGGCTCACCGAGAGCCCGCGGATGTCGGCGATGCGCTGGGTGCCCTTGACCTGGGCGATGTGGCCGACCGCGAAGAAGATCGCCGACTTGGTGAGCGAATGCATGGTCATGTGCAGCAGGCCGGCGAAGTTGGCGAGCGGGCCGCCCATGCCGAACGCAAACGTGATAACCCCCATGTGCTCGATCGACGAATAGGCGAACAGCCGTTTGATGTCGCGCCGGCGGTAGAGCATGAAGGCGGCGAACACCAGGCTGACGAGGCCGAGCGTCGCCATGATCATGCCGCCGTCGAGGCTCAAGGGATTGCCGGCGAGCACGATCTTGAAGCGCAGCAGCGCGTAGAGCGCGACGTTGAGCAGCAGCCCGGACAGCACCGCCGAGATCGGGGTCGGGCCTTCCGCGTGGGCGTCCGGCAGCCAGGCGTGGAACGGCGCCAGCCCGACCTTGGTGCCGTAGCCGACCAGCAAAAACACGAAGCCGAGCGAGAGCAGGCGCGGATCGAATTGTCCGGCGTTCTGCGCCATGCGGTCCCACGCCATGGCGGGCAGGCCCTCGCCCAGCACGTCCTGCGCCGCCAGGTACACCAGGATGGTGCCGAAGAACGCCAGCGCGATGCCGACCGAGCCGAGGATGAAATATTTCCACGCCGCCTCGACCGCCGCCGGCGTGCGGTAGATGCCGACCATCATGACGGTCGAGAGCGTCGCCACCTCGACGCCGACCCACAGCAGGCCGACGTTGTTGGCGACCAGCGCCACCACCATGGCGCCGACCATCGCCTGGTAGAGCGCGTGGTAGAAGCGCAGGAACGTCGGCGTCAGCTTCCCGGTCTCCAGCTCGTGGCCGATGTAGCTGGCGCTGAAGATCGCGGTGGTGAAGGCGACGAAGGTCGTGAGCGTGACCAGATAGATGTTGAAGTCGTCGACGATCAGCACGTCGGTGCGGATGCGCGGCGCGAACAGCAGCGACACCCCGGCCGCGAACGCCAGCCCCGACGCCGCGACGTTGATCGCCGCGCCGACGCGATAGTTCGACACGAACGCCAGCAGCACCACGCCGATCGCCGGCGCCGCCAGCACCAGCTGCAGGGGGGTGATCATCATGCGCGCACCGCCCGCTGGCGACAAACATTCAGCCTCGTCATGCCCCGCGAAAGCGGGGCATCCAGTAACCACGGGGTGATCAGTGGGGCGTACGGCCGTGGCTGACTTCCCGTTCCGGGATTACTGGATCGCCCGCCTTCGCGGGCGATGACGAGGCAGTGCATGTTGCAGGTCTGCCCGCCCATCACGCCACGTCCCCGCGCTCGCCGCGGAAGCGGTCGAGCGCGCTCACGTCGACGGTGTCGAAGCGCTCGCGGATGCGGAACACGAACACGCCGAACACGATGAAGGCGATCAGGACGGAGAACCCGACCGAGAACTCGACCACCAGCGGCATGCCCTTGGCGCCGGCGGCGGCAAGCACCAGGCCGTTCTCCAGCGACATGAACCCGACGACCTGGGTCACCGCGTTGCGCCGGGTGATCATCATCAGCAAACCCAGCAGGATGACGGCGAGCGCGAACGCGAGGTCCTCGCGCGCCAGCGGGTTGACGCCCTCGACCCGCGGCAGCACCAGCATGATCGAGAGCGCGACGATCAGCAGCCCGAGCAGCATCACCGGCCCGCCGCCGATCACCTGCTCGATCTCGCGGTGGATGCCGAGCCGGCGCACGATGCGGTGCAGCGCCGCCGGGATGATGAAGCCCTTGACGCCGAGGGCGATGCCGGCGGTGACGTAGAGGTGCGGCGCGTCCTGCGCATGCGCCTGCCAGGCGACCGCCAGCGCCAGCATGATCGCCTGCAGGGCGAACACGTTGAGCGTGGCGGTGATGCGGTCCTGGTACAGCAGCAAAAAGCTCAGCACCAGCATCCCGCCCGCCAGCAGATGCCCGACGTCGAACAGCAGCGTGGTCATGCGAAGGACTCCGCGGCGGCGCCGCTCCCTCTCCCCGGAGGGGAGAGGGTCGGGGTGAGGGGGGTCCGGTGCTTCAATTGAGCCGCGGGAACCCCCTCACCCGACAATCCGCGAGCAAGCTCGCGGATTGTCGACCTCTCCCCAGCCGAAGTCGGATCTATCCGACTTCGGCCATTTAATAATGACCGAACTCGGGTAAACCCGAGTTCGGTTGGGAGAGGTGAAAGCGCGCGTGTGGCGAGAGCGATACGCATCAAAACCCCTTCGAGACGAACAGGAGGAACACGGCGAGCGCGGCGGCCGCGAAGGCGCCGCCGAGGAACACCGGGTAGCGGAACACGCGCATCTTGGCGACCATGGTCTCGCCCAGCGGCAGCAGCGCCGCCAGCACCATCAGCTTCGCCAGGTAGCTCACCAGCCCGAGCGCCAGCGCCGGC
>Ga0193751_1001421_pt1 | contig 15373 bp, 9 predicted proteins | sample L1c2metaG_FD_143050 | JGI IMG/M metagenome (GOLD analysis project Ga0193751, IMG submission 143050) | Soil microbial communities from a riparian zone of the East river system, Colorado, United States - L1c2 | ecosystem: Environmental > Terrestrial > Soil > Riparian zone | place: USA: East River... | reverse complement strand
CACAGCAGTGAACCCGCCCGACCTATTCAATGCACGCAGGCTCGCTTTAGGGGCTGCGAAAAAACTCATCTTCGAGAACGAGGATCCGGAGACAGCGCTACAGCGCCTCGCCGGCCTCACATCGATGGACAACCGCGGCCCCACGAGCCCGGAGAGCAACTCAATGTCACGCACGCGCACAACGATTCTGAACGACCTCGATGAGATGTACCGCGAAGCATTCGAGCGAGCGAAGGCGTCTGCCGATCAGACACAGATGACGGCGCTCGATTTCGCGTACCGTCGAGAGCAACTCTACTTCGAGATCCTGCTCGACGTCCGCGACGCACTAGAGCGCCGCTAGATCTTGACGTTCGAGCGCGCCCACCGTGCCTGGCTGTGAGCGGCGCATGGGGCTGGATCGGATTCAACGTCGTCGTCCTCGCGATCCTCGCGCTCGACCTGGGCGTTCTCCACCGTAGATCGTCCAAAGTATCCGTAAAGGAAGCGGCGACCTGGAGCACGGTCTGGATCGCGCTCTCGCTGTGCTTCGCGCTCGCGGTTTATCGCACGATGGGAAAGGAGTCAGGACTCGAATTCCTGACGGGCTATCTCATCGAGTACGCGCTCTCCGTAGACAACATCTTCGTCTTCGTGCTGATCTTCTCCTACTTCAACGTGCCGGAGAAGTACCAGCACCGCGTTCTGTTCTGGGGCATCGTCGGGGCGCTCGTATTGCGCGGCGTGATGATAGTCGCCGGCTCCGCCCTCGTCACCAGATTCGCGTGGACACTCTACATCTTCGGCGCGTTTCTCGTATTCACCGGCATCAGGATGGCGCTCCAGAAAGACGATAGCGCCTACAACCCCGAGCGCGATCCGGTGCTGCGCCTCGCGCGCCGACTCATTCGAGTCACCAAGGAATACAGCGGCGACAAGTTCTTCGTTCGTGAACCCGACAAGACCGGCAGGCACCGCTACGCCGCGACTCCGCTTTTCATCGTCCTGCTGATCGTCGACACCACCGACGTGATTTTCGCCACTGATTCCATTCCCGCGATCTTCGCGGTCACGCGCGATCCATTCATCGTCTACACGTCCAACATCTGCGCGGTGCTCGGGTTGAGAGCGCTCTACTTCCTGCTCGCCGGAGTGGTAGACAAGTTCGTCTATCTCAAGCTCGGCCTGTCACTCGTCCTGATTTTCATCGGTGGCAAGATGCTGCTCGAGCCACTCGTCCACCTGCCGATCGTCGCCTCCCTCGGCGTGGTTGGTGCAGTCCTGGGGGCCTCTATTCTGGCCTCGCTCAGGTGGCCACGCGAAGGGCACTAAACCACAGCTGTGGGTTACGCTTAGGGCGAGGACAACGTCTTTCTTCTGTTCTTCCTTTCTAACCGAATCCCAGGAATTGTCAGCATGAGATTGGCTTCACGCCTGGCGGGCGCGGCGGCGCTCGCTCTCCTCCCCATATCGTACGCCACAGCGCAGAACGCCGGAAAAACGCTGGCGATCGATTTTCGCCAGACCGTCGTCGTGCAAGGCACGCCCGACACAGGCGTGATACTTGGTCACGCGGTTGGCACTGCCTCGAAGATGCGCCTCGACGTATCCATGAAAGGATCCAACGCGCAGGTTAGTCCTCTCGCGGACAGCACGATCACCATGATCGTGACCGACAGCGGAAAGACCATTTCCTATCTCGATTCGAAGAAGAGTCAGTATCTCCGCGTGCGTCCCGCCGAGATGATCGCGCAGGCGCAGCAAATGGGCGGAATGAAGATGGACTTCTCCGCTACCCAGGCGAAGGTCGACAGTCTCGGCGCCGGTCCAACCATACTCGGCCATCCGACCGCGCATTATCGCGTCACTACCGGAATGACGATGGCGATCAGTGCGATGGGTCAGCAGCAGACCGTACAGATCTCGAGTACCAGCGAGACGTACTACGCGACCGACATCCAGGGCGATCTGAATCCATTCGCGAGCCTGAGTGGCGGGGACATGGCGAACATGTTCGGAACCACGAACAAGGATTTCGCCGACAAGATGAAGGCAGCGCAGGCAAAATTGCCGAAGGGCGTTCCTCTGCGCGCATCAAACTCGAACACCCTGATTGCGCAGGGTCAAACCCGGGTGACGAACAGTCAGGCCGAAGTGACGTCTCTCAAGTGGGTCGCTCCCGATCCCAAAGCGTTCGAAATTCCTGCGACGTACACCGCGGTGGCCATGCCCGGCACGGGCGCGCCGTCGAGTGGGGCGGCGGTACCACCCAAGTAGTAATCGTCGCGGGAGAGACCTAGAGCAACAGAACGGGCAAGAGGTGTCAGTAGCGGAGATACCAGGTGTCAGTTCACGACGCCCGGACTCTTCTCCGCGCCCTTACGGTACAACCAAGGTCTCCGCTATAACGCCACTGGGATAAGTCTGGGCGTTTTACACTCGCAACTGAAATCTTAGCCACTGACGCCTCTCGCCCGTTCCGTTGCAGTTGCAGTTGCAGTCCGCTAGAACGCGACGATCTCCTCGTACGCCTGCCTGAAATCCTCGACTTGAGGAAGTATCGCGTCCTCGAGCCGCGGCGCGTAACCCACGAACGTATCGGTCGACGCCACACGCTTCACGGGCGCATCTAGCCAGGCAAAGCATTCGTCGGCGATAGCCGCGGCGATCTCAGCTCCGTACCCCCACGAGAGCGCGTCCTCGTACCCGACGATCACGCGCGAATTTTTCTTTACCGACTCGAAAACTGTTTCGCGATCCCAGGGACTCAACGTGCGGAGATCGATCACTTCCACCGATATCCCCTTCTCGGCAACCGCATTCGCGGCAGTGATCGCTCGCTGAAGCGTCGCTCCGTAAGTGACGACGGTGATGTCAGTGCCTTCACGAACGATCTTCGCCTTTCCGAACGGAATCATGAAGTTCGGGCCCGGATACTGTGATTTGTTGTAGGTCTGCCGGTACAGATGCTTGTGCTCGAGGAAGAGCACCGGATCGTCGCATCTGATCGCCGTGCGCAACAGTCCATTCGCATCGAGCGCGGTTGCCGGACAGACCACGCGCAGACCAGGACAGTGCGTGAAGATCGATGCGCCGGTCTGCGAGTGGTAAATCGCGCCCCGGATGTACCCGCCATAAGTGGTTCTCACCACGACCGGCGCGGAAAAGCTGTTGTTCGAACGCCACCGCATGGTCGCAAGCTCGTCGCGAAGCTGCATGTAGGCGGGCCAGATGTAGTCGAAGAACTGAACTTCAACCACCGGCTTGAACCCGCGTGTCGCCAGCCCGATCGCGCGTCCGACGATGTTCGCCTCCGCCAGCGGTGAGTTGTACACGCGCGAGCCACCGAACTCCTTCTGTAGCCCCCACGTCACCTTGAAGACGCCGCCCTTGCCCTTCACTTTGCCGAGGTACTCCTCTCGCGACACGTCGGCGACGTCCTGGCCGAAAACGAGAATCTTTGGATCGCGCCGCATCTCGTCCTTCATGCACGCGTTCAAAAGATCGACCATCGTCGTTGGGTCGCCGGAGAATTGCGGATCGTCTTCCGTGTCGAACTGCTCACCAGTCGGGTCGACGTCCGGTGAGTACACACCGTGATAGACGGTCTCGGGTCCGGGTTGCGGCTGCGCCAATGCATCATCCGTCGCGCCCAGCACCAGCGCATCCACCTCTTCGAGAATCTTTTTGATCTCGTCGTCGGTAGCGTGACCCTCCGCTACCAGCCATTTCGGGAACTGCACGACAGGATCTCGCGCGGCGTCTGCCTCGCGCTCTGCCGGCGGGCGATACATCGTCTCATCGTCGGACAGAGAGTGCGAGTACGGGCGAATCACCTTTGCATGAACGAGCGCCGGACCCTTCCGCTGTCTCGCGTAGTCCACGGCGCGCTGCATCACGTCGTAGCTCGCCAGGAAATCACAGCCGTCCACTTCTTCGATCTGGAAGTTCGGGAAAGAGCGAACGAGTCTCGAGATGCTCCCACCCGCGGTATTCACCTCGACGGGAACCGAGATCGCGTAGCCGTTGTCCTCGACCAGATAGACTACGGGCAGCTTGAGGTTCGACGCGGTGTTGAGCGATTCCCAGAACTCACCTTCGCTCGTCGTTCCCTCGCCGGTCGAAACAAGCACTACTTCATCTTTCTGAAATCCCTCCGAGATACCGAGCAGCTTGGCTCGTAGAGATGCCTCCGCGCAGCCGACTCCCTGCAGGAATTGAGTTCCCGTCGGAGACGAGGCCGATACGATGTTGTATGCCTTATGTCCCCAGTGACTCGGCATCTGCCGGCCCCCAGACGCGGGATCGACGGCCGCTCCGGCCGCCTCGTAGAGCATTTCGGCTGGCGTCACGCCGAGCTGAAGGCAAAGCGCTCGATCGCGATAGTACGTGTAGAACCAGTCGTACGTCGGCTTGAGGATCATCCCCGCTGCCGTGAGCACAGCTTCGTGCCCAGCGCCCGATATCTGGAAAAAGATCTTATTCTGTCGTTTGAGCTGCACTTCCTTGTCGTCGATGCGCCGCGATAGGAGCATGGTGCGGTACGCGCCGACGAGCTCCTCCGACGAGAGCTTGGCGCTAGCTGATCCTGGCGAGGTCTTACGGTCGGGAAGTGTTCGGGTAGCCATAATCTCCAGCGGGGCGGGGTCGACTTCGACTTCCAAAAATAGCAGGTACCGCGCCCAGCGGGCTACGTTATCGACGCCAACGGACTGACCTGCGCGCTAGTAGTCCACCGGCCTCAGATACGATTCGCCGATTCCGGTCGGACTCACCAACGCGACTGTCGGGAGCTTTCGCTTCCAGTGGGTGCCCGCAAGCCGCTTTCGTACGAGCTCCACTTTTTTCGGATCGAATCCGCGCGAAAGCAGAGACGCGGGACTGTAGCCGCTCACCAGCCAATTGAGAATCTTGTCCGCCTCGGCGTAGCTCAGTCCAAAATCGCCCTCGTCTGTCTGTCCCTCGATTAGATCGGCGGACGCCGGCTTGTCGACGATGACTTTCGGCACGCCAAGGAAGGCCGCCAGCTGCCACACCTGCGTCTTGAATAGATCGCCGAGCGGGTTGATGGGTGGAGAGTCGTCGGCGTGCCAGGTGAAATAGCCGAGCAGTCTCTCGGTCTTATTTCCGGTGCCGACGGGGAGTGCGTTGTATTTCGCCGACTGATCGAACAGCACGATCATCCGCTCCCGCGCCATCACGTTTCCCTTACGCGCTGGGTCAGCGTCAGGCTCGTTGGCGAGATATCCGTCGACAGGTGACGAGATGTCGATTGTCCGGGACTGGATTCCCAGCTTGTCGATCACGAGCTGTGCGTGCGCAAGAGAATCCGGATTCGACGTGCGGTAAGGCATGCGTACCGCGACGACGTTGTCGGGTCCGAGCGCCTGAGCGGCTAAGAACGCCGTGACGGCCGAGTCTACTCCACCGGACAAGCCGAGCACTGCCTTCTCGAATCCACGTCGCTCGAACTCCTCTCGCAGGAATGACGTAAGCCAGCCCACCGTGAGTTCGGGGTCGATCTCGAGAGGAGGAGGTCCGTTGGGCGCTTCAGATGCGCGCATCACTGGCAAGGGCTCCCTGCCATTGCGGGAGGCTTTCTTCGCGCGCGCTGCTTTGCCTTTGCCGGAAGCCTTGGCGGGGCGACTACCCGTCACTTCGGAGGACGCTGCGTTCGCGTGTTCGCCGTCCGCGCTGCGGTGCACTGGCGTAAGTGGTCCGCCATCGGTTTGCGTTTCGTCGTAGCTCAGGATGAACCGCTCACCCGCTTGAATGCGATCGACCGTACGCATGAGATGCGGCATCATCGTTTGCAAATCGGTGAGGAGCGGCGCATCCGAGCGGGCCCTCGTGAGATCATTTGGGTCGAGCGTGATCGACATTATGGTCTCGTCCCACAGCGGCGCTCGCGCGCGAATGTCGCCGTGCGGTCCGCAGACGATCGACCCACCCGAAAAAGTCTTTCCGCCTTCCGTTCCCACGAGATTCACCAGCGCCACGAAAACGCCGTGCTCTTCGGCAATGTCACGCGCGAGTCGTTCCCAGCGCTTGAGATTGGCCGGCACCGGCCCCTCATCCTCGCGCGGCCAGATTCCACGCGCGGGTGAGGCGGACACGACGAAGATGATGCTCGCTCCGTCCAAAGCTGCGACGGTGCCCGTAAGACTGTGCCAGGCGTCCTCGCAGATGAGCACTGCGGCGCGTCCCCAGCCGGTGTCGAATGCGCGCACCTCGAAGCCACGATCAACGAACCGCTCCTCGTCGAAGAGACCATAGGTGGGCAGGAAGAGCTTACGATGTACGTGGCGGATCGTCGGCTCTCGCTCTTCACTGCCCAAAGTCACATAGAGCGCACTATTATAGAAGGCGTTGTTCCACACCTCGTAGAACCCAATGCACACATCCAGCGGTCGCGGTGTAGTAACGGCTGCGACGTATTGTTTCTGAAGGTCGCGCGCGAACGCGCCGGCTGTCATCGCGACGTCGCGGACACCGCCTTCGACGAAATATCCCGTGAGCGCGGTCTCGGCGAATACGGCGACGTCTGGACGCGGATCTAGTGCGTCTATCTGGGAGAAGATCCCGGCGAGCCGCTCGAGGTTGGCCGCGTAGTCGCCCTTTCGAGGCTTGAACTGAACTACGACGAGATGAATAGAGCGATCCATCCTTCTGAAGTTGCCATGACGTCGAGGCACAATCAACCGCTGTACGCGCTGCTGGCGGCGATGGTGCTGCTAGCGCCCGCGTTTGCGCGCGCGCAGGAACAAAAGGTGGCGGATACGGAGCCCTGGACTATCGTCCCGATGCCGCAGGCATCGCTAGTTCTAGGCAGGGACGGCTCGTTAATCGGCGAAATCGGTAAGGAAATCCGCACCAACGTGTCTATCAAGGCGCTGCCGAAATACCTCGCGCAGGCTTTCGTCGCCGTCGAGGATCATCGGTTCTACCAGCACGACGGAGTCGACGTCGTCGGAATAGCTGGCGCTCTCAAGGACAACATCTTCGGCGAGCGTCGCGGTGCCAGCACGATCACGCAGCAGCTCGTCGGCAACATGCATCCGTCGATAATCGATCGCACGGACATGAGCCTCGGCCGAAAGCTGAAGGAGCAAGCGGCTGCGCGCGAGATGGAGAAGCATTACACCAAGGACCAGATCCTCGAAGCGTATCTCAACCAGATATCGTTCGGGCACGGATGGTTTGGAGTGGAGAGTGCCGCCAGGCACTATTTCGGCAAGAGCGCGTCGAAACTTTCGCTCGCCGAAGCCGCAGCGTTGGCCGCGATGCCGAAGGGGCCGGCGCTCTACGATCCACTCAAGTATCCGGATCGTGTTCGGCAGCGCCGCAACGTCGTGCTCTCGTTGATGGCCGGGCAGGGTTACATCACGCAAGCCCAGGCAACGGCCGCGGCTGCCACGCCGCTCTCCACATCTCCAAATGGGGGATATTCGGCCTACTCGCCCTGGTTCGTCGACGTCGTGCGCGTGCAGGCTCAACGAGCTGGAATCCCTGTGGCAGAAGGAGGCTACAGGATTTATACGGGGCTCGATCCCGTGCTTCAGAACGCCGCGACGAGTGCCTTGCTCGAGGAGACTGCGGCGGTTGAATCGCAAGATGGTTATACGCACCCGAAGTATTCACCGGGATCGCGTACAGCCCCGACGCGCACTACTGATTACTTGCAGGGGATGGTTGTCGCTCTCGATCCGACCTCGGGGGATGTCCGCGCGCTGGTTGGGGGTCGGGATTACAGTGATTCAAAATTCGACCGCGCTGTCGACGGAATGCGACAGCCTGGCTCTTCCTTCAAGCCGATTGTCTACGCTGCCGCGATCGCGGACAGCATCACGCCGAACACCATCTTTGGCGATACCGCGGTCGCGATTCAGTTGCCCAACGGCACCGTTTACCGGCCGGAAGATTCCGATGGACAGTATCTGGGCCCTCTGACGCTCCGCGAAGCATTCGCCAAATCGCGCAACGTTGTCGCCGTTCAACTGGGGATGAAGCTTGGGATGGATTCGATCTCGAGCCTCGCACGGCGCATGGGACTCAGCTCGAAGATCGCGCCGTATCCGTCGAGCGCGATTGGAGCATCGGTGGTGCAGCCCCTCGATCTGGTCGCCACTTACACGACCTTCGCCAACCTTGGGACGCCAGTAGAACCGCGCTTCATATACCGTATAGAAGATAGGAATCGGAAAGTCGTGCTATCGCGCGAGATCAACGCGCTCGCGCCAGCCCTCGATCCGCGCGTGACCTACGTGGTGCGCGACATGATGCGCGATGTCGTGGAGCGGGGAACTGCCTCGAGCATCAGACGCTACCTTCCCGCGTCGATTCCAGTCGCCGGAAAGACAGGTACGACTAACGAAAACTCCGACGTATGGTTCATCGGTCTCACACCAGACCTGGTAGCCGGCGTCTGGCTCGGCTTCGACAAGCCGATGTCGATCGCGAGCGGCGCCGCCGGAGGTTCTCTGGCTGCTCCCGTGTGGGGGAAGATGGTCGCGCGCTATTACGCATCGCAGCCGCAGCTTCTCGCGTCCCATGCGAATGAGCAGTGGACGCCACCACTCGGCGTGATTACGGGAGATGTCGATCGCGCGACCGGTGAGCTCGCGACAGATGCGACCCCGCCGGACCGGCGCTACACGGAGTATTTCGTGGAAGGTACGGAGCCAGCTCCGTTGCGCGCCGATCCCTGGAAGCTGTTTGGCTGGGGGCCGATCGTTTTTTGAGGAAAGCGGGAGGCGAGAGGCGGGAGGCGGCGCGCGAAGAGCGAAGTCGCATGTCCCCGCCTCCCGCCTCCCACTAAGCGACTTCCTTCATCTCGAGCGGTGCCGCTCGCTCACCGGGCTCCGCCGGCACGAGCGCGATCTTCAAGACTTCGTTCAGCGTCTCCACCGGATGGAACTCGAGAATGTTTCGCACTTCCTCGGGCACGTCCTCGATGTCCGCTTCGTTCCCTTTCGGAATGATGATGACCTTGATGCCCGCGCGGTGCGCGCCAAGGACCTTTTCCTTCAGTCCACCGATTGGCAGCACGCGTCCGCGGAGCGTTATCTCGCCCGTCATCGCTACATCCTGCCGCACCGGACGATCCGCCATCTCCGAGACAAGAGCCGTGGCGATCGCGATTCCGGCCGATGGACCATCTTTCGGAATGGCCCCCGCAGGCACGTGGATGTGGGCTTCGATCGCGCCCAGGCGGTCACGTGGAATCCCGAGCTTTGCCGCGTTGTTGGTAGCGTAAGTAAACGCCGCGCGCGCCGACTCTTTCATCACATCGCCAAGCTGGCCGGTGAGAATCAGAGATACCGCGCCGCCCGGTCCAACCTGGTTGGTCGAATCGGTTTCGCGAGCTCCGTAATACCGGCGGATCGAGGCCTCGACGAACATGATGTCCCCGCCCATGGGCGTGTAGTACATGCCCGTCGCGATTCCCACCTCGCTTTCCGGTAGCGCGTGCTCCGGATGCACCCGCGGTCGTCCGAGCAGATCTCTTACGGTTTCCGCGTCCACCACGTGCTCGACTTTCTCGCTCGACGCCAGCTTGCGCGCCAGCTTGCGCGCAACCGCGCCGATCTGCCGCTCCAGCTGCCTTACGCCGCTCTCGCGAGTGTAATTGGACACGACCGACATGATCGCATCCTCGGTGAAGTTGATGTCCTTGTCGCTCAAGCCCGATTCCTCGAGCTGACGCGGCAACAGGTACTTCTTCGCGATCTCCGCCTTTTCCTTCTCCGTGTAACCGGCGAAGTCGACAATTTCCATACGGTCGAGCAGCGGACCCGGAATGTTCTGTACGAAGTTCCCGGTCGCGATGAAGATCACTTCGCTCAAGTCGAATGGAATCCCGAGGTAGTGGTCGGTGAAAGTGTCGTTCTGAGCTGGATCCAGAACCTCGAGCAGAGCGCTCGACGGATCGCCCTGATAGGAGGTCCCGAGCTTGTCGACTTCGTCGAGGAGGAATACTGGATTCTTTGTCCCAGCCTGCTTGAGTCCCTGTATGATTCTGCCAGGCATCGCGCCCACGTAGGTGCGGCGATGACCGCGAATGTCGGCTTCGTCCCTGGCACCGCCCAAGGCGACGCGAACGTACTCGCGTCCGAGCGATCTGGCGATGGACTTCGCGATCGATGTCTTGCCTACGCCGGGAGGTCCGATGAAGAGAAGAATCGGTCCCTTCGCCATGGCGCGGGATTTCGCCTCTGCCTTGTCGGTGATGGGCCGATCGCCCTTCTCGCCAATGGCTAGTGTCGGGGTTGCGTCGTCCCTTTCGGTGAAGAGGCGAGCGGCCGGGACTTCGCCAGTCTTCTCGACTTCGTCGGCAAGCTGGCTCGCGCGCAGCTGCCTCACCGCGAGGAATTCGAGAACGCGATCCTTCACGTCCTTGAGCCCGTAATGATCTTCCTCGAGCACCGTCTCAGCGTGCTTCAGCTCGAGCTGATCGTCGGACCTTTTATTCCACGGGAGCTCAGCGATCCATTCCAGGTAGGTGCGAATGACCTGAGCTTCCATCGACTCCCGTCCGGCCCTCTCGAGCCGTCCGAGTTCGCGCTCAACCTCGGCGCGAGCATCCTTCGACAGCTCCAGCTTCGCGAGCTTGTCGCGGAGCTCCGTGATCTCTTTGCTCGAATCGTCGTCGCCAAGCTCCTTCTGGATCGCCTTTAGCTGCTCGCGCAGATACATCTCACGCTGACGCTCACCAAGTTCCTCCTGAACCTGCGACTTGATGTCTTCCTGCGCTTCCAGGAGTCCAACCTGACGCTGCACGTGGACCAGAACGCGGCGAAGCCGCTCTTCGACACTCAGGGTCTCGAGGAGACCCTGCTTTTCGGGGACCGGCAGGTCGATATAGCCGGCAACTAAGTCCGCGAATCGACCAGGCTCAGTCACAGAGTCGAGGACCTGATGCACGACCTCCTCGGGAAGGCCGCGACGCTCACCGAGCTCAGCCGCGCGCTCGCGCGTTTCTTTTTGTAACGCGGTAAACGCAGGATCGTTTTCAGTTTGAGGATTCATCTCCTCCGCCGGAACGATCACAGCGCTCAAAAATCCGTCGGCTGTCGAATATTGAAGAGCGGTTGCGCGCTGCTCGCCCTGCAAAAGAAGCTGGACGCCTCCGAGCCCGCGCTGTATCTGACCGATGCGCGCGATGACGCCCATCGAGTACAAAATATCGGCCGTCGGCTCCTCAGAGTTGTCGCGCTGAGCTACCGCAAAAACGAGACGGTCGCCTTTGAGCGCCGATTCGATTGCGCGAAGAGTTGAAGGTCTGCCGGCCGCAATCGGTTGGGTGAGGCCCGGGAAAATAACCGTCCCCCTCAAAGGGAGAACAGGTAATGTTTGTCTCTGTGCCATTGTCATTCCGAATCCAAGATTCTTATTTAGATACTACTCCAGGGTCTTCCCATACTGCATCTTTTGCTCTCGTGGATTTACGCCAGCCCGGCATGAAGTGCAACATCAGAACTGCTGATTCGACGCGGCAACATGCCAATTAGTCCGTCCGACGAGCTTGGAACACATGTGGCACAGGTGCTCTCTGCAAACTATGAGCTAGAGAGCGAAGTCGGTCGTGGCGGAATGGGAATCGTTTATTGCGCGCGAGACAGAAGGCTTAAGCGCGAGATCGCCATCAAGGTTCTGCCGCCCGAGCTGAGTTTCCGGGCCGACATTCGGCAGCGATTTCTCCGGGAGGCCGAGACAGCGGCGCAGCTCAATCACCCGAACATCGTTCCGATCTACACCGTCGAAGAACGCGACAACCTCGTGTACTTCGTCATGGCCTACATCAAGGGTGACAACCTCGGCCAGAGGCTTCAGCAGCACGGTCCGATCGCGCCTGTCGAAGTGCGTCGCATCCTTAAAGAAGTCGCCGATGCGCTTGCTTACGCGCATCATCGAAACGTCATTCACCGCGACATCAAGCCGGACAACATCATCATCGACGAAGAAACCGGTCGGGCCATGGTGACTGATTTCGGCATCGCGCGCGCTCTCACCGACAGCGGCGACTCCCGCCTCACCGCGACAGGCATGGCGATCGGCACTCCGGCGTACATGTCGCCAGAACAGTCGGCTGGTGACCGCGCGATCGACGGCAGGAGCGATCTCTATTCCCTCGGCGTAGTCGGCTATCAGATGCTTTGCGGACAGCCGCCGTTCGTGGCCAACAACACTCCGTCGATGCTGGTCAAGCATCTGTCGGAGAAGCCGGTTCCAGTCGACGAGCGGTGGCCGGATCTGCCTCCGGATCTGGCGCGGGCCGTCATGATCTGCCTCGAGAAAGATCCTGCCGACCGATTCCCGAGCGCCGCGGCGTTTGCCGAGGCTCTGAGCGGCGGCGCGATGCCGACTCTGGCTACACGCGCACAACCCGCTGCCTCGACAACCGGTACGCGCGGCGACCCGCGCCAACGGGACTTTGGTGAGACGCTGCGCGATCAGATAACCGGCTCGGTACGTGACCATATAACCGAAACGTTACGTGATCGGTATGGCTCGGGACCTCAGGCGCCCTACACGCCTTCCCAGCCGTCACCGGAGGAACTGAGCAAATGGAACGCGCCAATGGTGGTGTCGTTCCGCAGGAAGCTCGCGCCTTATCTCGCTGTAAACGCGATCCTGGTTCCCATTTCGCTCTTTTCGAATCACGATTTCATTGCGCTCACCGTGATTTGGACGGTCGGCCTTGCGTTCAAGTATTCGAAACTCTGGGCCGCGGGCTACGATTGGCGCGATGTGTTCCGCCAGCCGCGCGACCGACTGATCTTCGACGTTGCCGCCGAAACAATCGACGACGCGCGCGCCCTTTTCGACGACAAGAAGCGGGCGCAGGTTCGCGCCAGGGCGCGGGCGCGCGGACAAGGGATGTTCGCTCCAATCTCGCCGCTCCCGTCGATGCAGCCCTTCCAGCCGTACCCGAGAATCAACGCTCCGACGAGTGCGACGCCGCTCAGCCCGATTCCAGCAGGCGCTCCCGGTCCTTTCGCCGACTCGCGCTACGCTTCCGCGATTCGCGAGGCGGAGTCCGATCATCGTGAGATCCATCGGCAGCTCCTGAACATACCTCCGGACGAGCGCGAGCAGATTCCCGAAGTCGCAGCTTCGGCTGACGCCGTGTTCAGAAAAGTGCAGCAGCTCGCACTTTCACTTTCCGACATCGATCGCAGCGCGGGCCGGCAGACTCCAGAATCGGTCGACAAGGAGATCTCGACGCTCGAATCACAGGCCAATCCGCTGGACTATCGCGGCAGCGAAGACCGGGTGCGGCGTTTGGCGCTTCTCCGCAGACAGCGTCGGGCCCTCGCCGATGTCGATCGCAAGAAACGAGAGGCGCAGGACAAGCTGGACAACTGCCGTCAATTGCTTCGCTCGATGCGGCTAGAGCTCGTGCGCTTTCGCACGGGCGGTCTCAACGCGCAGCCCACCGGACTTACGATGGTCACCCAGCAGGCGCAGAGCGTCGTGCGCGAGATGGGTTATCTGTCCGATGCCAACGCAGAGTTGAACGCTCTCTGACGTTGCACCGCTTCGCGACAATCGGCGTTCTGTGTTATCTGCTCGTCTCCATCGGCAATCGGGACGCGCGCGCTCAGGCCGCCTCGTCGACTCCCTCATCGAAATCTGATTCAGCCGCCGTGCACGGCATCGCGCATGTGCCGGTACCGGATACGTTGCGGGGTCTCTACGTCAATCGATGGGCGGCGCTCGGAACGAAATTCACAAGCCTCATCCGGCTGGCTAAAAGAACAGAAGTCAATGCGCTCGTAATCGACGTCAAGGATGACCGCGGATTTGTGCTATATCGATCCAGCGTGCCGCTCGCGCGCGAGATCGGCGCCGACACCGCCGACGGGCATGTTCTCTCTCGCGCGAAGCTGCGCGCCCGGCTCGATACCATGATCGCGCACGACATCTACCCGATCGCACGTATTGTCGTGGCGAAGGATCCGATCCTCGCCAGGAAGAAGCTCGATCTTGCGATCAAGCGGAAATCCGATCTCAAGCCTTGGTTGGATAAAAAGGGAAATCCGTGGCTCGACCCACACCAGCGCGCCGTGTGGCAGTACGCCGCCGATCTCGCGCACGAAGCATATGATCTCGGGTTCAGCGAAGTCCAATTCGACTACGTGCGCTTCCCGGATGAAAAGCGGCTAGTGGATGAGACCGTCTACCCGCTAGCGGAAGATCGCACCCGCGATCAGGTCATTCGCGAACAGCTTGGCTTCCTGCGCGACCAGCTCAAGCCGCTGGGAATGCGCGTGACCGCCGACGTATTTGGATTCACCGCGACAGACACGACCGAAATGGGCATCGGTCAGCGCTGGGAGATGTTCGTCGATCAGGTCGACGTAGTGCTGCCGATGGTTTATCCATCGCACTTCACACACAACAGTTACGGCATACGCTACCCGAACGCCCACCCGTACGAGACGCTGGACCACGCCTTCAAGGACATGGCGGCTCGATCAGCGCCGGTCGAACACGCGGCCAAAATCATCCCGTGGTATCAGGATTTCACCTTGGGCCCGCCACACTATGGCGTCGCACAGATTCGCGCCCAGAAAAAGGCCGGATACGACAACGGGCTCCAGAGCTGGATACTCTGGAACCCGAAGAGCAACTATACTGTCGCGGCCCTGGAGCCGCAGAAGTAGCTGGTTCTTAGCTGCTGCCGTTTCGGCGTTCGGCCATGCGTGCCTTCATGTCAGCCATGTTCTTATCGAAAGTCGCCTGCTGGTCAGCGGTGAGGACCGCGCGAATCTCGGCGGCCTGCTTCGTCTGAAGGTCCATCATCTTGGTACGGGTTGCTTCATCCGGAGGACCGCCGACGGCCTGCGTTGCTTTGCGCAGCTCCAGCTGCTGTGGCGCGTACTTCTCGCGGATCGTTTTGATCTGAGCCTTCTGGGCATCGGTGAGGTTGATGTCCTTTAGGAGCATCCCACCCATCCCGCCACCACGGCGCATCTCGCCTTGGCCTTGCGGGGGATTCTGTCCCTGTGCTACTGCGACTGTCGTCGCGCCAACGCAAAGGGCAATAGCCAGCGTGGCTGTGCGAATAGCCTTCATCCTGCTCTCCTAGATATGCGGGTTCGACGCCCGACTGGCGTCACGGTTCTTAATACGCCACAGATCCCAAAAAGGTTGACTGCAACGGCAAGTGCAACTGCAAAAGACCGAGTGGTCAGCCCATAGCTCCTAGCTTCCTAGCGGATAGCCTTACTACGTCGGGACGTTTCCGTCCCGGGTCAGGACGCAACCAACCGCATGTGGCATCACGCCATGAGTGGCGTCCCGACGTTGTTAGCTAAAAGCTACCCGCTAGAAGCTATGAGCTGACCACTCGTTCGGTTTGCAGTTGCCGTTGCAGTTCCAACCCCTT
>Ga0193751_1001420_pt1 | contig 15374 bp, 18 predicted proteins | sample L1c2metaG_FD_143050 | JGI IMG/M metagenome (GOLD analysis project Ga0193751, IMG submission 143050) | Soil microbial communities from a riparian zone of the East river system, Colorado, United States - L1c2 | ecosystem: Environmental > Terrestrial > Soil > Riparian zone | place: USA: East River... | reverse complement strand
CGCCGTGATCGACGTCGCCGAGCAGTGCATCGAGCGCTCGATCGTCCGCCCATGCGGAGTCAATCCCGGCCGCAAGTGTCGCTACGCCGAGAAGGCGCTGCAGCATAGTGCGGCGGCAAAGCCCCGCTTGCTGCGAACGCGTTCGGCTGTGGGATCGAGTCATTGGACGCGTGTTTGTGCGAGCATTGCGGCTGAAATCAGCCAGCACCCCAAAAGCGCGCTAACATAAAGGCGCAGCAAGCGTCCGCGCAACTGGCGGCGCAAGAAAGGCCCCGGGCGGGTGCCGGGGCCTTCGCGCGGCGTCAGAAACTCCAACCGTTACAGGCGATAAAGAATCTGGTCGGTCCAGAACCGTTCGAGGCGATGCAGCGCCTTATTCAGCACGCCGAAATCATCGGCATTGATGCCGCCCACCTGCTCCACCGTATGCATATGCTTTTCGTAAAGTGCGTCGACGGTGTCGCGTACTTCGCAGCCTTTGTCGGTCAGCTTGATGCGCACCGAACGCCGGTCGATGCGAGAACGCTGATGATCGAGGAACCCCATCTCGACAAGCTTCTTGAGATTATAGGAGACGTTGGAGCCGAGATAATAACCGCGCGTGCGCAGCTCACCGGCCGTCAATTCCTTGTCGCCGATATTATAGAGAAGCAGTGCCTGGACCGAATTGATATCGGCCCGGCCGCGCCGATCGAACTCGTCCTTGATCACGTCAAGCAAACGCCGATGCAGACGCTCTACCAACGTGAGTGCTTCGAGATAGTGCGGGCGGATGTGGTCGAAGCGCGCCTCATGCTCGGCGGGCTCGACCGTCTTGACGACGGTTCTCATAGTGACGCCTTTCCCAATGCAATTTCTTTTATCGCGACGGGCCCTGTTTTCCCGTCGTCGGCGTCAACCTAGCGGCAAGGGTCTAAGATCAGTTTAAATAACACGCTAAAAAGAACGTATATTCGCGGCTTTTCTAGCTTAATTGGTGCTAAATATGCAGCGAATTTCGACACGCTGTATTCACCGCAATAATTCGCAATCTATTCGGCTTTGATGTTGGCGTCCGCAATAATGCGGCTGTAGGCGTCATGCTGCTTGCGCAGATAGACGGCGAAATCCGCACCGCAGGCGCTGGCCGGAAACAGACCCTGGACGAGTAGCTTTTCCTTAACGGTCGCATCTTGCAGCGCCGTCGTGAACAAATGTTCGAGTTGCCTAATGGCGGGCTCGGGCGTGTTTGCCGGAGCGAAAGCGCCAAACCAGGCATCGACGTCGAAGTCCCGATAGCCCGACTCGGCGACCGTGGGAACATCGGGCAATGGCTGCGCCCGCGTGCGATTACCGACCGCGAGGGCACGCAATTTTCCTGCTTTCAAATATTCCGAGACGTTCGGATAGGTGCCAAACATCGATGTTACCTGCTGGCCCAAGACGGCATTGAGCGCCGGGGCGTTGCCGGGGTAAGGCACGAACGTCATATCCACCTTGGCGGCGCGCTTGAGCATTTCAAATCCGAGTTGGAAGCTACTCGCCGGGCCGATGCTCGCCATGGTGATCTGCCCCGGCTTGGCGCGGGCATCGTCGAGCAATTCTGCGAGCGTGCGATAAGGCAAAGCACTGTTGACCACGATGACAGTTGGCGCGTTCACTAAATTACAGATCGGCGCAAAGCTGCTGATCGGATCGTAGTTCAGCGTTCGCAACAGCGGATCGATTAGGAACGGCGTCGAGACGACGAGAACCGTATTGCCGTCCGGCACGGCCCGCGCCACCGTTTCAGTTCCGACCGCGCCGCCCGCTCCCGGCCGATTTTCGACCACTATGGCGGGTCCGCCGCTGCGCCCGACCTGTTCCGCAACCAGACGCGCGACAATATCGGCGGCGCCGCCTGGCGCGTAAGGAACGACGATCCTGACGGTCTTCGCGATTTGCGCCCGCGCGTCGTGATCTATGGCGAGGACGATGCAGGCGACGACCGACGCCACAAACACCAAACACCGCCCCAAAAGTCTCATCGTTCACCCCTCGCCGACCGGCGGCTCGATTCACGCGTCTTCAATAGGCAAAAGCTAAGATGCATTGCACCTTCGGGAAAGTCCGCCGCTGCGCGATATTCGATTGACTAGACCTTGCCGCCCAACCATATAGCGCCGACGCGCATTATTATTCCCGCAGCACAGTTGCGGGGGAGTGTCCCGAGCGGCAAAGGGGGCGGACTGTAAATCCGCTGGCTTACGCCTTCGTAGGTTCGAGTCCTACCTCCCCCACCACACTGATATTACTAACAACTTATCGAAATTGTGAGATCCGAAAGTGACCTCGTATGTCGCGCCATGTTGCAATATTTTCCCGTGTATTTTCAATGGCTCTCAATAGCTCCCGGCGACTCCATGCAACATGGATGCAACATAGCGCGCGTTTTATTCACATCGATTGACGAGCATTGCCACCGAGTCTATATGCGAAATTGTGCTGCTCTTGATTCTTGAGCAGTGCGTTTTCATCCGACGCGGAAAACAACTTTAGGAGTCGCCGCATGCCGCAATCCCGCTTCCGTTTGGGAAAGGATGAAAACGATGAGTTCGAAATCAAATCCAAAAAGCGCCAGCATCGATGATCTCGATCGCCCGATTTATGGCGCGCACGCAATAGGCAAAGAAGCTGGGCTTCTCGACGACGAAGGCAATGTCGATCTTCGCCGAACTTTTCACGCCCTAGAGCACGGCTACCTCGACGCCGGCAAATTTGGTCGTCGTTGGATCAGCACGCCACGTCGCATTCGCAGCGCTTTTGCTGGCAAGACGGCGTGATCGGTGCCGCACCGAAATGGCGCGGGCCCCGTCTCGACGGAGATCGAGATCGAGGCCCAGAACGTTGTCGGCACTGACAAGCGCGCCGAACAACTTTCTAGCCAAATCCCCAACACGCCTCAAGAGCAGCCGCCTCCTTCCGGCTGGCGCTCCCGCCTGGCTCTCATCGGCCGCAAGGCCGAAAGGCGGATGGTCGACGGCAATGGCCGAGGATGATGATCGTCGTCTCCTTGAAATTGAACGGCAGCTTGTTGGGCTGCTCGCCTGCGACGCTCGGTTGGTAAAATTTGCGGAGGCCGAAGGCATCGCGGCGGCATCCTTCCGGGATCCCGGTAATGTCCAAAAGTACCGTCGAATTATTGAGCGGTGCAACGGGCCTCCTGACAATTCACCTCTCTATCGGATCACACATGTCCGGCGATTGGCGCGGACCCTCGTCGAGTCCGCACCGAGCCGGCCGCCCTGGATTGAGCAGGTCCAAGCCGAGCCGACCGAGCAACAGCACGATCAGGCCCGCCAGCATCATGCAATAGACCACGACCACGCCGATGCGCAGACCGTCAGCGCGCGCTCGACGCGGCGCGTAACCAGCGGCCCGCTTCTTGAAAAGGAACGGCGGAGGATCAAATCGGAATTGCGTGTGCTATTTCGTTGGCTCAAAAAAAACGGGAAAGCATTCCCTGAATCTGAGCTGGAGAATTTCATCAAGAAACTGTGCGCGGAATTGCATCCCCGCGACCCGCTCGACCCCAATAGCGTCTCACCCCAGGACCTGGGCGCGCATTTCCGGCTGACCTATAAAAAACGGTGTTGGATCGAGAACGAGGAGACCAAACGCCGGATCGAGATAGATTGGCGGCGACGTTACGGCAGGGATCCACTATTTCGCTTCAAACGGATCGGAGTTGACCCGGCAGACGCGTCGCCGCAAGTCGTGTCGGAGCGTTATTTGGACTTGCGCAGGGCCGCCTATAACCAGCGCCGGCGTGATCAAAGGGCTCAGAGCAAGGAGAGCACGATGCAGACCGAGACGATACAGACCCAATCGACGAAGCCCACCAGCCTGCGTGCCGCCCAGATGGCGCGCACCCGGGCACAGATGCAGACACTTTTCGAAGCCATCGGCGATGACCAGCCCACGGTCAACGCGTTGATGGAGGCAGTGCGCGAGCATCCCGCGTGGCGCAGCGTCGATCATGCCAAGATGCGACGCACCACGCTCGATCGGCTCGACATGCTGAAAACCGAAGGCCGCATCGAAAATGGGGACTCGCTTCCGGGGCCGCGCGGATCAGAATTTCGCACGGTGCGGCGGCGCAAAAACGACCATGCGACCATGCGACCGCGGGACTAACGGCGCGTCACGACGGAAATGCAATGTTCATGCGCATTTCTGGCCGCCGTTACAGAATGGCGCGCATGAGGTAGGAGTGTAAGCGACTATAACGCGCGCCCACACGAATGCGTCCTCCGCTCGCTTCAGGTCGCTCACTCGCTCTGCGCCCCCTTACGGGGGACGCTCGTTCGCGCTGCTGAAACTCGCCGCACAACTCGACCGCATGAGCAAGCTCGACGGCCAAAGAGGTCCTTCAGGAAAACCGAGACCGAGCTTTATTTCTCCAAAGCTCTGCCAGCCATTTTTGAAACGGTCGGTGCGCGCGACAACCGGATCACGTCCCGGCCGCGCGCAGGTCCGAAGCAGCCGACACACGCCGCACGAAATCCGCCGCGGCCGCCTCGTCGGCAAAGCCGCCGGCGCGATGTAGACCGCCCACGACGGCATACCAAAGGCCATCCGCGTCCAGCTCGACCATGCCGATCGAGCGACTGTCGGCGCTGTAGACGAACCGCCATTGGCCGCGCGAAGTGCTCATTGTTCCGTAAAATATACCGCCAAGCCATTTCGCGACACAGGCCAATGAGGTGTACCGCCCGTACACCTCAAGCGCTCAGACAAGCTCGACGAGAAAAAGGCTCCCGGGTGGCCTTCTTAAAAGCGCCCTGGCGCTCACGGTGACGAACGAAAAATATTCGCCCGCGATCGGCTCGGCTTTGCGCGAAGGGCGGGCGAGCGCGTGACGGACGGTACCATCGGATGTCATATCTGCTGGTCATCTGTTTCGTTCCGTGTTAATGGGCGTTTCTGAAGTTGTGTCGCGTGCATGTCGCGGCCGTGAAATGCGGAAGGCTTGTTTTCAGGAGCGGAAAGCGTCAATGGAATCGCCTGCCCTTCGCCACATCCCCGCCGATCAGCGGGCTCATCTGCGCGCTGTTGACGCTGGCCTGCCGCCGCCGGCTCAGCGCGCTCGGCGCACTAACCGTCCGATCGCTGCGGGAAATACCGCCATCAGCCGGCGCGTTGCCGATCTCACCCGGGCCTATCTGACGGCGCTCGGAAACCCGACCGATGTGGCGTTGCAGGCGCAAGCGGTCGCCGCCGCCGAAATGGTAGCCCTCGCCGAGCTGATGCGCGAGCGTGCGCTCCAGGGCGATGAGATCGATCTCGGTGAGCTTGTTCGCTTGCAAGGCGCTGCCGATCGCGCCGTCCGCAAGCTCGGCATCATCGAGCGCAAGCGCGAGCCGGCGCCGATTGACCTCGACGATCATCTCCGCCGTGCCGAGGAGGCCGTGGCGGCGGAATCTCGCACCAGCGGCGAGGGACCATGAGCGGTGCCAGCACAAATCCGGCGGACGGTTATGAGCACGCCTTGGCTCTGCAGCGGGCGCTTGAGCAAAACCTCGTTGCGGGCTGCTATAGACTTCCGCCGGTCCGCAACGTGATCTATGCGGCATGTGCCGTGTATCGGTCCGGCGCTGCCGATCGTGGCTTCCTGGCATTGGGCGTCGGTCACCTCGATGACGACGGCGCATTTATCCTCGACATCTTGAAATCCGATGTGAGTGAGGCCGTGGCTGATACCGTGGTGAAACGGTATCGGGTCTTGCCTGCAAACTATCTCATCGAGCCGCTGGAGGCCGCCGGCATCGCGTTGGCGCAAGCGGCGGCGTGGCCGATGCTTCATCTGCAAAAGCCGCCGCCATCGCCGCCGCACTACTGCAGCTCATGGCAGCACATGCTGCTCTTTCAACGCATCTGTGAGCTTCGCGAGGCTGAGTACAAAGCAAGCTGCGCCATCTGGGAAGGAGACGTGATGGTTCGCGAGCTGCCCTTCGATGGCGCTTGCGTGGAACGTCTGATCAATGACGCGATCGAGCATTTCGAGCGTGATGATCTCGATCGGGCCGAGCGGCTGTGCGCCTTGGCCGAACGCACGATGGTGAGGCGGCGGCCATGAGCAAGAAGCCGGGCGCTGCCATCACGATCGGCCGGAAGCTGAACATCATCGAATCGATGTCTCACCCGGGCTTGTTCGCCTCTTCGTTCGGCGGTGCGTCCTGGCATAACTGGCGCACCATTTTGAAGGGCGCTTTTGCTCTGCCGATGGATGATGCCGAGCGCGAGTTTTTCAGATCGATTGCCGAGCGCGATCCGCCGCGCAAGCGAGTGAAAGAGCTGTGGGTCATCGGCGGGCGACGATCCGGAAGGACAGCATCGCCTCTCTGATCATCGCCCACATGGCGACGTTCTTTGCCGGGCAAGGTCGCTTACGTCCCGGGGAAAAAGCGCTGTGCCAACTGCTTGCGGTCAATCGCGAGCAATCTGAAATCGTCCTGGAGCTGGTGCGGCCGTTTTTCCGCAACATTGCGCCGTTGCGACAGATGGTAGTCAACGAGACGGAAACCGGGCTGCTATTGAGCAACAATGTCGAGATCACGATTGAAACGAATAACTTTCGGGCGCTTCGCGGCAAAACAGTTTTGCTCAGCATTTTTGATGAGTGCAGTTTTTGGATGGATGACAAATGCGCGAGGCCGGACGAGGAAACATATCGCGCCGTCAGGCCCTCGATGATGACATTGCCGGACTCGATGCTGGTTGCGATCAGCTCGCCGTGGCGCGAAAGCGGGCTGCTATGGAAAAAGTTCGACAAACATTTCGGTCGCGATGACGACCGTGTGTTGGTCGTTCGCGCGGCATCGACGATATTGAATCCTTTGCTCGACGTGGCAGAAGTGCAGGAAGCGCTGCAGGAAGACCCGAGCGGCGGTGCCGCCGAATGGCTCGGCCAGTTTCGCTGCGATCTTGAAAGCTTTTTGTCTCGTGAAGTGATCGCCGCCGTGGTGAACGCGGATCGGCCTTTGGAATTGCCGCCGCGCTCGGAGTGCGCCTATTGCGGTTTCTTGGATGCCGGCGAGGGCGGGCCGAATGGCGACAGCTTCACCGCTGGGGTCGCGCATCTTGAGCGCCGCGAGGACAATGATTTTCTGGTGTTAGACGCTTGTCGTGAGACGCGCAGCCCGTTCAAGCCGACGGAGGTGATTGAGCAGATGGTTTTGCCGCTGTTCAAGACTTACGGTGTTCGGCGTGTGAAGGCAGATCGGCATGCCGAAGGTTTCATCAAGGACCTGTGCCGCAATGGCGGGCTGACGGTCGAAGCCGATGCGCTGCCCAAGAGCGACATTTATCGCGAAATGCTGCCCTGGCTGAATAGTCGGCGTTGCGAGCTTCCGAGCTGGGATCGGTTCTTAAATCAAATCCAAGGTCTTGAGCGTGGTCCGAGTCGTAGCGGTCGCGAGAGCATCGATCATCAGCGCGGCGGGCACGATGACATCGTTAACAGCGCTTTTGGCGCGATGCTTGAAGCCGCGATGCATGGCGCTGGCATTAACTGGAAACTGCACGGACCTCGCGTAGTCGCGCAGAGCTATGCCGAGCGTTTTGGCCGCGTGACCTCTTTTGCCGGCGTGCCGGCGCATGATCCCTTTGCGCTTGGTGAACGAGCGCAAGCGATCGCCCGAAGGAATCGAGGCTATTGAGACTGAAATCTGAGAAGGAGAAAACCATGCGGATCGATCCTAAAAAGTTAGTCGAGCTTCTGAGAAAAAAGTTTGCGTCACCGAAACATCTTCTGGCAGCGATGGGATTCGATGAGGCGCTCAATCCGATCCGCGGCGGCATGGCTTATGACGCGGCACCAGTGGCACGGAAAAAGCTGCTGGAAGACCTTGAGGCGCTATTGCAGGAATTGAACTTAGGTGAGGAACCAAAAAAGCGCTTCGGCGATCTTATCGAACGGCACATGGCGACCGCCGATCAGGAAGAAAAAGAGAATGAGCAGTTCGCGAGTTTTCTGGCCGATCGCGGCGGGATGAGCGAAAGTGAAATCGCCGAGGCCATCCGGATGGCACGCGGCCAGCGTTCGCGAGCAGACGAAGACGCTGACACTGATGATGCTGACGGCAAAGGTAAAGACCGCATGCCGACCGCAGGCGCGCATCACGGCCACATCGGCGCGATGGACCGTCGGCGCGATCGACGATTCGGCACGGCCAGGATCATCGCCGAGGCCGACACCACCGGCCGTGCGACCGGGCACCGGAGCAGCAAGGCCGCCAAAGCTGCCATCGGACCGACTAGCGCGCAAACCAAACGGACGAGCGATCGATTCGGGCTCGATCGCATTGGCCGCGTTTAACGGAGAGCAACATGATGAAACTGGTAAGCAGCGCGCCGGAAACACCATCCCAAGATCGCAGCGCGGAAAGAACGGCGCTCGTCAAGGCGATCGAGGCGGCCGCCGAGGGTCGGCGTGCCATCGAGCGCAATCGCGCACAGCGATCGAGCGGGCCGAGCAACTGGTCAGCGAGGCCGAAGCCAAATCGGCACGCGCCGGCGAGCTTGTTGCGCGTGCTCGTGAGCATGCTGGCACCCGCACGGCCGCCGCGCTCGCATCTGGGCGCGCTGTGCCGCGCCGCACGCCAAGCCGAGCTAGAAGCTGCCGACGAGTGCGATGCCGCCAAAAGTGCATTGAGCCAACTCCAGAGCAAGCAACTGAATCTCGAAGCGGCCAACCAGAGCGCCGAGCTCGGCATCGAAGTGGAAATCAATCGACTCCTGGCCGGCGCAGCGCCTGCGATGATTGAGCGGCTCGAAGCGCTCAAGGGCGAGATGTTGGCTTTGCAAAGCGTCTTGTGGTTCGTCAGAGGCCGGCGCGCTGTTGCGGAGGGCACGCATCACCGCGTGGTCGATGAACTGGCAGCGCCGCTTGCCGAAATCGAGCCCAAGATCACGCATGCGATCGAGGTCGATGTGCCGTTCTACGTTGCCCAAGCCGAACGCCATGCGGCGTTGGGTGTTTGGCGGAAAGTGGTGGAGGAGCTGAAGCAAAATGCCGACACGCCGCTCCCGGATGCCTAATTAGGGAATATCGACCGCCATGGCTATCGACGGTCGAAATCGAGCCCAAGCAGCGGCGATCAAACAGCCTTCGCCGCGTGTTCGTTTGTTTTGCTCATGCGCGCTGTTCCGAATCCTCGGGGTTCGCGCATAACACCAAATTGCTCCTCCCCGAGGTGGCCGGTCCGCAGTAGCGGGAAGCTCTGCGGGCCGGTTTTCCTAAGTCAGGGATGATCGCGATGACAAAAACGCAGCTCAAAAACGGGCACGACAAGCCAGCCGATCAAGGCGTGTATGCCGCGGCGATCGCGGCACTTCTTGGCGAGCTTACAACGGCGGAAAAGCGTGTAGCCGCCACCAAGCAATTGCTGAGTCAGTTGCGCGCCTATACCGGCATTGCCGCTGATCCGCCAAGCGCTAAGCGCAATGATCTCGAAACTGATATGCCGGGGCATATTAAATTGCCGGCGGTAAAACGGCGCGGCAGGCCACCAGGACGAAAATCAGCAGCCGCTGACGCTTTTTCCATGGTCAACCCTCGAAGCAAACCTAATGGTGGAGCTGTTGGCGAGCGCAAGCAGGCTCGCGTGAAACCCGGTCACAAAGTGAAGATTGCGAGCGCGGTCGAGTTCAGCAAGCTGGTCGATCAGGTCGCCCTGGCCAGCCAGGCCCTCGCGAAAGCGAAAGTCGCTAAGGATGCTGCAGCGGTCAAACAAACCCTGACCACGATCGCTAGCGCTGAGCGCTCCGCCGGAACCATCTTGCGACTTGGGACGGTGCGCAGCAAAGGCATGCGAGCGGATCGAATCCAACGCCGGCGCTTTCGGCGCGCCGCCGAGCTAAGCCCGGCACAGTTTCAAGCCAAAATGAAAGGCACGATCGAGCAGGCGGTCATGGCAATGGGCGCGCCATTGCCATCGCCATCACCTAAATCGAAGCGACCAAGCGAGGCATCGCCAGCGCATGTGAAAACCCGCATCAGCAAATTTCAAAAGGACGAGAGAGGCATCTTGACTCGAACCGCGGTCGGTATCGAACAGACGTCGAAAGACATCGCCGCCGCGCCGGCAACTTGAAATCGCTCGAATTCAAGATGGATGGCGCGCAGCCGCTCGCCAAATGTCCGCTATGCAGCGCATTACGGACTCAAGTCGGACATCGCACGAGGTCCGAGTTGGGCCAACTGCGGACTCATGCACCGCAGCAAAGAGCGTCCTACGGAACGCGTCCTTGGCGTCGTAATTTCACCGCAAGAGAGCCTAGAATATCTCGGCAAGGCGAAAGGGTCACCAGAGCAAGGAGAATTAAATCAATGCCGCAGGTTCAACGGGAGCAAAGAGAATCAGAAAATGTTGAGGCGTGGAGAGATTACGACGCTGCGCTGGAGCCATGGGATCAATATGTGCTGATTAAATTCACCACCAATCCCGACGGACAAAAGGGCAACATCTTTAGGGTGACGATTGGTCGAGATGAATTCAAGGAATTGGCTCAGGCCATGATGCACGCCGATCCCAGCGCGGCGATCAAAGCATTCGGTGCCGCGATGCAAGCAGTACCGGAAATCCAGAAAGCCTCTCAAAGAGCCGCGGCTTAGAGTGTTTAGACGAGGCCGCCTTCAAATTTTGGCGGCCTCTTTTTATCTCAAACTGAGACATAGCCGCGATAGTTCCGTGCCCATTTCCGCTTATTTTCAGTCGGCGCTTTTCCTGATTGGCGTAGCCGTCGCGCTGTTTGCCTCAGCCGGCACCTTCGCCATCGCGGGCTTTTGGGTTTATTTGGTAATTCTCGGCGCCGTCTTCGTTGCCTCGTTCGCGATGCTTGATTCAGATCTGCTTCGCGAACGCATGCGTCCCGGCGGCAAATCGCTACCCGTTGGTCTGTGGCTGTTTACCATCGTGATATTGCTGCATTTCATCGTCGCCGGTCTCGACCGCGGCCGTCTGCACTTTAGCGATGGCGTCCCGCCGTGGCTTCGAGTACTCGGCCTCGCGGTCGTTGCGGCGGCTTATGCGGTGGTCCTGTGGGCAATGCGGGTGAATCGGTTCTTCTCCTCGGTCGTACGCATCCAGTCCGACCGGGAACAATTCGTGGTGAAGGCCGGACCTTATGGCTTCATCCGCCACCCAGGCTACGCCGCCGGCATCTTGATCGTGTTGGCGAACGGCATCGCACTGGGCTCTTGGCTCGCGGCCGGGCTACTCGTCATTACGAGCTTGCCGTTCTTGCTCTATCGGGCGATCAGCGAGGACCGTGTGCTGCTTGCCGAATTGCCCGGCTACCGCGAATACGCGGGGCAGGTACGATGGCGGCTGATCCCGGGGATTTGGTAATGGCGCAACGAGGAGGAGCGCTACCTGGTCGCGGATGACGTGGTGCACCGGTTGTAGAACGGCGATCCGTGGCGATTTCTGAAGAGTTGCCGTCGATGACAGGCAAAGGACATTCGAGGCCGTCGATCGACAGGCACTCTAGCCGATGTCCGTTATGCTGCGCATTTCGGACTCATGTCGGACATTGCGCCACTTCCGAAATGGGCCATAAACGGACTCACGCACTGCAGCAAAACGGCGGCGTATTTGGGCGACTTCGCTTGCGGGGTCTCTCGTTGAGCTCGCACTCGCCGCTATTGCATAGAATCTACGCCGGCTTGCAAGGCCGGTTACTCGATCCGCCACCAACAGCGCTGTTTTTCTTCTGGTAGCCAGTTCTTTGCCATTGTCCGACGAAAGAACGCATCACCGCGTGAGCTTACGCCATCTGCCGAAAGTGGCGCTCATAACCGCGGCCGATGCCAGGGCTCGCCGTTTCGCAAATGCTATCACTGCAGCGACAGTTCCAACCAATCGGCTCCCTTGTTCGTCCACATCAAGTTCGAGAGGCTCCACAAACATCAACGCGCATCCAGTCGGCAGACTTTTCTGGCGCGCAAAGCGCAGGGCTGAACACCTAAACAGAAAAAGGCCGCCAATTGACTTCTCCGCCTCCCGAGCGACCCAGAATCCATTGTGGTTGCGTCCAATGTAAAACAACGGAATCGAATCGCTGAGAACCGTCGCGTCGGGACGTTGCGGCAATTGCGACGTGTCTACGGAGTTCACGAGAAGTTGTCGCAACATACGACGTACCCTAGTGGCGGCGATCGGACTCGGGGAACCGTCGGTCTGAATTCATTTGACACGCACGCCATTCGGCGCGCCTCAACAAAAGCCCGCAGGATTGCCAACGGCAAAACCTTGTGAGGAGCCTCCGCACAGTCATCCAGTGCCATGGGCAGATTGGGCTGACGCGAGAGCGAGCATATCCACTCCTCGTTTTCATGGCCGAGTCGCCGGATCTGCCAAGCCGGCAATTCCATTTCGAGGAGCGCGATAGCGGCATCAGTCCAAGCGTTGGCTTCGGCCAAGCGGGCTATCCGCGAACCGTTCTCCGATCTGCTGAGAGCCGGAATGCGGGTGCAGATAGTTGCGACGATTCTTGAATACACGTCTGCACTTGGCTGTATCGCTAGCCGCAGCTCTTCATCAATTTTCTCAATCAATGTCGCATTATCAGAGCTAAATGCCACGTTGCGACCTCATGAAATGAGCAGTCTCCACAACTGCCTTTCACAAGATGGAGGGAAAGCCCGTAAAAAAGCCAGATGGATTGCAAGCTAATGATATAAAGCGGGCATAAAGGTTGAGCCTATGTGGCATAAGAAATGTAGTCAGTCGGAAAAAATAACGCTTATTTCTTTTTTATGATGGCCGCGTACTTTCCGTCTGGAATTCCTATGCACTTGTCTGCACATCTGCCGCAGTGCACTTCTCTGCACATCTGCCGCAGTAATGGCTCGCAACTCGCGAGCGGACAGAAAGTCCGGTGCAGTCATGAAAACCCATGTTCAAGCTAAAGACAGCAAATCTCCCTATTCCGCGGCGCTTTGTATCTTATTGCTTTTACTCGCTGGCTTACTTGTAAAGTTTGAGGCAGGTGAACTTTTTCACCTGGTCCGTTGAGCTTAATCGTCCATGTGTTCGAACCGGCGTCTTTATGAAATTCCTATATCTTTGCCGTCCTTCCCCTCTCGAATTCCTATGCGCTGAGATGCCAGATAGTGGCTCGCGGATCGCGGCAGTTTTCACTCGCGCGGTTTTGATGCAGGTCAAAGTTGCACGACATCGAAGGTGTCTGCTTTCATCCTGCAGAAAAATTGGTTCGGAGCATTTCGGAGCATTTCCATGATGGATGTCGTGATGGTGGCGCTCGGGCTCGGCTTCTTCGCGCTGTCGATCGCCTATGTCTACGCCTGCGAGCAGCTGTGAGGAGATGGAGCCATGATCTTTGATTACTCGCTGGCGGCCCTCGTGACGGCGGGGCTGCTCGTTTATCTGATCTACGCTCTGCTCATGTCCGAACTGTTCTGAAGGACAACGACCATGACCGTCCTCGGCTGGATCCAGATTCTGCTGTACTGCGCGATCATCGTCGCGATCACGCCGGTGCTCGGCGCCTACATGACACGCGTGTTCAGCGGCGAGCGCACGTTCCTCACGCCGATCCTGCGGCCGGTCGAGATCACGATCTACAAGCTAGCCGGCATTGACGAACGTCAAGAACAGCACGCGGTAACCTACACGGTCGGCATGCTGCTGTTTCATCTCGGTGGCCTCTTTATCATCTATGCGCTGATGCGGCTCCAGGCCTTCCTGCCCTTCAATCCGGCCGAGCAGTCCGCAGTGTCTGAGGATCTGTCGTTCAACACGGCGGTCAGCTTCATCACCAATACCAACTGGCAAAACTACGGCGGCGAAAGCACGCTCTCCTATCTCGTGCAGATGCTCGGCCTGACGCACCAGAACTATCTGTCGGCGGCAACCGGCATTGTGCTCGCGGTGGCGCTGATCCGCGGCTTCGCGCGGCATTCGGTGCGCACTGTTGGCAGTTTCTGGGTCGATGTCACCCGCTGCACGCTTTATATCTTGCTCCCGATTTGTATCCCTTATGCGCTCTTTCTGGTGTGGCAGGGCATTCCGCAGACGCTGAGCGCTTACGTCGATGCGACCACGCTTGAAGGCGCCAAGCAGACCATCGCGATCGGGCCGGTGGCCTCGCAAATCGCGATTAAGATGCTCGGCACCAATGGCGGCGGGTTTTTCAACGCCAATGCCTCGCACCCGTTCGAGAATCCGACCGTGCTGTCAAACTACGTGCAAATTATCTCCATCTTCGCGCTTGGCGCCGCGCTCACCAATGTGTTCGGCCGCATGGTCGGCAATCAGCGCCAAGGCTGGGCCATCCTCGCTGTCATGGGCGTTCTCTTCATCGCCGGCGTATTCTTTTGCTACTGGGCCGAAGCTCACGGCAATGACGCTCTCAATGCGCTCGGCCTCACCGGCGGCAACATGGAGGGCAAAGAAGTCCGGTTCGGCATCGTCGCCTCGGCGCTGTTCGCGGTGATCACCACCGCGGCGTCGTGCGGCGCGGTCAACGCCATGCACGATTCCTTCACCGCGCTCGGCGGCATGATTCCGCTCATCAATATCCAACTTGGCGAGATCATCGTCGGCGGTGTCGGCTCCGGCATGTACGGCATGCTGCTGTTCGTCATCATTTCGATCTTTGTCGCCGGCCAGATGGCGATGCTCGCCATCCTGATCCTGCCGCTGATGTATCTCGGCTGGACCGCGGTCGCGATGCTGGTGCCGTCCGCCGTCGCCTCCATGAACAATCCCGGGCCGCACGGCTTTACCGAGGTGCTCTACGCCTACACGTCGCAAGACGGCAATAACGGCTCGGCTTTCGCGGGCCTCAACGGCAACACGCTGTTTTACAATCTCAGCGGTGCCATGGCCATGGCAGTGGGCCGCTTCTGGATGATCATTCCGACCATGATCATTGCCGGCTCGCTAGCCGGCAAGAAACTGGTGCCGGCCTCCGCCGGCACGTTTCCGACCACGGGCGGATTGTTTGTCGGCCTCGTCGTGGGCGTGATCGTCATCGTCGGCGGCCTGACCTTCTTCCCGGCGCTGGCGCTCGGCCCGATCGTCGAACAGCTTTCGATCAACGCCGGCACGCTGTTTTCTTCGAATTAAGGCTCGGAGTGACCTCGATGGAATCCTCGCATGTCCGCAAAGCCACGCCCGTCTCCGCACTGTTCGATCCAAAGATCGTCGTGCCGGCCATCGGCTCCGCTTTCGTCAAGCTCAACCCGCGTACGCTGGTGAAGAATCCCGTGATGTTCGTGCTGGAAATCGTCACGGCGCTGACCACCGTGATCCTGATCCGCGACCTCGTCACCGGCGGCGGGCACATCCTGTTCGAATTCCAGATCATCCTCTGGCTGTGGTTCA